>Ga0335077_10007238_pt1 | contig 13733 bp, 13 predicted proteins | sample Lox_Sample_31_FD_207151 | JGI IMG/M metagenome (GOLD analysis project Ga0335077, IMG submission 207151) | Soil microbial communities from Loxahatchee National Wildlife Refuge, Florida, United States - Lox_Sample_3.1 | ecosystem: Environmental > Terrestrial > Soil > Wetlands | place: USA...
TTCCCCTTCTTCCTCTTCGCTCACCGCATCTACCACTCTTCCCCGAACGGCAAATGTCTGCTTCGGACTGCCGGCTGGCTCAAAGGTCACGCGCGCCGGGTTGCGTTCCCACACCGGCGAAGGACAGGCAGAGTCCGGCAGTGCATCATCCGGCAGATCTCCCAGAGCTTTCTTGAGAATCGGCTTGCGTCGATTTAGCTGGGCCACGACCATGTAGGTCTTCCTTCCATCCTCCCCGACGCCGCAGTATGCCGCATAGTCGCGATACCATGCCGCAACCGAATAGAGCGGATCGAACTCCGCCAGATTCATCGCCGAAACGTGGCCGGTCATGCGATCCACCAGCAACCACCCTCCGCGTTGCCATTGCCAGCGCGGCGCGGTATCGGCCGGTAGGCTGTCATTCACGCGAAACGCACGTCGAATCACGAATAGCCGATCGGTGACGTCGTGCGGCGCTCCCAGCACGTATTCCTTGACCAGGCCATCCACTAGCAGCGGCCGAATTTTGATTGACACCGGCTTCTCGTCGGCCAGAGCTCCCGAACTCCACGTCACTGAAGTCCACTTACCAAAACTGATGATGTGAATCTTGCTCGCGCCTGACGCTGCCGCGGTCAGCAGCAGAGCCAACCCGACGAAAATGTCCCGAGCACGCATCTTCCCGAGCGTAGGCAAGGATGCATACCAACGCAAGATCGCCGGTCACAATTTTCTGCACCGGGTTCCAAACTGGGAATAGCAAAAATTTTTTTCTAGTGATACTGTGTCAAATCTCTGGGCGTGGCTTGCACGAATCGGGGACAATGGCGGTAGAATCTGAGAAGAAGTCGAAGCTGTGGATTTTTGGTCATGAGTATCTCCCCCGCCTCCCGTTTCTCACGCCTCGTGGCCCGGACAACTTCCATGAGGGATACCGCTTCTTACGAAACCATGGGCGAGCTGCTGCCCCGGCACCGAGCGCCGCGCATTCTGGTCGTTGACGATCAGCCCAGCATCGCCGGCCTGATGAGTCAATTGCTCATGATGCGGGGCTACGACGTGGTAACCGCCTGCAATGCCGAGCAGGCAGAGGCTGAAGTGCGCCGACAAGCGCCCGATCTCATTCTTTCCGACGTGATGATGCCGGGAAAATCGGGATACGACCTTTGCCGCACCTTGAAAGAGAACGCGGCCACGCGCCTCATTCCATTCGTACTTATCACGGGCCTGAGCGACAGCAGCGACAAAGTCCGCGGCATCGAGGCCGGCGCGGATGACTTCCTCAACAAGCCGGTATTGGCCGAAGAACTCATCGCGCGCGTGAAGTCCCTCCTGCGGTTGAAAGAGTTCACCGACGAGTTGGAAACCGCCGACTCGGTCCTGTGCACCCTTGGCCTGATCGTCGAAGGCCGCGATCCCTACACCGAAGGCCATTGCGAACGGCTCTCGGTGCGCGCTGCGGATCTCGGACGCCATCTCGGCATGGACCAAGATTCCATCATCGCGCTCAAGCGCGGCGGCTATCTGCACGACCTCGGCAAGATCGCTGTACCCGACGAGATTCTTAAGAAAGGCAGCGACCTCACGCCCGCGGAATGGGAGATCATGAAGCTCCATCCCATTACCGGCGAGAACATTTGCAAGCCGCTCCACTCACTGAGTCTGGTCCTGCCAATTATCCGCCATCACCACGAACATTCCGACGGCTCGGGATACCCTGATGGCCTGACCGCCTCTGAAATTCCGGTGCTGCCTCGAGTTCTACAGGTGGTCGATGTCTACGACGCACTGCGCACCGCTCGCTCTTACAAGCCGGCGCAGACCCATGAACAGGCCGCCGAAACCATGCGCGAGGAAGCCCGCCGCGGCCTCTGGGACCTCGAACTCGTCGGCGAATATTTCTCCATGCTCGAGGAAATGCGCCAGGTTGCATAAGCCAGCGGTCAGAGGTCAGGGGTCAGCGCCAAAAACCTTCCAGCACATCATACGTTCCCCGAAAAGTCGCGAAACCAATACAATGGCTCACTGAGCCCCGACTTGCCGACCTATTCGATCGTCATCCCCGCGTACAACGAATCCTCCCGACTTGGGGCCAGCCTCGATAAAGTTCTCGCGTACATCCAGGCTCAAAACTGGGACGCCGAAGTCCTCGTCGTCAACGATGGCTCGCGCGACAACACGGCCGAAATCATCCGCAGCTTTGCCGCGAAAAATCCTGCGGTGCATCTCATCGAGAATCCCGGCAACCGCGGCAAGGGATTTAGCGTACGCAACGGCATGCTCAACGCGCGTGGCGACATACTGATCTTCAGCGATGCCGACCTGTCATCGCCCATCGAAGAGGCCCCGAAACTTCTCGCCGCATTGAACGCCGGCGCGGATATTACCATCGGATCGCGCTGGCTCCGCGCCGAAACCCAAACCCAGCGTCAGCCTCTGCATCGCCAACTTTTTGGACGCATTTTCAACCTTCTGCTTCGCCTCACTCTCGGCCTGAAATTCAAAGACACGCAATGCGGATTTAAAGCTTTCACGGCACAGGCGGCCCGCATCGTATTCCTGCCGCAAAAAATCGAGCGCTGGGGATTCGACCCTGAGATTTTGTTTCTCGCTCGCAAGTTCGGATTGAAGGTCGAAGAGGTTCCAGTGGCCTGGGGACACAGCGGGGGCACGCGCATCAATCCGCTGATCGATGGCGCTAAGATGTTTCAGGAGATGCTGCGCATCCGCTGGTACTCGCTCATGGGGAAATATGATGGCCACGGGAGTTCACCACGGAGCCACGGAGCCACGGAGAACAATTCTTGAATTTTGCCTGTCTCCCCGCCTCTGCGCCTCGGTGGTGGATTTGCGTTGAGAATAATGCGGGTTGCCCCACCCTTGTCGCGCTCTTTTGCGACAGGGTGGGGATTTTGACTTTGCGGGTTCTAAATGGACTTGAGCGCAGGTCCGACGGAGGCTGCAATCGCTTCCACTACTCTCTTTCCCATCTCGACTGTCGAAATTGACGCATGCGTTCTGCCCGCCAGATCCGCCGTCCGCACGCCTTTCGCCAGCACTGCTGACACAGCTTCTTCGATGCAGGCCGCTTCGCGCTCCAGATGAAACGAATGCCGCAGCAGCATCGCGGCGGACAAGATGGCTCCTAACGGATTGGCAATTCCCTTCCCTGCAATGTCCGGGGCCGAGCCGTGGACTGGCTCATACAAGCCCACGGGACCGCCGATGCTCGCCGAGGCCAGCAGCCCAAGCGATCCGACAACTCCGCCGGCCTGGTCCGACAATATGTCGCCAAACATGTTCTCGGTCAGAATCACGTCAAACTCGGCGGGCCGCTGCACGAGCAGCATCGCCGCCGAGTCCACATATTGATGGCCGAGCTTCACCTCGGGATAATCTTTTCCGATGCGCGTTACAACCTCACGCCACAGCCGCGAGCACTCCAGCACGTTGGCCTTATCGACGGAAAGAACTTTCTTCTTCCGTTTCATCGCCAGTTCGAAGGCGACGCGGGCAATGCGCTCGATTTCGTTCTCGCCGTACCGCATCGTATTGACTGCCACGCGAGCGCCCGGTTCGCCTTCGATTGAACGGGGAATGCCAAAGTACGCGCCGCCGAGCAACTCGCGCACGATCATGATGTCGGTGCCGCGAACAATTTCCGCGCGCACCGGAGAGCAATCCTCGAGCGCAGGAAATAACACCGCCGGGCGCAGGTTCGCGTAGGCTCCGAGCTCGCGTCGAATGCGCAACAACCCAGCTTCAGGCCGCAGATGTCCGGGATTCTTGTCGAACTCTGGACTGCCAACAGCCCCAAGCAAGACTGCACCAGAACTCAAGCACGCCTGGATCGTCTCTGCCGGGAGCGGATCATTCGCGGCTTTCAGCGCGGCGCCGCCGATGAGCTTTCGCTGAATTTTGAGCTCGTGGCCAAATCCCTCAGCTACCGCTTGCAGCGGTCACTTCAGGACCGATGCCATCGCCAGGGAGAACGGTGAGATTCAAGATCATTTTGTAATTTGGTAATTTTGTAATTTGTAATTTGTAATTTGAAAGCCAGAACATCGGCAATTCTATCGCGGAACAGAAAAGCCGCCATCCGCGGCGGCTCTCCAATTACCAAATTACCCGATTACCAAATTGCAGAATCCTCTAGACTCCCCACAAATAGTCTTCCTGCTGGGTCTGCTCGTGGTGGGCTTCGCCGTGCGCCGGCAGCGGCACTCCAAAGGGATTCGTTTGCGCAGCCGCGGCGAAACTCTTTTCGGCGACAGGCGGAGCGTTCACCACAGCCGGGGCAGCCGGAATAATCGGCTCGATCAGCGGAGTGGCGGAAGTTGTCGGCTTGTGCGTGTCGCGGATCAATTCGAGCAGATGATGATCCTCGACATGCTTGATCTTGTCCGCCAGCCGGACAAAGCGGCGATAGATGTCATCCAGGGCACGCCGGTCGAACGTGTATCCCAGTTGCTCGCAGCGAATCGAGAGCGCGTGACGTCCGGAGTGCTTGCCCAGCACCAGCTTCGAATCGGGCACGCCCACCGATTTCGGCGTCATGATCTCGTAGGTCAGCGGATTCTTCAGCACGCCATCCTGGTGAATGCCGGCCTCGTGGGCGAACGCATTGCGCCCGGTAATGGCCTTGTTCGGTTGCACGGGCACGCCAGTAATCTCGCTCAGCATCTGGCTGGCAGCGAAAATCTGCTCGCTCGCCACGCCCGTTTCATATGGATAGCGGTCCGGGCGCACCCGCATCGCCATCACAATCTCCTCGAGCGATGCATTGCCGGCGCGCTCGCCGATGCCGTTAATCGTGCACTCGACCTGCCGTGCTCCGGCCGCGAGCGCGGCCAGCGCGTTCGCGACTGCCATCCCGAGATCGTTGTGGCAGTGCGCCGAGATCGTCACGTTCTCGATTCCCTTCACGCAGCGCTGGATCATGGCAATCAACTCTCCGAACTCCGAAGGCACCGTGTACCCGACCGTATCCGGAATGTTCAGCGTGGTGGCGCCCGCTTCGACAACAGCGTCCAGCACCCGGCAGAGGAAATCAGGATCGGTGCGCGTCGCGTCTTCCGGTGAGAACTCGACATCTTGGCACAGCGATTTTGCCAGCTGGATCGCCTCCCGCGCCTGCGCCACGCACTGATCGCGGGTAATCCGCAGCTTGTATTGCAGGTGAATGTCAGATGTTGCGAGGAACACATGAATGCGCGGACGCGCCGCATCCTGCAACGCTTCCCAGGCGCGCTCGATATCCGGACGGCAGGCGCGGGCCAAGCCCGCGATGATTGGACGCCGCACGACTTCCGCGATTGCCTTCACGGACGCGAAGTCGCCATCGGAAGCAATGGGAAATCCAGCTTCGATGACGTCAACGCCGAGCCGGTCGAGCTGGTGTGCCAGGCGCAGCTTTTCCTGCTGATTCATACTGCAGCCAGGGGACTGCTCGCCGTCGCGTAAGGTCGTGTCGAAAATCGTAACTCGCGGTTGTTCTGTGTTCATAGGAACCTCGACTCACCGGCAAGGAAACAGGTTTGCCTCGCAAGAGTGCCAGTGATCCATGTTACGGGTACTGCAGCTAGAAGCAAAACTTATAATTCTTTACACATCATCAGTAACACTGTTAGTATTAGGTCTCCTAATACACTTTCACTCACTCATTAAAGGGAGTCCGATTGGAACTATCCCAGCTCGAAGTCTTTCTTGCAGTCGCGCGCGAGCGGCGATTCTCTCGCGCCGCCGATAAACTCTTCCGCACACAATCAGCCGTCAGCCAGACGATCCGCAAACTGGAAGACGAACTTGGCGAAGCCCTTTTCGACCGCTCCTCGCGTGAGGGCGTGCTCACTGACGCGGGTAAGGTTCTCTACGAATATGCCGAGAAACTGATCAACCTGCGGTCCGAGGCGACAGAATCGCTTTCCGAGTTGCGCGAACTGCAAAAAGGCAAGCTGGTGATCGCCGCCAATGAGTTCACGGTTTTGTATTTGCTGCCGGTGCTGGCCGAATTCCGACGCCTTCACCCCATGATCAAGATCACCGTCGAGCGCGCCCTGGGCAGCCACATTCCGGATGACGTTCTGAGCTACAAAGCCGAATTTGGCGTGCTCTCGTACGAGCCGCAGGAAGCCAACCTTCATTCTTTGGTGGTCTTTCAGGATGAGCTCGTGTTCGTCGTTCCACCGAAGCATCCTCTGGCGTCCGCGTCACAAATCAGCATCCGCCAGCTCGGCGCGGAGTCCTTTGTGGCGCACATCGTGAATTCTCCGTACCGCGAAAAAGTGATTCAGCTTTTCGAGGCACACAAAACGCCTCTCCACATGGATCTGGAACTGCCCACGCTGCAGGCCATCAAGCAATATGTCGCGCTGGGCAGCGGCGTCGCCTTGGTCCCCGAAATCAGTGTGGAGAATGAGATCGCACGAGGAGAGTTGGTCCGCATTCCGGTCCGCGAGCTGCAATTGAAGCGCAAACTGCGTCTGATTTATCGCAAGGACGCCAATCTTTCCCATGCCGCGCGTGCATTTCTGAAAGTCGCCGAAGCCGTGGCCGTGGAACGCAAGGGACGATACCGCTTCCAGAAAGAAAGCTGACAGCATCATCACTCGTCGCTCGCGACTCGGGGCGGACGAATGCGTCCGCCCCTACACAGAATCAAAAGCAAAAAGGAGCAAAGATTGTTCTTTGCTCCTCACTTCTGACTTCTGTTTCTGGTTCTCAGCAGTCCGCGCAGACTTCGTCTTCGCGGAACGATTCCAGCGCCGAATCCAGCGTGGGATGTACCTCCACCACCGAATCCAGGTTGGTCAGATCGAGCAAGGTGCGGACCATGTCATTCGGACCCGCACATTTCAGGTTCGCATTGCGCTCCTGCGCCCACGTCTGGAGCAGAGCCAGTTCGCCGATGCCGGCGCTGTCCAGCGCTGTGACGCCGCTGAGCTCGAGCACGACCTTGCTGCCCTGCGCCAAGAACTCCCCAGCCAGGCGAGACAGGGCGGCGGCCTCGTCGCGATACACGACGCGGCCCTGGCAATGCACGATCACGACATCGCCGCGATTCCGAGTTTCCAAACTGAGTTTCAACTTCAGCTCCTCGTATCCCCCACCAGCAGCCCACGGTGCCGGCTGCTCCCACATTTGCCAATTCATATTGGTTGGTTGCATGCTAATCAATAGACGAGGCTGAGTGCGTTTTGGCACCATGAAAATCTGATAAATTTTCGTTGTGGATGGGATTCGCGGACAGAATTTGGTCGGCAGGGCATCCTGAGCATCCGGTACACTGCATCTAACGGATTTCGTTGACTATACTGGTTATTTTTTCCGGCACGTTTGCCGGGGAGGAATATTTTCGTGTCCAAAACTGCAGCCGCGGTGCTGGCCTTTGTGGGCGTTCTTTTGTTCTCCCTTCCGATGCACGCACAATTCGGTGGCCTGCTGCCCAGCGGAAATGTCTACGGCGGAGTTTCGTACGGCCAGCTCACAAATGCTGTGGTCAAACAGGGCTATCGCGGATGGAACGGCTCTTTCGAAGATCTGCCATTCGCACGCTTTCCGCACCTCGGCCTGGTCGGCGACGCCAGCGGTTTCTACCGCAGCGGCGTGACGCAATACAACTTCCTCGGCGGACCGCGCCTTTCGGTAAACATGGGAAGATTCCGTCCATTCGTGCACGCCATGGCGGGCATCCGGCACCTGAACTCGAGCGGCTTCGTCTACAACCCCGTCGAGATCGATGGTGGCGGCGGCGTCGACTACAAACTCTTCTTCAAGAACTTTTCCTGGCGGGTGCAAGGCGACTACATGCACACGCACTATCTGAGCGCAACCCAGAATGATTACCGCGCCTCCACTGGTATCGTTTGGCGCTTCTGACCGCGTTTTCTCTGGCCGCTGGCCGCCTTCTCCGCATCCAAGAACCTGTTATATCTCTCCGGGTTAATGGGGTGAGATGGAGGGACTCATGCGCAAGTTTGTAATTCTTGTTGTTGCCGGCGTGCTGACCGCAGGCGTGTCGTCCGCCCAGGTTCCGGTGCCCACCTCGGGCAACGTCTTTTTTGGATACTCGTATTACAACACGCCGCTCGGAGTAAATCGTCAGAGCTTGAATGGATGGCAGGGATCAGTGGAAGGAAAGGTTCTGCCGTTCATTGGAATCGTCGGGGACTTCAGCGCCAATTATGGCAATCTGAACTTTCCCGCGGTCTGCGGCCTCCCACCATGCCCGGTATCGCTGAGTATTAATTCGCACGTCGATAACCTTCTTTTCGGACCACGCGTTTCTGTGCCGATCTCGGGCATTCGGCCGTTTGCGGAGGCACTATTCGGATTCGGACACGTCAGCACCCACGGCGCCGGCAATGACACATCGTTTGCCACCGGCATCGGAGGAGGCATCGATTTCCGGCTCATCCGAATTCTTGCCTGGCGGGTGCAAGGAGACTACATCCACACGCATCTGTTCGACACGCCGCAAAATGACGTGCGGCTGGCCACCGGTATTGTGGTGCGGTTCTAGTTCCTCTTGTTGTCATTCCGAGGAGCAGAGCGACGAGGAACCTGCTTTCGATCGAGATCGTCGGGAACAGCAGGTTCCTCACCCGCGCTAACGCGCGCGTTCGGAATGACAAGGACATGTAGAAAAAATCAGGATTCAGCTGGTTGGCTGAATCCTGTTCTTCGTGGCCACAACAAAAACCTGAGATTATCTTTGGCTATCCGCGTCGTGCGTGCGGCTCCGCCCAATATTTGTGATCGCGCAGAAAATGGCGCTCGTTCCAGAAGTTCATCATGGTCCACAGGAAGAGCCATCCCACGCGGAGGTGCCCCATGCGCTGGAACCGGCGATTGGTCGTGTAGACGCCACCGCGAACAATCCCAAAACGCTTGCGCTCGACCTTCTGGCTCAGGCGATAGTCTTCCGCAAACAGGATCTTCTCGTTGAATCCGCCGAGTTTCCAGAACCTTTCACGTTCGAACAACATGAACATCCCGGTCGCAAACGGGCGGTGCAGGTAAGACAAGTATTGGAAAAAGTCATTGCCTACGTAGAAGAGCTTGTCGACCCAGTTCCCATCCGTGCAAACGATGTTGGTGGTTATGCAGTGTAATTGCTTGTGCTGGGCTTTTTCCATGCAACGGCGGATCAGCGAATTGTCGGCGAGTTCAATATCGGCGTCCAGAAAGAGAATGTAGCGACTCTCCGCCTGCGCGGCGCCCTGATTGCGCCCATAGGAAGGTATCCCGCCATGAATCACGCCGACATTCAGCCGATCGCGAAAGCTCATGACGACTTCAGGAGTGCCGTCGGTGGAGTTCGCGTCAGCGACCAACACTCTCGTACTCGACATCTTCGAGTAATCCTGATTCGTCAGCGAGGTCAGCAAGCGCGGAATCAGCTTCGCCTCGTTCTTCGCCGGAATCACGATTGTCAGCTCGTTCGTTGTAGTCATGGATTTGTACCCCCCCTTCATCGATCGTCAGATACGTCAGCCGCGAATCGACCCAACCGCCGGAGTTCCAATATTCGATGCCGTCCCGCTCCACATGGAGCGCCTCGTGCGTGTGCCCGCAAAAAATTCTTTGCGCCTCGTGATGTTTCGCATACGCGACGGCGCCGTCTGCCACCTTCGGTGACATGCGCAGCCAGCGCGTGTTCAGGCGATCGATCAGCCGTGCTACCGGCTTGCTCTTAAAATCCAGTTTCTGCAGCAGCAAATAAAGAGACGTCCCCAGACGGCTCAATCGCACGGTGTTCACCTGGAATCCGTCGAATTGATGGCCGTGGATGGCGACGTGCTTGCGGCCGTGATATTCCCATTCATAGTGCTGATACACGCGGACGCCGACCAGGTGCGACATGATGTCGGTCAGACCGTGGTCGTGATTGCCTTCGACCCACACCACCTCAATCTTGCGCTTGGGATTGGAAAGTTTTCGGATGTACCCCAGAAACTTCCAATGCTCTTTGGTCAGGCGGGCGAAGTTGAGGTCGGCAAAAATGTCGCCCAGCAGGATGAGCCGCTCGAAGCGATTCTCCTTCAGCACGCGCGTCGCCTCGCGCGCATGGCTCGTCTCTGCACCCAAGTGCAGGTCGGAAAGGATCAGCGTGTTGTGGGCATGCGGATCCATATTCAGTTTGTAGCAGGGGAATGTTACTGGGTGGTTAACATTGCATCAATTTTGGTGCATAGGCGTTACTACGAAAGTAACGGGCCAATTGAATCATTGAATCATTGAACCATTGAGTCATTGAATCAATGAAACAACGGCAGCGTCGGCGAGGGGATCAAGGTTGAGTCCCTGAATGATTCAATGCCTCAATGCCTCAATGATTCAGTGCGAAGGGCTGCCCTATCGCGTTAGATTCTCACCGTTGCCGGCCCAACTGCGGTTCTGGCACCAGGCATCCAAATGTGAAACGCTGGTGGGCTGAAGCCTGGACAGGTAACCACCCCCTCCCATGCCAAAAGTAATCCCTCCGGTTCCTTTTCGGCGATTGACCGTGGCGCGTGGAGTGGTACGATTTGATAGAATTCATGGGACTTAGCAGCAGAAGAGTTTCACCCATCTCATAGAGAACGATGAGATTAGCGAATCCAGGGATTCCCATATTCGCGTCATTGCTACTGGCAGCATCCGCCTGCCAGACAGCGCAAAAACCAGTTTCCCTGCTTCCGCCGGGAGCGGTGCCCGCTCTCCATCCCGCTGCGGCGGTCGCGCCAAGTTCCAGACCTGATCCTGCGGAATCTCAAGTCAAGGTCGCAAAATCGAGTGACGATGTCCCGGCCTCGAAGCTGACGCAGAACGCGGCTTCGATCGCGCCGCTGCAGGATGGAGACCCACAGTCGGACGCGGTTTCCAGTCTTGTTGCCCGCGCCGAGAAGGAATATCAGGCCGGGCTCATCAGCTATCACGCTGGAAAAGCCGACGACGCTCGTGAGCATTTCGATGAAGCGCTGAATGCATTGCTCGACAGCAAGTTCGACGTTCGTTCCGACGAGCGACTCCAGAAAGAATTCGACCGCATCGTACAGGGCGTGAACGAACTGTATCCCGGAGGCACCTCCGCCGACGCGACGGACGGGCAACAGGATGGGCAACAGCAGAAATCTGAGCCGGCGCCGATCGACGAGACCAACGGCCTTACTCCTTCGGCGGACGCCAAGACAAAGGCAAAGGCCGAAGCTGACATAAAGAACACACACTCCGACCTGCCACTGATGATGACCGACCAGGTCGCTGGCTATATTGACTATTTTTCGAATCGCGGACGCGGCGTTTTCGAGCGCGCCCTGGCCCGCTCCGGCCGCTATCGCGACCTAATGCTGCCGATCCTGAAAGAGGAAGGCGTCCCGCAGGATCTCATCTATCTGGCGCAGGCGGAGTCCGGATTTCACCCGCTGGCCGTTTCGCGCGTCGGCGCCCGCGGCATCTGGCAGTTCATGGCGAGCCGCGCCCGCGGATACGGCCTGAGCCACAACCTGTATGTGGATGACCGTCAGGATCCGGAGAAATCGACGCGTGCGGCTGCCCGTCACCTCAAAGATCTTTACAACCAGTTCGGCGATTGGTACCTCGCAATGGCCGCCTACAACTCCGGTCCCGGCACAGTCCAAGCGGCTGTAAAGCGCACCGGCTACGCCGATTTCTGGGAGCTCTACCGCCGCAACGTTCTGCCCAAAGAGACCCGAAACTACGTGCCGATCATTCTTGCCGTGACCATCATGGCCAAGAATCCATCGCAGTATGGGCTCGAAGATGTAGCGATGGAGCATCCCGCAATCTATGACACGGTGCGGATTGACTATCCCGTCGATCTGCGGCTGGTGGCGGAATGCGTCGGCTCGACGCCAAGCGTGTTGCAGGATTTAAATCCCAGCCTGCTGCGCATGACGACCCCACGCACCGGCGCCTTTGAGCTGCACTTGCCGGCGGGAACCGAAGCGCAATATCAGACCGCGATCGCTGACATTCCTAACGACATGCGCCTGTGGTGGAGATATCACACGGTGCAGGCTGGCGACACGGTTGCCTCGATCGCGCGCAGTTATCACACGACGGCGAAGGCTATCGTCGATACGAATCATCTCGAAGATAACCAACTTGAGCCGGATGCCAAGCTAATCGTACCGGTCGCGCCGGGGAAGCATTCTGCCAACGACACAGCGACCTACGCCCGACGAATCACGCGCTATCACGTACGTAAGGGCGACACGGCCGTGTCCGTTGCCGACAATTTCGGGATTTCAGCGCAGCAACTCCGGCGCTGGAATGGGTTGAGGGGAGACAGTCTGGCCGGTCGCCGCGTGCTCCTGCTGCACCTGCCGATCTCTCCTGGTTCAGCTGGCGCTGAAGTCGCAACATCACATGCGGCTAAGAAGCATCCGAAGACGGAAACCGCGAGCGCGAAACCTCCTGCCACCAAGTCTGCTCAGATCGAGCACCTGAAGGAAGCCGCGGTCGTCCACCACAAAGTGAAATCCGGCGAAACCCTTTACTCGATCGCCAATGCCTACCGCACCACAGTGGCCGCGCTCAAGCGCGACAACCGCAACATCGCCATCCTGCGGCCAGGGATGATCCTGGTCGTCCAGCTGCCGCGATAAAACTGTAATCCTTCTGCGACGAACTCGCGGATTTTGACTTTCCGCACCTATTCCCGTTTTGGAAAGTCACTGTAAATTTTGTTCTCGGATTCGCTTCGGGCTCCCAAAGCTGCGCTAGTCTTGACCGGTTCGCAAACCTGCGACCGAAGAGCACCCTTGAAACTCACGTGCGTAGAATCACATTCCGGCCTTTCGCGGCTTTGTACAATTTGGCGTTATTTTGATCGCTGATCTCAATAACGCTGAATCATAAAATCAGGAGAGACAAACCTCATGAGGACCACTAAATTCGTTGTTTTGATGTTAGTCATTGCTTTGTCGGTATCGGTCGCACTGCCTGCCTTCGCGGCCGACGGAGCGGCAACCTACAAGGCAAAATGTGCCGCGTGCCACGGCCCCGAAGGACAGGGCAAGATGGGTCCGGCGCTGAAGGGCACCAGCCTCACCGCGGACCAGATTACCGATCTGCTCACCAAGGGCGAAGACGCCAAGAAGGCTCCGCACAAAAAGGCGCTTGCCGGACTCTCGGCAGACGATGCCAAGGCTGTTGCAGAGTATGTAAAGACGTTGAAGTAGTCCCGGCCATAGTCAATATCGAGGCCCTCAAGCATTTCCCGTCTTTGAGGGCTTTTTTCATTCTCAGCCATCCGGATTAAAACCGAGCCTGACGCAGCCCCCGCGAATGGGTGCGCGCCCGTGTGGCCGTGGCGCTGCCGGTGCTGCAGTTCTAGCCATCCTGCATGGTTGCCCCACCCTTGCCGCCTTTCTGTACAAGGGTGGGGAATTTTCTTGTTTCCGCTCGCTTCCTGCGTTTTCTACTTCCTTTCCTTTTGCCGCTGTGATAACGATGGAGTGCGAGCGGTATGTATCCGCAGTCCTTGCAGACGGCACCGAATGTCGTGCTATAATCGCGCGCCGTTACAGCAGAAGTCTCCGGTGGTCTTTTAATTCTCTCGTGCCCGCAGCCGAGGCGGCGTATCCGCACCCGGCCGCCACTCGAAATCAGGAGGAGCAATGTTCGACGATCGCACGCTCTACGGACGTGATGAAGAAGAAGAATTCGGCGACAGCGGCGCTTACAGCGAGTCGCTGGAAGAGGATTTTGAAGAGGAAGAAGAAGAGGAAGAGGAACCGGGCGTG
>Ga0335077_10007239_pt1 | contig 13732 bp, 16 predicted proteins | sample Lox_Sample_31_FD_207151 | JGI IMG/M metagenome (GOLD analysis project Ga0335077, IMG submission 207151) | Soil microbial communities from Loxahatchee National Wildlife Refuge, Florida, United States - Lox_Sample_3.1 | ecosystem: Environmental > Terrestrial > Soil > Wetlands | place: USA...
GCTGCCCAAGGGGCGGCTCCTCGATCCGGCCCTCGCGCTTCTGAGCGGCATGGGCATCAAGGGTCTCGATGCCGACTCGCGCCGCCTGCTCCTCACCGACGAGTCGACGGGCCTGCGGTTCATCCTGCTCAAGCCAGCCGACGTTCCGACCTACGTCAAGTACGGCGCCGCCGATCTCGGCATCGTGGGCAAGGATATCCTGCTCGAGCAGGAGCCCGATGTGTACGAGCCGGTGGATCTTGGCTTCGGGTTCTGCCGTCTCGTGGTCGCCGAGCCCAGGGAGCTGTGGGAGCGCGACGATCCCGCGAAGTGGTCGTGGGTACGGGTCGCGACCAAGTATCCGACGCTCACGGAGCGGTACTTCTCGGCGCGCGGCATCCAGGTCGAGATCGTCCGTCTGGACGGTTCCATCGAACTGGCGCCGCTGGTCGGCCTGGCCGAGCGCATCGTGGATCTGGTGCAGTCGGGGGAGACACTGCGCGCCAACGGTCTCGTGGAAGTCGCGGAGATCATGACGTCGACCGCGCGCCTCATCGTCAATCGCGCGTCGCTCAAGACCAAGCACGCGCGCGTCAGCGCGTTGATCCAGGCCCTGCGCCAGGAGCTGTCCGCCGCGCCCTCGAGGGCCAGATGATGCGCCACCTCGAGGTGCGGACGCTCGGGAAGGCGGCGGTGCTTCGCGCCCTCGATCGGTCTCCGGACGCGGTCGACCCCGAGGTGAAGCAGCGCGTGGCATCGATCCTGGCAGCTGTGCGGGAACGGGGCGACGCCGCGCTCATCGAGTTCACCGAGCGGTACGACCGCGTGTCGTTGACGGTCGGCGAGCTTCGGGTGCAGCCGGCGGACTACCAGGCGGCGGTCCAGCGCCTGGACGAGAGGACGGTCCGGGCCTTGCGGTACGCTGCCGACCGCATCGAACGTTTCCACCGCGCGTGCGCTCCCGAATCCTGGAGCATGAAGGACGCCTCGGGCTCCCGCCTCGGGCAGGAGGTGCGAGCCCTCCGGCGCGTGGCGGTCTACATCCCGGGTGGTCGCGCCGCGTACCCGTCGACCGTGCTGATGACGGTGGTGCCCGCGCGCGTGGCCGGTGTCAAGGAGATCGTGCTGGTGTCGCCGCCCGGGCGCGACAAATCGCTCGACCCGGTCGTGCTGGCCGCTGCCCAGATCGCCGGCGTCACGGAAGCCTATCGCGTCGGCGGGGCCCAGGCCATCGCCGCCCTGGCCTATGGCACCGAGAGCATTCGCCGCGTGGACAAGATCGTGGGGCCCGGGAACATCTACGTGGCGCTCGCCAAGGGGCAGGTCTTCGGCGACGTGGGGATCGACATGATCGCCGGTCCCAGCGAGGTGGCCGTCATCGCCGACGAACACGCCGACCCTAGTTTCATCGCGGCCGATCTGCTCGCACAGGCCGAACATGACCCGATGGCCCGATCCGTGCTCTTCACGCCCTCCGCCCGGTTGATCGAGGATGTCGCCGCGGAGGTGGAGCGGCAGCTCCACCAGTTGCCTCGACGGGAGATCGCCCGGAGCGCGCTCGATGCCAACGGGGCCCTGGTACTCACCGCGACCCTGGACGAGGCAGTCGAGTTGACTAACGAGCTGGCGCCCGAGCATCTGGAATTGTTCGTGGCCGATCCCGACCGGCTGCTGGCACGGGTGCAGAATGCGGGCGCGGTGTTTCTCGGCAGGTTCACGCCGGAGGTCGTGGGCGACTACGTGGCCGGGCCGAACCACGTGCTCCCGACCACTGGAACCGCGCGATTCGCGTCGGCGCTCTGCACGGACGACTTCGTCAAGCGACTGAGCGTGATCGAGTACTCGGCCGAGGGGCTCTTGGAGGCAGCGCCACACGTGGCCGAACTCTCCAGGGTCGAGGGACTCCAGGCCCACGGGGCGGCCGCCGCGGTCCGCCTCACCGGAGCGGGAGGAGCAGCATGACACCAGCGAGCCGAACGGTGACTCCGGAGAACGGGCGACAGGCGCGGGTCGAGCGGAGCACCAAGGAGACGCAGATCGTGCTGCAGTTGAACCTGGACGGCGCCGGGGCGTCGAAGGTGGAGACGGGGATCCCCTTCTTCACGCACATGCTGGAGGCGTGGGCCAAGCACGGCCTCATGGATCTCCACGTCGACGCCAAGGGCGACCTGGAGGTGGATCTTCACCATACGGTCGAGGACGTGGGCATCTGTCTGGGCAAGGCGTTCAAGCAGGCGCTCGGCGACAAGAAGGGGATCGTCCGGTACGGCGCCTCGTTCCTGCCCATGGACGAGGCCCTGCTGCACGCGGCCGTGGACATCTCCGGGCGACCGTATCTGGTCTTCAACGTCCCGGTCGAGCGGACCCGGATCGCCAATTTCGACCTGGATCTCCTCAAGGAGTTCTTCCGCGCCTTCGCGTTCAACGCCGAGGTCACGCTCCACGTCACGATGCACTACGGGCAGAACCTGCACCATATCGCCGAGGCCGTGTTCAAGGCGGTCGGGCGCGCGCTCGCCGAGGCCACGCGCTTCGATCCGCGCGTCGTCGACGTGCTGTCGACGAAGGGTAGCCTCTAGCCCGGGACGCAGGCGATGATCGCCGTCGTCGACTACGGACGAGGGAATCTCGGCAGCGTCGAGAAGGCCCTGAGCGGTCTCGGCATGCGTGCGATCGTCACTCAGGACCCGGGCGTCGTCGGTGCGGCCGAGGCGGTGGTGCTGCCGGGCGACGGCGCGTTCCACGACGCCATGGCGACGCTCCACGCTCTCGGTCTGCTGGACGCCATTCGCGGCTGCCTGGAGACGGGCCGTCCGTTTCTCGGGATCTGCCTCGGCTATCAGCTCCTCTTCACCGAGAGCGAGGAATTCGGACAGGGCAAGGGACTGGACGTGATTCCTGGCGCGGTGCGGCGCTTCCCATCCGGACTCAAGGTCCCGCACATGGGATGGAACCAGGTGCTCCATCACGGCCAGCTGCGCCTGTTCGAGGGAATTCCCTCCGGCGCGCATTTCTACTTCGTGCACTCGTACTATCCGGAGACGACGGACTCGTCGCTCGACGTGGCCACGTGCACCTACGGTGTGACCTTTCCGGCCGCGGTGGAGCGGGGGACGCTGTTCGCGACGCAGTTTCATCCGGAAAAGAGCCAGCGGTGGGGGCGCCGCCTCCTCGAGAACTTCGCCGCGTTCGTGAGAGACCGGGCGCGCTGACATGTTCGAGATCGTGCCGGCCGTGGACGTCAAGGGGGGACGCTGCGTGCGCTTGCGGCAAGGCCGGGCCGAGGACGAGACGGTGTTCGCCGAAGACCCGGTGAGCATGGCCCGACGGTGGGAGGCGGCCGGGGCCACGCGCCTGCACGTGGTGGATCTCGACGGGGCGTTCGAGGGGCGGCCGGTCCAGGCCGCGGTGGTGCACGAGATCATTCGGGCGCTCGCGATCCCTGTTCAGGTCGGCGGCGGCCTGCGCGAGGCCGCGCAGATCGACGCGATGCTCCGGGCCGGCGCTCGCTGGGCGATCGTCGGGACTCGCGCCGCTCTCGATCCGGCGTTTTTGAGCGACGTGTGCCAGCGATTCCGGGATCGCGTCATCGTCGGCGTGGACGCGTCCGGCGGACGCGTGGCTGTTGACGGATGGACGCGGCGTCTCGACCTCGAGGCGCTCCAACTGGTCCGGGAGGCCATCCGCGCCGGCGCGGCGGCGATCGTCTACACGGACATCGCGCGCGACGGCATGGAAACCGGTCCGAGCCTCTCCAGCACTGCGGCCGTGGTGCGGGAAGCCTCCATTCCTGTTTTCGCCTCGGGCGGAGTGAGCTCGCTCGACGACATCCGGGACCTGGCGGCGGTGCCTGGCCTGGCGGGCGTCGTCGTCGGGCGCGCGCTCTACAGCGGGGCCGTGGACTTCTCTCGCGCGCGCGCCGCCGTGAGCTGACCTCGATGCTCTGCAAGCGGCTCATTCCCTGTCTCGACGTGATGGACGGGCGCGTGGTCAAAGGTGTCCGGTTCGTCAACCTCCGGGACGCTGGCGATCCGGTAGCCGCCGCGCAGGCATACGACGCGCAGGGCGCCGACGAGCTGGTGTTCCTCGACATCACGGCCTCGCACGAGGGCCGAGCCACCATGCTGGACGTGGTGCGACGGACTGCCGAGGGCATCTACATGCCGCTGACGGTCGGCGGCGGCGTCAGGACGCTCGAGGACGTCCGCACGCTCCTGCGAGCGGGCGCCGACAAGGTGTCCTTGAACACTGCTGCGCTGGAGCGTCCCGAGGTCGTCCGAGAGGCGTCGCGGGCCTTCGGCAGCCAGTGCATCGTGGTGGCCATCGACGCCAAGCGCGAAGGCGCGCGATGGGGCGTCTACACGCACGGAGGGCGCCACGGCGCGGGTCGCGATGCGATCGCGTGGGCTCGGCAGGTCGAGGAGCTGGGGGCGGGAGAAATCCTCCTGACCAGCATGGATCGCGACGGCACCGGCGATGGCTATGATCTCGAGCTCACGCGGGCCGTCTCCGAGGCGGTGTCCATGCCGGTGATCGCGTCGGGGGGAGCCGGACATCTCGAGCACCTCCGCGAGGGAGTCGTCGACGGCAAAGCCGACGCCGTGCTCGTGGCGTCTCTCTTCCACTTCGGTCGGCACACCATCGAAGAGGCCAAGATCTACCTGCGCGATCGTGGCGTGCCCGTGAGGATCGAGCTGTGAGCCTCTTCGAGGAGTTGCGCTGGGACGAGCGAGGCCTCATCCCCGCGGTCGTCCAGGAGACCGAGACCGGAGAGGTCCTGATGGTGGCGTGGATGGACCGGCAGGCGCTCGAAGCGACCCGGACCACTGGTCTCAGCCATTTCTGGTCGCGCTCGCGTCAGTCCCTCTGGCGGAAGGGCGAGACCTCGGGCCATGCCCAGCACGTCGATGGCATCTACGCGGACTGCGATCGGGACACGCTGCTGCTCCAAGTCCACCAGCAAGGCGTGGCCTGCCATACCGGCGCGCGCACCTGCTTCTTCACGCGTCTCGGCGAGACCGGAGCCGGCGTCCCGAGTCCGGGCGGCGCCGGACCAGCTCTCTTGGAAGTCCTCGAGCGAGTGCTCGCTTCGCGCAAGGCCTCGCCAACACCGGGGTCGTACGTCGCCAGCTTGTTCGGCAAGGGCGAGGGACACATCTGCCGGAAGATCGGGGAGGAGGCCATCGAGGTCGTGACCGCGGCCCTTGGCGGCGAGGGAGATGATCGGCTCGTCTCCGAGGTCGCTGACCTCTGGTTCCACACGATGGTCCTGCTGGCCGGCCGCGGCATCGCCCTGCGGCGCGTGTTCAACGAGCTCGATCGGCGTCAGACGGGGCGAGGCACCACCGGGTGATGGATCAAGCCCGCGCCGTGGGTGGGCTCGGTCTACTGCTCCTCCTGGCCAGCTGCAGCACGAGCCGCATCGAGAACGGCGCCTTCCAATCGTCGAAGGGCTACCACGTCGGCGTGCCGGCGGCCGGTTGGACGATCGCGCCGGACGGCGCCGCTGATCTCCAGCTCGAGCGGACGGCGGGGCCGGGAGCGATGCTCGCCGATGCCTCGTGCGAGGGCGTCGAGCCGGACCGAACCCTCTCCGTGCTGGCACGGCATCTAACCTTCGGCCTCAAGGACCGACAGACGGTGGAGAGCGACACGTGGACGGTGGATGGGCGCCCCGCGGCGCACCGGGTGATCCAGGGGCGCCGCGATGGCGTCGACGTGACGGTGGAGGCGGTCGTGCTGAGAGGGCAGCGCTGCATCCACGATTTCCTCTACGTGGCGCCGCCCGGCGACTTCGAGGCTGGACGCCGCGACTTCCGCCTGTTCGTCGAGAGCTTCGCGGGAGACCGGTGATGACGTTCCTCCAGTACGTGAAGGCCCAGGGTCGCGACGCCGCCGTCTGGTACGGGGGACTCGGGCTCCTCACGGCGAACGTGGTGCGCAACATCGCGCTGCCGCCGGCGTATCTCTGGCTGGTCGCGCGGGAAATCGACACCATCGGCGTGCGTTCTCTCGTGGTGGCGCTCACCGCCGCCCTGTTCACGGGCATGGTGCTCGCGCTCCAGAGCGCCGTGAACATGGCGCGCTTCGGCGCCGAGAACTACGTCGGCCCCGTCGTGGCGCTGTCGATCCTGAGAGAGCTGGGGCCCGTGCTCACGGCGATCCTCGTCGGGGGCAAGGTCGCGTCGGGCATCACCGCCGAGCTCGGCTCGATGAAGGTGACCGAGCAGATCGACGCGCTGCGGGCCATCGGCGTGAACTACATGAAGCGACTCATCGTCCCGAGACTCCTGGCGGCGCTCCTCGTCTTTCCGCTCGTGACCGTCCTGGCCGACGGCATGGGCCTCCTGGGCGGCATGCTGATCTCGGTGTTCGACAGGAGCGTCGACATGTATCTGTACTGGAACACCATTTCGTACTGGGTGGTCATGAAGGACTTCCTGACGGGGATCGGCAAGAGCGTGGCGTTCGGCGCCATCGTCACCTTGATCGGCTGCTACAACGGTCTCGCCACCGAGGGAGGGACGGAAGGTCTCGGGCGCTCGACGACGGCGACGGTGGTGCAGGTGGCCATGGGGGTCATCATCTCCGATTTCTTCCTGACGAAGCTGTTCCTGTACCTGTTCTGGTGAATCCGAGCATGCCGGCCGCGCCTCTCGTCGAGCTGCGGGAGATCTGGAAGTCGTTCGCCGCGAACCAGGTGTTGCGGGGGATCAGCCTCGAACTGAGCCGCGGCACCACGCTGGCCGTGATGGGGGGCAGTGGATCGGGCAAGACGGTGCTCCTGCGGATCATTGCCGGCCTCCTCCGTCCCGATTCGGGCGAGGTCCAGCTCTTCGGAACCCGGATCGATCGCATGCGAGAAGAGGCCATGCTGGTCCTGCGTCGCCGCACCGGATTCGTGTTCCAGGGGGCGGCCCTCTTCGACTCGCTATCGGTCTTCGAGAACGTCGCCTTTCCCTTGCGCGAGCACAGCACGCTGTCGCTCGCGGAGATCACCGACCGCGTCCACCGCTTCCTCGCCCTGGTGGGACTGACCGACAGCGACGACCTGTTGCCGGCCGAGCTGTCCGGCGGCATGCGCAAGCGCGTGGGCATCGCGCGGGCGCTGGTCATGGAGCCGGAGGTGGTGTTCTTCGACGAGCCCACCGCCGGACTCGATCCGACCAATGCTCGCCTCGTTGCCGAGCTGATCGCCGAGCTCAGGACGGGAGTCTGCGACACCGCGATCGTCGTCACGCACGACGTCGAGTTCGCCGATATGGTGGCCGACCGCATGGCCATCCTTCACCGGGGCCGCTTCGCGGACATGGGCACGCCGGCCGAAATGCGACAATCAGCGAATCAGGATGTCCAGAAGTTCCTGGCCGGCGAGCTGCGCGGGAGCTAGCGCGTGCGCGACGGGATGAGCTCATCGGAGGTTCGGCACGGGGGCGGCGCCCCCCGCCGAGGGTAGAGTGGCGGACGGCCGCACCTTCGCGCTGCAGATCCGCATCGGCGTGTTCATCCTCGCCGGGCTCGGAGTGTTTCTGGCCATCATCTATCTGCTCGGCGCCCAGGCCCGCTATTTCGAACGCAAGTACGACCTGATCGCCGAGTTCATCGAAGTGGGTGGGCTCATCGAGGGGGCCACGGTGCGTCTGGCCGGCGTGCAGATCGGGAGGGTCACGCAGGTGTCGCTGCCTCCGGAGCCCGGCGGCAAGGTCAGGGTGACGCTGACTATCGCGCAACGCTTCGCCAACCGCATCCGCCAGGATTCCGAGGCGCGGATCGTGACGCAGGGCTTGCTGGGCGACAAGCTCGTGGAGATCACCATGGGGAGCGCGGCCTCGCCCCCGATCAAGCCGGGCGAGCACCTCGCCTCCCGTGAGCCGTTCGAGATGAGCCAGGTCATGGCGGACGCCGGCGAGACGATGGCCAACATCAAGCGACTGGCCGCCACCCTCAACGGGGTCGTGGAACGCGTGGACCAGGCCGGGACTCTGGATCAGGTCAATAAGCTCGCGGGAGCGCTGACCGCGATGGTCGACAAGGTGGAGAAGGCCGGAACCCTCGACGACGTGGGGGCGCTCGCGAAGTCCGCTCGCCGGATCGCCGCGCAAGTCGAGACGGGTCACGGCCTGCTCCATGCCGTGCTCTACGACGAGCCTGAGACACTGCGCCGCCTGAACGCGCTGCTCGCCTCGATTCAAGATCTCACGACGAAGGCGCAGACGGGAGACAACGCGGTATCCGTCCTGCTCTCCCCGGGCAGCGGCAAGGCCGCGCGCTCGCTGCTGGCCGCGATGGAGGCCCTCGGGAGGGGCTCCGAGAAGGCCGGATCCGGCGAGGGATTGCTCTCGGCTCTGCTCTACGATCCTGAGTACCGCTCGGTAGTCGACGACGCGCGGACGATCGCGAAGAACTTTCGGGACGTGTCGGAGAGACTGGTGCGCGGACAAGGCTTGTTGGGGGAGCTAGTGTATGGTGGCGACGGCACGTCCCTCGGACAGGCAACCAACGATTTCCGCGTGGCCATGGCCAATCTCCGGGCGCTCAGCGAGCGCCTCAAGAGCGAAGATGGTACCCTGGGCGCGTTGATCCAGGATCCCACGGTGTACGAAAATCTGGTGCAATTCCTCGACGGCGCGCAACGGAGCTTCCTCCTGCGTCAGCTGATGCGCTCGACCCTCGACGCCGGTCGCGCCGCACGTTCCGCGCCAGCCCCCGGCGCAGCCACGACGAAGTGATGAAACAGGCCGCGAACGGGCTCCGGAGAAGCGGCTGATGGCGCGGGAGCGGTCGGTCTTTCGCTGCCAGGAATGCGGCTTGGCGGCGGCCAAGCCCGGGACCTGTCCCGACTGCGCTCGACTCGGCAACTATATTCAGCTCCTGGAGGAGCGCGTGGCCTCGACGCGCAGCCCCGGGCGTCCATCGACCGCCACGACGAGTCGGCCCGTGCCTCTGGGAGATATTCCCGTCGACGGGGGCGAGCGAACGGCGACGGGGATGAGCGAGCTGGATCGCGTGCTGGGAGGTGGGGTAGTCAGGGGAGCCCTCGTGTTGATCGGGGGGGACCCGGGGATCGGAAAGTCCACCCTGCTGTTGCAGTCGAGTCGTGCGCTCGCCGAGACCATGGGCCCGGTGCTGTACGTCTCCGGAGAAGAGTCGGCGGCGCAGGTCAAGCTCCGCGCCGACCGGCTCGGCATTCGGTCCACCGCGCTCTATTTCATCGCGGAAAACGATCTTCAGCTCATCGAGACGCACATCGCCGCCCTTCGCCCGCGCGTGCTCGTCGTGGACTCGATCCAGACGGTTTTCCTCCCGGGTCTCGAATCAGCGCCGGGCAGCGTGAGCCAGGTGCGGGAGTGTGGCGCCCGGCTGATGATGCTCGCGAAGCAGACCTCCATGGCGACGTTCCTCGTGGGGCACGTGACCAAGGAGGGCGCTCTGGCCGGGCCGCGAGTGCTCGAGCACCTCGTGGACACGGTGCTCTACTTCGAGGGTGAACGTCACCACGCCTACCGGATCCTGCGGGCTGTGAAGAACCGATTCGGCTCGACCAACGAGATCGGTCTGTTCGAGATGGCAGAGGCCGGATTGGTCGAGGTGAAGAACCCGTCGGGGTTCTTCCTCTCGGAGCGACCTCGCGACGCCGCGGGGTCCGTGGTCGTGGCGAGTTTGGAAGGGACGCGCCCGCTCCTGATCGAGCTTCAGGCGCTGGTGACCCCGGCCAGCTTCGGAACGCCGCGTCGGACGGCCCTCGGAGCGGACTATAATCGTGTCTGTCTGCTCTTGGCGGTGCTCGAGAAGCGATTGGGCTTTCCGCTCCAGTCCCAGGACGCCTTCGTGAACGTGGCCGGCGGGGGTCGCGTGGCCGAACCTGCGGCCGATCTCGGCATCGCGCTGGCGGCCGCATCGAGCTACCTGGACCGGCCGGTGCCGGGAGATGTGGTCGTGATGGGGGAAGTGGGGTTGACTGGAGAAGTGCGGGCGGTGACGGCCCTGCCGGTGCGCCTCAAGGAGGCCGCCGCGCTGGGTTTCGCCTCGGCCGTGGTGCCTCGCAACAACCTGGGCGACCACTCTGCCTACCCGCTCGACGTGCGGGGAGTGGGATCGGTCGAGGAGGCAATGAAAGCCTTGCTTGAGCCGTGAGGTCGACACGTGGCATTGACGATCGTCCGATTGATTGTTCTCGCCGTGGCGATGGCCGCGGGCTTCGGGCTCGGCCCGTCCCTCGGCATCACGCAAAACAGGGTGTGGCTCGCGGGCGCAGGGTTCCTGCTCGGCGTGCTCGCGGTCGTCCTCGAATGGCAGGCGCGACGGATTCCGGTGGACCGACTGTTCTGGGGCGCGGCCGGAGGGATCCTGGGGCTGGCCTTCGGCCTGGGACTCGGCACGGCGCTCGGTGCGGTCGTGCCAGGAGCGGGCCCGCTCGGCCGTGGCCTCTTTGGTCTGCTGCTCGCGTATCTGGGCTCGATGGTGGCGCTGGCCAAGCGGGACGAGCTCGAGGACATGTCAGCGAAGCTCTTCCCCCGGGCGGGGAGCGGGCGCGAGGCGTACAAGATCCTCGATACCTCCGTGATCATCGACGGCCGCATCGTTGATGTGTGCGAGAGCGGATTTCTGGAGGGCACGCTCCTCGTGCCCCAGTTCGTGCTCCGGGAGCTGCAGCAGATCGCCGATTCCTCGGATGGGCTCAAGAGAAACCGCGCCAAACGAGGCTTCGACGTTCTTGAGAAGCTCCAGCGGGCGTCGAAGGTGTCCGTCCGGATCGACGGTCGCGACTTTCCCCAGACGCGGGAGGTGGACCGGAAGCTGCTCGAGCTGGTCAAGGTCACGGGGGGCAAGGTCGTCACGAACGACTATGCTCTCAATCGGCTGGCCGGACTGTCAGGCGTGACGGTGCTCAACGTGAACGAGCTCGCCAATGCCCTGAGGCCGATCGTCCTCCCGGGCGAGCCGATGCAGGTGCACGTGGTGAAGGAGGGCAAGGAGGCTGCGCAGGGCGTCGGCTACCTCGACGACGGAACCATGGTGGTCATCGATCACGGCAAGCGCTTCATCGGCCAGAAGGTGGACGTGACCGTCACGACTGTCCTGCAGACGGCTGCGGGGCGCATGATTTTCGCTCGCTTGCCGGAGGACAGCGTATCGCGATGAAGGGACGAAGCGGCAGGGACCGCGTCGTGGCCGTGGTTCCGGCGGGCGGGATGGGCGCCAGGATGAGGAGCCGCCGGCCAAAGCAGTACCTGCCGCTGGCTGGTCTCCCGTTGCTCCTACACACGCTGCGGGCCCTGCTGAGCTGTTCCGCTCTCGACGGCGTCGTTCTGGCAGTGCCTGCCGATCGCGTCGCGTCGACGCGCCGTCTCCTCCGCCAGCACGGTCTCGCGATCCCGAACGTGGTCGAAGGTGGGGCCTCACGCCAGGAGTCGGTGTGGCGCGGACTCCAGGCGCTGCCGGCGGCCGCGCAATGGATCGTGGTTCATGACGGGGTGCGCCCGTTCATCACGGGCGATCTCGTCGGGCGCGTGCTGGCGGCAGCTCGGAAGTGGGGCGCCGCGACCTGCGGACTCCAGGTCCGCGAGACGGTCAAGCGCGTGACGGACGGGGTGGTGCGTGACACGGTGGACCGCGAGGGGCTGTGGCTGGTCCAGACTCCACAGGCGTTCAAGCGGGAACTGCTGTGGGAAGCCCACGACAAGGCACGGCGGGATGCCTTTGCGGGGACCGACGATGCCGTGCTCGTCGAGCGCCTGGGCGCGCAGGTAGCGATCGTGCCTGGTCTTCCGCAAAACATCAAGATCACGATGCCGGAGGACCTGGGAATCGCTCGGCGCTGGCTCGATCGCAGGTCGTCATTCAGACCATGATGCGGGCCGGGCTCGGCTTCGATTTGCATCCTCTGGTGCCCGGTCGGCCACTGGTGCTGGGAGGTGTGACCGTGCCCGCCGAGCGAGGGCTGGGCGGGCACTCGGACGCGGACGTCCTGACGCATGCGGTCTGTGAAGCGGCCCTGGGCTCGCTCGCCCTCGGCGACCTCGGCCGACTCTTCCCGGACACCGATCCGCGCTACGCGGGCGTCTCGAGTCTTTCTCTGCTGCAGACGGTGACCGACTTGATCGCCGGTCAGGGAGCGCACCTGGTCAATGTCGACGCCACCGTGATCTGTCAGGCGCCGCGCCTGGCCCCGCATCTGGAAGAGATGGCGAGGCGACTCGCGGCGACCCTCGGACTTGCGCGCGAACGCGTCAGCGTGAAGGCCAAGAGCCCCGAGCATCTCGGCCTGCTCGGCAGGGAAGAAGGCATCGCCGCCATGGCGGTCGTCATGGTCGAGGTGAGCGCGGACCGTTGAGCCTCGGAATCTTCGGCTCGCTCACGACGAACAAGACGGAGCTCGTGCCACTCAACGCGGGGGAGATTGGCATGTATGCGTGCGGGGTCACCGTGTACGGCCTCTCCCACATCGGCCATGCGCGGAGCGCCCTCGTGTTCGACGTGATCCGCTGCTACCTGCAGTTCAAGGGGCTCCGGGCGTGGTTCGTCAGGAACTTCACGGATGTGGACGACAAGATCATCAAACGGGCGCAGCACGACGGGGTCTCCGCGACGGAGATCTCCGGGCCCGACATCGCCGAGTTCCGGACGGACATGGCGTCGATCGGGGTGATCCGGGCAGCTGTCGAGCCCAAGGCCACCGAGCACATTCCCCAGATGATCGACCCAGCGCTGCAGAGCCGGATCGAGTCGCTGGTCGTCCAGCGTGGGGAGGCACGGCGGCAGCGCGACTTCGCGGAAGCAGACCGGCTGCGGGCGGAATTGCGCCGGGTGGGGGTGATTCTGGAGGACACGCCCGGAGGCACGAACTGGAAGGGTCCGTTCGTGACGCGGGTCGCGTGAAGGCGCGCGACGAGGAGCCGCTCTTCGGGCGCCGCCCCGTGCTCGAATTGCTCCGGGCGGCGAGCCGCCGGATCGATGAGGTGGCCATCGTCGCTCACGGTCGCGGGCCGGCCCTCCAGGACGTTCTCACCCTGGCCAGGAGCCGAGGCGTGAAGGTTTCGTTTCGTACACGCGACCAACTCACGGCGATGGCGGGCACGCCGTACCATCAGGGGGTGGTCGCCCGGGTAGCCGCGGCGGCCTATGCGGATCTCGGCAGCCTGTTGGCCGCGGGAGCCCAACGGGCCGAGCCCGCGTTCCTCCTGGCTCTCGATCGGGTCCAGGATCCGAGAAATCTCGGTGCGGTGCTGCGTTCTGCCGAGGCTACCGGAGCCCATGGAGTCATCCTGCCGAAACATGAATCGGTCGGGCTGACGCCGGGCGCGGCCAAATCTGCGACCGGCGCCCAGGAGTGGCTCGGTGTGGCGCGGGTGGCCAACCTGGTTCAGGCCCTCGAAGCGCTCAAGAAGGAGGGGATCTGGATCATAGGGACCACTCCCCGAGGCGGAGCGTCGCCCTGGGCAGCGGATCTTCGGCTACCAGTATGCCTGGTGCTCGGGGGTGAGGAGGGGGGGCTCCGGTCGCTGGTCGCCAGAACATGCGACCTCTTGCTGACTTTGCCGATGAAAGGCAAACTGGATTCACTGAACGTCGCCGCCGTGGCGGCCGTTCTCTGCTATGAGGTGGTTCGGCAGCGCGGCGCATGAACGAGAGAAAGGTCTTGACTTGCCGGCACCTGGACACTAAAGTGAAGTTTTGCGACTGCTGGCGTAGCTCAGGGGAAGAGCAACTGCCTTGTAAGCAGTGGGTCGGGGGTTCAAATCCTCCCGCCAGC
>Ga0335077_10007240_pt1 | contig 13731 bp, 15 predicted proteins | sample Lox_Sample_31_FD_207151 | JGI IMG/M metagenome (GOLD analysis project Ga0335077, IMG submission 207151) | Soil microbial communities from Loxahatchee National Wildlife Refuge, Florida, United States - Lox_Sample_3.1 | ecosystem: Environmental > Terrestrial > Soil > Wetlands | place: USA...
GGGCGAGTCTTCCTGGAGGAAGTGCAGGCCTGGCACGGTCACCTCGGCCTGGTTGGGCCAGCTGCGGCAGAAGGCGCGCTCATCCGCTGACATGATGCCGGGGTCGGCGTTGATGAACAGCTTGGGTACGGGGCTGGCGGCGAGCCATCGGCCGTAGGAGGCGACGATCTGGCAGACGTCGGCCGGCTCGCCGTCGATGGGCAGCTGGCGGGGCCAGGTGAGCGTGGGCCGCCGTCCCTCGCCCGGCTCCCGGAACGGGCGCCGGTAGGCGTCCATCTCCGCGCCGGTGAGCGTGCGGAGCACCCTTCGCGGGAGCAGGAACTCGACGAACAGGTTGTCTTCCAGGACCATCTGCTCCCCCTTTGGGGAGCGGAGTCTTTCGAAGAACGTCCGGGTGTGCGGCCACTGGCCCCAGGTGACGGGCTGCACGATCGCCTCCATGTAGGCGATGCCGTGCACGGCGCCGCGGTGCCGGTTCGCCCAGTCGAAGCCGAGCGCAGCGCCCCAGTCGTGCCCGACGAGCGTCACGTTGCGCTCGACGCCCAGGCAGGCGAGCAGGCCGTCGAGATAGCGCCGGTGCTCGGCGAAGGTGTAGGAACCGGGCCCGCCTCCGGTCAGCTTCTGCGAGTCACCCATGCCGATCAGGTCGGGGGCGATGCAGCGGCCGGCCGGCTGCAGGTGCGGGAGGATGTTCCGCCACAGGTAGGACGAGGTCGGGTTGCCGTGCAGGAAGACGATCGGGTTTCCCTGCCCGGCGTCAACGTAGGCCATGGCATGGCCGGACACCTCCAGGAACCGCTTCTGATACGGCATGACCTCGCTGATCACAGAAACCTGCCTCTCCCTGAGGCCCATCGGCCTCAGCACGGCACTGTGACAGGCGCTCTGCCCGCCTGGCCTGCCTTGAGCAACCCGGGCCGGCGCGGCCCGGCACGGCGTCGCGACCGGTTCCCTCCATGGCCGACAGCGCCTTTGCTGATGGCTCGATGATGTACCGGTGCCGCGGCTGGGAGCTTGAACATTTGTGCCCATTACGCGGCGGAAGGCCGGCCCGTCCGGCGGTGTTGGCACAGCTGATGGCCGCCATCGGGCAGGGAGGGCGAGAAACGAGTGGCGCTCAGCAAACGGGTGGTCGCGGCGGGCGAGGGGTTCGTGGTCTGCGACGTTCGCTGCCAGGCGCCCGGGCCGGCGTGGTCACCGCCTGAGGCGGCGCAGGGGTACGTCCTCGTCTTCGTCCGCGCGGGCAGCTTCTGCCGCCGGGTCAACGGCCGCGAGCGGTTCATGGACGCGGTCTCGGCGTACTTCGACACACCCGGCGGCGAACAGCAGATCGCGCATCCCGGCACCGGCGGCGACGCGTGCACGGCGATCGAGCTGACCCAGGACCTGGCGGGCGTGCTTGCCGGTGAGGACCCCGCGCGCATCAGCGAGCCGAGGCTGACGCCGGTGGACGCGGCCCTGGCGGTGCAACTGCTAACCCGGCAGGCCAGCCGCGCTGACCGGTTCGAGGTCACCGAGGCGGTCATCCGCCTGGTCAGCGCGGCGATCACCGGGCCCGGCCGCCTGCGGTCCCCGCCGCGCGCCACCACCCAGACGGCCTGGCGCCGCCTCGCCGACGGCACGAAACAGATCCTCAGCTGCGACCCGGGAGCCAGCCTTCACGAGCTCGCGCGCCGGCAGTCCGTCTCGCCGCATCACTTGAGCCGCGTCTTCCACGCCTGCACCGGCAAGACCGTATCCGCCTACCGCAACCAGCTTCGGGTGCGGGAAGCACTCGAGCGGCTCGCCGAGGGTGAGCGGTCGCTGACCGGCCTCGCCAACGACCTCGGTTTCGCTGACCACGCTCACCTGGCGCGCACCGTACGGCGGGAAGCCGGGGCGGTGCCCTCAGCTCTGCGGCGGCTTCTTGCCGCCCGCGAGGTTCACGGCTGCCGGCCCGACCGGCCCGGTGGTGGCGTGCCCCCTGGAGGATCGCACGCAGGTCAATACAGCTGACCGGGCAGACCGTCGCGGCCACCTGCCGGCATACCCACTGTCATCAAGTCCGTGCCGTCTGGCGCGGCGGACGCGCTCGCGGCGGCCAAGTCTTGGGCGGCGGCCCCCGGGTCCGACGTGGACGAGAACCCCCGCCGATAAGGCCTTCGCCGAGCCAGGCGGCACCTAGCTGTCAAGACGGCCTGCCCGCTCCGCCCCGGGCAGCGGCGACGCTGATCCAGGAGCGCAGATCATCCTTTAGGGAGCGGCCTGGGCGGACAACGCCGACGAGTGAGCCTGCCGCGCCGAACGGCGGTTCGTGCGCAGCACGTCACCCAGTAAAGTTGCTGACCTGGGTATCGGCAGCAGCAGATCTTGCTGTGAGTCGACCGCCGCGAGGTCCTCCTCGCTCCCACCAGCGACTGCCGCGATGTCCGACCGGTCCGGTTAGCTTGACCTCGTGTCTGCGGAGCCTGGCTGGTGCGCTGTGTGCGGGTTGCCGGTGCCTGCCGGGGAGAGATTCTGCCGCTGGCCGTTTGGCGCCCGGGCCGGTGATGGCCAGCATGACGACGAGGTTGTGCCGTGGGCATCGCACAGCCTGGCATTCATGACCGAACTGATGGAGGCGCAACGCTGGCGCTGCCCGTGGTGCGCGGATTACTTGCCTGACTCTCCGCGCGGCACCGCGATCGATCACATCATCCCCAGGGTTTACGGCGGACCGCATCGCCGCTGGAATCTGCAGCTCCTGCATCAGCTGTGCAACTCGGCCAAGGGCAAAAAGATCACAGCCGAGGCGCTGGAGCTGGCCGACGCTCACAGCGTGACGATCAGCATGGACATCGGGCAATACCGCGCCGGAGTCCGGCGCCGGGCGGCCATCTATGCCGTGCGGGCAACTCGCCAGCTCGGCGGCGAGGCCCGCGACCGGGCCCTGGCCGCCGCGAGGAATCTCACCGTGTTCTTCCCAGAGGCAACGGTTCATGCCGTCATCAGGGCAGCGGCGGAAGGGAACCCAGCCCCCTGACAGCCTCGGCTAGCGATAATCGCAATCGCCATGCTGACCTGCCTCAGTCGCGGATGGCCGGGGGGCGCGGGCGGCGCGTTCATGCCGCGAGAGCGGTGGTGCCGGCGGGCACGCTGGTAAGCGACACGAATTCGTTTATGCCGATCAGCCGCAGCGCGAGCCGCTCGTAACCAGGATAGGCCGGTCCTGCCGCGGCGCGGTCGACCACCGTCGGCCTGGCCACGGTGTGGTCGGCGCCCTGGTAGGTGATGACGCAGCACCCGGCGGCGCGGATGTTCTGATACCAGCCGGACGCCTGGCTGAAGGTCAGCGGGATCACGAACCCGCCGCCGACCCTGGGCCGCACGCCCAGCGGCGTGGCGTACCAGCGCCCGGTCTTGCGGCCGCGGTGGTGCACGACCCCGAGGATCGGCATGTGCCGGCGGCCGGCGATCCGCAGCACCAGCGGGTTGACTACCCGCGCGACGGCCCTGATCAGGCGGCGGGCGCGCGGCCCGAAGTGGATGGCATTGCCGACCGCGCCGGGCCCGGGCGGCCGTTGAGCGGTGTCCGGCACGCCGTCGGCCTCGGTTGCCGGGAAGGCAGCCCTTTGCTGTTCGTGTCGTGTGGACACCGTGCACCTCCTGGGCAGCTGGACCATCCAGCCGCGCTCACCAGCAAAGGACGGACCAGCAGGTGGGAATGTGACGGGCTGCGCCATGTTGCCGGCGGGTCCCCGGATGGCTGGGCTGATGACCGGCCTTGCTTGCCTGGCGGCTCCCGCCGTGGGCTGGAAGTGCACACCGGCCGTGGCCGGGTGTCAGCTGGCCAGCATGCGCTCGAGCTGGAGCGGGTCGGACAGGTAGACCGATCCGGCGGCGGCCGATGCGTCATCGGGGAATACGACGGTGTGCCCGGCGGCCAGGCTGGCGATGATGCGTCCGGCGACGACCTCGGGGGGCGCCTTGTCCGCCTCGACGCCCGCGAGCATGTCCGTGTCTATGCCGCCCGGATAGGCGCCGAGCACGGTGATCCCCCGGTCCCGCAGTTCGGCGCGCAGTGCCTGGGTGATGGAGTGGGCGGCGGCCTTGGAGGCGCTGTAGCCTGCCATGGGGCCTACGGGGGCCAGCGCGATCAGCGTGAGAATGTTGACGACGGCGGCCGGCGCGTTGCGCTGCAGGGCTGGGGTGAAGGCGCGGGTGACCCGCAGTGTGCCCAGGTAATTGGTGGCCAGGTCGCGTTCGAAGGAGGCCAGGTCTCCGGTGAGCGCGCTGCCGAAGGCCAGGACCCCGGCGTTGTTGACCAGCACGGTCACGTCCGGTGCCGCCGCGGCGGCGGCGGTCACGCTGGCCGGGTCGGTGACGTCCAAGGCCAAGGGCTGGACGCGGGGGTCACGGCCGCTGGCGACCGCTGTGGGGGTGCGCGAGGTGGCGTAGACCTTGGCCGCCCCGGCTCGGAGCAGTTCGGTGATCAGGCGTGCGCCCAGGCCGCGGTTCGCGCCGGTGACCAGGGCTACGCTGCCGTTGAGGTTCATGACAGGCACCTTCCTGTGGTGAGGTATCCGGTTCGCCGGGCGAGACCCGGGCTTCTCCCACCGTATGGCTCGCTAGTGAAGGTTTCGATGCCTGACTAGCGCATAACCTTGTCCATTCTTCTCATCGACGAGTGGCAGCTGCTCGTATCGCTAGAATTAGCCTATGGATGCCCTTGCCGCCGTGCTTGCGGTGGCCGGCGTGCGCGGAACGGTCGCGGCGACCCTCAGCGCCGCCGAGCCGTGGGGCCTGACCCTGGACGCGGTGCCGGGCGCGGCGTTCCACGCCGTCACCGACGGCACCGCATGGCTGTGCGTCACTGGCCGCCCCGATGCCCGGCTGATGCCGGGCGACGTCGTCTTGCTGCCCACGGGCCGCGCTCACGTCCTGGCCAGCGCGCCTGATGCGGATACCGCGCCGTTCGATCATCTCGCCGCGGAGCAGGCTCTGGCGGCCGGGGATGAACTGCGGCTGGGCACCGGCATCGCCCAGACACGGATCCTGTGCGCCTCTTACCGCCAGGACCCGGCGATCACCTTGCCGCTGCTCACCTTGCTGCCGGACGTGCTGCACATCCGGTCCCGTCGGGCCGACACCGCCCTGGAGACCACCTTGCGGCTGCTCAGCCAGGAGATAACCCGGCCCCGGCCGGGGGCTGCCGCCGTGCTCAACCGGATCGTGGACATCCTGCTCGTCCAGTTGCTGCGGGCCTGGCTCGACGGCGAGCCAGGCCACGCACATGCCGCTTCCTGGCTCAGCGCGCTGGCCGACCCTGTCGCCGGGCCGGCGCTTGCCGTCCTGCACACCCAGCCCGGCCGTGACTGGAGTGTCGATTCCCTCGCCGCCGCCACCGGCGTCTCCCGGGCCACGCTGGCCCGCCGCTTCCCCGCCAAGGTGGGCCGTACCCCAGCCGCCTACCTGACGCGCTGGCGCATGGACCTGGCCGCCGTGCGCCTCCGCGACAGCGACGACACCGTCGGCGCCATCGCCAGATCCCTGGGCTACACCTCCGAATACGCCTTCAACCGCGCATTCACCCGGGCCCGCCAGATCCCGCCCGGCCGCTACCGCACCCAAAGCCGGGATGGACACGTACACATCCGGCAAGCCGCCACAGACCCTACCGCCGACCCAGACAACCCGGCCAAGGCTACGGGCGCGGCGGAAGGAAACTGCAGCTGATCATCGGCGGGCACACGTGGTCGCGCAGATCAACCCGCTATTGCGCCGAGCTGGACGCAGGTGCCGACGGCCGGACGAAACGCGATGGCCCGATCACCGCGGGCACGGTCGGCTGTGCGCACGGCGTGTTGATCAGTGTCCTCCCTTGCTGCCGGGCCGGCGCATGATCGCGGGCGGCAGCGGCCCGTCCCGGCGGGCCCGCCGCAGCGCCGCCGCCCACCAGGCCAGGTCGTCGAGCATGATCTTGGTCGCGGCGCGGGTCCGGTCATCTGCCGGCTCGCCGCCCGGGCCGAACGCCGCGGTGACATACGGGATCAGGACGGTGTTGCGCAGCGGCACAAGTTCCGCCTCGATGGCGATGTGGGCCAGGTGCTCCACGGCGCGGATGCCGCCGCCGATGCCGCCGCTGTAGGCCAGGAACGCGGCCGGCTTGTTCCGGAAGCCGAACGTGGCGAAGACGCTGTCGATGGCGTTCTTGAGCACTGCGGGCACGCTGTGGTTGTACTCGGGGGTGACGAACAGGTAGGCGTCGCCGGCCCGGATCGCGTCGTTCCACCGGCGCACCTCGGGCACCGAGAAGGTCGGGGTGGCCGGATCGCCGAGCGTGGCGAAGGTCTCGCCGAAGATCGGGAGCGGCCAGTCCCGCAGGTCCAGGACCTCGACGTCGAACGCACCGTGCTCGCGGGCAACCTGGCCGATCCAGGGCACGACCCGGTCCGCGGCGCGGCCCGGCCGGGTGCTGCCGATGATGATCTTGAGATTGAGCATCGTGGTGCCTTTCCTCGCACGGGCGCGGCCAGGGGCCTGCGAGCTCCGTGGCCGTCAGCGGGCGGCACCGGTAAGGACGGCGCGGCCGGGAAGAAAGTGACGCGCGGTCCGGGGCGGGGCTCAGGTGAGCTGGGAGCTGAGGGCGCCGAGCTTGCGCGGGTCGCCGATCACGTGGACCGCCTGGATCTTGCCGCCGGCCATGGTGAAGACCAGGACGCCCGACAGCTCCCGGCCGGTGAACCCGAGCAGGGCGGGCCGCCCGGCGACCGGGTGCGTCACCAGCGTGGTGCCCGGCCCCCAGTAGTGCAGCAGGTGCCTGGCCACCCGGAGCGCGCCGCGGATCACGCCGATGGCCCTCGGGTCGTCCGGGCCCGCGTCGAAGTCGCCCCAGGCGTCGGGGGCCAGCACCTCGAGCAGGCCGTCCAGGTCGCCGCTGGCGCAGGCGGCGATGAACTTCTCCGTGACCTGCCGGTGCTCGGCGGCGCCGACGTCGAAGGTGGCGCCGCCCTGGCCCTCCTCGATCTTCTGCCGGGCCCTGCGGGCCAGCTGGCGGCAGGTGGCCGCGGGCCGGCCGACCGTCCGCGCGATGGAGTCGAACGGCACGGCGAAGATGTCGTGCAGGACGAACACGACCCGTTCGGCCGGGCTGAGCCGCTGCAGCACGATCAGCAGGGCCAGCTGGATGTCGTCGTCGAGGGTGATCCGGTCGGCCGGGTCGGCGGCCGGCTGGAGGCCCATGGGCGGGTGGCTGCCCGGGGCGAACTCGATCTCGCTGGCGTCATGGGGGCGTTCCCGGCGTGACCGGGCGGAGCGGATCTGGTCCAGGCACAGCCGGCTGGTGACCACGATCAGCCAGCCGCGAGCGTCGTCGATCTCGCCGCCAGGCGCGCGGAGCAGCCGGGCGAACGCGTCCTGTACCACGTCCTCGGCCGCGCCGATGTCTACCAGCATCCGGAAGGCCAGGTCGACCAGGTACGGGCGGTGCTCGTTCCACGCCTGGATGACCTGCTCGTCGCGCTGCTCCTCGCTCACGTCCTGCCTCCTGTACGTGCGGCCCTGCCTGAAGGACGATGCAGGCCCGCAGGAAGTGACAGCAACGCTAGAACACATCGCGGTGTCACTTTCCGGTGAGCGGCCCCGTCCTTTACCGGTGATATCCCGCGACTGCCCGGAGCGACCGGGTGGCTCACCGTAGGAGACGCCGTGACCCGTATCCCAGGCCATACGATTGCGGACGCGCCCGGCGCGGCGCGGCCCCTGCTGGAGGGTGTCGTGCCGTTCTCGCCGACCGGGAAGCTGCTCAACCTGCACGCGCAGATGGCGCATTCCCCTGCGGTCCTGGCCGCCTACGCGTCCATCCGCCAGGCCACGGCGACGTACGGGACGCTGGATCCCAGGGTCCGCTCGGCGCTCATGCTGGCCACGGCCGGGGTCAGCCAGAGCGGTTATGGCCTGGCCGTCACGTCGTCTCTGGCGCTCCGAAGCGGCTGGAGCCAGTCCGACGTCCAGTCGCTGCGAGACGGCAGCCCACTGGGCGATGCCACGATCGACTCGCTGGCCGGGGTGGTCCGGGAGGCAGCCGGACGGGCCGGCCAGGTCAGCGACGTGACCTGGCAGCGGGCCGCCGACTGCGGCTGGAGCAGCGAGCAGCTAGCCGAAGCGTTCGTCTACCTCGCCCTGACCGTCTTCACCGCCTATTTCCTCAACTACGCGCAGACACCGGTTGACTTGCCCGCCGGCCTGGCGGCCGCGGCCCGGCGGGAGTAGCGCGATGGAACTGGTGCAGAGCCGGATCGTCACCGACGACGTAGAGCGGCTGGCCGGGTTCTACGCCAGCCTGCTGGGCGTGCCGGTGGCGCTGAACGAGTATTACGTCGAGGTCCAGGCCGGGCCGACTTCGGTGGGTTTCTCCCGGCGGCGGTTTACCGAATACCGGGACGACGACAGCCGGGAGGCGGGCGCGGGCCGTCGGCGCCGGGACGAGGTCATCCTCGATTTCCTGGTCGACGACGTGGACGCCGAGTTCCCGCGGGTCGCCGCGCTGGGCGTGGAGTGGGTGATGCCGCCCACCACCCAGCCCTGGGGGAACCGGTCGATGATCTTCCGGGACCCGGCGGGGAACCTGGTCAACGTGTTCTCCAGGCCCGAAGCGGACTGACCCGCTGTGGGCCGAGTGGCCAGACCCGAGGGCACCGTAGACGCGATCAAGCGGTTCAAGGACTGGATCTTCAGCCACGAGCGCCAGATCGCGGCCGCCGTCGCCCTGCTTGCTGGTGGGTACATGGTGATCAGCGGCGTGCTGCGCCTGAGCTGACCCGTGCCACTTCGGCTCAGGCATCCAGCAACCGGATCCTTAGCCACGATCACAGGCCACCACAACCGGCCATCAAGGACGGATCAGCTGGCTCGCCGCAGCCCTGCAAATCAGCCTCCGCCGGCTGATGCAGTCCCGCTCAATTCCACTGATACTGGCTCTGTAAGTACCTGCGGCTGGGCCGTTCGCGTGTCCGGGCGATGCGGGGGCCAGAGGGTGCGAGAGCGCCTGGTGAGCTGACCGTTCACGGGGAAGATCCGCATCGGCATCCCGCCGGCGTGAGAAAGGGGTGCTCTGTGGTACGTGAGCCGTTGAGTCCTGGCAGGCGAGCCCTCGGCCAGCCGGCCACGACTGACCCAGCCCCTGGCCAGCCGCCCACGGCCGGCATGGCATGGGTGCCCGGAGGCAGTTTCCTGATGGGCTCGCAGGACTTCTACCCCGAGGAGCGCCCTGTCCGCCGCGTGGAGGTCGATGGGTTCTGGATGGATGACCATCCGGTGACCGTCGCCGAATTCCGCCGGTTCACCTTCGCGACCGGGTATGTCACGATCGCTGAGCGCCCCCTCGACCCGGCGCAGTACCCGGGGGCCGACCCAGCCCTGCTGAAGCCCGGCGCGCTGGTCTTCCACAAGACGAAAGGCCCGGTGGACCTGCGCGACTACACGCAATGGTGGCGCTACATACCGGGTGCCCAATGGCGGCGGCCGCGGGGGCCCCGCAGCACCACACGGGGCTTGGGCGAGCATCCGGTCACGCAGGTGGCGGCCGAGGACGCCGAGGCCTACGCGGCCTGGGCGGGCAAGGAATTGCCCACCGAGGCGGAATGGGAATTCGCCGCCCGCGGCGGCCTCGACGGCGCGGTCTTCACCTGGGGTGACGAGTTCGCACCCGGCGACACGATGATGGCCAATACCTGGCAGGGTGAGTTTCCCTGGCAGAACCTCAAGACCGACGGCTGGGAGGGGACATCTCCGGTCAAGAGCTTCCCGGCCAACAGTTATGGGCTGTACGACATGGCCGGGAACGTCTGGGAGTGGACCAGCGACTACTTCATCGCCCGCCGGGGCGACCAGGTTCAGCACTCTTGCTGCACGCCGCGCAACCCGCGCGTCACGTCAGCGGAGGCAAGCCTGGCGCCCGGTGAGCCCGGCGCGCACATCCCGCGCCGCGTGACCAAGGGCGGATCCCACCTGTGCGCTCCCAACTACTGCCTGCGTTACCGCCCAGCGGCCCGCCAGCCCCAGGCGATCGACACCGCCACCTGCCACCTTGGCTTCCGCTGCGTCCTTCGCGACGCCAGCGGTTAAGCCGCGAGCCCGGCCCTTGCGCGGCACCCCCATCGCCGCCTGCAGGACCACCTTCACATCCCATCCTGACTCGCGGCCGTAACGGCTCATCCGGATGAGACAGCGGCCCCTGAGCAGCCGGTATCGCGGTCTCGGCCCGCCAGTCCCAGTCGGATAGGCAGGGCCTATTCATCCGGCTTGGGGGAGGCGTGCTTCCACGAGCGGGTGATCGACTCATCACAAGTGCCGCGGCCAGGCGGGTGGCGCGCTTAGCGCCTGGCGGCCTGGTGGTCCCTGTCAGGGGCGGCAAAGCCTCAACCGAGGACCGGACGGAACGTGAGGGGAATGACATGGCCGACAAGCAGCCGAACATCGTGGTGTTCTTCTGGGACAACTTCGGCTGGGGTGAGATCGGGTGCTACGGCGGGGGGTGCTGCGCGGCGCGCCGACGCCGCGGATCGACAGCATCGCCGATCAGGGCCTGAAGCTGCTGAACTTCAACGTCGAGGCGCAGTGCACGCCGAGCCGGTCGGCGATCCTGACCGGCCGTCATCCGACCCGCTCGGGCACGGGCAGTCTCTCGCTGCCCCCCGATGGGCTGACGCAGTGGGAAGTGACCACCGCCAAGGCGCTGTCGGATGCCGGCTACGCGACCGGGATGTGGGAGCGCCGGGTGAGACGGTGAGGTGGCTCGCGTAAGTAGTTCATACGTCACGAGCTGAACAGGTGTGCGCGCGGGTACTGTCGCGATGTGGTGACTGGCGACGTCGCACAGGAACTCGCGCAGTCCGAACTGGCGGAGGTGCTGCCGCCCGGGTCGCTGGCCAGCGCGTGGCTACGTTCAGTGACCGAATTCGTCAGGCACCGCACCAGTGCCGTGGAACGAGTCGTGCGACGAGCTTCGGCCGTATCCCTGTGCAATGTGTGTTTCCGGACATCCACGTGCGGCAATCTGTGCAGCTAGAACGACTGGAACGGCCCAGCAGCCCACTTTTGAATCGAGCTTCCACCGGCCGGCCGGTCCGGTCACGCAGCGCCGAAGTCATGGACCATCTCTTCCGGTAGCCGGGAGGACCACCGAGATGATCTACATCGGAGCTAACCTGGGACCATGCTGATCATCCCCGGTGTTGAGGTGGACGAGCGACGCCTGGCCGACATCTGCGACCGGTATGGGATTGCCGAGCTCAAGATCTTCGGCTCGCAAGCCCGCGGCACCGCCGGGCCGGATAGCGATATAGACGTTCTCTACACACTCCTTCCTGGGCGTCGGCTGGGCTGGGAGATCGAGCAACTCGCTGACGAGCTCAGCGAATTGTTCGGCCACCGGATCGACCTGGTGTCGCTGCGCTCCCTGCACCCGCTGCTGCGGCCGTCAGTCCTGGCCGAAGCCAGGCCCGTCTATGCAGCGTGACATCCTCCTGCTCACCGAGATGGTCGATGCCGCAGAGCAGGCCGGGCAGCTGACCGCTGGCATCACGGTCAGCCAGCTGGAAATCGACCGCCAGCGCCGTGATGCCTTGTTGTGGAACTTCACCGTGCTCGGCGAGGCAGCAGCGCAGCTCTCGGCTGAGCTCAAAGACCGGTTCCCGGATATAACCTGGCAGCAGCCGATGCGACTGAGGAACCGGATAGTCCACGGCTACTGGTCTATCGACCTAGAAGTCCTCCACACCACCGCCACCGAGCAACTGCCCGCATTCGTCGCCAGTTTGCGTAGTGTCCTGAGTACCCTTACCGGCGGCGCCTGAGCGGGAGCGGACACCAGCCTGCTGTCAAACGCGGGCGACCCCAGTACTCGCTACTTCGGTCGACGCCAAGCGCGCGTAGAGACTGATCTGCACGGCTGGACTGACGTTGGCCGAGGACCCAACAACCGTGCCGAATTGGGCGGATCAGGGGCGGTCCTGACTGAGACAAGCAGCTACATTCCGTTATCGGCTGGCCGTCGTGGTTCCATCGGTCACGATATGCGCCCCACCAGAGCCGAACGACGCCACCTGGAACCCCAGCACACCAAGCACCTGGCCGAGCGCTCCGTTCATGACCTGCTGAGTGCCGTGATACTCGGGCCAGCGGCACCAGTCCAGCGACAGCAGGTCGTGTGTGGTCCAGGACACAACCACTCCTGCCTTGCTCTGTAGGGCATGCCCGGCAGCGACGGGCAGCAGGCACACTCCGCCGAGCCGGTGCCGCGGATGGTGCCGCGCGCAGTGGTGGAGCGTGAACCCGGCCTCGGTCAGCGTCCGGGCGACCGCACAGGCAAGCGGGCGGAGGGGATCTTCGGCAGGCAACGGGCCGCCGGAACCATTGGTGAGCCCAGCCGGGGCCTCGGCCAGTGTGACGTTGGCTCAGTGGCTATCGCCTGCGCCGCCCGGCGCCAGTTGGGGGAAGTAGTGGAAGGCGATGTCCCTGATGACTTCGACGATGAGCTGGGGCGTGAGTTCGGCCGAGGGGTCGTCTAGCTGCGGTGGGAGTTTGACCCCCATCTGCCTGGCGTGCTCGATGATGCCGGGTGCGACGTCCTTGCCCAGATAGCCGAGGGCCTGGCCCATGGCCACATAGTCAATCGCCCATGCAGGCAGGGGCTGGGCCGCGACGGTGGCCCAGGTCTGCGGGTCGCGCGGTGTGCCGCGGGTGAACACGTGGTCGAAGGTGCGTGCCGAGGCATCGCGCTCGGTGAACGGCGGGCCGAGGTCCCAGGCCTTGCGCAGCGTCGCGATCAGCGAGGTGTGCCGGTACTCCTCGTTGTACACCGAGCCCGGCTCGACCCATGGCGACACGACGATGGCGGGGACGCGGTAGCCGGAACGGTCGAACGTGAAGCCGAACTCACCCGCCGGTGCGGCCGGATCGGGCGGCGGGACCTGTCCGGGGGGCACGTGGTCGTAGGTTCCGCCTGGCTCGTCCCACCCGATCAGCAAGGTGGTGTTCCAGACGTTAGTGCCCGGCTCTGCGGTGGCGGACCGGTAGGCGTTGAAGACCCGCTCCAGGAACGCCTCACCGCCCAGCATCGCTGACGGTGCGTCCAGCCCGATATCGACGTTGCCGCCGAAAAATGACCGGCCGAACGCCGGGTGGTAGTCGCCGTGACCCGCGATCATGTCCGGCTCGATCAGCGAGAAATCGGGCAGGGTCCCGGCTGCGGCGTCCTTCTCGAACTCGGAAAACCGCACGAAATGCGTCGCCAGCCGGTCCTTCAGCCGGGGATAGTGGATGACACCGGTGAACGACAGACACATCGGCTCCATCACATAGACCTTCCAGGTCCTGCCGCGCTGCTCAAGCCGCTCAAAGATCGTCTCCGCGTCGTTGTCGGTGAACCACTTTCTCACCGGGCTGTTCACGACCAGCCCCGACGACGTCGCCGCCGTCCAGAACGACCGGTTCATGAACGTCTGCGACGGCACCTCGGAAAACCAGTGGTCAAACACCCCGAACTCGCGCGCGATGCCGCTCAGCACCGGCAGCTGCTGCGGGGTGTACCCGGTCATGATCTGGGCGTACTCCTCATAGGTCGGCTGCCGCCCAACTTCACCGGTGAACGTGCTGATGTAGTCGGTGACGAACCCATCCATGGCCGGAACCGCGCCTGGCGGCGGCGCGTTCCACGGTGCTGTCACGCCCTCGCCGATCTTGAACCGGTTGTGGTCGTCGATCGCGCCGAAC
>Ga0335077_10007243_pt1 | contig 13730 bp, 12 predicted proteins | sample Lox_Sample_31_FD_207151 | JGI IMG/M metagenome (GOLD analysis project Ga0335077, IMG submission 207151) | Soil microbial communities from Loxahatchee National Wildlife Refuge, Florida, United States - Lox_Sample_3.1 | ecosystem: Environmental > Terrestrial > Soil > Wetlands | place: USA...
TCCACGCTGAGTTTGTCGATCGTGTCCTTATCTGTGTGCCAGTAGGAGTTGCCCGGACCGTATTGCAGATCGATGAGGTCCAACGCGTTGACCCCACGTCGAATAAAGGGCATGTGGTCGTCCTCGATGGCACTGTCATTGTTCTGAAAGTGCTTGCCGTACCCGAGGCGCTCCGCCGTCCGCCACACCAGATCGCGCAATGGCCCCGAGGAGTTCATGTCTTTCAAAATTCCGAGATCGCGGTCGCCAATCATATCGACGTTGATCAGCGCGCGGATGCGTGCGAGTGTCCCATCGCCCGCCCACTTCTCCGCCAGATGGCGGCTGCCATACAGGCTGTCGTAATCGGTCCACTGCGCCACCGCCTCTTCCCCGTCGAACCACACCAGGTAGACATCGTCTTTCCGGGCATCGTGCGCCAGCGCCTTCGCCATTTCGAGCAAGAACCCGGCCGAGGAGCCTCCATCATCTGCGCCCACGAAGTAAGTGCCCGGCATCGACTTCGTGTCGTAATGCCCGGTGAATACCACGGCCTTTCCCGATGTCCCCGGAAACCTGGCGATGATGTTTTTCATCGGAGTCTGTCCGAGGGGCGTTGAGCCAGTGAAGTCGTCCTGAACGGCGTGAACGCCCAGCGCTTTCAATTCACCCAGGATGTACGCCTGCTCTTTCCGGATCTCCGGCGATCCTGAAGGCCGCGGGCCGAACGCAACCATGCGTTTGGTGAACGCCAGCGCTTCCGCACCGCTGAATTCGCCGCCAAACGCCGGCAGAAGCCAGGCCGCCGAGAGCATGAGGACGATCACGTGTCTCGAACGCATGCGTACTAGAACTCCCATAAGACCGTTAAGCAGCTTCCGGCGCAACTATTTCCGGTTCTTGTCATCACAATTATTGTCTGTCAGATGTAGGCGTGGATACGACGTACCAAAATGGCGTTGCTGTATCATAGCAATAGAGGGTCCTTCAGGAGTCCGCGATGACTTCCATCGGCGAGACGCTCCGCCGCGAACGAATCCGCCGCGGCTTGCAGTTGGAGCAGATAGCCGCTCAAACGAAAATCGCCTTGCACTTGCTGGAAGCCATGGAAGCGGACCAGTTCGACCGTCTTCCTGGTGGTGTTTTCACACGCAGTTTTCTCCGTCAGTACGCGCACGCGCTCGGGTTGGACGAGGAAGAAGTCATCAGTTGGCTCAAGGAACAGTTTGAGGAGCCTGCTGAGCCGTTGCCCGCTCCGCCACCCGAGCCGCGCTCGAGTCTGCCACAAATGCCGTCGTTCGAGGATGTTCGCGACCGGCTGCGCTCCGATTCCTCACTAGGGGCCCTGGCGTGGGTTGTCATCGTGGTGCTCGTTTGCGCTGGAATCTACCAGTTATCGCAGCGCAGCCCGCGTGTCAGTTCAATCACACAAATCCCGGCGTCGCCCCCGAAAGCGGCGCAGCCCCAGAAACCAAGCGCAGCTCCTATGCCGGCGCCCGAAGTCTCGAAACGGGACTTTCGCCCGGCCGTGGTTGCGGAAGACGGAACCATCGCCATCCCGGCGGCTTCCGGGCCGCCAGTTCCCCCCGAGCCGGGCCCAGCACCCGAAGCCGCGGGCAACTTGCGTGTGGGCTTCACCGCGACCGAGCCGGTGTGGGTCTCAATCAAATCCGATGGAACCCGTGCTTACAGCGGAACGATCGATAGCCAGCAAAGCAAGCAGTTTGACGCATCCCGCAAGATGATTGTCCTGGTCGGCAACGCGGGAGCACTGAAAATTTCACTGAATGGCAAGCCCGTTGGCCCGTTCGGCTCCCAAGGTGAGATCCGGTTGCTGATGTTCACGCCGGAAGGAGCGCGCGTCATTCAACGCACGTCACCGAGTCCGCCGCCCACTCCTGAGGATTCAACGGCCGCGCCGCCGGATGACGCCGGACGCCGTTGACCCATCGCAGAAAGCTTGCGCCTCCTCTCAATTCGCAGCAACTCGCGACGCCGCCGCGTCTTGATGCGGACGTCCACTTTGCGCCAGAACTTCCGGAAGTAACCGATCGCCGAAAGCACGGCAAATAGCACCACCACCCACATCATCCAGTAGGCCAGTGTGGCGATTTCCGGATGGCGGATACTGACCAGCAGAAAGGAAATGGCCGTTACCTGCGCCACCATCTTGGTCTTGCCGAGGTCGCTGGCTCGGATGGTGTAACCTTCGGCGGCGGCGATGCTTCTGAGTCCCGAAATCGCAAACTCGCGGCCGACGATCAGGATCACCATCCACGCGGGAACGGCGTTCACCTGCACCAGGGAGATCAGGGCCGATGAGACAAGCAACTTGTCGGCAATGGGGTCGAGAAGCGTTCCGATGGTCGTCACTTGCCCCCAGCGGCGCGCCAGGTAGCCGTCCAGGAGATCGGTGGCCGCGGCGATCAAGAAGATCGCGAGGGCGAGCCATTCGTTGGTCACCGTGACCCCAAAAACCCGCACCGAGACGTTCTGCTCCACCAGCGCGGCTACCAGCAGCGGGACGAAGAAGATACGGGCAATCGTGAGAGCGTTGGGAAGGTTCATCGGGCCCACCCCAAATATAATCCGGCACGAGGCCGCCCGACAACTTCTCCAACGGATATCCCGCTCAAGGCCGCCTCCCGCCCCTCAGTTCACAAAGGCAGCCAGCCTCTGCCTGAGCGACTTCGGGACTTCGGCATCCACATCGCAGAATTCGCTGGAATACCGGACGCTGATCACCCGTCCAAGCTCATGCAACAGCGAGATGCTGGCGCCCTCTCGAAGCGGGAAACGGAACTGGACGCGCGAAAGCGGGTCGAAGGGTAGAATCTCGTCGATCTTCTGGAGTAACCGGTCCATTCCTTCACCAGTCAGAGCCGAGATGGCGACCGACGCGTTGTCCACACCGGCTTGAAGCTGGGGTTGGGGCAAGCGGTCCGCCTTATTCAACACCAGCAGTTGCGGGATCCGCTCGGCGCCGATTTCTCGCAGCACCTCGATGACATGCGTCCGATGCTCCTTTGCGTGCGGCGCCGAAACATCCACCACGTGCAGAATCAGCGTTGCCTCGTTTACTTCCTCCAGCGTCGCGCGGAAGGCCTTCACCACGGTCGTCGGAAGCCGGCGGATGAAGCCTACGGTGTCACTCAGCAGCACTCGCCGCCGCGAGGGGAGGATGGCGGCCCGCACGGTGGGGTCCAGCGTGGCGAACATACGGGCATCGGCGATCACTCCGGCGCCGGTCAGCCGGTTGAACAGCGTAGATTTTCCCGCATTGGTATAGCCCACCAGCGCGAGAGTGGCGAGGGGAACGGCGCTGCGCTGCTGGCGGTGAACACCACGCGTGCCGCGCACGCCCTCTAGTTCTCTTTCGATGCTTTTGATCTTGCCGGAGATGCGCCGCCGGTCGGTTTCCAGCTTGGTTTCACCCGGGCCGCGTGTTCCAATTCCACCGCCCAGCCGGGACATAGCAGCGCCGTGACCGGTCAGGCGCGGCAGCAGGTAGCTGAGCTGGGCCAACTCCACCTGAAGCCGGCCCTCACGGGTGCGTGCCCGCCGCGCAAAGATATCCAGAATGAGCTGCGTGCGGTCAAGGACTTTGACTCCGATCTGGTCCTCAAGATTGCGCTGCTGGGTGGGAGTGAGATCGTGGTCGAACAGGACCATGTCGGCCCGCATCGAGCCCGCCATGGCAGCAAGTTCCCGCACCTTGCCGGCGCCGATCAAAGTGGCGGCTTCCGGCACATCGCGGAACTGGAACACGCGTTCGAGCACCACTGCGCCGGCGCTTTGTGCCAGCTCGCACAACTCGTCAAGCAATTCCTCAGCGTCCGGCTCCACGTTGGGTGGGGAGTGCGGGCTCAACCGCCGCCTTTTCCACTCGACACCGACCAGGATGGCCCGTTCTGTCGAGTTGAAGGGAGCGCCTTGAGGTTCCCCTGAAGCCAAAACGTCCTACGAGTCCGAGTGAGCGGACTCCGCCACTGGCTGTGCAGCAGCGGCCGAACTGTGGGCCGCCTGGGTTGAGGTTGCGTACCCATGGCCGGCCTTTAAAGTGACAACCGTTGAAATGGCGTGCTTGAAAATCAACTGTTCCTGGTTATTGGTCTCGAGAATCAGCGAGTACTTGTCAAAGCTCTTGATGCGGCCCGAAAGCTTCACGCCACTGAGCAAGTAGAGCGTGATAGCAGTTTTGTCCTTGCGCGCATTGTTCAAAAAGCTGTCTTGTATATTTTGCGCCGGTTTGTCCATAGCATCTCCCATATTTAGGGAAGGGGGTTGTACCGGCTTTCAATTGTACACCAAAACCCATGCAAACACAGCCCGTGCTGGGTCCGTACGGTACTCGGGGTTCGCAGGTGACAGCGGAACGGCGCGGTGGCTACCGCTCGGAATTGAAATCGTCGTCGTCAAACTCTGCGGTCTCGGCGCCGATTCTCTCCTGGCACCGAACACAGAACTTGGCCCATGGTACAGCTTCCAGGCGCTTCGTCGAAATAGGCTCCTCGCACGCCGCGCACACTCCGTAGGTAGACTGCTCGATGCGACGCAACGCCGCTTGAATATCGCGCAGCAGCTTCATATCGAGAGTGTTGCGATTCAGGAAGATCCATTCCTCGTGGCTCTGCTGACTCAGATCGCCTTCGTCGGAAGGCACGTCAAGCCGGGAAACCACTTGAGCGATCTTTTGAGCCGACATGCTCCGCCGCAGTTCATCGGCTTTGGACTCGAGAGCCTTCTGATATTGTTCGAATCGTGTTTTGGCTCCGTTTTTGTTCATTGTCTTTGGCATCGTGAAACCCTTCGACGCCCGCCATCAAAGTTCCGACGTAAGAAGAGCGCCGCGAACACTATGACGAGTTTCACCCTCAGAAAGTTTCAAGGAAAAAATTTGGGGCCCGTCTGGGAGGTGAGTAGAACAGTATAGCCCCGCACTTTCTGAGAAGTCAAATTTTTCAGTATCTTGGTCAAGTGCCTCCACTCGTTATTGGTTCACGTCAGCTCTTCTCCGTTCTGCGCGCCTTTCTAGTAGATTCCGATTACACGGAAGCCGCAGTCTGCAAGCGCATGGGCCTCCATCACCCCAAGGATTACTTATCGCTTCGGCCCGATCCAGCTTCGCCGCACTCGATTCACGACCGGCTCGACCTTCTGGGGCGCTTATTTCTTATCGGCGAAACTGTGGACGAGCAGCAGATGGAAACGTGGGCCCCGTTGCCGGTGCGAGAAGCGATGAGAGGGCTGGGCCTGGTGGCTCAATACCCGGGGCGGCCTGAACAATGGTACGCCACCGCGGCCTTGTACCCAGCCTATGGGCTTTGGATCACGTCGGACCGCTGGACCAGCCCGGAACTGGCGCCTATCCAAGTTGCCGTCGATGTGGTGTACCCTGCCATCACGCCGAACACGGCCCACTTTATGGAGACGCTGCCCGGTGATCGCTGTGACAGCCTGCTGGACCTGTGCACCGGCTCGGGGGTTGGTGCCATGCAAGCGGCGTCCAAGTACGCGCGCGAAGTTCTGGCGACCGACATCACGGAAGCCGCCTATCTGTCTGTGGAATTCAACCGCTTGCTGAATGGAATCGAGAACCTGAGGGTGGCGCGCGGAGATCTTTACGAGGCCGCCGGGCAAAGGACCTTCGACCGCATTATCGCTCATCCGCCCTACATGCCATCCCTGAAGCCAGCCGAAATTTATGCGTATGGCGGTGAACTGGGAGAAGAGTTGACGCGGCGCGTGATTGAAGGGCTGCCCAAGCACCTGCGCCCGGGCGGCCGGTTCTACTGCGTCACCGCCGGGCCAGACCTGGAAGGAGAAACATTTGAAACACGCCTGCGAAGCTGGCTGGGGGAAAGGGGACCGGAGTTTGATGTCTTTATTCTGGAACGCCAGTTATTCGAACCCAGCCAGATTGCCCACCGGCAGGCCGCGAAAACGCGGGGTGGTTTGGAAGAAATCGATCAATGGAAAAAGCTGTTTGACCGCTACCGGCTCGAACACATGGTTTATTGTGCGGTGGTGGTTCAGAGGAAGACCGGGCGAACTCCGATCGTGACGGTCCGACGGCGCATGGGCCGACGATTCGGTTCCGCTGAAATCGAATGGCTCCGCGTTTGGGAAACGACCGCAACCGACCCGGCCTTCGCTTGCAGGATTATCGAAGCCAAGCCGGTGGCCAACGCAGATCTGCAATTGCGCGTCGTCCACCGCTTGCAGGATGGCGAGCTGGCTCCGAAGGAATTCACGCTGGAGACTAATTACCCGTTCACCGTCGAGTGCGCGATCCGCCCGTGGGCGGCATTTCTGCTCCCGCGCTGCGACGGCAAAACCACGGGACACGAGCTGCTGGCTTTCTTAAAAGAGAATGAACTTCTGGCGGCTGACGAATCGGAAGATCATTTCGCGGACTTCCTGCGCGTGCTGATCTCAGGCGGATTCCTGGAAATCGAAGGATTCCGCCTGCCTCCGCACTCATCCGTCACTTCCTGACGAGATAGACGGCCTCCTCGGCCAGAAGGTTAGGAAGAAGTGTAATCCGGCGCCGGCCGGCGATGAAGTAGCAGCGCTCGACAGTGAATCCTTCCTTCCGCGCGAGCTGATCGAAATCATGTACGGTCAGGACGTGGACGTTCGGCGAATCATACCATTCGTTGGGGAATAGCGGCGTTTTGGGTGCGCGCCCGGTGAACAGGAGCGACAGGCGCATCGACCAGTGGCCAAAGTTCGGGAACGCCACAATGGCGCGGCGGCCCACGCGCAACATCTCGCGGAGAACCTTGAGCGGGTTGCGGGTCTCCTGCAAGGTCTGGCTCAAAATCACATAGTCAAATGCGTAATCGGGATAGTCCGCGAGAACTTCGTCGATGTCCCCTTGGTAGGCCGACACGCCGCGCGCAATGGCCCGCTGCACCTTACTGGCTGCAATTTCAACGCCGCGCGCTTCGACTCCCTTGTTCTCGGCCAGCCACTCGAGCAGCTCACCTTCGCCGCATCCCAGATCCAGGACCTTGCTGTCGGGCTCGACGATGTCCCCGATGATGGCGAAATCCTCGCGGCCCAGCAGTTCGCCCACAAAGGGTTTGCGGACGGTCTGGTCGGCAGCAGCCATCAGGCTCGCTCCCTGTAAGTACTGGCGAGGAATCCGCGAACCACCTCACTCTGTTCGGCGACATCCACCAGAAACGCATCATGCCCGTAATTGGATGGCAGGTCGCAATATGCCACGTCATGATTGCTGCGGCGGAGCACGCGCACGATCTCCTGGGACTGGTAGCTGGGATAGAGCCAGTCCGAAAGAAAACTGATCACGAGAAACCGCGCCCTCGCCTTACTGAACGCGTCGGCGAGTGAGTCGCGGCCGTTGGTGAGATCAAAATAATCTTCGGCTTTGGTGATGTAGAGATAGGAATTCGCGTCAAAGCGGCTCACGAACTGGCTGCCGCGATAGCGCAGATAGCTCTCCACTTCGAAATCCACGGAGAAATCGAATCCGAATTTCTCTTTCTCGCGAAGGCGGCGGCCGAACTTCTCGCGCATGGACTCGTCGCTCATGTACGTGATATGGCCCACCATGCGGGCTATCGCCAAGCCGCGTCCGGGTGGTCGGCTGCTGTAATAGTTGCCGTCGTTCCAATCCGGGTCCGCCATGATGGCCTGGCGGCCGACTTCGTTGAACGCGATCTGCTGCGGGGTGTGACGCGCCGTGGTGGCAATCGGAATGGCCGCTGCCACACGGTCAGGATAGGAGACCGCCCACTCCAACGCCTGCATGCCACCCATCGATCCGCCGGCCACCGCCAGAAGCCGCTCAATCCCCAGGAAATCGACGAGTTTGGTTTGCACCCGGACCATGTCGCCCATGGTGATTACCGGAAATGACATGGCGTAAGGGCAGCCGGTCTCGGGGTTGATCGACGAAGGACCGGTGGTGCCCTGGCACCCGCCCAGCACATTCGAGCAAATGATGAAATACTTCTCGGTATCGAAAGCCTTGCCCGGGCCGATCATGTTGTCCCACCAGCCGGGTTTCCCAGTCTCGTGGCTGATGCCCGCCGCGTGGGCGTCGCCGGAGAACGCATGCAGAATCAGAATGGCGTTGGATTTCGCGGCATTCAATTCACCATAAGTCTGATACGCGACGCACACCGGCGAGAGGCTGGTTCCGTTCTCGAGAGAGATGGATTCAAACTGCGCCGTGTACGTTTCGACCGTCATTTATAGGGAAATCTTATGATAGCAGTTGCCGATGTGGAGACCGGTTCGAATCCGTGGGCTGTGCATGTTGCTGAGTTGCTGGTGGGCATCCGCCGGGGCCGTCGAGCCATACCGGGAGGCCGCACCGGGCTATCGCTATTCGTTTCCACGCGACCATTTCGAGCATCCGGATTTTCGTACGGAGTGGTGGTATTACACCGGGAATCTGCGCGACTCGGCTGGAAAGCGCTTTGGATTCGAGCTGGTGTTTTTCCGTCAGGGCCAGCACCGCGCAAAGACTGACAACCCATCGGTGTGGCGCATTGACGACTTGTATCTGGCCCACCTCGCTCTCACGGATATCGAAAGCCAGAATTTTTACCACTATCACCGGCTGAACCGGGCCGGTCCCGGCATCGCGGGTGCGAATTTCATGAAACGGCGCGTGTGGAACGGGAACTGGTCGGTTGGGTGGGAAGGCGAGAAACAGGTGCTTGAAGCGACAGCCGACGAGTTCCGGTTCCGGTTGCTGCTCAATCCCGTCAAGCCGCCGGTCATCCACGGCATTGACGGAATCAGCCAGAAGAGCGACGAACCGGGCGGGGCCTCGCATTACGTTACCCTGCCCCGGCTGGCGGTCTCTGGAGAACTGGCATTTGCCAGCGCGCGGCACACGGTAACCGGCGTCGCCTGGATGGATCACGAATGGTTCACGCATCAGTTATCGGAACAGCAATGCGGCTGGGACTGGTTCAGCGTGCAGTTGGACAACGAAACCGAGCTAATGCTCTTCCAACTCCGCCGGAAAGACGGCAGCATCGATCCTCACTCGTCGGCAACCTACATCGACCGGCAGGGCCATGCGCGGCATCTCGCGCATGAAGAGTTTTCGCTTGTGCCGGGGCGCGGATGGAAAATTTATCCGGTCGAGTGGCAGATCCGTGTGCCGGCACTTGGCATAGCGCTCGATGCTAAGGCGGCACTTGACAACCAGGAACTTGACGACAAGACCAGTTCGGCGTACTGGGAAGGCGCCGTCACGTATTCGGGGTCAGCAACCGGAGTGGGATATCTGGAGATGACGGGTTACGACAAGCCGGTGCGGTTGGAGTGAGGCGTCATTTCACCGGCCCGAGATAGCGGTCCAGCCAGTCGAGTGTTTCCTTGATCATCTCATTCCGAGGAATGTTGTGGCCGGTTTCGTAGACCACGCGGCGTTTGTGCTCTTTCGGCGTGCCCAGCAGGCGGAACATGGGCTCCTGCGAGGTTCCTACCGGAAAGATGGAATCGAAGCGTCCATTCAACATCAAGACCGGGACCTTCACACGCGGCGCGAAGTTGAACTGGGCCACTTCCGGCAAACACTTCTGCAAGTAAAACCCGGGCAGAATGAGGACGCAAACCTTGATACGCTCTTCCAGTGCCGGAAGCAGAGATCCCGCGGCGGCTCCCCAACTGATGCCTTCGTAAGCAAGCTTGGTGATATTAATGTCGGGACGGGTTTCCAGGTAGTCGATCGACCGGCCCAGATCTTTGGACCAGGCGATAACGTGATCCCGGTAGGAACTGGTGGTATTCGGGAAGCCCCTCTTGAGATCGTCCTCGCGCTCGTAGGTTCCCTTGTATACCGGAAACATTACGGCTCGCCCGCTCTTGATCACAAAATCGAAGGCATCCAGTTCCGGCAAGTTGGCACTGGATCGGAGGTGAATCGCATTGCCGCCGGGAAAGTACACTACGGTTTGGAATGGCGGGGACGCCTTTGTAGGCAGGAACAGATACGCGATGATTTGCTCGTTACCGTAAGCCGCGGCAAATGTGATCTTCTCCAGCTTCCAATCGGCGGTTTGCTGCAGTGATTCCACGGCCGCATGTAAAGGTGTCTTGTCGTACGAATAGAGGCTTTTGTATATGCGGAACACTTCATCGGAAACAGGCTTCTCCCGGCTGAAGTCGCGGGATTGAACGGTTATGGGATCGGAGCCCTTGTCTGTTCCACCATTGGAAACAACCTTTGCGCAGCGGAATCCAAAATTGGCGGAACGCTCGAACGGCGAGCGGGCATCGGCACTGTTGAACATGTAGCTCGGCTCGTCCCAGGCGCCGCCGAGGATGTATCGTTTGCCGGAGCCCGCCTCGTTCCAGCACCACTCCTTGACATTGCCGGCCATATCGTAAGCGCCCGACCGGCTCATGCCCTGATACTTGCCAACAGCGACCGGTCCTTGCCGGGCGAAATTACTGGCGGGTACGATGTTGGCGCTGTCTTGAGGCAATGCGGCGGCGGTCCACTGATAGATGGTCGGCAGCGTTTTCCCCGCGAACTCCGCGTAGGCGGCTGCCTCGTACCAACTGACGGCCGTCACGGGAGATTCCTCTTGACCGCGCGGGTATTCACCCTGCACCCATGTAGCGGGTCCGGGCCGGCCTGTTGTGTCCAGAAACAGGGTCATGGCGTCCGCCCAGGCTAGGACCCGGCCATCCTTGCGGAACTCGTGCTTCCAGTACTCTTGTTTCCGGTAACCGCCCTGGTCGAGGAACCGCTTGAATTGTGCATTGCTGACCTCGTATCGGTCGATCCAGTAGTCTCCCAGCGGAATGGCCGGCAGGTCTTCGAGACCAGGGAGCCCGAGGAGAGCGAAATCGGGCCTGTTCTGAACATCAAGGGCCTGATGAACCATCCCCTGCGGAGCCTTGGCTGCGGTATCCATCGTCACCGTCAAGGAGCCGGATGGGAACGTGGCACGCTCGACAGTGGCAAAACCTGCTAGCTCAAACTTCCACTGGGAATTCACACGAGCCATCCTCTGCTTCTCGATCGGCGAGCGCCCAACGAACTCCCACGGGTCATCAGGAGCGTTGTACTTCCTGCGGAAGACGGACACACCGGACGGCACGGTTTGGATAGAGCATGGCCAGGAGATCGCAGGCCAGAATTTGCGCAGCACCGGGTCATTGGGGATGTAACGCTCGGCCTGAACCGCAATTGCATACGCTGCGCCCCATTCTTCCCGATCGATATGCTGCGCGATCTGCGGCAGCGCCACGTCCCTGGCCCATCGGGCTTTCAAGGCGCGCTGCAGGCTCCAGACCAGCAGGCCCGCCAACGCCAACAGGATCAGCAGAGCGGGGATGGCAACGCGTGGCCGCTGGCTTTGCCGGACCAGCACTCTCAGGTTGATGCCGCTGATGGGTTCAGACGCACTCGCGCGGAAACTATCGAGCTGCTTCTCAATTTCGGCAGCCGACGCAAATCGTTCCTCTGGGGCCTTGCGCAGACACCGCAGGACGATATCTTCGACCTCACGAGGCACGTCCTTGACGAATCCCCTGAGCGGCTCGGGAGCATCTCGTGTGATTGCGGTGATTGTCGAGACTGTGGACTCACCCTGAAAGGCGCGCCGGCCCGTGAGCATTTCATAGAGCACCGCTCCAAAGGCGAAAATGTCGCTCCGCGCGTCGGCCTCCTTGCCTTCCAATTGCTCGGGGGACATGTACTGCAAGGTGCCGGCGATGGCGGTCTGGCCAGTGAGCGCCAAAGTCTGGTCGTCCGCCGGCTGTGCCTTGGCCAGCCCGAAGTCCAGCAGTTTGGCTCCACTCTCAGTGAGCATGACGTTGCCGGGCTTGAGATCGCGGTGTATGATCCCATGGCGGTGGGCTGCGCGAAGCGCGCCGGCTACCTCGATCGCAATCTGCAACGCATGGTCGAGCGGCAGCGGACCTTGCTTGATGCGCGCGGCAAGCGTTTCGCCGTCGAGGTACTCCATGACGAGATAGTCGGGGCCAACGTCGTAGAGCGTGCAGATGTGGGGATGATTGAGCGCAGCGATAGCGCGAGCTTCGCTTTCAAAGAGTTTGCTGAATCGTTCGGCGGAGACCTTGATGGCGACGATCCGGTCCAGACGCGTGTCGCGGGCTTTGTAGACCTCGCCCATTCCGCCTGCTCCTAAAGGCGAGAGAATCTCGTAGGGTCCGAGACGAGTCCCAGCTGAGAGGGGCATAAGGCTGATGTTGTGATTCTATCCCTCTACAAAGACCGCGAGCTTCAAACCGTCTTGCGAACCAGTTCTGCGAATTCCCGCAACTCGCGGGCATTGAGGTCGGACACCGCCCAGTAGTTCATGTGGGCCTTCGTCCAGTGCAGCACATGATAGCCCTGCCGCTCTGTGGCGAGGATCTCGGAGTCCGGGTGATCCGGCGCCGGCCAGACGAAGAGATTGATGACGTGCTGGCGCCTTTGATACACCAGCGCGGCCACGGGCCGGCCGTCCAGGTAATCCAGCCGCCCGCCTGCGAGAGTGAAACCCTGGCTGGGAAAGTCGCCGACAGCGGGTGAAAAATCCAGTTTGCCGTTGAACCATGGCTTCACCGTATGGCGGTCCGAGGAAGGCACGTCGGTCAAGTGCGCTGCCATGAGCGAGCGCACGTGGCTGGAAACGGCTTCGTTGGCCAGGATCTCCGCGGGGTCAGGGCGGAGGCTCATCCGAGCAATGCGCCAGACGCCCGCCGCCGTAAGAACGAGCGCGGCGGCGATGGCGGCCCACTGCCACCGCATCGCGAATTCCCGGACGCGTGGTTCCGTGCCGGCCTCCTCACGCAACCGGGCGCGCAGCTTGCGCTCGAGGCCGGCAGGCGGTTGAAAGTACGGAAGGCTGCCGCTCATAGCAGCTCGCAAACCGCGCAATCTCTCATAATCGCTCGCGCAGGCTGCACAGTCGCGGAAATGGCGCTCCATTTCCAGGTTGCGTACCAGGTCCAGCTCGCCGTCGGCATATCCGTGGATCAACTCCCGCACTTCTCTGCAGCTCATGCGCGCGCCCCCGCTGGATTCGCGTCCGCAAGAAGCTCCTGCAACCGGGCGCGGGCGCGTGCCAGCCGCGACATGACGGTGCCGAGGGGCACGGCTGTGACCTCCGCGATTTCCTTGTAGGACAGCCCCTCCATCTCACGCAGAATCACGATTTCACGCAATGGCGCCGGCAAATCTTCGAGCACCCTCCCGGCTTACCTCTTGTAACTCACGTAACAGATGACTGCGCGTGAGGCGAATTTATTCCATCCGCCAGTTTACCGGGTCAAACGCGAAACGAATGGAATAAGTTTCCGCCGCTCCCGGTATGCACAGATGGAACGCACTGTTATGAGCAAAACAATTGCAGACAAGCTTCTGAGCCACGACGGCATCGACCGCCGCGGATTTCTCGAATGCATGACGTGGGCAGGCACAGGCGTGCTATGGGCGATGAAAGCCGGTGTGGCTTTCGGGCAGGAGACCCACCACGCGTCCAGGCCGGACGGTTTCAACTTCGTGCAGATCAGCGACAGCCATATGGGCTTTAATAAACCGGCCAACGAAAATGTGATCGGCACCCTTCAGGAAGCCGTGGCGCGCATCAACGCGCTCCACTCTCCGCCGGAATTTCTGATCCACACGGGCGATATCAGCCATCTTTCCAAGCCTGAAGAATTCGACACCGTGGACCAGATCCTGAAGACCGCCAAAGTCGGCGGGGTCTTTTTCGTGCCCGGAGAGCACGATGTGTTAGGCG
>Ga0335077_10007244_pt1 | contig 13730 bp, 12 predicted proteins | sample Lox_Sample_31_FD_207151 | JGI IMG/M metagenome (GOLD analysis project Ga0335077, IMG submission 207151) | Soil microbial communities from Loxahatchee National Wildlife Refuge, Florida, United States - Lox_Sample_3.1 | ecosystem: Environmental > Terrestrial > Soil > Wetlands | place: USA...
CTCACAGCGGCGATCCGTGATCGTAGCACACGGCGATGGCGTGATTTCCTGCCTCGGGACGTCACGCTGAGCCGGGGCGCGCTGCTGTGTGCCCTCGGTGACATCGCGACGACGATCCCCGGGCCCGCCATTCGACAGACGCTGGCTGAGCGAGGGCGGCACATCGTCGCGGGCTGCGCCGAGGCACTCGCCGAGGACGAGCTGGGGAAGCTGAGGCTCAGTCTGTCGGCGCTGGAGAAGCTGGCCCTCTCGTCGGAAGCGCCGCTGAACGCGCGATCTACGTGATCGTGAGCGTTGCTCGCGTGACCTCAAGCGCGATGGTCGTGCCTCGACGCCCCGCCCTCAGTGGAGGCCGCGTCGGCGGGAACGTTGCTGTCATCGGGTCGCCCCCGGCGCTCGAGCCGGTCCAGCCGTTTCTCCAGTCCTTGGAGCTTCTCGTTGAGAAGATCGCCCAGCACCGCCGCCACCACCATGACGCCCAATGACACCAGCAACCACTCAACGTCGTTATTCATTGCTTCCTATTGCAGGTCGCGCGCCCGATCCGCGGATCCGCGACATGTCATAGGGGGTGCACCTTTGACGGGACCGACCCTGGGCCCGGCAGCGTGAGGACGATTGACACTAACGTGTGCCCATCATCGCGTGCCGATGAGGTCGTAGGCTCGCTCGGTGGGTATCGCCAGCGTTGCACGGAACGTTCAGCGTTCAGCGCCCATGCATCCTGGTAAATGAGCGGGCGGGGAGCTCCGGCGTCGGCCCACGCGTGATGGTCATTGCCTCCACGTCCCGCGCTGGGTGAAGACCGGGTCGGCTGGAACGCTGCCGTCGTCATCCGCTTGCCCCCGGCCCTCGAGCCGGCTCAGCCTCTTCTCCAGCCCTTCCAGCTTCTCGTGGAGAACCGCCAGCACCGCCACCAGCATGACGGCAAATGACAACAGCAACCACGCGACGTTGTTGCTCATGTCTCCCCCATTCAGGGCGACCCCAAGGCGCCCACCTCGACCGTGACCCTTCCCGTCGAGTGGACACCGGCACGGCCTCAAGAAGCTGTCAAAGTTTTCCGGGTAGGCGTCAACAGAGCCTCAAAATCGGCGGACCCGGCGCCGTCGGGCAAGTGTCGGGTGATCGGCCTGGTTTCATCCCAGTCCGATCGCCAGGCCGACAGAACTGGCGAAAGCTGATCTCTCCGCGCGCCGCTCCCCGGCTGGGGCGCAGCTGCCTCAGTCCCGCCCCCGGCGCCATACCGGGCGTCGGATCAAGTCGTTGTTTTGTAAAGCCGAGAAAGCTGGCACACCGACTGCAACCGGTAAACGCCGTAGTGATCAGCGCCGGGCGGAGGAGACTCGTGAACCTCGTGGTGTGGTTGCCCGCATTGTTCATCCTGGGATTGGCGGGTATGGCCCTGTGTCTGGCGTTCCTGGCCGCCTGCGAGAGGATCTGAGGGTCGCGTGATCTACGCCACCGCCGCGATCGCCGCGCTCGTGTTCGTGTATCTCATCGTCGCGCTCATCCGGCCGGAATGGTTCTGAGCCGTCGCGTATCCGGGCCCGGAGGGCGGCTCTGATGTGGCTCCTCCCCTTCCTGATCCTGGTGACCGCGGTGGCGCTGTCGATCCCACTGAGCCGCTACCTGGCGTGGGTCATGGACGGGAACTACCGGCCACCGCGCTGGCTCCAGTGGTTCGAGCGGCGCGTCGACAGCGGGCCTCAGGACTGGAAGCACTACACCGTCGCGTTGCTCGTGTTCAACACGGTGCTGTTCGTCTACGGGTTCATCGTCCTTGCCCTGCAGCCCCTCATGCCGCTGAATCCCCTGGGGCGGGGCATGCTGGCGCCGACGACCATCTTCCACAGCGTCATCTCGTTCATGACCAACACCGATCTGCAGCACTATGCCGGCGATCAGCACCTGTCCAACTGGAGCCAGATCTTCTTCGTGATCCCCAACCTGTTCCTGTCGGCCGCCGTCGGCCTCTGCGCGCTGACAGCGATCATCCGGGCGCTTCGAGGCGAAGAGACCGTCGGCAACTTCTTCCTCGACATGTGGCGGGTCGTGGTCTACACGTTCCTGCCCATCGCCCTGATCGCCGGGATTCTTTTCATCCACCAGGGCATGCCCATGACCTATCGGGCGGCGCACGAGGTCGCGGCGCTCGAGCCCGGCGCGATGGGCTTCTCGGAGACGGGTGAGGCCAGGCCCCAGAGGATCGTTGTCGGCCCGCTGGCGGCCTTCGTCCCCATCAAGATGCTGGGAACCAACGGCGGCGGATTCTACGGGATGAACTCCGCCCATCCTCTCGAGAACCCGAGCGCCTGGACGAACGTCCTCACCACATTGCTCATGATGCTGTTCCCGATGGCGCTCGTGCTCATGTACGGGCGGATGCTGGGTCGGCTGCGCCATGCCGTCGTGATCTACGCGGTCATGCTGAGCGTCCTGGTGAGCCTCGTCGGCTGGTCGATCTACTGGGACACGCTCAGGGGCAACCCTGCGCTGACGGCCCGGGCCGCTCCCGGGACCTTCGAGATCGCGAGCGCGAGCGCTCCCGGGGGGAAGCTCGCCCTGACGATCCCGGCAGTGGCCGGACTGCCCGTCGACCAGCGCCTGGGCAACCTCGAGGGCAAGGAACTGCGCTTCGGCACCTCGGCGGGCGCGACGTTCGCGGCCGTCACGACCACCTTCACGTGCGGCGCCGTCAACTGCGAGCTCGACAGCCTGAACCCCCTGGCCGCTCTGTCGCCATTCGTCGGCATGTGGCTCAACTGCATCTACGGCGGCAAGGGCGTGGGCATGATCAACTTCCTGGTGTTCCTCATCATCGGCATCTTCGTCACGGGCCAGATGGTGGGTCGCAGCCCCGAGTACCTGGGGCGCAAGGTCGGCGCGCGCGAGATGAAGCTCGCGATGCTCGCGCTGCTCGTGCACCCGATCATGATCCTGGGGCCGAGCGGGCTGTTCGCGGCGACGGCGTGGGGCACGGAGGCCGTGAGCAACCCGGGCGCGCACGGGCTCTCGCAGATCGTCTTCCAGTTCTCCTCGTCATCGGCGAACAACGGCGCGGCGTTCAACGGACTCGGTGTAACGTACGGATTCAACAACAACCCGAATCCTGCCCCGATGGCGGTCCCCTGGGACATCGCGGGCGGCCTCGTGATGCTCTTCGGTCGCTACCTCCCGATCGTCGCGCCGATCGCGCTGGCCGCGGGGCTCGGTCGAAAGAAGCGCTCCCCGATGACGACGGGAACGCTGAGGGACGACACCCCCACGTTCGGGTTCCTGCTGCTCGGCACCATCCTCATCATCGGCGCCCTGCTCTTCCTCCCGGTTGCCGCGCTCGGGCCGTTGGCCGAGCATCTGGGACCGATCCCCTTCGGCGGCTAGGCTAGCGGGTTTCTCTCCCAGGGACTGCTAGCGTAAGAGGAACCGCGACATGGAACCAGCGCCTGCTGTCGAGGCCTCGCGCCGAGACGTGCCGCCCCGGGAGCCGCGGCCGGCTCGTCGAGTACGGCGGGAGACCTTGTTCGCGCCCGCGCTGGTCGCGGCCGCCTTCAGGCAGGCGTTCGTGATGCTGCGGCCCGACATCCAGTGGAGAAATCCGGTGATGTTCGTCGTCGAGATCGGCGCCTTCGTGACGCTCCTGTTCGTGGCCCAGGCGACGCGCGGAGGGTCCTCGAGCCAGGTCTCCATCACGTACCTCGTCGCGCTCGACTTCTGGCTCTTCGTGACCGTGCTCTTCGCCAATTTTGCGACGGCCCTCGCCGAGGAGCGCGGCAAGTCCCAGGCGGAGTCTCTCCGCCGGACCCGCCGGGACACCCCGGCGTTTCGCCTGTCCGCCGACAGCAACGGGGAGATCGAGCAGGTCTCCTCGACCGCCTTGCAGCCGGGGGACGCCGTGCTCGTGCTGCCCGGGCAGATCATTCCGGGCGACGGGGAGATCATCGAGGGCATCGCGACGGTCGACGAGTCGGCGATCACTGGCGAGTCGGCCCCCGTCATCCGGGAGGCCGGCGGCGACCGCTCCGGCGTGACGGGCGGCACCCTCGTGCTCTCCGACCGGATCGTCGTCCGCGTCACCGCCCACCCGGGTGAATCGTTCCTCGACCAGATGATCGCCCTCGTGGAGGGCGCGGTGCGCCAGCGCACGCCCAACGAGATCGCCCTCACCTTGGTCCTCACGGCGTTCACCCTGATCTTCGTGATCGTCGTGGTGCCGCTGTGGGCGATGGCGTGGAACGCCGAGCGGTACATGACGACGTACCTCGGCTTGAAGGAGCCCATCAAGAGCCTGGGCACCGACGTGCCCACTCTCGTCGCCCTCCTCGTCTGCCTGATTCCCACGACCATCGGAGGTCTTCTCGCTGCCATTGGGATCGCCGGCATGGATCGCGCGCTGTCCGCCAACGTGATCGCGAAGAGTGGCAGGGCGGTCGAGGTGGCGGGCGATATCGACACGCTCCTGCTGGACAAGACCGGCACGATCACGATCGGCAATCGCCGCGCCACGGCGTTCATCCCGATCGGAGCGTACTCCGAGACCGAGGTTGGCCGTCTGGCGGCGCTCGCCTCAGTGGCCGATGAGACGCCCGAGGGCAAGAGCATCGTCGCCCTCGTCCAGGGTCGCAGCGCATCGGCGCTGACCCCACCCACCGGCTCCCACTTCGTCCCCTTCACGGCCCAGACTCGCATGAGCGGAATCGACCTTCCCGACGGCCGGCACGTCCGCAAGGGCTCGTCGGAGGCGGTGATCGACTACGCAGAACGACGGCGCGGCCACGTGCCGCCCGCGCTGATCCCGACGGTGGCCCAGGTCGCCGCCCAGGGAGCAACTCCGCTGGTCGTGGCCGACGGCGGCGAGATTGTCGGCGTGGTGGTCCTCGAGGACATCCTGAAGCCTGGCATCCGGGCGCGCTTCGAGCGGTTGCGGCGCATGGGGCTGCGCACCGTCATGATCACCGGTGACAACGCGCTCACCGCCTCGGCCATCGCCCGGCAGGCGGGAGTGGACGATTTCGTCGCTCAGGCCACGCCCGAATCGAAGCTCGCGTACCTCCGCAAGGAGCAGGCGGAGGGCAAGCTCGTCGCCATGATGGGAGACGGCACCAACGATGCCCCCGCCCTGGCTCAGGCCGACGTGGGCCTGGCCATGAACTCGGGGACGCAGGCCGCCAAGGAGGCCGGCAACATGGTCGACCTCGACAGCGACCCGACCAAGCTCATCGAGGTCGTCGAGATCGGCAAGCAGCTCCTCATGACGCGCGGCGCCTTGACGACCTTCTCGATCGCCAACGACGTGGCCAAGTACTTCGCGATCGTGCCGGCCCTGTTCGCGGGGACACTGCCCTGGCTCAACACGATGAACGTCATGCGCCTGCACTCGCCGACGTCGGCGATCCTGGCGGCGGTGATCTTCAACGCCATCATCATCCCGCTGCTCATCCCTATCGCCCTCAAGGGAGTCGCCTATCGTCCCCTGGGCGCCGAGGCGCTGTTGCGGAGGAATCTGCTGATCTGGGGCCTCGGCGGCGTGATCCTGCCCTTCGTCGGCATCAAGCTGATCGACCTGATCATGGTGGCCCTGCACATGGTCGCCTGAGGGCTGGTCGAGGAAGACAAGGCGTGGCGCGTCATCTGTCGAACAGTCTGCTGCTCCTCGGCCTGATGCTCGTCCTGGTCTGTGGAGCCTATCCGGCGGCGCTCTGGGTCATCGGCCAGACGCTGTTCCCCTTCGAGGCGAACGGCAGCCTGCTGCAGGGTCCCAACGGCAAGGCGGTGGGCTCTCTTCTGATCGCCCAGCCGTTCAGCCGGGACGAGTACTTCTGGCCGCGTCCCTCCGCCGCCTCGTACGATGCGGCGGCCTCCGCGTCCTCGACGCTCGCCCCGTCGAACTACCTGCTCCGAGATCGCGTCGCCCGTGCCCTCGGCCCCATCGCGACGTATAGCCGTGGCCCGAAGAAGGGGCAGCTCGTCGGGCCGGATATCGCGGCGTGGTTCCAGGCGGACCGGTACGCGGGCCATCCCGGCATCGTCGCGCAGTGGGCCGAGGCTCACGATGGCCTCGCTCGAGCCTGGGTAAGCGCCGAGCCCGCGCATGGCCAGTTCGTGGAGGCCTGGGCGGCGAAGCATCCGGCTGTCGTGGCGCAGTGGGTGAAAGACAATCCGGGGCGCCCACGACCGACGGCATCGGACCTGGCGGTGGTGTTCTTCGAGCGCTTCTCGAGAGAGAACCCGGGACGGTTCCCGGCGCAGGTCGTCCTCCGGACTCCCGACGGCAAGGTGAGGACGACGGTGCAACCGGTGAGCGACGGGCCGGACGTCGCCTCGGTGTTCTTCGACATGTGGCGGCATGAGCATCCCGATGCGGATCTGGAGGCGGTGCCGGGTGACATGGTGACGACCTCGGGCTCCGGACTGGACCCGCACATCACCCTGGAGAACGCCCGGTATCAGCTGGACCGGGTCGCCTCGACGTGGGCGAGGACCACGGGACGGGACCCCGCCCGGATCCGACAGGAGATCGGCTGGATCCTGGAAGCAAGGGCCTGGGCGCCGCTCGGCGGGCTCGTCGGCGAGAAACTCGTCAACGTGCTCGAGGTGAACCTCGAACTCCGCGCGCGCTACGGTGCCGCCAGCCGCTGATACCCGAGCTGTCAAAGCCAGGACCGCGAAGCCCCGGGCGACCAGCCGCCGCTCTTCTTTAGGCTTTCTTGACGTCGGCCACCGACGGTTTGACGCCGCCTTGAGGCCCTTCCGCCGTCTGATTGGTGACGGGGCGGAACGCCGTCGCCAAGGAGGATCGGCATGAGCTTGAAGAGGGGGCGGATGACGAAGAGGAATCGCGCGAAGCACCGCCGGCGGGCGTACGAGGCCGGCATGCTCGGGAAGACTTCCGTGTCGCCGACGATGTTGCCGCGAGCCGATGGACGGTTCGGCGGAACGCCGCGCGATCTCGACGGCAAGCGCGCGGCGTGAAGGAGCGAGCGGGATGCCTCGCTGTGAGACGTGCGAGCAGGAGTTCGCCGGCGACGGAGCGCGGTTCTGCAGCCCGGCCTGCCACCCCGGCTTCGGAAGGGGAGTCCGGCACCCGGGCACCCCGCGATTCCCGGGGCGCAGAGCCGCGCGGCGGAGGCGGCGCCGACGCTGAGCGCCGTGGCGCGCACGCAGCTAGGATACGATGATGCGCATGACCGCCGATTCGGAACCTGACGGGCCTTACCAACGACGCTTCGCGGCGCCGCCGCGCACGCGATGAGCGGGGCAAACCTCGCCCAGTACGGCGCTTTCCTGCTGATCGTCGCCGTGCTCGTCAGACCGGTTGGCGGCTATCTTGCCAAGGTCTTCAGCGGCGAGTGGACCTGGCTCGACCCGGTGATGCGTCCGCTGGAGCGGGTCATCTACCGGCTCGCCGGAGTCGATGCCACCAGCGAGATGGACTGGAAGCGCTATGCCGGGTGCTTCGTCGGATTCGGCCTCGGCGGGACGCTCCTGCTGTACGCGGTGCTGCGGGTGCAGCCGTTGCTCCACACGTTCGACCCGGCGTATCGCCCGGGACCGCTCGCTCCCGACCTTGCGATGAACACGGCGATCAGCTTCGCGACCACGACCACCTGGCAGGCGTACGGCGGCGAGACCACGATGAGCTATCTGAGCCAGGTCTTCGGCCTCACGTCCCAGAATTTCCTGGCCGGAGCCGCCGGCCTCGCCGCCGGCATCGCGTTCATCCGGGGCATGGCCCGCCAGCGCACGCCGCTGCTCGGTAACTTCTGGGTGGATGTCACCCGCGCGACGCTCTGGGTGCTGCTGCCGCTCGCGGTGGTGAGCGCCCCGGTGCTCGTGTGGCAGGGCGTGCCCATGAACTTCGCCCCGTACGCGCACGTCGCGGTCGTGCAGCCCTCCGCATACGACGAGCCGGTGACCGACTCCGACGGCAAGCCCGTCCTCGACCCAAAGGGGCAGCCGAGCATGAAGAGGGCCCTGCTCACCGAGCAGGTCATCGCGATGGGTCCGGTTGCCGCGCTCGAGCCCATCAAGAACCTCGGCACCAACGGGGGCGGCTTCTTCAACGTCAACGCCGCGCACCCCTTCGAGAATCCGACGCCCCTCACGAATCTTCTCGAGCTGCTGGCCATCGCCGTCCTGCCCGCCTCGCTCACCTACACCTTCGGCCGCATGACCGGTCGGCCCGCGCAGGGCTGGGTGTTGCTCGCGGTGATGCTCGTGCTGTTCACGGCGGGCCTCCTGGTGTGCCACGAGGCCGAGCAGCGCGGGCATACGCTGGCTGCGCAGGGGGTGGACCACGTCGAAAGCGATCTCCAGGCCGGTGGCAACATGGAGGGCAAGGAGACCCGCTTCGGCATCGGCGGGTCGGTGCTGGCCGCGATCGCCACGTCCAACGGCGCGACCGGCTCCTACAACTCGATGCACGACAGCTACACTCCGGTCGGCGGCCTCGTGACGATCCTGAACATGCTGTTCGGGGAGGTCGTGTTCGGCGGGCTCGGCACCGGGCTCTACAGCCTCGTGATGATCGCGCTGGTCGGCCTGTTCGTCGCTGGCCTCATGATCGGGCGGACCCCCGAATACCTCGGCAAGCAGGTCACCGTCACCGAGATGAAGCTCATCGCGCTCTACACCATCATCACGCCGCTCACGATCCTGCCGCTCGCCGCGGTGGCGCTAGTGACGGACGCGGGCCTGGCCGGCCTCACGATAAACAAGGGCGCGCACGGACTCAGCGAGATCCTGGTGGCCTACACGACGTCGGTGGCCAACAACGGGCAGAACTTCGCCGGCCTCAGCGCCAACACCCCCTTCTACAACATGACGACCGCGCTGGCGATGATGGCCGGCCGCTTCGGCCTGGCCATCCCCGCGCTGGCGCTCGCTGGCCGGTTGGCCCGGCAGCCGAGCAAGCCGGTGACCGCCGGGACACTGCCCACCGACACGCCGCTCTTCGCCGCCCTCGTGATCGCGACCCTCCTCGTCGTCGGTGCGCTCAGCTATCTGCCGGTCCTGGCGCTCGGCCCCCTCGTCGAGCAGCTCGGGCTGCGGTAGGGCAACGCCGATGCCGGCATGGCCCCTCGATGCCGCACTACTGGTCACTCTTCTTTACGAAGGTGTGCCCGTTCGCGCATACGCGCCATTGCCGGCGGACGCGCCGTGAGGCGGCGCCGCAGCAACCACACGGAATGGTCGACTCGAATCCCAGTCCAGACTTCGCCAACGCCGCGTTCTGCATATCTCTCTCGGCCGGCTTCCTGCCCATCTGGTGCCTCCTTCTCGTCCGCTCGTACGTGGTACACAGCTGTCCTCCACGGCCCCGTCCGTTCGTTACGAGTTGTAGCGCGCCCGGCCTCAAGAAGTGATCAAATCGGGAGCGCGTTGGCTCAAGAGATCGTCAAGACACATAACCCGTCGAGGCTTCTCGCGACGCTCGGCCTCTCCGAAAGACGGCGCCGCCGTCATGCTATGGTGAGCCGGATTCGAGGTGCGTCATGGCAGGAGGGAGGAGCGTATGGCCACGCATTCGAAGACCAGGCGCGCTGTTCGACGACTCCGACGTCTCGCGCGACGCCGCCGGGAAGCGCATCTCAAGAAGGCACGGCGGAGCGGGGCGGAGAGTCGTTCGACTCCCCCATCTCTTCCGGGGGCTGACGTGACCCTATGACCCCCGACGGGAGCCGGTAAGCGCACCCGCGACCTGGTCATTGCGACGAGACTCCCGTTCCTGCACGATCGAGGAACGTGAAATCCTCGGTGCAAGCCACCAGGATGCGGATCCCCGTCCCCGGGACGCTCGGCCGCTCACTGTCTCATCGCACGCGGCGCGCCCCCCGGGGATAAATCTGATAATATGATAATTGTATAGAATCAGATCCAGGGAGGGGCGGATGCGGACGGTCACGGCAACCGAGGCCGCGCGGAACTTCAGCCGGGTGCTCGATTTGCTGGAGCACGAGTCCGAGGAGATCGTGGTCCTTCGTAACAACCAGCCCGTGGCCAAGCTCGTGCCAGGGGCCCCTCGCATGACTGCTCTCGAGGCCTTGGGGGATCTCTACCGGACCCTGCCTGACGCGGAGGGGAATGCCTGGATCGAGGATGCCCGTCGCATGGATCGACGATTGCGAAAGCAGGTCCGGGATCCATGGGCGTGATCCTGGACACGTCGATCTGGGTGGATGTCGAGCGCGGTCGCCTCGCTCCGGCCGACGTGGCGGCGCTCACCGGCGAGGAGCCGGTCTATCTCGCGCCACCCGTCATCGCCGAGCTGCAGTACGGGGTGGACCGCGCGCCGAATCCTGGCTCGCGAAACCGCCGAGCCAGCGCCCTCGCGCGGATTCGGCGCAAGCCATGCTTGATCATCGACCGTGAAACTGGCGAGTTCTTCGGTCGGCTGGCGGCCGATCTGGACTCGCGGGGCAAGCCCTCAGTCCACCGGGTGAACGATCTCTGGCTGGCCGCGTTGGCGATCCAGCATGGGATGAAGGTGGCGACCCAGAACGCGAGGGATTTTGCCGATGTTCCCGGCCTGGACCTCGTGGAGCTGCCGCCGCGGAGGCCCGCGAAGTAGGTTCGTGCGCGCGACGGGACGCCGTGTGCGCGCGATTTCTGGCACTTCGGAGTGCCTGCAGCGCTCAGAAGGTCACGGCGACCTGAAGACCGAGCACGACGGCATTCTTGATCCGGCCGGTCCCGCTCGGCCTGATCACGTACTGGAAGTCCGGCGTGACCGAGAGCCAGGAGGTCAGCGTCACCTGGTAGTTGGCCTCGATCACGGTCTCGCTCGACGCGTTCGGAACATGACGGCTGAAGCGCCCCGTGATGACCCCGAGTGATGCGATGTCGCTCGCGCGAGCGGTAATGAGCCCTTCGTAGCTGAGCCCGCCGCCCCAGAAATACGGGATGAGGCTGACGCTGGCCTTGTTCGAGAGCGCAAGCTCGCCCCACACTGTGAGGCCCTTTTGGCTACCGGGCCCACCATCGCGGAACACCATCTGCTGGAACATTGCATAGACGGCCCAGTTGTTGCTCACGGACGCGCCCGGATTGCTCAGACTGCTGAAGGTGTTGCTGTCATAGAATCCGCCGATCGTGTACTGACCCGGCATGCCGGTGGCGTTCTGGGTCTGATTGACCAGGTAGTCGACCTGCGCGACCGTCAGCACGCCTCGGTTGCCCTGCTGAAGCGCGAAGTCGACGCCATGTTTGTTCCCCGCGGCGGCGTTGGGGTTTGTGTTGTAGATGCCCACCGACACCTCGACTTTCGGGATCGGCTGGTAGATCGCCTGCGCGCCCCACTCGACTCCAGGAGGGCTCTGGGCAAAGGCCCCATCGTTCAAGCTGAGCGACTCGGGAACGGGGTTGATCCCGGCGCTGAAATAGTTGCCCGACACCGGCAGAATGGCGAATGCGTTGGCAGGGGCGAGGCGGCCGGCCGCAATCGTGAGCGCGCCGCCGAAGAGCTGTTGCTGGAAGAACATCTGCTGCAAGCTGATCGTCTCCGAACCGGAGAACACGCTCTGCACCCCGAACACGTTGCCGATGTCCTCGGTCGAGAGACTCTGGCCCGTCAACCAGCTCGCCCCCACGTTGAAGGAGAGGCCGGGCACGCCCAGCAGCTTGTGGAGATCCACTGCGACCAGCATGTCGAATGCTGCGGCATACGTGAATCCCTGACTCTTGCCTCCGCTCGGGTTCCCCATGAGCTGCGTGGCATACCCGGCGGTCGGGATGATCCCGAACTCCGCCAGCTCGGCGCGGAAACCCGCCCAGTCCCGGCTCAGCGTGTCCGCGACAAAGTCGAACGGCTTGCCAATGCACTCGATGTGGAGTCGGTGGGGGTGGGCTGGAGTCGGGCACCGAACGGACCAGACCTTGTCGCCCTCGTCGTCCGGGGCCGCGGAAGCCTGCCCTGGCAATGGGTTCGATTCGCTCTGGGCGCCCATCGGAGCCGGCGCGTCCCGAGACTCCTCCTCGATGGTCTCTCGCGCCACCGTGAGCGAAGGGTTGGCGCGTGACACATTCACGACCAGCAGCACCAGGACCAGCGCCGCACCCACGGTGACGCGGATCCGCCCGCAAGGCACCCGGCCACGGGCTGACCGACACGACGTCGACCGATCGTGCCGGACAGCGGCCGCGACACGCGGCACCGGGATCACGTCAGCCAGTGCAGGAGCGCGGTCGCGAGCGAGAGGAAGATCGTGACGCCCAGGACGTCCTGGAACGCCGTCTCGAACGGCCCGGCGGTCAGGGCGGGATCGAAGCCGAGTCGCTTGGAGAGCATCGGAATGGTCGTGCCGGCCACGCCGGACAGGTTGACGGAGATGAACATGGACACGGCGACGATGAGGCCGAACGCCGGCGAGTGCCAGAGGAAGCCGATGATTCCCACCGTCACGCCGCACACGCCCCCGAGAATGCTGGAGGTCTGGATCTGGCGGCGCAACGGCTCCCACCAGCGCGCGAGCTGCACCTGTCCGGTGGCGAGGCCGCGCACCACCATCGTCACCGACTGCAGGCCGGTATTGCCGGAGATCGCCTGGATCACGGGCATGAAGGACGCCAGGAGGATCACGCGACTCAGCGTCTTGTCGAAGTAGTGGATCACCACGCCCGCGAACAGCTCGATCATCAAGGTGAGCATCACCCACGGCAGGCGCATGACCGCAATCTGCCGTGGAGAGCGTCGCTCCAGCTCGGCGGCGTCAGAGCCGGCGATGCGGAAGATGTCCTCCGACGCTTCTTCGCCGAGGATGTCGATGACGTCGTCGACCTGGATCGTCCCGATCAACCGGTGCTGCTGGTCCACCACCGGCACAGTGACGAGGTCGTACTTCGCCACGAGCCGGGCCACGTCCTCCCGGTCCATCTCGGGCGGGACGCTCACCACGTTCTCGTCGCGCACGGCGAAGACAGGGCTGCCCGGGCCGGCGGTGATGAGCCGGCGCAGCGGGACGACGCCGATCAGGTGTCCGTGATCGTCCACCACGTACAGCTCGAACGCGCGCTCCTCCGAGACCGACTTGCGCACGTGGTCGATGGCCTGCTCCACCGTCGCGCGCTCGTTCACGGCGAGGAAGTCCGGCGACATGAGACGCCCGGCGGAGTGCTCCGGGTATTCGAGGATCTCCTGGATCTCCTCCGACTTCTCCTCCTGCATGAGGTCCAGGATCTTTTCCGCCTGCGCGCTCGGCAGCTCCTCCACGACGTCGGCGGCGTGCTCGGGCGGCATCTCGTCGAGGATGCGCGAGACCTCGACCTCGTCGAGGACGCGGACCAACTCGAGGAGGGCATGATCGTCGAGCTCCGGCAGGAGTTCGCCGGCGCGCTCCTGCGATAGCGTGCGGAAGACCGTCACCTGATCGCTGAGGGGCAGCTGGCGAAGCACGCCCGCGAGGTCGGCCGGGTGAGCTTCCTCGAGCAGCGTCCGTTCCCGCGAGTCGGCGGTTCCCTCGGCAACGCTTCTGGCGGCATCGAGCAAACGGTCGGAATCGTTCATCGCCGTCTCCAACGGCATTGTACCGGCGGCTGCCCGCCTGCGACTGGTCTTCTGCGCCACCCCCCTGCCCCGGCAGCCAAGATCCGCCTTGACAACTCCGCCAAGCTTGGGCCACAGTGCGTGCACCTTTGACCGTCCGGCCCTCCTCGGGAGACGCGGAATGACCCCAGGTTCGGGAATTCGGGCAAGTCTTCCAGCGCCCTCGCTGGTCACATCGGAGTGACCGGCG
>Ga0335077_10007245_pt1 | contig 13730 bp, 9 predicted proteins | sample Lox_Sample_31_FD_207151 | JGI IMG/M metagenome (GOLD analysis project Ga0335077, IMG submission 207151) | Soil microbial communities from Loxahatchee National Wildlife Refuge, Florida, United States - Lox_Sample_3.1 | ecosystem: Environmental > Terrestrial > Soil > Wetlands | place: USA: Florida...
TATGCACAGGTACGTCCAATGGCTTCCGGATAGTCGGGCGGCCAAGGAGTGGGAATCTCCCGTGCCGATGAGTAACCAGCCCGAAGGCTTCAGAATGCGACGGGCCTCTTGAAAAAATGCCACCGGCTCCGCCATGTGTTCCACGACGTCGAAGCTGCACACTACGTCGAAGGACTGTGCCGCGAATCCCGCCGAAGAAATCCCACACTCATGAACATCGATTCCCCCGCGTGTCCGGGCCTTCTGGGCAGCCAAGTGGAATATCTCGATACCGTGCTTTTCCCATTTTTCACCCAGCGAATCGAGAAAGAATCCACTGGCGCAGCCAACATCAAGAACCGACCCGCCTTTCGGAAAGGCCTCGCGCAACAATTTCCGGGCCACGCGGAAATCCTCGCGGGCCGAGGGATGCTCCTCTGCCACACGCTCGATGTAACCTTCGCCCGACTCGGCGTAGTGGCGGTGCAGATATTCCGCAGAGGGCCGGAGAGTCTTAAACACGAAGCTGCAATCCCTACATTCGACCACAGGAGCAACCGGGAAACCTTCGTCGGGAGCCCAGGAATGGAGTGCATCACCCGTGATGTGGCGCACGTCGAACTTGCGCCGAAATCTCTTGCCTCCGCAGATCGGGCAGACCTCTACCGCGTCAAGCTTCAGCGCCGCCGTGCGGTGTTGAACTGCTTGCTCCGAATCTCCAGCCTGCATGAGGGGCGAGTTCGAAGACGCCTGTGTCGCAGAACCGGTCGGCCCCATTAGGCGGTTTGCCGGCTTGTCACCGGTCGCTCCTGTTGCAAATCTGATTCGCTCGCATCTTCCAGCTGAAATTTCCACGGAATGTTCAACAAGCCCTGCCAATCCTCATTTGGATGGGTAACTGGCTCGGTGCCGACAATCATCTCCGGAACACATATCCACCGATCCAAGCAACGACCACCCTCCCAAATACTTGCGTCCCAGTGATACACGCCGGGGCGCAGCGGAAGCGAGGGAAGCGTGAAACGCAAGTTGTGGACGCCACTTTTCAGCTCCAGCTTGTTCACAGACGTCGCCCAGATGAGCTGGTGATCCGAGTTGAAGAGCGCAATCCCGTGCACGCCGTCGCGGATATCCTTCTTTACGGCGAGAGACGTCTCGAAGGTGACGCTCCCAAAACTGTCCAGCACATTCGGCTCATCGCCGGCCGGATCGGCGATGCGCCAGCTCAAGAAGCGCGTTGAATCGTTTCGCCCGGCCCGGCCATTGTCGCCGGAAGACGACACCGCGGCAAAACTGGCTTCGTAGGCGCTGACAACCTCCAGCATCGAGCCGGAAAGCCGGATTCTGCCGGCATCGATCCACATGCAGCGCTGGCAGAGCCGGCGAATCTGATTCATCTGGTGGCTGACGAAGATAATCGTCCTGCCCGTCTTGGTAACGTCGCTCATCTTGCCGAGGCACTTCTTCTGGAATTCGAGGTCGCCGACGGCCAGCACCTCATCCACGAGCAGGATTTCGGGCTCGAGATGCGCCGCGACGGCGAACGCGAGCCGCATCTGCATCCCGGTGCTGTAGTGCTTCAGCGGCGTGTCGATGAATCGTTCGACGCCGGCGAAGGCGACGATCTCGTCGAACTTGCGGCGGATTTCGGCTTTGTGCATCCCCAGAATCGCGCCGCTCAGGTACACATTTTCGCGTCCGGTCAGCTCGGGATGAAATCCGGTGCCGACCTCGAGAAGACTTCCGACGCGGCCGCGGATTTCGGCGAAGCCTTCGGTCGGGCGCGTAATGCGCGAGAGGATTTTCAGCAGCGTCGTTTTGCCTGCGCCGTTCCGCCCGATCAGCCCGATCACCTCGCCCTGCCGAACGTCGAAAGAGACGTCGCGCAGCGCCCACAGATAGTCCTTCTCGCGCCGCCGGCCGTTGCGCCGGAAAGGAGCGGTCACCGCGCGCGCCAGCACGTCGCGCAGCGCGAAGTAGCGTTCGCGCTCGCCGACGCGATAGCGCTTGCCCAGTCCCTCCACGTGAATGACGCTTTCACTCATCGTCTAGACCACGTCCGCCACGGTCGTTTCCATCTTTTGAAAGTACGCAATCCCGCCCAGAAGCACCACGATCACAGCACCCGTCGAAGCCAGAAACAATCGTCCCGGCGGCTCGCCGTGTCCCGTGAGCGACCACCGGAATCCCTCGATCACGCCTGCCATCGGATTCAGCCCGTAGAGCCATCGCCACTTCTCCGGCACGAGCGAACTCGGGATCACGACCGAAGCGAACATCCAGAACTGCACCAGGAAAGGCACGACGTAGCGGACGTCGCGATAGATCGCGTTCAGCGCCGAAAGCCACAGTCCCACGCCCAGCGCCGTCAGCACCGCCAGAAGCAGAAATGCGGGAAGCCAGAGCACGTCAACCGTCGGACGAATGCCGTAGTAGACCATCATCGCAACGAAGATCAAGAAAGAGATGGCGAAGTCAACCAGGCCTGAAAGAACCGACGAAAGCGGCAGGGCCAAGTGCGGAAAGTATACCTTCGTGATGAGGCGTTGGTTCTCGACGATCGTGTTCGTCGCATTCAGAAGCGATGCGGAGAAATACATCCAAGGCAGCAAAGCGCAATAATAGAAGACAGGATACGGCAGGCCCTCCGACGGGATGTGCGCCAGCCTCCCGAAGATGAGAGTAAACAGGAGCATCGTAAGAAGCGGCTGCAAGACCGCCCAGGCCGCGCCGATCGCAGTCTGCTTGTAGCGGATCTTGATATCGCGCCAGACGTAGAAATACAGCAGCTCACGGTAGGCCCACAGCTCGGCGAACGGAATCGCCCACCAGCGGCTCGGCGGCGTGATACGAAGCACCGGCGCCATCTCCATCCCGGCTGTTCTGGCGGTGGCGCTCATGCTGCTCACTCGGTTCCTTCCGGCTGCGCGGATTTGAGCTGCTTCACATCTTCCTGTTCGATGCGGTCCATGAGTTTCCCGCGGCTTGTCAGGTAGCTCCGCAGCGTGCGAGTTGCCTGCACCGGCACGACGGCCACCTCGTTATGCGCGGCTTCGCGCCACGAAATCGGCCCGCGCGAGGGGATCAGATGCATGCCCCACTGAAAGACGAGACCCATGTTCCACAGGATCAGCACAGCCGTCGCGCTCACGGAAACGATCGCCGCGCGGCGCGCTTTCCACGCCTGCTCGAGCCAGTCGAACAGCGCCGCCAGCCCGAGCACGAAGAACGGCGTCAGCGAAACGAAAAAGCGGTTTCCGAAGGAAGAAAGCCCGTCCCAATCCTCGTAGCACCCGATCACGTATAGAATCGACGCGAAAATCAAAATCGAGTACGCGCTGAGCTGGCGGTCGTAGCGCCACAGAAAGAAAAGGCCGGCGGCGGCGAAGATCAGAATCGGAGTCCAGCTGAACAGGCCGTGATCCGCCGAAAAGCATACCTTGAGCAGCGCCGGCGATGTCCAAATCCACAGATGCTCGTAGCCCGACTTGAAATAGGAGCCGTAGATGATCTGTTTCGTAATCACCGTCGGAAGAAACGCCACAAAGAGCGCCGCCGCAAACGCCAAATTTTTCAGGTAGAGACGGCCCACGTGCTCCTTTCCGTCGCTCTTGAAAGCCGCCCGGTAGCCCGCGATCGAATCGAACAGCGGAAGCACGAGCAGGATTCCATTCACGTAATACACATCGAGCAGCAGGCCGCCGATCGCCCCCAGGATGATCCACTGCGCCCAGGGGCGCGCGCGGCGCGTGTGATTCCAGTACCAGAGGAAGAGCGCCACGACAAACGCTGCATGTGCGTGCGACCACGAAGGATTGAAGTACATGTACACCGGCAACGAGCTCGCGAACCAGATTCCCAGCGTGGCAAGGAAAGCCCAGCGCTCCGCGACATACTTCCGCGCAAGGCGAAATGAAATGAAGAGAGCGAGGAAGCCGTATAGCGCCGTTCCCAGCGCCATGGCCACAAGATAGGGCCTGGAGTAACCGTCCGGAGCAATGTGGCCGCCGAGACGGTCGAAGACGAGTACGCCGGCGTGCGCCGCGATCAAAAACGGCGACCAGAGAATCGCCGGTCCAATGGAGAAGTGATTTTCCAAATGACCCGTGGCCGTGTATTGGTCCGAAGCGATGTTTCCTTCCGCATCCATGCGGCCCATCCGAAAACTGGCGTTCGCCGCCCGCCAGTCCTTGGTGAAGTCCAGCCGGTGCTCGATCAGCATCGAACGGGCGAACGCGTAATAGCCGATTCCGTCTCCCCGCACCCACGGATTGCTAAGCGGCAGGGTGAGGAGAAACACAACTAGGAGCAGCCGCTCGTATCTCGTGAACCGCGACAAGCTCTCTCCACATCCTTGACCGGCACATCTTGGTGCGGTCCGTCCACATCTCCGCCGCCGTCGGCTGGCACACTATGAAGCCGCGCTCGCATCGGGGCCCATTCCGCTCGCCTGCGCGCGCAATCCCTCGCGGCCAACGTCCTTCCGAAGTATCGCGATGATCGAAAGCGGCGGCATCGGAAGCCATGAATCCACGAGCCGAAATATCGGCGTCAGCAGGTTCAGCATCCGGATCTGCCCCAGCCCGAATGTTCTCCGCCGCAGGATTCGCCCGTTCAGCCACCAGGCCACCACGCCCGGCCGGTTGAATTTCAGAACCTGCTCGACGCGAAATCCCGCCTGTTGCGCCACTTCCACGAGCTGCTCGCGCGTGTATCTCCGGCAATGCCCCAGCACCTCGTCCAGGCTGCCGTAGAGTCCCGGCCCGCAGGGCACGAGAATCACCGCGCGTCCGTTGTCTTCCAGCGCATTCCAGATGTTTCGCAACGCCCCGACATCGTCGGGAATGTGCTCCACCACGTTTAGGCAAACGACCGTATCGAAAGACTGCCCGGACGGAAACGTCTCCGGGTCCACCGCATTCGTGTAGGCGACCTTCATATAGGGCCGCGTCGCGCGCATCGTGACGAGATAGTCCAGGTAGTGCGGGTTGACGTCCGTCGCCCAGTAAACCGATCGCGGCATCAGGTGAACCGACATGTTTCCTGTTCCGGCTCCCACTTCCAGCACGCCATTGCCGATGTACGGCCGAATCACGTCGGCCATCCAGCGAGTGAATCGCGGGGCCCGGTTCAACCGTTCGAGAATCTCGCCGCCGCTTTCATCCTCGGTGTAAATCCGGTCCGACGCCGCGTATTTGAAGATGACCCAGAGGGCGCGCGCGCCGTCCGTCCACTTGATCTTCTTTCCTTCGCCGTAGGTCCTTCCCGAATAGCTGATCGGGACCTCGAAGATCCGGCTGCCGCGCTTGGCGAGCTTGATGGCCAGCTCAGGCTCCACGTCAAACGTCGAACTCTCGAGCGGGATACTCTTGAGCAAGTCCGCCCGCACCATTTTGTAGCAGGTCTCCATGTCGGTGAGGTTGAGATCGCAGACAAGATCGCACAGGAACGTCAGCAGTTTGTTTCCCAAAGCGTGCCGGAAGAAAAGAGCACGCTTGTAGCCGCCCGACATGAAGCGCGAGCCGAAGACAGCGTCCGCATCCTCGTAAAGAAACACTTCCACCATTTTCAGCAAGTCGCCGGGGTGATACTCGAGGTCCGCGTCGTGGATGACCACGAGGTCGGTATCCACGTGCGCGAGCGCCGTGCGAATAGCCGCTCCCTTGCCGCTGTTATGCTCGTGGCGCAGCCAGACCCATGAAAATTTCCGGTTGTCGTCTCTCGACTCGAGTGACGCGCGGAAGCGCTGAATCGCCTCGGGCGTGCCGTCGGACGAGGCGTCGTCCACCACGATCACCTTGATCGACTCGAGCAGGGGAGATTCGCCCAGCACGCTGAGTCTTGCGAGGCTCGCTTCGATCAGGAACTGCTCGTTGTAGGCAGGAACGATTACGGAGAGAGTCGCGCTCGTCCGCTTCTTTTCCAGGCTCTCTCCGGGACCCGGTGTGAATCCGGCCGCGCGCCGCGCTCCTGTGCTCGATGCCACTCGATTTGTCGCTGAAACGCTGCTCATCGTGCTGACAAAGATATCAGAAACAGGATGTCACGATCCGCAGACGCGGGCGCAAGGCGCCAAAGCGTCAGTGCGCCGGAACTGGACCGCCGCCGTTTCAATCGGTCGCAGCCGCTGACGAGATCCGGCTGGCGGCCGCCACCAGATCCTCGTCCGTCTTCTTTTGGAAGTGCGCCACGACGCGATCGACGATCTCCGTGAGCTGTGTCGCAGGACGAAAGCCCGTCAGCCGTTCCAGTTTTTCGAGCGCGGGCACGCGCCGCGGCATGTCCTCGAACCCCGGTTCGTAAGCCTGATCGTAGGGAATGTACGCGATCGGCGATGCGCTCCCGGTGCGCTGTTTCACCATGTGGGCGAGCCCTTCCATCGTGATCTCCTGATCGCTTCCGATGTTGACGACTTCGCCGACCGCATTCGGGTTCCCGACGAGCCGCAGAATCCCTTCCACCGTGTCGCGAACGTCGCAGAAGCAGCGCGATTGCTGCCCGCTCCCGAATATCGTGATCGGCGCGCCGTCCAGGGCCTGGCGCACGAAGCTCGGCAGCACCATGCCGTATCGCCCGATTTGCCGCGGCCCGACCGTATTGAACAGCCGCACGATAATCACGGGCTGTTTTTTTTCCTTCCAGTAGGAGATCGCAAGAAATTCGTCGAGCGCCTTCGATGCCGCGTAGCTCCAGCGGCCCATCGTGGTGGCGCCGAGGACCAGGTCGGCGTCCTCGTGAAACGGCACCTTGTCGCTCTTGCCGTAAACCTCCGACGTTGACGCGGTGACCACCAGCTTCTTCTTCTTCGAGGCCGCATCGAGCACGAGCTGCGTGCCATAGACGTTCGTTTCGAGCGTCCGCACCGGACTTTCGACAATCAGCCGCACGCCCACCGCCGCCGCGAGGTGGAACACAACGTCGGATTCGTCCACCAGCTCGGCCAGCAACTGTTTGTTCGTGATCGAATCGAAAAAGTAGTGGAACCGCTCGTGCGTTTTCAGGTGCCGAATGTTTTCGACGCTGCCTGTGGAGAGATCGTCCAGGACGAACACTTCGTCGCCCCGCTTCAGCAGCGCTTCCGCCAGATGCGATCCGATAAAGCCCGCTCCGCCGGTGATCAGGTGACGCAAGATTTCCTCCTAGTCCGCCGAATCCTTCGATTCGTCGGTTGCTCCGGGAAATTGCTGGGACTTGGCGACGTCTTCCCCATAGCCGTAGCCGTACGCGTAGGGGTAGTAGCGATACGAATAGTAATAATCCGGGGCGCTCGAATCGACCGCGTTTAGCACCACCCCGAGCAGGCGGCACTTCACCGCGGCCAGCAGGTCGCGGCTGCGCGTGAACGCCTCCTTCGGCGTTTCGCCGCTGCGCACCACGAGCAGCACGCCGTCGGTCAAGGCGGACAAAATCACCGCGTCCGTCGCGGCCATAATCGGCGGCGAGTCGATCACGATGAACTTGAATCGCCGCCGCAGTTCCGCGATCGCCTCGTGCATCCGGTGCGACGACAGCAGGTCGGCAGGGCTTGGCGGCACGGGGCCGGTCGTCAGCGCCGTCAGGTTGCTGATCATGGGATGCGGCAGCAGCACTTCGTCGAGGGTGCAAACGCCCGCCAGGTAGGAGCTCAAGCCCACGTCTCTACCGGCGGTGAGATTCAGCGCCCGGCGAATTCCGGGCTTGCGGAGATCGGAATCCATCAGCAGGGTGCGATCGCCGAGTTGCGCGAGCGTCACGGCCAGGTTGACCGCCGCCGTGGTCTTCCCTTCGCGCGGCAGGGCGCTCGTCACCAGAATCACCTGAGGCGGATGTTCCGCCTGCGAAAGCAGCAGGGAAGTGCGCAGCGCGCGAAACGCTTCCGAGATTTGCGACTTCGGCTGGATGAAGGAAAGCAATTCCACGCGCGGCCCGGCTGTGGTGGTCTGCGGGATCGCTCCTCGAGAGGGCCATGAAAGCCGCTTGTGATGCCCGTTCAAGCCCGGCAGCGAGGGAACCACGGCGAGCGAAGGAAGGCCGGTCAGCGACTCGATATCGTCCGGCGACTTCACCGTGTTGTCGAGGTACTCGCGGAAGATGGCCAGGCCGATGCCTCCCACCAGCCCAACCAGGAACGCGAGCATGATGTTGCGCGCCTTCTGCGGCCGGGAGGGACTTGTCGGCGCGAGCGCCGGATCGACGATTCGGATGTTGCTCGAGCGGAGCCCCGCGGTGATGCCGGCTTCCTTCAGCTTCTGTAGCAAGCCGTCGTAGAGCTGCTTGTTGGCCTCGGCATCGTGCTGGAGGATGTGGTACTGCACGAGTTTTTCAGCGAGGTCGTTCGCCTCGGACTTCTGCTTGTCGAGCGATCCTTGCAGAATGTCGACGTGGCTGCGCGCGGTGTTGTATTCCTCCTGGATCCCGTCCGTCACCGTCTTCCGCGCCTTGTCCAGGTCGTCGTTCACTTCTTTTTGTTGCTCGGCGAGACGCTGGACCTTGGGATAGTTCGGCCCGAATTGGTTGATCGCCTCTGCGTACGACTGGTCCAGATCGGACTTCCGCTTGAGCAGATCCTGAATCACCAGGTTGTCTCGGACGGTCGGCAATGCGTCCACGTTCCCCGCCTGGGCCATGCGGTAGAGGGCTTCCTTTTCCGCGAGCCCGGTCTGAGCCTCGGTGACGGCCTTGCTCAGGTCCGCGAGCTTCTGTGTAGTGATGTCCTGTTTTTCGTCGATCTGCCAGATCTGGTTTTGGCGCTCGTACGCCAGCCGCGCGTCCTCGGACTTTTCGACTTTGATTCGGAGTTCTTCGAGCTCGGCGGAAAGCCAGTTCGACGCCTGCGTTGTCGCGTCGTACTTGCTCCGGAAATTCTGCTCGATGTAGTTCTGAAGATGCGAATTGACCACCAGCGCGGCGAGCTGGGGATCCTGGGCTTCGAATTGCACTTCGATCAACCGGCTATTGGGCACGCGCTTGACGCTCAGGCTTCCCAGGAACGCGCCCAGAATCGCGGGCCGTTTCGTGCCTGCCCCGCCTTGCCCGAAAGTCAGCGCCCCCGGCTTCCCGCCGAATTCCGGATATCTACTTAGATCGAGCGACTTGATCGTCTGCAAGCCGAGCGTCTCGCTTTGCAGGATCTTCGTCTGCGTCTCGAGGTAATTGTCCATGTCGATGTATTCATCGTAGGAGTTCGAATCGGGGAACTGAATCGCGTTCTGGGCTTCCTTGTCCACCTCGACGCGCGCGGCCGCCTGATAGACCGGCTTCATCTTGAAGGAGGCAATCGTTACCACCGTCACTACGGTGAGAAGAAACGTGGCGATCAGCCACTGGTGCTTCCGCAGAATGATGAAGTAATCAAGCAGGTGCGGTTCCCGGGGAAGGTGCTCCCAGGGAAGGGCGTGCGGCGGCGGAATGACGGCAAGCGAGTCTCCCGGCTTACGGTCGCGCATGGCGAATCGAGATGGGTCTTCCAGGTAACTCATCATCCTCACCGGTGAATCAAAGCAATTCTTCGCCGTCCCGCGAACGGCTACTGCACGCGATAAATCGCAACCTGCGTTCCGATCCCGAGCATCGCTTGGGCGCCGCGCGCCAGCGTCTTCTTGCCGGTGCTGTCCGGAACGTACAGGATGTCGTTCGACTTCATCGGCACGTCATCGGCCTTGCGATTCTGAATCTCCTTCAAGCGAACCGGAATCTGATCCCGGTTGCCGGTGGCCGTATTCGTGCGCATGATCACGGCATCGTTCGCCTTCGCGAAAGTGGTCAGACCGTGAGCCAGCGCGAGCGCCTTCAGCACCGTGACCTGCTCGCCGTGGCTTTGCAGCACGTAGCCGCCCGGTTGCGCCACTCCGAAGCCCAGCACGTACACGATGCCCGCATGCGGAACGCTCACCACGTCGCCGCCGTACACGGGAATGTTGTAAACGGCGTTTCCGGACTCGAGCAGGTCTTGAAGGCGAATCGTAATGGTTTGCTGGTCCTTGGGAGGATCGCTCGTGGCGCTCGCCGGCTCGACCTTCGCCCCTTCCTGGGGAGCGGTGCGCGTAATCAAAACCACGCTTCCCGCGTCATCCGTGATTCCTCCGGCCGCCGACAGCACTTCGAGCAGCGTCGTCGGGCGCATCACCTGATAAACCATCGTCTGTTTCACGGCGCCGACCACGGAAATAGGCTGGCTGTTCTGCTCTTTCACGAACACGGACACCTGCGGGTGCGATACCAGTCCGTTTTCCACCAGCAGTTGTTCGAGCTTCTCTTCCAGCTGGAAGGGGGTCTGGCCCAATGCTTGGATTTTCCCGGGGATCAGGGGATAGCTGATGTCGCCCGCGTCGCTCACGCGGACCTCACGCGAGAGTTCGGGCACGTCGAAGACGTCAATGTGGAGAAGGTCACCGCTGCCGATGGGAGTGTCCACCGGATGCGCTCGCGCGAGGGAGGCGAGCTGCTGAATTTTCTCGTTTGTCTGCTGCGGGGTTTCGTAAGTTCCCTGGCCGTGCGCCGCCTGCGCGGCACATAGCGCCAACACAACCACCGGCCAGAAAGGCTTCGCCCACTTCCAGTCCGAGACCCCGCGGACTGTGACAACCATCGTTTGAGATGACCCCGCAAACACTATGGCCTAGGGGATGCACCATGTCAACCGCGAGGTTGGTTGACCGCGCGAACTTTTTTTCGCGTTTTCGCCTTACGTTTTCCGCCGAGCCACTAGCTCGACTGGCTGCGGCGTCCGCGCGAGGGCGAGCCATCCGACAGCAACGGCGGAGACGTGGCGATACATGCTTGCAGCAGGAAAAGCAGCGCGTTGGCGGGAATGTGCAGATTGAAATCCACGGAGCTATGCAGCAGAAGCCCGCTCACCGCCACAATCGCCCCGGCGTGAAGCCCACGCGAGAACCGGCCCTGCTCGGCCGCGAAACTCTTTCGCGCCTCGCGATACAACAGCCACAGAAATCCGAATGCGCACGCACCGCCGAGCAGCCCCGTCTCCGCGAGCAATTCCATATAGTCGTTGTGCACGTGGTCCACGAGCTTTCCGTCGTATGCCGTTTCGTACCGCGGATAGACGTCCACCAGCGTCCCCAGCCCGCTGCCCATGATTGGATAGTCGAAGAAGATGTGCGCGGCTCCCCGCGACATGGAAGCGCGCCGGCTGAGCGTGACTTCGGGCGACTTCAAGCCCGAAAACCGCTCGATCGCACGGCTCGCGCCCACCCACACGACGAAGGCAAGTGCTACCAGCGCGACCACCGCGCCGGCGATCACGCGTCCGCGATGCCAAGCTTGCCGGTTCTGCACCAGCACGACCAGAATCCCCACCTCAAATCCGAAACCGATGATTCCGCCCCGCGAACCGGAGAGAACGAGCGCGCCAATCGGCACGATCGTCAGCAGCGTCGTGAGCGGGTAGAGCTCTTTCGGCACGCCGCGAAACGCCGTCAGCGCCAGGCCGATCGGCAGCGTCAGCTCGACGAACCCCGCAAAGTGATTGCGGTTCACGTAGGGGCCGAATGGCTCGCCCTGCATCTTGTATTCGCTCAGCCAATAGATTTCTCCGCCGGACGTGAAGTGCTGAATGATCGCGAGCAGGGAAATCAGGAAGCAGAACGCCACCACAAACCATGCGAGCCTGGAAAAGTCCCGGCGGGTCCGAAACGCCTGCGCCGCCAGAAAGAAAATGAGCAGGTAGCTCGCCAGCTTCAGCAGCTCGGTGCGCGTTAGGAACGGATACGCCGTCCGGCGGAACAGAAGCTGGACAATCCCGATTCCGATGAGCCCGAGCAAAGGCCAATTGAGCGGGTTCCACTGAATCTTCTCGGCGGAATTCCGACACGCAAGCAGCGCCCAGAACACGAAGAGCACCGCCGCTCCGATTTCAACCATCGAACCCGACCACACCTCCACCGCGCCGAAACTCAGCACGCTGAACGCAAGGAGCAGGCACAATCCCGCGCGGAGCACGCTCATGGCGATGGCTGCCCCGCTTGCGAGCTCGAAGGCGCGAGCGAGACGTCGGCGATCCACGCCGTCCCGGCGAGCTTGTTCTCAAACAGCCGGCTCGGATAGCGAACCACCTGGACGAGCAGAATGTGCGTGTCGGCACCCGTCGTCAGATCGGCATCGACGGGCGACCACGCGTGCGAGCCGGTGAAGCCGTCGGTGAGCACGTTCAGCGCGCCGGCGTGGTTCGGGTCCGTGATCGAGAAACGCAAGCCGCTTTCCGTGGTGACGTCTTGCGTGCGCATCAACGCGTGAAAGCGGTAACCGCGATTCGGTTCGACGGGGACGTACTGCGAAGGCTCGTTTAGGGAAATGTTGCTCCCGCCGATGAAATCCATTCGGAGCGAGCGCGATCCTCCGGGCGCGGGCGGCGCATCGAAATCGACCGCCACTCCGGGCAGCTCCGCCCAGCGCCAATCGAGGCCCCCGTTTACAAGTTCAGTCGCAAAGTTGCCGTTCCAAATCAATGAACCACCGGCGGGCTTTGCATGGGGCAAGCCGGCCGCCGTCAGCGCCTCGCGCCACGCCACGCGTGCATCGTCCGCGCGATCTTCGCGAATCAACTCCTCGAAAAACGGAAACGTGCGCTGCAAAGGAAACGCCGTTCCCAACCCGATCAGCCGTTGCCACACCGCCAACGCAGGTTGCGCCTTGTGGATCGACGCAAAGAAATCGAGCGCCTGAAGGTACGCCTCCGCGTCCGCGGGAAGCACTCCGTTCAGCAGCTGATCGACGTCTTCGCTTGAGCGCCACGCGCGCGAAATGGCGAGCGGCAGAAGCGTGGGATCGGTGCGCACGGCCCGCTGAAGTTCGGCGTAAGCCTCGGCATACTGCTGCTCGCGCAGGAGAAAATTGCCGTAGTAAAACGCAACCTCCGCCGAAAGCGGATATACGCTTTTTGCGTGGAGATACGCATCACGTGCGCGCGCGTGGTCCCCGGCGGCTTCGTACGCGCTGGCCAGGTCGATCCAGAAGTGTGCGGACCGCGGATCATACCGGACGGCCTTCTCATAATCCGCGATCGCACCGGGCAAATCCGAATTGACGAAGTCCCATTGCCGCAGGCGTCCCAAGCGATCCCAGGCCGAGCCGTCCCCGGGCACCAGAGCCGCGCCACGCTCCATCTCGTCGAGCTTTTGCGAATCCAGGCGATGGCTGGCCAGCCACAGCTCGCTCGCTTGAAATATCAGCACGGCGGCAATCGCGAGCGCTGCCACCAGCAGGATTTTCCGTTGTCCGCTTTCGAGAGGGATTTCCATCGAGGCGTAATCTGCTATGAGCGTCGGCCGGAGCGCAAGTCTAATCTGGAATGCGGTAGCAGTTGCACCGAGGGTTTCGTGCTGTTAAAGCAAAGCAGTGGCCGGCAGCGGAGAATCCTGCGGTTGGATCGTCACTTCTCGCCGAAGCGAAATACAATCCCGAACGAAACCCGGCGGCTGCCCTGACCCCCGTAGCCGTTGTTCAGGAATTTCCCTCCGCCCAGGTCCGCCTCGACCAAACGAATTCCCCAGTGCCGCCCCAGGTTATAGTCGAGTCCGCCGCCGGCCTCCCATACGGAGGCGGTGTGATCGTGCGACGCGCCGCCATGGCCGCCAAGCGGTTGCGTCGTATTGCGATAGTAGCCCTCGCCGTAAAGGATATGTCCGTAGGGGGTCAGCTTTCGATGGCGGAGAGGATCGATTCGCAGCCCGCCCGTGAACGTGTAAATGTGCGTATCCCCGGCGATGATCCCCTGGTTCTTGCCTACGCCGACAACTCCTCCTTCGATTCCGAGC
>Ga0335077_10007246_pt1 | contig 13728 bp, 10 predicted proteins | sample Lox_Sample_31_FD_207151 | JGI IMG/M metagenome (GOLD analysis project Ga0335077, IMG submission 207151) | Soil microbial communities from Loxahatchee National Wildlife Refuge, Florida, United States - Lox_Sample_3.1 | ecosystem: Environmental > Terrestrial > Soil > Wetlands | place: USA...
TGGGAGGCAAGGGCAACGGCAGTATATTGGAGCGTGCAACTTCCTGTGCTTCGGCCAAGATTGGTCAGAAAATCCTGGGCGGTGTGTGTGATGGTGACCTGGGAAGCTGCGGTCCCGACCGTGGGGTTCAGGGCAACGAGTTTGAGTGCAAAGAGTTGTGTTGTCAGATTCGTTTGCACCGTAACCTTTTTGGTACTGCTGTTGATGCCCCATTGGAGGGATGTTGCCTGGTTAGTGGCGCTCATGGTGTTCTGGCCCGCCACGGCGTTGGCCCCCGTAATTGTGAAACTGACTGCGCCTCCGGTTACCGTCACGTTGGTAATCGTCGAAACCGTGACCGTGATCGTGTGGGACGCTGATCCATACGTCTGACCCTTGGCAAGAAACAGAGGAAGGATGAAAAATATCCCCAGCAATATCGGGCGGTTGAATCGAGGTCGAAGGGATCCCATATATTCGCGAAACACGTTCGGAGCCGGTGAAATATAGCCCTCTAATCGAGGATTATCAAGTTGAGACAGTGCCTCAACTCCCTGTAATAGTATACGTAATCGTATGCGTCTCGCTCCCGACCCCCTTTTCAAGGGTTGCGGCCCCCGTGAATTGAAGCGTGCAGCTTCCCGCCGAGCGACTCACCCCAACGATGAGGTCGTGAGTCGAGTTGTCAGAAAACACCACGTCGCTCGAACTGACCCCCGACCCTGAACTGACGTCCTGGGCCGACAAGCGAAGGTCGAATTTTGAACCCGACCGATCGCTTTCGGCCGTAATCTTTCGATTCTCCCCGTTACTCGTCCAGACCAACCTGGTAGCGCCGCTCATCGCGGGCGAAGGGTTGGAAGTTTCCGGGTCGAAATCGGTGATCTTGAGCGTAACCGGACCGCCTGAGATATCTATCGTGTTCAGTTCGAGGACTTGAAGCCGAATCACCTGCGTGACCGAAGCACGCTGGGCGAAAAGTGTTGCGGACCCTGCTGCGAAAATCAGGAGGGTCTGCAGTGCTCTTCGTCTTATGTCGTGTCGTTTGGTGTTCATCGCTCGAGGCCTCGAAGATAGAAAAACCGTAGCGGCGACAGCTGGAAAACGCACGCTACGGCTTTCTCTCTCCTCCAGAGATTCTTAGTTCGTCAACGTTAAGGTGACTACTTTTGCTGTGGATGAAAGCGTACCGGCAGAAGCGTTCGCACCGAATGAGTAGGTGATCATCTGGCCGGCATCCGCGCCTCTGTTGATACCTGTAACGACGCTCAAAGCACTGCCGGATGTTGCGTTGGAGATATCGACCGCTCCGGCGCTGGTCCCTTTGGAGCTTGCAAGGTTAATCGAAAGCGAGTAACCGGACGAAAGGGCGGCATCGAGATTCGCCGTGATCTTCACCGTATTCGCGTAGTTCTGCGTGATGCTGTAGGTCGTTGAATTGTCCGTGACGCTCGTGAGGTTATCCGATCCAGGAGTTCCGGTCGTGATCGTGAGGGCTCCCGGGTTTCCCGACGTCGAGATCTTGTAGATTGCGTTGACGGCGAGGTTCAGATTCTGCGTTGCCGTGGCTTGTGCGACTGCCGACTCGACGAGCAGAGAGCTGGCGGCGACAAGCGCGAGGGTGATGATGGTCTTTTTCATGATGGTATCCGTTCGATGAAGGTTGAGGTTTGGTGGTTTTTCAATTCGGTTGTTAGTTCGTCAGCGTCAACGTTACGGTCTTGGCCAGCGATGACAATGTTCCGGCAGAAGCCGTTGCGGCGAAGTTGTAGGTAATGACCTGGGCTGCATCCGCACCGCGCTGAATGTTCGTGACCATGTTGACGGCGCTGGACGACGTCGCATTGGAGATGTCGACACTTCCCGCACTCGTGCCTTTGGTGCTCGCAAGGGTCAACTTGAGCGTATAACCAGCAGCAAGGGCTGCGTCAAGGTTCGCCGTGATCTTCACAGTATTACCATAGTTCTGTGTAATGCTGTAATTCGTTGATGCATCGGAAACGGACGTCAGGTTGTCGCTCCCGGCTGTGCCTGTCGTGATCGTGAGCGGGCTCGGGTTGCCGGACGTCGCTATTTTGTAAACAGTGTTGACTGCAAGCGTGACGCTCTGAGTCGCAGTGGCCTGAGCCAGCAGAGTCTGAACTCCTGCGAAACCGAGAAGAGAGAGGGTTGCGATTAACTTCTTCATGACGAACTCCTTTTGTCTGGATTGGTGGATCGTTTTGTTTCCCGTATAACCATCAATCCCCATGCCAATCCAGTTTTTGAACGAAAAATGGCGTTTTCCCAGATACGATTTGTTTTTCGTGAATTGAAATGATACATTTGTATCATTATAGGATTATGCTGTATTATAAAGCAAAAATGCCTCAATACCAAAATATGATAGAACTATTTGACTCTTTTTGAGACATGTCACCAGCTATCAGAGTAGCAACATACCACAAATTCTGGCCATTATGTAATGATTTCTGCGGTCTGATCTCCTGGCATATCGATTGCTGTCTTCAATTGAAACAAACTGCCGGAAGGAGGATTATGGCGCAGAGTAAGCTCAGAATCATGTCTCCGGAAGAAGCGGTACGGGAGTACCATGTTCGGACAGAAATCGCGACCCGGTTGTCGCACGAGTTCCGGACTCCGCTCACTTCCATCATCGGCTACGCAGAGACCATCATGTGCAGTCCGGACTTAACAGCAGAACAGCGAGACGAGTTTGCAGCTCTTATAAAGAAGGAGGGGGAACGGCTCGTGAGACTTGTGACCTTGATTGTCGAACAATCGATTCAGGGTTCGGCGTCACAGTCCGATCCATCCATATTTAAATGACACGAAAGAGAGTCTTCCCATGCCATCAAACCATCTCATATATATTGTCGACGACGAGACATCCATCGCCAAGCTGCTGGAAGTCTGGGTCAGCCAGAAATGGGGGTACCGAGCGCGGCTCTTTTCGGACGGCGAAACGTGTCTTCATGCCCTCGATGAGGGGGCGGACCTGGTTCTTCTCGACCTGATGCTGCCCGGTATCGATGGTGTCGCCGTGCTCCAGGAAATCAAGCGCCAGAAGCCGGAGCTTCCTGTCATCGTGCTGTCCGCCCAGGCAAAGATCGAGGTTGCCCTTCAGACATTGAAATTAGGCGCAACGGACTATTTCAGCAAACCCGTTGACCTCCCGAAGCTCGAAATCGGCATCAAGAATGCCCTGCGACTTGCGGACTTGACGCGGGAAGTCGAGCGTCTTCGTCAAGACGCCGAAACGAAGGTCCACTTCGATCATATTGTGGCCCAGAGCGGCGAGATGGCTGACGTTTTCAAGCTCGTCTCAAAGGTCAAGGAGAGCGACATTCCGGTACTTATTCTCGGCGAGAGCGGAACCGGAAAGGAGCTCATCGCCCGGGCCGTCCATTTCAACAGCGGCCGCAAAGACAGACCGTTCGTTGTCGTCAACTGCGCTTCGATTCCCAAAGACCTTCTCGAAAGCGAGCTCTTCGGGCACGAGCGTGGAGCGTTCACCGGCGCCATCCAGCGCAGGGTCGGAAAATTCGAACAGGCAAACGGAGGGACGATCTTCCTCGACGAAATTGGGGAGCTCGACCTGAGCCTGCAGTCAAAACTCCTGCGGGCGATTCAGGAAAAGCAGTTCAACCGAGTCGGGGGGAATGATGTGATCACGACGACCGCGCGTCTTATTTCCGCGACAAACCGGGATTTGCGTGAGGAAGTAAAGCAGAAGCGATTCCGGGAGGATCTGTACTTCCGTCTCTCGACGTTTCCCGTCATGCTCCCGCCTCTCCGGGAAAGAAAGTCGGATATCGTCCTTCTTGCCGAACACTTTCTGCGGCAGTTTTCCGAGGAGCAGAAGAAACCCCACCTGCGGTTTTCACGAAAGGCGCTCGACGACCTTTACAACTACCCGTGGCCCGGAAATGTGCGCGAGCTGGAGAATGCAATCCAACGGGGCGTCGTCCTTGCCGACGCGGCGGAATTGACCGAGCGCGAACTGCCCCTCTCAGTCCAGACATATTCGGGGTTTGAATCGACGGAGCGTCCCGCATTTTCGTTCGCCAAGAGCAACGACGTCGTCGTCCCTTTCGAAAAGTTGAAGGAGGACGCGATAAGGAACGCGCTGCGCATCACCCACGGGAACATCGTCCAGGCGGCCCAACGCCTCAAGATCGGCCGGGCGACGCTTTACCGCTTGATGCAAAAATACAAAATCGAGGCGGACTAGCGGCGTACACAACAAGGGCTCCTGCGAATGAGGAGCCCTTGTCTCAGTCCAAGCGACGATTGCTCGCGGTCAGGACCAGGAACCCGTGCCCGTCTGGGTTCCCTCTGAATTGTAGACAGTCCATTGGCCGGAACCGTTTGCGACCCAGGTTGCCTTGAATACGAGAACCGCGTTATTGTACACGTCTACTTCGCCCGTCTTGTCCGACCGATTGATGACGATAAGCTTCGCGGTCACCGAACTCCCCGTCGCATCGTACGTCGAGAGGGTTCCTGTTTCGCTCGTCACAGATCCGTTCACCCCTGCTGCCCAGACATAGTCGGCGGCAAGAGTTGTCGCATTGTCATTGTAGACCTTCCATTCACCGCTCTTACCGTCCGCGCTGGACGTACCGTTGAGAAATGTCCAATTGTTGTACGTCACGCCGCTGCCGGTCTCCGTCCCGTTCACCGACCACTTCCACGCATAGCTCCCGTCCGACTGCTTGGTCGCGGTGAATGTTACGGTGACCCCGTTCGCCGTGACCGTCCACGTCCACACGCCGCCGTTATCCTTTGCCGAGCCGGCAGCAAATCCCGCAAAAAATGCGGACGAATATGCATTCGCCGAGAGTGCGTACGAAGTCGTTAACTCCGCATACGTGTCTGTCGATGTGGTTGTCGGCCCGACAAATGTCACGCTCGGTATGCCGGGAGCCGTCCCCGTGCTCGATGTCGGCGATGAGCTGTTCTTCGAGCAACCCGAAGAACAAACTGCAATCGCAAGAACGGTAAAGCCGTAAAGAATTGATCGTTTCATGCCATCTCCCTCCTGAAGGTTATTTGATTGAAAAAGACGTTTGAGCCAAAAAATTCAATGCGTCGCATTTCGAAAAGATTTTTGCGGGGGAAGCGTCAATTTGCCGGGATGGGTGGTGCCTTCCTTTCCTATTGGTCCGAATCCGAGTTTTCCGGTCGCCGGTCCTCCCTCGCATCCACCGTTCGCAGTCAATCTCAGGAATGAAATCATGCAGGTAAAATAATCGCTACGGGGGCTTACCACAACTACCAGAGTACGTAGTTTCTCACAGATATGACAAACATCAACCTCAAGGGAGAAGGGTGGGAAGAACGCGGTCTAGGAAACCAAACCGCTTTTGATCGCTTTGGCCACGGCTTCCGCCCGGGAGCGGACGTGGAGCTTTGCGTAGATATTACGGAGGTGGAAACTCACGGTATTCACGCTGACGAAAAGTTTGTCCGCAATCGCCTTGTACGTATAACCGTCGATGAGGGCCTGGAGAACCTCGAGCTCCCTTTTGGAGAGCGTTGAAGAGAGACTGTCGGCCTTCTGCGTCTGGAAATAGGCGAGCACCTTGCGTGCCACCTCGGTCGACATCGGGGCCCCGCCGGCGTATGCATCCCGTATGGCGGCCAACAGAGCTTCCGGAGAGGTCTTTTTCAGGAGATATCCCACCGCCCCCTGCCGGAGCGATTGAAATATCTTTTCGTCGTCGCTGTGCACCGTCAACATCAGACACTGAATATTGGGATACCGCCGCTTCACAATTTCCACGCACTCAATGCCCGATTTCTCCGGAAGACCGATATCCATCAAAACGACATCCGGCGGATCGTCTTCGAGGATGGCTAACGCATCGCCACAGCTCCCATGGGCGCCGGTGCATGCAAATCCGGGGGAATGCTCAATGACCCAGCGAAGGCCATTGCGGATTTCAATATCGTCATCGATGATTGCGACCCGGATTGCGGGAATTTGGCCGTCGTGTTCCTGCATACCAGCGCAAGCTACGATGCAAGGTCGGATGAATCAACTACGTACATGCGTAGTTTCATCCCCGAACCGGAAATGTCGCCTCGACCCGGGTCCCTTCGTGGACGTGCGAACTCAATCGAAACGTCCCGCCCGCCTCTTCCGTCCGCTTCCGCATGTTTGCCAGTCCGTTCCCTTCGTTTTTTTTCTCCGCGCTCAAACCTACCCCGTTATCACTGACGACAACGGCGAGGCTTGAGCCGGTGCGATGGAAGGAAATGGAGGCGGCGCTGGCCCTTGAATGACGGGCGACGTTCGTAAGAGCTTCTTTCGACAGGAGCAGCAGACTCCGCATCCCTTCGGAGCTCATTCGTATTTCCCCAACCCCCTCCCCCACGTCAAAATACAACCGGATGTTCCTGCCTTCGCACATCTCATAGGCAAAGGACCGAAGACGCTGGACCAGCCGCTCGAGGGAGTCATGCGTGGGGTCGATGGACCAGACGACATCGCTCATGTTTTCGATAAGCTCACGGGCGGTTTCCGAGACTTTTTCGAGGGATTCCTTGACCGTCGTGCCATCTCCCGGCAGCGATGAACCCTCTTCGCCCGCAGAAACCTGCCGTCGCACGACATCGGACAGAATGGCGATGCGTGTCAATCCCGACCCGATATCGTCGTGCAAATCGGTCGCAATGCGCGAACGAATCCGCTCGATCTCTAGAAGACGCTGCAGACGAAGTCGCACGGCAATCACGATCGTCGTTAAGAGCAAGATCGAAAAGGCGGCGACGAACCACGGCCGGCGCCAGATCGGGGGGACGATGACGAACCGGATCGTTGCCGGATGCGCGCTGACCACCCCGCTGTTTTTCACCGCTCGAATTTCGAGCGCGTATGAACCCGGAGCAAGTGCGCCAAAAAAGAAATGGCGATCCTTCCCGGGCGGCTGCCAGTTGTCATTTGAGCCGAGCAGACGGTACTGGTACCGAAGCTCACCCTCTTCCCGCAGGCTGACTCCCGCAACTTCCACCGTGCAGTTATTTTCATCGCTGCTGATTTCCAGTATTCCCGACGTTGGCTTGTCTCTCCCGTTAACCTGGAATTGGCTGACCACGATCGGCGGGGGAATGGTGTTCGGCGCGTCATGCTCAAAATCGTAGACCGACAGCCCCGCCTCGGAGACGTACCAGAATTTGTGCGAACCCGTCTCGCCGCATCCATACACCGGTGAGCCGGTCATTTCCTTCACCGTCTGAAAAACCCGCGTCGCCCGGACCAACGACTGCACTCCCATTTGCGTCCCGACCCAGATCGATCCCTGTTCGCTTGCGGCAATGCACCAGACTGCTGTGCTGAGCAATCCTTCCTTGAGCGATACCGGGACGAACGACGAGTCGGATAAGTACGCAAGCCCGCCATATCTCATGCCAATCCACAGACGACGGTCGGGTGTCTCGATGATCGCACGGATGGAAGTATTGGGGAGCCCGTCTGCCAGCCCGAAGCGATGCACCGGCCCCATCCGTTTTTCTCCCGCGCGGATGAGGCCCAGGCCTTCCGAATAACCTCCCAACCATATATTCCCGGCCCGGTCTTCACAGAAGGCCCGAATGGAGCCGTCGAACAAACCGTTTTCAACGGTGAGTTTCCGCACCAGGGAAAAGTTATTGTCGGGATCCAGAACCCGGATACCAAGGTTACCGTCAAGACTGATCCAGAGCAAACCCTCCATGTCAACACGAATGAAAAGGGGATGCGCATTCGGATATTGAGCGCCCGGTCGGATATGAACCAGCGGAGTGAGGGAGGAGAATCCGCCAGCGCCCGGCTTGATTGCAAACTCGGATATGCTCCCGTCGCGGAGGGACACCCAAAGATGGTTTTGCCGGTCGAACGTAACCGTCCATGGGGCTGCTTCGCCTTTTCGTGTCTCATTCGGGTGGATGAGCTTCCTCCATCCGCCGGTTGAATCCTCACGGAATTCCCCGATTCCCCGTTCAGTACACAACCAGATGTGGCCGCCGGAATCCACCGCTGCGGTGGCGTTGTTCGGTGCAAACGGAATGACTCCCACCGGATAGGTTCTGATATTCCGATTCGTCAGCTTCGCCAATCCGGAGGAGGAACAGGCAATCCAAAGGTCCCCTTCGGAATCGACAGTCCCCGCGATCATGCCGGGCGGCAATCCGTTCTTCCCGGCATAGTGCACCATGTTCATTCTACCGTCCCGCACTCCCTCAACCAGGAAAAGGCCCTGCGCAGCCGCAATCCAGACGGCGCCCGATTTGTCGAGGGCGATGAATGAATGGCCGCCGCTTCCGGTGGAGAGCGTCCGTCGAACACCCTCGTTCTCAAAAAGCAGTACCCGGCCGGCGGAGGTTGCGAGCCATTCGATCCCCTTCCCGTCCGCGCAACCCGTTTCGATCAACTCATTCTTCCGCAGGCTCAGCGGGAGTACGCGCGGAGGGAGTTTGGGATTTGTGCAGACATGAATCGAGGTGGAGCCAACAATCCACACCGTCGAATCGCTCGCTCGAAGCATCGTCGGGATGTCGCCCCTTATTTCCTCCGCACGGAACGGAACGAAGGCGGTATCAACAAGAACAAAGACCCCCCTCGTTGTTCCCGCCCAGACCCGCCCGCTCCCGTCTTCGGCGATCGATTCGACGATATTCGTCCACGGGTTCCTTCCCAGGCGAAAGGTCTGAAAACGTCCGCCGGAGAATCTGCTCACTCCGCCGCCGTTTGTCCCGACCCACAATACGCCGGGCTGCGATCGGCTTTCGATGATACATGTGACGCGGCTGAGCGCAAGGCCGTCTGCAACGGTGTAATTCCTGAACGATGTGCCGTCATAGGACGTAAGGCCCTCGTTGCTTCCGATCCAGAGGAGCCCGCCGGAATCGACGGCAAGCGCGAGCAGAAAGTTGGACAAGAGTCCGTCGCGGGAAGTATATCGGCTGAACGGCAGAACCTGCGTCCGGGCGGTGAGGAGGCAGAGGGCAAGTGCTGCCGTGAGGACAGACGTTCGTTTCATCACACAATCGAAGGGGGCGGCGACCGCCCGGAGTGGACGGTCGGGAAAATGATAGAAGAAGATGCCGACAGAAGCAAATAAAGTCTTCGCGGCGTCAACCAGAGAAACGCTGCTGCGAATCTGCTGTGCGGAGACTGAATCCCGGGTCAGCGGGAAACAGCGGGAAGGTTCAAATACAGACTTGTTCGCGAATATGTGCGGGGATAAGACGGGAACCGGGGATCACGCCCGACCAGAGAGCTTTTCCCACGTCGGACAGAAACGACCAGTAGGATTGGTATACGGAGGAGCCGGCTTCCTCGAAGTCGTGCTGCAGCAATGCGTGGATACGGGGGAGGTTGTACCACGGTACGCCTGGATAGAGATGGTGCTCGAGGTGATAATTAATATTGCAGATCATGAAGGACAGAAATCGATTCGACGTGACGGTGCGCGTGTCGTTCAGCTCGTTGCCGTGCGTCGTAAAACCATGCTCCGCGATGCCTCGAATGTTCGCAATTTGGCCTGCGATGAGGAGCGGAATGATCCATCCGTTGAGAAGGATTGCGACAGGGATGTAAAGGATTGCGGTCACGACCGCAAGTGCGGTGAGGGTCAGCTCGAGGATGATTCCTTTTCGCTGATCCTTGTTCCCTTTTCGCAATGCCGCGGCCGGAACGGAAACAAGATAGAGATAGACCCCCGCGAAGAAAATGGCGACGTAGACGATTCTCAGGAGTACAGAATTCTTCGAAACGTTCTCGATATTGTCCGGGTCTCCTTCACTCCCAAGAAATTTATGATGAAGAGGGTGCATGACCCGGTAGCCGGCAGATGAGAAGAGGACGGGCAACCCGCAGAGAAATCCGACCCAGCGGTCGACCCTCGGATTTCTGGTGATGAGATTGTGGGAAGACTCATGCGCAAGGACGGAAAGCGTGCTCAGAGAGAGTCCCGCGAGCGCGAAGGCGAAGATGCGGAGAGTCATGATGTTCGAGGAGCACGCGATCCAGCCGCAGGTCAGCCAGATGAGATAATGAAATGGGATGACAAGATTCCACCACGGATTGAGCGAATGGAATTCTCTGATGGCATGTTTCTGTTCAGCAGTGAAGTCGTGCCGTGAGATTTTCCTTGCGCGGCTGCTGTCGTCACAAAAATAAATCGTCGAAGCCGCGCGCCCAAGAACGTGTTCGGTTTCCATGCTTCTGAACCCTGCACCCGATCCGTCGATATCACCTCTGCTTCGCACCATACCCGCGCCGGACGTTGTTCCCCTTCCTCACATATAAAATGGTCTCATGATCAACATGGAAACATGTGACGGCGATACTTCGTTCCAGCAACCGACAGCGTTTACGTCCGGTTGCCATCGCCGGCGCGGCAGTGCCGACTATCAATAGACGATTTTGCAGCGAGAAAGTTTTATCGGTTTGTTTTGCTTGGCGGGGATCTGCGACGGTTCGACCCCGGTTGCAGCCGGAATTGTGACACGTGTTGAAATTTGCTGCAGGAGGGATAAGATGTGTGGAAAACAGGGGAAAAACCGAGTCTCCCCGTGGAAGGGAATCCGTGAAAAAGGCGCCCGTCGGACCTAGGTGTCGATGATCTTCCTGATTCTCCGGAGAACGTCTTCTATGGCATAGGGTTTTGGGATGACATCCTTCACCCCCTTCTTGAGCATTTCAGACTTTTGTTCCGGATCGATGAACCCGGTCGCGACGATGGTCCGGACTGACGGATTCACTTCGCGCATTCTCTGAAAGAGGGACAAGCCATCCATTTTCGGTAGACCAAAATCCGAGAATACAAGTGAGATCTCGCGGTGGTGCTTGGAGAAAATCTCGAGGGCCTCCTTGCCATCTCCCGCCGCGAGAACGGAGTATCCCTTGTCCCGAAGGTAGGTTAAGAGCAGCTCTTTCATCGCTTCCTCATCTTCCACAACCATCACTGTTTCCGTACCTCCGACGGTTGAATCGCTCCCGCCGGCCTTATCGACTTGGAGCTGAGCATTTTCCTGAGGGACAGGAAAGTAAACGGTAAAGGATGTCCCTTTGCCCGGTTCACTCTCAACGTCGATGACCCCTCCAAAACTCTTCACCGCACCGTAGACGACGGCCAAGCCGAGCCCCGTTCCTTTTCCCGCGGGTTTCGTGGTAAAAAAGGGCTCGAATATTCGTGCTCGCACATTTTCCGGCATCCCGACTCCTGAATCCGAAATCTGCACGGCGACGTACGAGTCCGAATGCGCGTCCGAAATCCGCTTGCGGACGCCAAGTCCGGTTTCCAGAAATGTCCGGATCACCAGCGTACCTCCGGTCGGCATCGCGTCGCGAGCGTTCACGCAAAGGTTGAGTAATGCCTGATAGATCTGACTCTGGTCTGCCCTGATGGCGGGCATATCCCGGGCCGGCTCGACGGAGAACTCTATGGTTTTTGGAAACGTTTCAATTAACATTCCCGACAACTCCCCCAAAAGTTGATTGAGATCCACGAGGTCGATGACAGACTCGCTCTTCCGGGCAAAAGTCAACAGTTGTCTCACGAGCCCGCTGCCCCTCTGGACGGCCTTCGTGATCGCGGCGACTGCCTCATCCATCTGGTCCGCTAAAATCGGCCTCCGCTGCAGGAGCGTGGAATACGCCAGAATGATACCGAGGATATTGTTGAAGTCGTGTGCGATTCCACCGGCAAGGGTTCCGATCCCTTCCAGCTTTTGAGACTGGCGCAGCTGCTCCTCCAACCGTCTGCTGGCCGTGACGTCCCGGGCGATGCCGAGCATGCCAACCGCTTTCCCTCTCAGGTACTGCGTCGTCGTGCTGAACTCACCGACGAGATATTCGCCGTTCTTATGCCTGATGCGGTATTCGTTCGTGCCGGAAAAATTCCCCGCGATAACCGACCGGAACATTTCCGCTGCGCGTTGTCTGTCATCCGGATGGAGCAGATCGGTGAAGCTTTTACCCAACCATTCGGCAGGCAGCCAGCCGGTAATCGCTTCGAATGCCGGGTTGAGACTGGTGATGACGCCGCTGGTCGAAAGACTGAAGATCGCATCCCGGGCACCTTCCACCAGACTCCGGAATCGCTCTTCCGAATTACGGAGCGCCTCGAGGGCTTCGCGTCGTTCGGTGATGTCTCTTCCCACGGAGACGAAGTGGCTGATGCCACCCGCGTCGTCAAAGATCGGCGTAATGGTGTGTTCTTCAAAATACAGCTCTCCGTTCTTGCGCTTGTTGACAAATGATCCGCGGTACATCCGGCCGGAGAGAATGGTCGACCACAGTTCTTCATAAAATCTGAGCGGATGCTTTCCCGACTTCAGGATTCTCGGCGTTTTTCCTTCGACCTCGGCGCGCTGATAGCCCGTCGTCGATTCGAATGACGGGTTGACGTACTCGATCAGGCCGTTCTTGTCGGTGATGACGATGTTATCGCCCGTGCGCTCAAGTGCCCGGGATAGCTTGTTTAATTCGACTTGCGCATTCCGACGGATCGTCACATCCCTGTAATTCATGACAATCGCCGCAAGCGCCGGATCCTGAAGGAGATTTGTCACACTTCCTTCGATCCACCTCTCCGATCCATCTCCGGCCGCAAGACGCAGCGAGAGGGACAACGCCGCTCCCGGTCGGGACATCGAATCGGAGAGCATCGTGCGGAATTTCTCGCGGTCATCGTCGAGGATGAGGTCCGACAATGTTCGACCCCTGAAATCATCGGGTTCGTATCCGATGACGCGCAGGGTCGAAGCACTGGCATAAAGAACTTTCCCCTCGGTGCTCAAGAGCGCGATGGCATCCTGGCTGTTTTCGACGAGAGACCGATGGCGTCGTTCGCTTTCTTCAAGCGCTCGCTCGGCCGCTCCACGGATCCGCCGGTTCTCCGCTTCCACCAGTGCCCGCCTCACCGCCGGCACAAGCTTGGAGATCTTTGTCTTCAGGACGTAGTCGGTTGCTCCATTCAGCAATGCTTCGATTGCCGAATCTTCCCCGATCGTTCCGGAGAGAAAAATGAACGGCACCTCGGGCTGCTCGGCTGTCGCGATCTTGAGCGCCGTTTTGCCGTCAAAGCCCGGCAGCGAATGGTCCGAGATGATGAGGTCAAATCGAGCGCCGTTCAGAGCACGCAACATTTCGTCGCGTGTCTGAACACGCGTGACATGACACTGAAAACCCTCCGATTCCAGAATCGACACGACGAGCTCGGCGTCGTGGTCGCTGTCCTCAACGTGGAGGATGTCGATTGGGGAGCTCATAGGTTTTGCGTACCTTGCCCGATTACTGTTGCGCGCTCTTAATACTTCCCGCCGGGGGCTCGTTTGTCAAGGCCCAGAAGACGCCCAGCCGCTTGACGGCGTTGACAAATTCGCCAAAGCTCACGGGCTTCACCACATAGGAATTGACCCCGAGGTTGTAACTTCGCGCGAGGTCTTGCTCCTCACGCGAAGAAGTGAGCATGACGACCGGCACCGATTTCAGGGACGGGTCCGATTTTACCTGCCGCAATACTTCCAAGCCGTCCACTTTCGGGAGCTTCAGGTCGAGAAGGACGACCGCCGGATTTCCGGGCTGGCGGGATTGGAAACTCCCCTTTGCAAAGAGGTAATCGAGCGCCTGCGCTCCGTCTTCCAGCACCACGACTTCGTTTGCGAGGTTGAATTCCCTCAAAGCTTCGAGGGTGAGTTCGACGTCGTTGGGATTATCTTCAACGAGCACGATCGATTTAAGGTCTTTCATGAGGC
>Ga0335077_10007250_pt1 | contig 13719 bp, 13 predicted proteins | sample Lox_Sample_31_FD_207151 | JGI IMG/M metagenome (GOLD analysis project Ga0335077, IMG submission 207151) | Soil microbial communities from Loxahatchee National Wildlife Refuge, Florida, United States - Lox_Sample_3.1 | ecosystem: Environmental > Terrestrial > Soil > Wetlands | place: USA...
TCATACAGGTGCACCAGCGTTTCGGTATCGCTGGCCGTGCGGAAGGTGTGGCCGCGCGCGATCAGGTCCGCGCGCAGCTCCTGGTAACTGTAGATCTCTCCGTTGAAGACGATCCAGACGCTGCCGTCCTCATTGGACATCGGCTGGTGGCCGGTCGATAGGTCGATGATACTGAGCCGCCGCATTCCGATGGCGCAGTTGCCATCGACGTGGAAGCCTTCGTCGTCCGGCCCGCGGTGGCGGATCTCGTCACACATCGCGCGGATGAGCGGCAGCTCCGCGTTCCGCTCGCGCAAAACGAACCCTGCGATGCCGCACATACTTACTCCTGCCTCACGATCGGCATGCGCCAGCCGGTGCCGAACGCGCGCGAGGTTACCTTTAACACGGGCGCCGCCTGCTTGCGCTTGAACTCCGCGATGCGCACCAGCTTCAGAATCCGCCGCACCGTCGGCTCGTCATACCCGCGCGCGACGATCTCCTCCGCGCTGAGGCACTGCTCCACGTGCAGTTCCAGGATCTCGTCGAGCAGGGGATACGGCGGGAGCGAATCCTGGTCTGTCTGGCCCGGCCGCAGTTCCGCCGACGGCGCCTTGGTCAGGATCGCTTCCGGAATGTCCGGACGGCGCCGGTTGCGCCACCGCGCCACACGGTACACCATCATCTTAGGCAAATCCGCGATCACCGCCAGCCCGCCGTTCATGTCGCCATACAGGGTGCAATAGCCTACGCTCATCTCGCTCTTGTTGCCGGTGGTCAGCAGCAGCGACCCGAACTTGTTGGAGAGCGCCATGAGCAGATTGCCGCGGATGCGCGACTGAACATTCTCTTCGGTCACGTCCGGCTCGCGTCCGGCAAACGGCTCCGCCAGCACGGAGTCGTACGTCGTCATGATTCCCGAAATCGGCAGCAGCGTGGTCCGGATGCCCAGGTTCTTCGCGAGCTCCTTCGAATCTGCGACGCTGCCCTCGCTGGAGTAGCACGAGGGCATCATCACGCCCAGGACGTTCTCAGTACCCATCGCTTCCACCGCGATGGCAGCGGTCAGGGCGGAATCGATCCCGCCCGAAAGTCCCAGCAGCACCTTCTTGAATCGCGTCTTGCGGGCGTAATCGCAGACGCCCAGGACCAAGGCGTTCCAGATCTCCGCCTCAGGCGTGAAATCGTCCTCGGCCACCGTGCCGCGCCCACCCAGGAGGTCCACCACGATCACGTCTTCCTCGAAGCCCTTGGCGCGGGCGAACAGGCGGCCTTCGGCGTCGAATGCCGCGCTGCGGCCGTCGAAAATCAGGTCGTCGTCACCCCCTACCTGGGCGATGATGGCGACCGGGATGCCGTACTTCCTCGCCATGTGGCCCAGCATCTCCTCGCGGAGCTGTTGCTTGCCAACGGTGAACGGCGAGGCCGAGAGGTTGATGATGGCCTCGGCGCCGGCCCGCGCCAACGCCTCGATCGGGTCGTGATGATAGCGCCGGCGCTTCCAGAAGTCACGGTCGTTCCACACGTCCTCGCAGATACTCATGCCAAGTTTGTGTCCGTTCCGTTCCAGGATCTGCACGCCGTTGTAGGGTTCGAAGTAGCGGTCCTCGTCAAATACGTCGTAGGTCGGCAGCAGAGTCTTATGAAATGCCTGCCCGACCTTGCCGTTTTCCACCAGCACGGCGCTATTGAACAACGGCCGGCCCACTTCGCAGGGGTTCAGCGTGGCCACCCCGACCAGCAGGGGCGGAGAATCCTTCAGCTCGTTGGCCAGTTGTGCCAGTTTCTCGCCGGACCGCCGGACGAAACCCTGGTTCATGAGCAGGTCGCGCGGCAGGTAGCCCATCAAGGCAAGTTCGGAGGTGGCCATTAGGTCGGCCCCTCGCAGGCTGGCCTTGCGGGCGGCGTTCAGAATGAGAGCGGCGTTTCCCTCCAGATCTCCCGCCGTTGGATTCAGTTGCAGCAGCCCTAACCGGACCATAATTTGCGCGGTGCAGCCCTTCCTTTTCAGTTTAGTGGGACAGGCTTGAGCCTGTCCTGGACCGGCTCAAGCCGGTCCCACCTCGCTATCTTTGGTTACTGTGCGTTTCGTCGCGGTTCGTAAGCGGCGGCAGCTTATCCGTTTGCGTCTTGTGCGGCGCGGCGCGCGGGGAGCAAGATCAGAACCGGCTCCAGACATGCCAACAGACAAACTACGGTTCGATTATTCTTCCGGCACCAGGTGGTTTGGCACCTGGACCGTCTCCTTAGGCGCGGCCGCTCCCTCCTTGTCTTTCCTCGGTTTTGCATCCCCTTACTCTGCCTCTATCTGACCTATCAAACCTCTTCCGGCGGCCGCTTTGGTTTCCAGATGAGAGCGATCGACAGCCCTAGGAGTGCGCACGCCCGGCTTACTGCCGCCGTGGCCGACCTGTCGGGAGCGGGCCCCCTCTCGGCACTGGTACGACCCGCCCGCACCGCCTCCAGAATCGCGTTTTCGGAGTTGTCGCGGGCCAGCACGCGGGTGCGGCACAGCCCCATCGGACCCAGCCCGTGGTAGTCGGAATCGCCGATTGGCGCGACCCTGGCCCTTTCGTAGAACTCCTGCAGCTCATAACTCGCGCGGCCGGGCAGATACGAGATCGGCTGCAATACTTCCGTGCCGTCCAGCATACGCACGGCTGCCGCATCCCACGCCGGCCAGAACGCGGCCGTAGGATGGGCTGCGATGGCGATCCCGCCCTGGCGGTGCACCTCCGCGATGGCACTCGCGGCCGGCTGATTCCACTCAACTCCCTGATCGATTCCGGCCGCGATCATGTGGTATCGGGGACTTACGATCTCTTCGCCGGCCAGGACGGTCGGTCCTCCGGCGAGCCGGGAGAACCATCGGCCCAGCTTTCCAGCCCAAACGTTGTTGTGGCCGGCAATCACGATTGCATCCAGGCCCTGTCGCCGCGCCTCGAGCACCAGGTCCCAGGGCGCCAGGGTTGCCCAACTGGAAGGGAAGCCGTGGACGTGAAAATCCACCGCCAGGACGCGATACCCGTTGCGCATCGCGGGCGGATTGGCCCGTGGCACGTCGGAAATAGTCCCAGTGGCCAGAGCCAACGCCAGCAAGACGCCCGAAGTCCAACCGGCGGCGGTCATCTTCCCAGCACCTTCAGTATTTCGGGCCACAGGGATCCGCCGCCGAAGATCAAAGCCGCGGGTGTCCAGCAGGCCACCCGCTGCACCACCAGACGCCACCCGGGGCCGGAGGGAGCCACGCAACGGAAAAAACAATAGTCCACGTAGGCGGACCAGGCGGCCACGGCTGCCACGACACCCCACCGCCAAATCGCGCGTGTCCACTCGAAAGCCGGTATAGGCGCCAGAAAGGCCCAAATTCCCGCAAAGCCGAGCAGCCAGCAGCACCATGCGCCGTGGCCCATGAGAAAAAGGTCCGCGGCCCGCGCCAGGCTGACCTTCCGGCTGCGTCCGAGCACGGTGGCCAGAACGGCGATTTCCACCAGCGGGATGAGACTCGCGTAGAGGGTGCCGGCGGCGACCAGCCGTAGTGTCAGCCGCCCCGAGGCTGCCAGCGACACCACGCTCCCAAACAGGAAGCTGAACCGGAGCGCCCGTTTCCACCAGCGGCCGCCGTTTGACAGTTCCACGAGCTGCCGGTACTCCGCCGCCGGCCGCAGCATCACCAGCAGTTCCGGGCTCCACGCGCTACTCATACATAGCCGGGTGCGCCTCCCGCATCTCCGTGGCCTGGGCCTTGGCGATTGCGATCTGGATCAGCGGACCCTTCCCAATTCCCGGACAGTAGCGGGCCGTCTTATTCCACTCGCGCCGGCTCTCCACCAGCTCGGGCCAGAACGGGAAAATACGGCATTGGACCGGCTTGGCCGGATGGATCGCGCACCCGGATTCTTCCAGGAACGGGCAGGTTCCTGCCGCGGGCACGCGCAGCCGCATGCGCCGGGCGGTCCGATACACGTATTTCCCCTCAAAGGCTTGGGGTGTCATACCGGTGAACGCCGCCATTCGTACTAAGTCATCCTGGGTCAGGTACACAAATCCCTTCTGGCGGCAGCATTCCGTACACCCGGGTTGGCATTCAAACCGGATTCCCTCGGCCATGTCTGATTATGACCTGTAACATGGCGGTATTTTGTGATATAGTTCGGTCAGTTTAACTACGAGGGGGGTGTGTAATGTCCCTTGTTCGAGACATTGTGCATCAGCGCGAGCTCTTCTACGTGGAGGAGCACCAGACCGTAACGGAAGTCGCCCGGACGATGTCCGAGCTGCACGTCGGTGCCATCATGGTCCTGAAGGGGGACGGGCTGCGCGGCGTCTTCAGCGAGCGCGACCTGATGAAACGCGTGGTTCTCGAGAGGCGAGACCCTGACCGCACACAGGTGGGCGAGGTGATGAGCGTCGATCTCGTCACCATCGATGAGCAGGCCACGCTGGAAGACGCGATGGAGGCCATGCAATCGCACAATTGCCGCCACCTCCCCGTGACGCGAGATGGGCGGGTGGCCAGCTTTCTGTCCATGCGGGACCTGATGAACTACGAGCTGGCCCGCAAGACGGAAGAGCTCCACCACATGCGCGCCTACATCTCCACAGCTTCGTGACCACGGGCGCCATCGTCTTCGCCCACGGCTCGAGGATCGAATCGGCGAACCAGGCCGTCCGCGACGTTGCCGCCGAACTTGCCCGAAAGGTCGCCAATACCCAGGTCTTAGCGGCTTTCCTCGAACTCGGACAGCCGTCGCTTGAGTCTGCCGCTGCCCAGCTTGCGGCGGCCGGTATCAGCCGGATCGTCATCCTGCCCTATTTTCTGACTCTAGGCCTGCATATGGATCGCGACCTGCCTCGGCTGATCGAGCGGATCTCCAGCATTCACAATGGGTTAGAGATCGTGTCAGCACCTCCTCTGGAGGGCCACCCTGCCCTAGCGCAGATCCTTGCGGACCGCCTGGAAGAGGTGAGTGGCTCCTCACGTCAAAACTTGACATCAGCACACTAAAGTTTGATAATGGGTTTGTGCTAAAGAGCCGCCCTCCGGCGGCAACGCCATCATCTACTTGAAACGACACTGAAATCTCTTCGAGGGAGGCATTTGAACCAATATGGGAAAGATTATCGGCATTGATCTGGGCACAACCAACTCTTGCGTCGCCGTCATGGAAGGCGGCCAGCCCACGGTCATCGCAAACCAGGAAGGCAGCCGCACGACCCCGTCGGTCGTGGCATTCACCAAGAGCGGCGAGCGGTTGGTGGGCCAGGTCGCCAAACGCCAGGCGATCACGAACCCGGAGAACACCATCTTCTCCATCAAGCGCTTTATGGGGCGCCGCTCCGACGAAGTCAACGAAGAAATGAAGATGGTGCCTTACAAGGTCAGCCGCGGCGAGAACGCAGACGCTCGCGTGGATATCAGCGGAAAAAAGTATTCCCCGCCCGAAATCTCCGCCATGATCCTCACCAAGCTCAAGGAAGCTGCCGAGAGCTATTTAGGCGAGAAAGTGACGCAGGCGGTGATCACAGTCCCGGCCTATTTTAACGATTCGCAGCGCCAGGCCACCAAAGATGCCGGCAAGATCGCCGGGCTGGAGGTCATGCGCATCATCAACGAGCCCACCGCGGCCGCGCTGGCTTACGGGCTCGATAAGAAGAAGGACGAAACCATCGCCGTGTACGACTTCGGCGGCGGCACGTTCGATATCTCCATCCTCGAAGTCAGCGAGGGCATGGTGCAGGTGAAGTCCACTAATGGCGACACGCACCTGGGCGGCGACAACATCGACCAGCGCATCATCGACTGGATCGTCGCCGAGTTCAAGCGCGACAACGGCATCGACCTGTCGAAGGACCAGATGGCCCTGCAGCGTCTGAAGGAAGCGGCCGAGAAGGCCAAAATGGAGCTTTCCACGCTGCTCGAGGTCGATATCAACCTGCCGTTCATCACCGCCGACGCCAGCGGGCCCAAGCACCTGCAGCTCAAGCTCACCCGCGCGCGGTTCGAGCAGATGGTCGAGGACATCCTGCAGCGTTCCATCGGCCCCTGCAAGCAGGCCATGACGGACGCCAAGGTCACCCCGGCGCAGATCGACGAAGTCGTGCTGGTCGGCGGCCAGACCCGTATGCCGCGCATCCAGGCGCTGGTCCGCGAGCTCTTCAATAAGGAGCCGCACAAGGGCGTCAACCCCGACGAAGTGGTCGCGGTGGGCGCCGCGGTTCAGGGTGGCGTGCTGGCCGGCGACGTCAAGGAAATGGTGCTGCTCGATGTGACTCCGCTTTCGCTCGGGATCGAGACGATGGGCGGCGTGTTCACCAAGCTCATCGAGCGCAACACCACGATCCCGGTCCGCAAGAGCGAGACGTTCTCTACGGCCAGCGACAACCAGCCGTCGGTCGAGATCAAGGTCAGCCAGGGCGAGCGCGCCATGGCTCGCGACAACCGCCTGCTCGGCGTGTTCCAGCTCGGCAATATTCCGCCGGCCCCGCGCGGCGTCCCGCAGATCGAGGTCACCTTCGATATCGACGCCAACGGTATCCTCAACGTGACCGCCAAGGATCGCGGCACCAGCAACGAGCAGAAGATCACCATCACCAGCTCCAGCGGCCTCTCGAAAGATGAAGTCGAGAAGATGGCCAAGGACGCCGAAATGCATGCCGCCGAGGACCGCAAGCAGAAGGACACCATCGACGCGCGCAACCGCGGCGATGCCATGGTGTACAACGTCGAAAAGACGCTGAAGGAACACCGCTCCAAGATCAGCGACACCGAAGCCAAGGAGATCGAGGACGCCATCGCCGAGACCAAGAAGGTCCTCAACGGCAACGACGCGGACCTGATCAACTCCGCCATCGATCGCCTGACCACCGCCAGCCACAAACTGGCCGAAGCCATGTACAAGAGCACTGCGCAGCAGCCGCCCACGGGCGGTCCGCAGCAGCCTCCGCCGTCTTCCGGGGGCGGAGACAAAGGACCAGACAACGTAGTCGATGCCGAGTTCGTCGACGTCGACGACAAAAAATAAGCGATCAGCCTTCAGCCGTCAGCCGTTCAGTTCCGCGGAGCTGAGAGCTGATGGCTGAGAGCTGAAAGCCCTTTTATGGCCGCCGCCAAGCACGACTATTACGAAACCCTCGGTATCCCGCGCAAAGCCAGCGTAGAGGAGATCCGCCGCGCCTACAAGAAGCTCGCGCGCAAATACCATCCCGACGTAAATCCGGGAGATAAGGCCGCCGAGGAGCGCTTCAAAAACGTGCAGGAAGCTTATGACGTCCTGGGCGATGCCAAGAAGCGCCAGATGTACGACCAGTTCGGATTCTACTCCGACAGCGGCTTCGCTCCGCCCCCGCCCCAGGGAGCGGGCGGAGAAGGCGCCCAATTCGATTTCAGCGGTTTTGATTTTTCCGATTTCATGGGCGGCGCGGGCGGCGGCCGGAGGACCGAAGGGGGCGGCGGTTTCCGCGACATCTTCAGCCAGTTCTTCAACCGCGGCGGCGGCCACGCGGAGCAGCCGCAGCCCGAAAAGGGCGGCGATCTCGAATACGTGATGACCATCGATTTCTGGCAGGCCATCAAAGGCACCCAGGCGCGCGTCAATATCACCCGCTACGAGACCTGCACGACCTGCCACGGCACCGGTTCGGCCGGAGGGGGCGAGGTTACCTGCCCGCAGTGCAAGGGCAGCGGCCATGTGAGCCAGATGGCCGGCGCGATGCGCTTCAACCTGACCTGCCCGAAATGCGGCGGCTCCGGGCGCCTGCGCAACTCCTGCCCCACCTGCGGCGGCGACGGCCGCATCACCCACACCGAAACCGTGGAGATCCGGATTCCGCCGGGCGCGCGCGACGGCTCGCGCCTGCGCGTCCCCGGAAAAGGCAACGCCGGGACCATGGGCGCGCCTCCGGGAGACCTGTACATCACGACCAAAGTCGAGCCGCACGCTTTCTTCCGGCGCGAGGGCGACAACATCGAGATCACGGTGCCCGTTGCAGTCTGGGAAGCTGCGCTTGGCGCCAAGATCGAAGTGCCCACCATCGACGGCCGCGCCGCCCTCAAAATTCCGGCCGGCACTGTCAACGGCCAGAAGTTCCGCCTGAGGGAGAAGGGCGTGCTCAATTCGCGCACCAATCAGCGCGGCGATCAGATCGTCGACGTCTCGCTGGCCGCGCCCGATTCGCGCGACGAGCGCACGCGCGAGCTTCTGCGCGAGTTGGCCAAGCTGCAGCCCGAGGACCCGCGCGCGGAAATCTGGAGCAAGGTCTGACCATGCGAAAGGCGAAATCCAAAGCGGCGTACATGATCTCCGCCATTGCGGAGCAGTACGAGATTCACCCTCAGACTCTCCGGCTCTACGAGCGCGAGGGCCTGCTCAAGCCCAGCCGCAGCGAGGGGAACACGCGACTCTACACCACGGAGGACATCGAGCGCCTGGAGGTAATTCTCCACCTGACGCGCGATCTCGGCGTGAATCTCGCGGGCGTGGAGATCATTCTGAACATGCGCGAAAAGATGGGTGAGATGCAGAGCCAGATCCAGCAGTTCATAGCCACACTGAATAGTGAGCTGGCCTCGCGCAGCGCGCGCGTTCCGGAAAGCCGCAGCAATATGCTGGTGCCGGTGATTAGCGCGAAACCGCGAAGGTAAGGTGGGACAGGCTTGAGCCTCTCCTGGACCGGCCGAAGCCGGTCCCACGCGCGCTTCACCGCGCTGTCGTCACTTCAGCCACCCTGCCGGCACTCCGTTCTTCAGCGCCTCCACCACACAATCCGCGTTCAGCTCCGCCCCCGCCCGCGACGTGTGCGTGTGCTCGTCGGCGAACAGCGGCTCCACTTTATCCGGACCCAGCGCGTCGTACTTCGCCGCGATGATCTCGTTCAGATCCAGGAACCCCACGCCCTCCTGCGCCGCCACCTCCGCCGCCCACGTCTGGTAGGAATCCGAGCTGCGTACGACCTTTCCGTCTTTCCAGATCTTGCGCGGCACGGGCGAGCACACAATTGGTGTCGCGCCTTTAGCTTTCGTGTCCGCGATGAACTTCCTCAGATACCAGCCGTAGGTGTGTACCACCTCGTGCTGCCTGGTGATCGGGTTGTCGATCTCCTGCGACTCGTCGCCGATTCCCTTGATCGTCCCCCTCGCCCGCGCCGCGTCGTCCAGCGGACCGTTGTCGTTGTGCCCGAACTGCATCATCACCACGTCGCCCGGCTTCATCATCCTCAGCACCTTATCCCACCAGCCCATGGTAAGAAAGGTGCGGCTGCTCAGCCCGCCCACCGCGCGGTTCACGACGTTCACCTTCGCCGCGTCGAAGCGGTCCATGAGCGGCTCGCCCCAGCCCCACTGCCCGTTGGCGCCGTCGCCGCGGCCGTTGCGCACCGTCGAATCGCCGATCAGAAAAAGCGTCGGGAGCTTGGGATCGTTTGGCACCGGCAGGTTCAGCCGGTCCGTGGTGAGCAGCACCGGATATGGCTCCACGACCTTTCCTTTTTCCGACAGAAACGCCGCCAGCGGACTCCCAATCCCCTTCAGTCCCGCGACCACCATGCCGGCGTTGAAGTCGGCACCCTCCGGGCTGGTATGGGTGTGGTCTTCGGGAAACCAAGCCTTCACCCTGGCTTCGCCCATCTTGTCGTACTGGTCGGCGACCGCGTTAGTCACATCCACGAACGGCACGCCCTGTTCCCTGGCGACCTCCGCCGACCAGCGCCCGAACTGCCCGGAGCCGCGCTCCACCTTGCCGCCCTTCCAGATATTCCGCACGGTCAGCGACAGCAGAAGCGGGTTCGCCCCGGCGGCTTTGGTGTCCTCGATCATCTTCCGCAGGTAGTGTCCAAACGTGTAGACGGTCTCCCGGGTGCCGTTCGGCAGCGTGAACTCCTGCGATTCCTCGCCCGTGCCCGGCAGCGAGCCGCGCGCCCGGTCTTTGTCCGGCGGACCGCCGTCGTTGTGCCCGAACTGGATGAGGACGGAATCGCCCGGTTTCAACTCGGCGCGCACCTTGTCCCAAAGGCCCTCGGTGAGGAAGGTACGGCTGCTGCGCCCGGCACGCGCGCGATTGACCGTCCGCGCCTTCGACGGGTCGAAGTAATCGGCGAACGGGTCGCCCCAGCCGCGCCGGTTGACGTTGTTCGCGGTGGAATCGCCGACTACCCAAACCGTTGGCTGCGCGCCCGCCGCGGCAGCAGTCAGAGCCACGATCGAAAACGCTTTCAGTAACTCCATGCGTGACCCACATTGTACTAACATGGGTACTGCTCGTAACGGCTCTCTGATCGATTCGGCCCATGTCCCAATCTCAGGAAACTAACTCGTCCGCCACGTTTGCGTACGTAGCGCCGTTCGTTGCGTTTGTGGCTGTAATGGCCCTGGAACGCGTGCTCCCCCTGCCGCTCCAGTGGCTATATCCGGCGCGCTTCGCGATTGTTCTGGCCATCATCCTGATTTTCTCGCGGCCCTATCTCACATGGCGCCCCGGCTCTCCGGTTGCCAGTATCGTGATCGGGCTGGTGGTTTTCGGTATCTGGATCGCGCCCGACTTACTTTTCGGTTACCGGAATACCTTTCTGTTTAACAACGGGCTCACCGGGGCGGCGAAAAGCTCCCTACCGCCTGGATTGAGGCAGAACGCCGCCTTCCTCGCCCTGCGCTGTGTTTCCAGCTTTGCGCTGGTCCCGGTGCTGGAAGAGCTGTTCTGGCGCGGATTCCTGATGCGCTGGTTGATCCGCACGGACTTCCTGAAGGTGCCGCTGGGTACCTGGTCGGCTTATTCCTTCTGGATCGTCGCCGTGCTCTTCGCCTCCGAGCATGGACCTTACTGGGAAGTCGGCCTCCTCGCGGGTATTGTTTACAATTGGTGGATCATCCGCACCCGCAACCTGGCCGATTGCATCCTGGCCCACGCGGTGACCAACGCCGCGCTCAGTGCCTGGGTGCTCTATACCGGCCAGTGGCAATACTGGATGTGAAAGTAAGGCGAAACCCGCCTCCCCACCCGGCGCGTCTCACATATTGACAGGTGCATGAAGCGTTCCTTCTCCCTGTCTTTCGCTCCGGACGCACGGGAGTCGGGCCCCGCGTCCGGAGCGCATCAAGGGCTCTCGTATAATGTAAGAGCCATGCCCAAGGGCAAAGACCTGGAAGCGCGCCTCCAGCGTACGGAACAGCAGCTCGCCCTGTTTCAGAAGATCAGCCGGTTCATGGTTCGGGAGCTCTCGCTCAGCGACGTTTTGCAAGGTATCGTGTCACTGATGGTCGAGTTCACCCAGTGCGACTCCTGCCTGGTCTACCTGATCGACGGCGAGGATCTGGTTCTGTGCGCGTCCAACACGCCGCACCCCTCCACCATCGGCAAGCTGCGCATGAAGAAGTCCGAGGGCCTCACCGGCTGGGTGGCGCGCGAACGCCGCTTGCTGGCCATCTCCCGCGAAGCCTACAAGGACCCGCGCTTCAAGACTTTCGGCGAACTGCCCGAAGACACGTACGAAGCGTTCCTTTCCTCGCCGGTGATTGCGCGCAACCGCGTGGTGGGCGTGATCAACGTGCAGCACCGGGCGCAGCACCAGCACACCGGTAGCGAGATGGAAGTGCTCACCACGGTCGGCGAGCAGGTGGGGTGTGTCCTGGTTCTTGCCCGTATGGCCCCGGACGCGCTGGAGTCCGCCAACCACGTGGAGCTGGTCCTTTCCTCGGGGCCGGTCCCGATGAAACAATAAAGGTGCTGTGAACTTTTCTTTTTTTCCTAACCGCGCCCTGTGCGCGGCCGTGCTGCTCGCCCTGGCTGGGGTCGCGATCCGGAGCTGGGCGCAGAATCCGCCCCAAAAGCCGGTTGAGCCTGCTGCCAAGGCTCCCGCGCAGCGCTGGCGGGTGCAATATTTCTACGACGAAGCGAAGTCGAACCTGATGTTTCACGACATGGTCTTCGTTTCCGCGACGCGGGGCATTGCTGTCGGCAGCGTGCTGGAAGGTAAGGGCGGCCGCAAGCCGGTAGCGGTGGTCACCCAGGATGGCGGCGCGCACTGGCAGCTTTCCTCGCTCGAAGAGAACCCTGTCTCCCTGTTCTTCCTGAACGACACGCTTGGCTGGATGGTCACCGAGAAAGGGCTCTGGCGAACCGACGAGTTCGGCAAGGACTGGCACAAGCTGCCGCGCCTTCCCCTCCAACCCATCCGGGTCTATTTCGCCGACGAGAACAACGGCTGGGCCGCCGGCGCCAAAAAGTCCGTCCTGGTGACCCACGATGGAGGGCGCAAGTGGGACCCGATCGCCGCGGCTGCCGAGCCCGCCGGCGCCGCCGATCGATCCGCCTACACCTGGATCGCCTTTGCCAACCCGAACTACGGCATCATCACCGGCCTCAACCAGCCGGTCCAGCACTGGCTGCCGATGTTCCCCACCTGGCTCGATCCTTCAGACGCACTCACCCGCCGCGAAACGCCCCACATGGCGTATGCGCTGGTCACGAACAACGCGGGGAAGACGTGGAAATCGGAATCCGCATCTCTTCTGGGCCGCATCACCCGCGTGCGGCTGGCACCGGACGGCAACGGCCTCGGCCTGATCGAGTACGCCGACTCGTTCCGGTACCCCAGCGAGACATACAGAATCGAGTGGAAGACGGGCAAGAACACCACGATCTTTCGTGACAAGCGCTACGGTATCACCGACGTGTGGCTCACGGCGGGAGCTGCCTACCTTGCGGGTGTCGAATTCCCCGGCGAAGTGCGCAGTGTATCGCCGGGGAAGGTGAAGGTCTTCAAGAGTACGGACTTCGCTTCCTGGAATGAGCAGCCGGTCGATTATCGGGCCAGCGCCCAGCGCCTGCTGCTCGGCGGCTTTGGCGAGGACGTCTGGCTGGCCACCGATAACGGCATGATCCTCAAATGGCAATAATTCGGCCTTCCAGACTCGAAGCTTCAAAACATGCAGTAATGGCGGTGTTTTATCCACATGCGATACAAACCTCGCCGCCCACAATGAACTGATAATAAAGCACATAAAACCTGTTGAAATCGGTTTGTCACTTTACGAAAGTGGTTGACGCCAAACCGCCTTTGGATCATAGTGAAAAAGGTTCCAAGAGGTTTGAGGAACAATCAGCCGGCGGAATCGTAGCGAGCCAGGAACGGTGATCCGTTACCGAGACTAGAAATAGATACGGTGACGGGGAGCGAGAGGCGATCGGGCGGTTTAGCCAGGTGGGCCAGTCAGGCAGCGGGAGCGGTTGAACGCTTTGATCCTGAGGGAGGCAAAAGTCCCGAGGGGGAGTGGAGATCGTGGAAGCGGCCTGAGGGACCGGACGTGGAAGCCGCAACGGGCTTGAGGCGACGAAGCAGCCGTGAGGCTGGGGTAGCCCCCCAGCGAGTGGTTGTGGAGCGGAAGGGCCGAACGGGCGGTGGAAGGGTCTGGGAGGGACGCGAAGTAGGAGGCCGGGAGCATTGACCCCGGAAAGGAGGCACCTGAGAGGGTGCAGCCGTTGCGGGTGAGCGAAAGGCCGTTACGAGCGTCAGGTTCTGGTTGGAAGGAAGCAAGCGGCGAGTCTTAAGGCGTTAATCCGGTTTCCGGAGAAAACGGGAATCGGGGAGCTGAGAGGCGAAGCGCCCGGCACTTTCGACTACGGTGCTCAGAGCCGAGCATGTCGGCGGTGGGCAGGATTGGGAATCGGATCACTTGGAACCATTTCTTTTTTTCCGTCTGTACTATAACCTGTTGGCAGAACTCCTGCTTCCAATCGGCCGAAAATC
>Ga0335077_10007251_pt1 | contig 13718 bp, 8 predicted proteins | sample Lox_Sample_31_FD_207151 | JGI IMG/M metagenome (GOLD analysis project Ga0335077, IMG submission 207151) | Soil microbial communities from Loxahatchee National Wildlife Refuge, Florida, United States - Lox_Sample_3.1 | ecosystem: Environmental > Terrestrial > Soil > Wetlands | place: USA: Florida...
AAACGCCGATGATCCGGACTCCAGGCAAGCGTATTGGCGATACCGATGTTGCGCCGCCATACCTTCACCTTGCCGTCAGGTGCTAGACAGAAGAGTTCGCCATCCTGTCCTCCTGCCGTGCCACACGAACCATCCGGGTTCACATTGTTGCGCATAGATCCCATCCAAAGATCTCCGCGCGGATCGGCCCGCGCGTCGTTCAGGCGAACTTTGGGCCATCCATCCAGATGGAAAAGAGGATCGCGCCGTGCATCAGCCTGCGGCTCCCATAAGATGACGCGCGAGCCCAGGACCACAGCGAGCACTTCGGGGCGGTCGGTCAGGGTGAGGGCGGTTACTGGCTCATCGAAGAACCAGCTGCGAACACATTGGTCTGCGGGGGTGTAGCGATGAACAAGAAACCGGTTGATGTCGGTCCAATAAACGGCTTTGTGTAGCGCGTGCCAGACCGCGCCCTCGCCACATACGTCGCCAGTGGGCGCAACGCAAACGGGATCGCAGATCGTTTTCAGGCCCATTACTGTACGCCGATCCCCGCGAGCAAGCCGCCGTCCACGAGATAGTCGCCGCCGGTGCAGAATCCCGCCTTGTCTGAGGCGAGAAAGGCCGCCAGCTCGGCAACTTCCTCCGGCGTGCCGATGCGGCCCAGCGGATGCGCGGATCCGAAACGCTCGAAAACAGCCTCCGTGGGCAGCTCCGGCCCAAAGTGCGCAGCCGCGCGTGCCAGCATCGGCGTACGAATCGAGCCCGGGCTGATGGAGTTGACACGAATATGATCGGGGGCATGGTCGAGGGCCAGCGCCCGCGTCAAACTAAGGACCGCCCCCTTCGAGGTTGCGTAGGCTACGACCCCACGCTGGCAGGCATGGCCTTGCACCGAGGCAAGGTTGACGATCGACCCGCCGCCGCGCTTCTTCATCTCTGGAATGGCGAAATGCGCGAGCAGATAGATACTGCCAACGTTGACCATAAGGCAGCGGTTCCAGGTATCAGGATCCGTCTCAACTGCCGTCCCGAACGGATGAATCGCGGCAGAATTAACCACGATATCCAGTCCCCCATAAGCCGCTGCAGTGTCGGCGACGATGGCCTGAACCTGCTCCGCCTGACTGACGTCGCATTCTCTGACCTTCAGATTCAGGCCCCTCGCCTTGGCTTCTTCTTGCAATTCCCGGTTCGCCGCCGGCTCATTGCCACAGGCGACAACACGGCACCCACCTAGAGCAAAGCGCTTCGCAATTGCTCGGCCAATACCGGTCGTGCCGGTCACAATTGCAACCTTATTCTCAAAGTCATTCATACATTGGCTTCCTGCGTTCCGCTAACTGAACTTGATCGCTGCCGCAATAGGGCAACTCAGTTTATAGATGCAGGGTTTGTCCAGGCAATGGCTGCACGGGAGACCGCCCTACTGAGCCAGCCCGACCCTTCATCCTGGCGCTTGGAGCCGCGATTCGGAGCGCGAGGCATAGCCGGGGTTTTGCAGATAATTGAGTCCTTCAGCACATTGCGTCAGGGGCAGTTGCCAGAAACGAGAAACCCGGCGTCTACCATGCATACCCGAGCACTGACATTGAACTCCCTGTGATTTGCTGTCACTCATCCAGCCTTTGCGTTGACTCTGGCTGACTCTGAAAAGCGCGCACCCGCGGAGAAGTTCCGAAGGACTGCGCTCGCTCCGGTCGCCGGTGTCAATAGCTGAGTTTGGTGTTTCTGGATTTGGGCTTACTTCTGAACTCAAGGTCGGTTTCGGTCATACACGCGGATCCAATGATTGCGTACCTTCGCTGGCAGGCGGGTCTCTTCGGTGTCAACCGTGAGCTGAGTGGAGGCCTGAACCGGCATGTGGCAGTCAATACAGTCCGAGGCTGCTTTGGTCCCCAGCCTGCGCACCTCACTGCATTGCTCGCCTCTGTGACACGCGAGGCAACGGTCCGAATAACTCGCGGCCGCCTTCGCCGGCGCGTGAACGTCATGGCAGGTCGAGCACGACAGGTCTGGAGATGCTTGGAAACAGCGGCTCTTCTGCAGTAAGGCTACCTGGTTGCCGTGAACATCGACCTTGTCTTGCAGCGCCGGCTGGGGCGGCACGATAAAGTCTGACAGCTTGTCGCCCGCACGGAATGAAAACGCGGGGGCCAACGATCGGCCAACCCCCGCATGACATTGAGCGCATACATCAATCTGCCGCTCGCGGGCCAGCCCAACCGGCGGCATGCGATTCACGGCGGCACGACCCCCCCTGGCTGCTTGTTGATCCCGAATGTGTTGCTGCGCGGAACCGTGGCATCGTTCGCAGGAGATCCCCAGTACGAAATTGCTCCTGCTGTAGCGGTTTTCCGTCGCAGACTGGCTAAGAGGTTGGAAGTAGGTCGCATGACACTCAAGGCAGCGCGGCGTTACCGGCCGGTCAAAGTCGGCCGAACCATCCACATAGCCTGGACTATTGACCCAGCGATTGAGGCTCGTCCAGAAGGACACGGGCAGTTCGAACAACGCATCCCCTTTCCAATAAAGGTAAGTCTGGCCTTTGGCGGCAGAGCCAATCACAAGATCGATCCGCTCGGCGTGGTCCATCGTCTGTCCGTTCCTGTAAGTGCGGGCGATCTCATAGAAATTTTGGTTGCTGGCCTTCATCACGAAGGAGAGCTGAGGATTGAAGGTTGCCATCACATTCTTGCCCGGCGTAAAACTGCCGGAGATGGAAGTCCTGTCGGCGGTCTGGGAACTGAGGTGGTGCGGCGTTCTCAGATATGAGTCGTACTTGTCAGCATGGCAATCGCGGCAAGCCAGATCTCCGGCGAAACCGTTGGGGCCTGAAGGGCCAGCTTCCGCAGAACCCGACGAATCCCCTGCCTGCGGATGACGGGACCGACCATCTTGCGATTCGGCCTGTGGGAAGCAGACAGTCAGGGCGAGCAGCGAGGCGAGGATGGTCTCCCGCATGGTCGGGATTGTGAAGCGTACCGGAATCGCCTCATTCTAGTGAAAGAGCGGGGCGTTTGCAGGGGCAAAAAAGTCCTTGACAAGCCAATTTGAAACGTTTTATTCTCCGCCCGCTTATCCAAATTGCAGGTACGGCGCTCGGCGGGGTAGTTGCCGTGCCGCGATTTTGTATCGTTTCAATCGTGGGGGAGTTTCGCTGTTCGATGCGATCCGACAGCGGCTTGCAGGTTCAGAACCAAGCCATCGGAACTCGGTTCATTTCGCTTCAAGGGGTGCCCATTGCTGCGGACTTTCCATTCGGCGGCCAAGGCTGGCAGAGCTTGTTTTCATATCGGCTCGAGCTTCCGCAGCATCCCTCACTGCCTTTTTGCCGGTCTTGCTCTGTCAGCCCTGATTGCCCTCAACCCTCCCAAATCATTTTCCCAGGCAAAAGCCCGTTCTGATTCCACCCAGTCGCCCCCCTCGCAACTGGCATATAGAGATGGGGTGGCATGGGTCCGCCAGGGACACTTGGATGAGGCCATCCGGGCGTTCGATTCCGGATTGCAGAGCAACCCCCGCGATGTGAAATTACTGGACGCTGCGGGCGCGGCACGGAGCTTTAGAGGGGACCTGGAGGGCGCGAAGAAACGCTTTCTGGCCGCTCTCGAAGTCGACCCCAACTTCGGCCCCGCGCGCAAGAACCTTGCCATCACTTACTTCGCCCTCGGCCAATACGATTTGGCGGCCGCCGAGTTCAGCAAGTTGAGTGCATCGCATGCAGCCCCGGTTCCGGTCATCGATCTTTTTCTTGGAATGATCGCCGAGAAAAAGGGTGATGACGCCAAGGCGCTATTGCTTCTGCGGGGAGCTGGGCCAGTCCGCGATCAGTATCCGGAAGCCCTCTTGTCTCTCGCTTCCGCGGCTCTTCGCCTGAAACGATCCCACGAGGCCGCCGCAGCGCTTCACACTCTGGATCATGCCTCCAATCTCACGGCGGAGCAGTCCTTCAAGGCTGGAGAACTCTACTCGCAGTTAGGCGATGACCGTGGAGCATTGGCCGCCTTCGAAAGGGCTGGCGCGAAGGATGCCGGGCTTGCCAAAGTGGACTACCAGCGCGCAGTTCTGCTCGACCGCCTTGAGCGGCCGAAAGAAGCCTTGGCGCTCTTGAAAGAGTCCACCGCCGGCAATCCGGATAGCGATTCCCTCAATCTTCTAGCCCATGTCGCGGAGAAGACGGGGGATCTCGATGTGGCGATTCAGTCCCTGCGGCAGGCCGCGAAACTGAATCCTTTGCAGGAAGAAAATTACCTGGACTTCAGTACCATGTGCGCGGATTACGGCAATTATGCCCTGGCGCTGGAAGGCGCAGAAGTGGGCCTCGATCACCTTCCCAACTCCTACCGCCTACTAGTCCAGAAGGGGGTCGTCCTCCAGAGCCTCGGCCGTTTGGAGGAATCGCAGGAAGCGCTCAAGCGTGCGAGCACCCTGCAGGCCGACAATAGCGTCGCGCTTCTCAGCCTTGCTATCGTGGAGGCCGACTCCGGGCAGTGGGGGAACGCGGAAAATACTCTTTCTGCAGCCATTCACAGTTTTCCCGGCAATTACTACATGCGCTATGAGCTGGGAAAGGTCCTCATCCATCTGGACGAAGGCAATCAACCAGATGTCGGCAGGAAGGCCAAAGCGGAACTTGCATTCCGCAAAGCCATCGGGCTGAATCCATCCTTTCCTGACGCCTACTATCAACTCGCCAAACTGTTATTGCGTGATTCGCCTGCAGAGGCGGAGCAAAACCTGACGAAGTGCCTGCGTCTGGATCCGAACCACGCTCCCGCGCAATACACGCTCGCGCGTTTATACGTAACCACCGGCAGGCGCGCTGCCGGTCAGGCCCTGATCGACCGGTTTGAAAGCCAGCAGCAGGCAGCCAAACTGAAAGAACAAAAGAAGCCCAGGATCGAAGCGGTGGAACGATGAGTCTTCTGAGCAGCAGGAGAAAACCATGATTTCCCAATTTCGTCCCCGGTTGTGTGCGGTGTCAGTCCTGTTCGTTCTTGCGATGGTGTCTGGACTCGCGACTCGCAGTTACGCGCAGTTCACCAGCGGCTTTACCGGTGTGGTCACAGAGCAATCCGGGGCCGCCGTGGCCGGAGCGAAGATTACGGTCATTAATCAGGCAACCGGCGTAAGCCAGTACACCGTGGCCTCAGGAACAGGCGACTTCCGCGTGCCCTCGTTGCCAGGTGGGGTTTACACGATCCAGGTGGATGCGACCGGCTTCAAGCAGTGGGAACAGAAGGATGTGCAACTGGAATCCAACCAGGTGAAGACCGTCCATCCTTCACTCGTTCTGCCCACACAGACTACTTCGGTCGAAGTCACCGAGACTGTTGCCGCAGTGGAAACAGACAAGAGCGACACATCTCGCGAAATCTCGCAGTCCAGTATCGAGAACGCGCCCCTGTTGGGAAGAAACATCTATACCAGCATGATCGAATTGGCCCCGGGCGTCACCGGGTCCGGCTTGCCTAGCGGCGGCGCGCTCGGTTCGGGATCGGCCAACAACGACAGTTTCGAGCAGGAAGCGGGATACCAGATCAACGCCGCCGGTCAGCGCCAGGAAAACAATGAGTACGACGTCGACGGTTCCGGCTTGAATAGCGCATCACGCGACGGAGTGGTCAATCTGTCACCCGAACCCGACTTCATCGAGGCGGTGCGCATCTCGGGAGCTACCTTCGATGCGTCCAAGGGGCGGTACAGCGGGGCGTATGTGCAGGTATTCACCAAGCCCGGTACAGACCAATACCACGGCACGCTTTCGGAATATCACACCGACAATGCACTCACTGCTCGTACCATTTTTCAGTATTGCCCGCCCAGCGATACCGGATGCCGCGCCATTCCGGCATTCCGGCGGAATGAATTTGGCGGCACATTCGGTGGTCCGATTCTGAAAAATAAACTGTTCGTCTTCGGAGGAGCGTTCGGTCTGCTGTCCTCGAACGCCACCACTGATGTTGCGAGTGTGGAGACTGCTGACTTCGCCCAATTTGTTGCTACCAACTTCCCCAACACCATCGCCAATAGCTTCTTCTCGAAAGCTCCGCCCTCCTCGTATCCCACCGCCAATATTCTGACGGTGGCGCAAGTCGAAACGAACAACCCCGGCTTCGCTTCCAGTGCCGCATTCCCAGCCGACCTGCCTGCAGTTGGCACCGCCTCCGTGCCTCTGAGCCTTACTCATAATGCCTATCAGTGGCATTTCCGGGTGGACTACAACATCAACGAATCCAAAGACCGTCTCTTCTTCGACATCTTCCGCACCTACTCCGACCAGTTACAGGAAGATGTGCGTTCCATCTACCGGGTTGTTGTTCCGAATACAGGGTTTTACAGCAAAATAGACTGGACACATACCTTTTCCCCACGACTGCTCAACGAAGCGGGCTTCACTGTGGTCAGAGCCGTCGGGTCGAACCCGGGCACGTCTAACAATCGGGACCTGCCTAACGCCTTCATTTCGGGGATAGATAACGGCTTCTCCCAGTGGGGGCCCGCTGGTTGGGTTCACGAAAATTTTAACTGGCACGACGTGCTCACCTGGACGCATGGTAAACATACCATCTCAAGCGGTTTTGATTTTGACCGCCATCACGATGACGACAAGTTCACCTCTGCCTTGCTGCGCCCAAATTTCACCTTCGCCAATCTTATTGACTTCGCTCAAGATCAGCCATTCCAGCAGGACGGTCCCGCCATATCTGTGGCCAACAGCGCACTGGCCACCGATCTTTACCAGGTCCTTCGCTGGGTCTACGCCGGAGCCTTCGTACAGGACGATTGGAAGCTCACCAAGCGCCTCACCCTGAACCTGGGCTTGCGTTACGACTACTTCGGCCATTGGGGCAACTACCACAACTCCACCACGCCGTTCCCATTGTTTACGCCGGGCAGCGGCAGCGACTTTGCGGCACAGGTGGCGAGTGGCGCGATGTCGGTTCGTGGCGGCAACAATGCCTACGTGGTCAATAACAGGCCGATGGGGATTGAACCGCGCATCGGTTTTGGCTGGGACGTCTTTGGCAACGGCAAAATGGCGATTCGTGGAGGTTATGGGCTTTTCTACAACAATGTTGCGGATGGTTCCTGGTCCTTCCCGTCGCGCGCCAACCCACCCGTCTGGGCCAATCCCTCTTTCAACTTGAACAGCAGTTTCCACAACTTCAGTTACGCCCTGGGAAGCACCGATGGTCTGGTATGGCCCGTTCCGCCGGGAATTTCGTTCACCCCCGACGCGAACGGCGGTATTGCCGGCCTGCCCGTGTTGACCTCGGGAGTACAACCGCATCTGGACCAGCCTCGCACTCATATCTGGATGCTGGCCCTTCAGAAAGACCTCGGTCATAACCTGGTCTTCGAGGCCGACTACAACGGATCGCACAGCGACGACCTCTATATCCAAACTGACGTAAACCGCTTCCCCGGAGACCTCATCATCAACAAAGGCAGCCAAACCCGTTTGAATCCAAGCTTCGGACCAATTATTTACGGCCGAACTATCGGAATTGCAGATGGCCACTACGCAACATTTATGCTCAGCAAACGGATGAGCGGCTCCTGGCAGCTCCGCGGCATCTATACCTTCGGGAAATCTACCGACGACATGAGCAGCAATGACAACGGGACTGCCAATGGCGAGGCTATTTTCAATCCGTTGAATGTTTCCTCCCAACACGCCCTGTCAGACTTTGACGTCTCCAAGAGGCTTGCCATCGATAGCCTTGTGCGCATACCGTCGCCTTTCAAGGAGGGAATCGGCAAGGCAGTCCTGGGCGGGTGGAAGATGTCCAACATCCTGGTGCTGCAGAGCGGCGTACCCTTCACCGTGTACACCAGCGCCGCCTTCAATCCCGTCTTCGACTCAAGCGGCAACGTCATCGGACTGATTCCGGGAAGCGGTGACTTCAATGCGGATGGATACGGCTATGACGCGCCAGATCGACCGGCCGCAGGCAGCGTCCACACCGGAAACCGAAGCGACTTCATCAAGGGATTCGCTTCGGCCTCCGCATTTCCTACTCCCGCGCTTGGGAGTCAAGGCAATCTCGGACGGAATTCCTACATTGGGCCGGGGCTCGCGAATGTCAACACGCAGTTTTCGAAAGAGTTTTCTGTTCTTGAACGCTTCAAGTTCGAGATACGCGCTGACATCTTCAACATCTTTAACCGCGTGAACCTGACACAGCCGGTTAGCGATCTTTCAAGTGGCCTGTTCGGCTTCTCGACATCACAAAACATTCCACGGTCGGAGCAGTTCGGACTCCATTTCAGCTTCTAGCCACCAAAAGCGCCCCACGATTGCGGCAACGCACGTGGGGCGCTTCTTGGTGAGCTGGACAAGAGAGATTTTCCCGCGCCCCCGAATTTTCTTGTGCCGGGATGCTTGTACCACTGCACGGGCGATGAGCCGTCCGCTGACCCGAGACATCATTGGATGTCGCTCACCCCGCTAGTGCGCTCGGTGGAGCCACTGAATTGCGAATCCTGAGTTCGGTTGGCAAAACGACTTGGCGCGAGCTCAATCGGGTTCCCAATATTCTTTCCAGCAGCAATCGGGCCGCGGTCGCGCCAAGCTGATAGCCGGACTGGTGGACTGAAGACAAGGCAGGATCTGTGAACATTCCAAATTCGAGATCGTCAAACCCCATGACCGAAATGTCCCGCGGGCACTTCAACCCCATCTCGCGTATGGCAAGGAGCGTACCAAGGGCCACCATATCGTTGGAGGCGAAGATTGCCGTGGGACGGGGCAACATCCTCAGCAGACGCATGCTGGCACGGTAGCCGGTCTCACGATCAAACCTCGTTTCCTGCACATATTCTTGGCCGATTCTTATCTTATGTTGGCTGATGGCGCGGCGAAACCCGGCCAGCCGTTCCGAAGCATTGGTCAAATGCGATGGTCCCGTGAGCATTGCGAGTCTGGTATGTCCCGCCTTGACGAGGTAGCTGGTGGCCTGAAACGCGCCCTCTTCATTCGCAGCGACTACTGCGTCCCCACGCCAACCGGCGGGCCGCCGGTCCAAATAAACCGCCGGCAGTCCGGCGGCCATAGGGTACTCGGAGTTGAAAGAAAGGCTACGCTGTGCGGCCGGAATGACCAGTAGTCCAGCTGGCCGGTACGAGCGCAGTTCATCGACGTATGCCTTTTCTTTGACCGAGTCATTGTCTGTGTTGCATAGGACGACGCGATAGGACGCCTCGAAAGCTACATCCTCTACCCCCCGCACGACTCGCGGGAAGAAGGGGTTGGTTATGTCAGGAATCACCATGCCCAGCATGTTCGTGGAATTTCGCCGCAACCCTCGGGCGAGTTGGCTCGGCTGGTAGCCGAGACTCGCGATGGCATCCAGGACCCTCCGGCGCAGCTTGTCGCGGACCGATGCCGTCCCATTGATGACGTGCGATACAGTGCCGATCGAGACCTGTGCTCGCTCGGCAATTTGCTTCATGGTTGTCGCTCGTGCCATCCGGTGGAGTCCTGTGGCCTGGGAAGCGATGCTCTGGCCCGATTCCGCCCGGCTCACTGGGCGTCAACTACACAGCGAAAGCCCAGGGCCGCGGAGCGGTCCATACTGGGGGCCATCATCAATAGCTTGCCGTGTTCCGTCAGTTTGTAGGCCTGTGGGAAATACCAGATCGAACCCTGGGGCTGGTAATAGCTGCCCCCGCGAAGGATGCCACCTCGCGTGTGCTCATCCACAAACTCGTCCGTCCACTGCCACACATTGCCGACCAGATCCACTACACCGAACGGGCTCGCGCCTTTTTCGTGTGCCGAAACTGCATCCGGGCCGCGCATAATGCGGCTCTGGTCAGGCACTGGGACTGCCGAGGCGTCCCACTGGTTTCCCCACGGATAGAGCCGGCCATCCGCACCTTGCGCTGCATATTGCCATTCCCACTCACGAGGCAACCGCTTCCCGGCCCAGGTTGCATAGGCGCGGGCATCCTCCAAAGACACCCACGTCACCGGCTTGTCTCCCCATCCTGGTGGATATGTGCCGTCGTGCCAGTCACGCAAGAAGTTGAGATCGTCTGGCGGATGGTAATGCGTGGCGCTCAGGAACTTCTGAAAGTCAGCATTCGTAACCGGATACTTGTCTATCCAGAAGGACTTTATGTGCAGCCGGTGCTCATGATAACGGCGGGGAGAATTCTCCCACGGATACTGTACATCCACCCCGATATCATCGAAACCCTCAATCTCAATGCCTTGCACCTTAAAATCGAAATCAGCCTCCGGAATCTTCAGCATACCTTCGGGAGCACTGGCAGCGAGCTTGGTTGGACTCACGTCAACCATCTTCTGAGAAATAGGAACCCACTGATCAGAAAGCGCTGCGAGCGGCGACGCAGTTAGGCCATGCATCTTCGCCAATAAGCCCTTGCGTGAATCCGAAAGCGGAGCCTTCGTGGCGAGAACTGCTCCGAAGTCCTTCGCCAACACGGCAAATGACAGGACACTCCTGCCATTCCGCCGTTCTGGGGTTAGTTCGACGCCCTGGTAGAGGTCGTAATAGCGCATTCCTTCTTCGGCGGGTAGCTCCATTTGCGGTCCGGTTATGTCGTACTCGTTCCGGTTGATGATGGTCCACACCGTCTCGTCTCCGGCCGGCCAGCGACTCGCAAAAACTCCAAAATGAAGCATGGGGAAGAACGGCTCCCAACCCTGACTTACCAGAAAGGGAGCGATGCCGCGCTCGATTGTCGCTACCCGCCGGGTCGCTTCGGCATCGCGCGGCGTAATGCCATTCCAGATGCCCCAGATGTTCTCCCAACTCTCCCAGCCGGCGCCGTTGAAGAATGCGAACTGCAGGTCGTTCACCTTATTCCGATTCCAACGGTCAGATATGTTCACCATGTGACGGGGCTCGAGCCACTTGAATCGATCCACCCGCGGTGCGAAAGGAAATTGGTATTGGCCCCAAGTCAGTACATCGTAGGAAACCGCTTCATCGTGCGGTCCCCCTTCTGGCTGAAACGCTAGCGGATGTCCTGTTCGCTCCGATGCTTCGATGTACGGGCGTGGGACCCCATCCTGCGTGTCGCCGTTGATGCCATCGGCCCCGATCTCGGCCATCAGGCTGGCAATCGATTCCGGCCATGATTTTCCCGGATCGCGAGTACCTTGGTCCCACATCATCATCGGGAAAAGGACGCGCACCCCGCGACGATGAAAATCAGCAACCATCTGGCGAACGCCGGCGATGCCGCCGGGCATTGCGCGGATCATGTCATGCTGATTGCGGTTGTCGATTCCCATGTTCGGATAGGTCGGCCAGATGAGCACGGCATCAATTCCGCCATACCGCTGCACGGTGTCGTCCACGTAACGGTCAACCGTGTACCGGCGCGCCACCGGGTCATAGAAATACCGGTCCTGCACCATCATCTGCGGCTGTATGAAGCTGGACTGCGTCCATTGCAACGCCGGCATGGCATACCGGGCGCCGTCGTAACCGATGCGGATGCGCCTTTCATCCCGCCAGTGCGTCACATCCGCAAGCCAGTTCAAGTGATCTTCAGGCGCACAGGGCGTCGAACCGCCCTCCCACGCGCCGCGCGTTTCCAGGCAGCTGGGCCCGGGAATCTGTTGCCAGTCGGGATTCCAGGCGGTTGCGCCCCCCGGCACATATCTTGTGTCTTGTGCACTGAGGCTGAGGATAACGATAAATTGCAGAACCAGGGCAGGAAGCAAACCGGACCACTTGAACATGGCGTAACATCTCCTGGACTTCTGTTGTGGGAAATGCGGGGACAAATATAAAACGTTTCAAAAAGCAAGTCCAGCAGGATGGGAATTGCTCCTCCCAACGGGGACACGTGACTCGCAGGCGAAAGCTGAACACCTCAGTGATGGTCTCTGCGCCCTTCTGAATCTGCGCTTAGATATTCTCATCCCTAGCGCGCAAAGAGGTGGACAGGACCTTCTAGGGCAACTTCGAGCCGGAAAGTGGTCCTTGCGCGTCGACTGAGAATTGAGTACAGGGGTACCTGCCCGAGTGGCGTCGGCTCCTTAGTCCCTCGTCACCGGATTCCACTGCGCACCGGGACTGTCGTACCAGTTTCGCCAGGCAGCGGCGTCATGCGGCAGGCTCTGGCCGGTGATGTCGCGCAGTGCCTGGAAGACCCACTCGCGGGTTGTCGCATCCAATGAAGCGTCCGCCGCGAAGTCCAGCAACTGGGGCACCGCGCTGCGTCTCTGCTTCTCGCTCAGCATGCCAGACTGCGCCAGCCCGCAGGCAGCGCGCTCGCGGATCATCGGCGAAGGATCATTGTGAAACGAATCCAGCAGAGGCGCGATCGTTTCATCCGTTCCCAAGTACGACAGCCCCTCGACCGCCCAGTAACGGATATTCACATTCGAATCGTGAATGGATGCCAGCAGAATGATTGCCGCACGCTGCGGGTCAACTCCACGGCTGCCAAGCAGACCCACATCCCACAGCGCATTCGCCCGCGGTCCCTGTTCGCCGTACCGGGCATCCTGTTCCAGTCGGTCCATCGTGGCCGAAGTCTTCTCCAAGTTACGGCAAGCCAGGTCAACTTCAATCGCCGCCGCCCGCACACGCAAATCATCCGAGTTGAGTGCGGTCATGAACAGTGAGTTAAGTTGCTGGTCCAGCTTGATCTTTCCTCGCCAGCCGCTCACCCGTTCGGCGATCTCATCGTTCGCCCCCCGGTAGTGGTTGATCGAGCGCTCCAGCAGCAAGGACGCCTGGTTCTGCAGTGTCATGCGGTCCAGCGCTTGCGTTTCGTGTTCCGATAGGACATTCGCCGAAGCCGGCTCGGGCTTTCCCTGCAGGCTCAGCAATTGCGCGATCTCTTCCCAGGCGGCCCGTGCCGTGGGCGTGCGCACAAAAAACAACAGCAGGAAAATGGCTGCCGCCAGAAGCACGATGGCGCGCCAGCTGCCGGAACGTGGTCCAATCGGCTGCTGCGAAACCGGCCCCGGAGCGGGCACAAATGTGGCTGGCGGAAGGCCCGGATCCAGCCCTGGGTGCGGTTCTTGCTCGACGTTCACGCCGGAAGTATAGGGTGGTCCGCTAGGGGGGTAAAGTTACCCCGGAACTATGGTGCTTCTAGCCCATTTGGCGCCTGGTTAGGGCCGGAAATTGGCATCAAAACGCTGCCTGGCTGCCCCTAGAAGGTCCCCGCGAGGGCATCTGTTCTGTCGTAGCACCCGGCGTCCCTCCGCCCCCCATCCTTGATATTGCCTGCGGCAGCGCAAGGGCTGAGCCGCCCACAGCGAAAACCCCTTGACGAAAAACGCAAGCGGACTACCATAACCAGTCAGTCCCCCTACCGGGCTCAGCCATGAGCGCAGGTGTTTCCATGAAGCTCGCGGATACCGTCGATCTAGTCCTGAAGCAAAAAACCAACCGCTCCGTGTGGTCTGTAGCCCCGGACCAGTCCGTTTACGAAGCCGTCGAGAAGATGGCGGAAAAAAGCATCGGCGCGCTGCTCGTCATGTCAGAGGGCAAGCTGACAGGCATCCTTTCCGAGCGCGATTATGCCCGCAAAGTGACTCTCAAAGGCCGCTCCTCGAAGGAAACTCGCGTCTGGGAGATCATGAGTAGCCCGGTGATTTTCGCCCACCCGCAGCAAACCATCGACGAGTGCATGGCCATCATGACCAAACACCACATTCGTCATCTGCCCGTCCTCGAGGGGGATACGGTCGCCGGTGTCGTTTCCATCGGAGACTTGGTCAAGGCAATTGT
>Ga0335077_10007252_pt1 | contig 13718 bp, 10 predicted proteins | sample Lox_Sample_31_FD_207151 | JGI IMG/M metagenome (GOLD analysis project Ga0335077, IMG submission 207151) | Soil microbial communities from Loxahatchee National Wildlife Refuge, Florida, United States - Lox_Sample_3.1 | ecosystem: Environmental > Terrestrial > Soil > Wetlands | place: USA...
CGAAACCTACTGAACCGTCACCGTAAGGCCGGTCGGGGGCGCCAACGGCGGTGGATTGCCATTCGAGCTCAAAGTGTAGCAAGCGCTGGCATCGAAGTTCAGGATGCTGCTGGCAAAAGTTCCGCTGTTGAAGCAGGCCTGCGAAGGAATGGCGTAGGCATGCCCGGCGGGGCCGCTTCCACCACTCACGTCCGGGCCGATCGGCGGCCAGGGCACCGAAGCGCCCCACCAATCCGGCTTCGAAGAAAGATAGAACGAGTTGGGCAGGTTATGGTCGCCGGGCACGGCATTGCCGCTGATATAGGGAACGTCCGTGGTCGGCACCTCAGAAGCATTCCAGCGCACGGCGCCGTTCACCGTGTCGTAGTTTCCCCAGCGCATGAGCGTGGCTTCGCTCAGCTTGTCGCTGCCGCCGCTGCACTGGCCCGACAGGCCAATCACGAACAGCGTGTTGTTGCACTGGCCGGAAGAACCGGCCGTATTGGAAAGCTCATACTGGGTGTGGTAGCCGGGCTGCCCGATGACGTTGCCGATGTAGCTATCGCCGCGGCAGCCGCTCATATCCACCACCGCGTTGGTCTGATTGCTCTTGCCCGTCTGCCAGCCGATGATCTGGTTGCGAAAGTAAGTGGCCAGGTCGCTCGAGCCCCAGGTATTGTCACAGAAGATGCCGTTGACCACGTTGCCTTCCCACAGGTTCATCATGCTGCCGGCATTGTGCGATTCGTAGCTGGCCTGCATGAAGTTCGCCGGATTGTTCCACACGTTGGCGGTGGTGAAGTTGTAAGCCATCACCAGGCCCGTGCCCTGCCCGAACAGGATGGGCGAGGTGACATGATCGAAAATGTTGTTTTCGATCAGGTCATCGGAAGTCTCATTGGGCTCGACCCCGTAGCTCTCTTCCGCCCCGCGCTGGGTACCGTAGAAGTAACTGTCGCGGATGACCACGCGCGCGCTCTGCGTCAGCCACACATGATTGCGGTTGCCGCCGGTCAGCGAGCGCACGTTCTTCATCCAGCACTCGTAGCAGTTGTAGAAGGAAACCCCGGTGTGAGAGCCGGTATTGTTGCTGCCATCCACGGTGAGATCTTCAATGCCGCTCATCGTGATCTGCCCCGGCCACCAGGCGCCCGGCGACTGGCTGGAGCGGATATTGTTGGCATAGACCCCCGGCGAGATCGTGACCGTGTAGGTGCCGCTGCCGCTGACGTTCACGATTTTGACGATCTGCTGCAGGCTGTGAGTGACGCCGTTGATCACGCGGCCATCGTTGTTGCCGCCGGTATTTTGCCGGCATTGCCCGGGCACATCGCAGATCATGGCCCCGCCGGTATCGGAGGTGTCGTTGGCCTGATCGAGAATCAGCATCTGGCCCGCGGGCGGCGCCGAGCCGCAATTGCTCAGCGTGATGGTGGTCGAACCCTTGGCATAGCCGCCAGTCCAGTTGCAGGCGTCCTGGCCGCCGGGATTCACATTGTTGCTGCCGCTGTACCAGGCCGGATTGCTGGTCAGGCAGATGTCGCCGCTGGCCCCATTGCAGCTGGTGCCGGCGGTGAAGACCAGAATGGTCTGCATGGGCCCCGCCCCGCGCAGGGTCACGTTGCTGTTCCCGTTGAAGCTCACGCCGCCCGATAGGTTATAGGTCCCCGCGCCCAGCATCACCACCTGCCCATCCGGGCAACTGGAGATGGCCGAGTTAATCTGCGAGGCGCTGGCGCCTGCGCTTAGCGTGGCGCACACCGTGGTGCGGTCGGGAATCCCGCCCGGAATGCCCGCGTTCGACCAGTCAATGGCGCGGCTGTCGTCGAGAATCGGGGTCCAGGATTGGGCGTGGCTGAGTGGAGAGAGAAACAACAGAATCGAGATCAGGGGGAAAAACAATGTCGCTGTGCGTCTCACGTTTACCTCGTTGAAGGCCCCAACGGACACAAGCGGCTGGAGCGCCGCGACGCATCTCGGACAGCTTTTCTGGGGCGGGCTGACCAAAACTTTACGTGATTCCGGCTGGCTGCTTCAATGCACGGAAGTACATCGAAATCGGCTGTAAGTTGCTGGTCTTTCGGCCATGTACACCCGAATGCAGGATTTCGTTTACGCTCCCGGGGCGCAGCCTTGGACATTCCGCTGCTTCTCTCCGCCGTTTGCCCGCAGATCAAGGCGCCACTACCTCCGTCGTACCGTTGCCGCAGGCCGCGCCTACCGCCGGGGCAGGCCTTTTCGAGAACTTCTCCCAGGGAACCATCTCCCGAGTCAAACTAACAAGCTGATAGATGGGCGCGCAACCACCGTGCAAAAGGATCACCGCGCCAAGATAGAGCGCAGCGAACAGCAGCGAGATCGCGACCACGCCTAGGAACGCGGCCGCGGAGCTTGACGCCACCGCCAGCGCCGGCACTTCGCGAAGAATCATAACCGTTACTCCTCCCGCCAGGAAAGAGGCCGCCACATATCTCCAGACCACCGCCACCATGGCTCCCACTCCGAAGCCGATGGGTTTGCCTGCATACCACAGCGCAGGCAGAGTGAGAATCCAGAACGAGGCCGTCCAGGCCACCGCGATTCCCTCCGGCCCCCACGGCAGCCCGGCGATGAACAGCAGAATCGTGACCACCACTTCGATGATTCCCCAGCGCAGCCAGCGGTCGGCGCGGCCAATGGAAAGGTGAATCCATCCGTGGGTGCCGTAGAGCAGCATCATGCCCACGCCCGGGCCGAAGTAAGTGAAGATGCGGCCCGCCGGGGCCCACTGCGGGCCCAGCAGAAGACGAATCAGATCGCGGCCGATCAGGGTGAGGTCTGCGCCCAGCCCCATGCCGATGAACGCCACCACCCCCAGCGCGCTCAGCAGGTAGCGGCGGTATTGCGCGGAATCCTTGCCCAGGCGGCTGAGTGCCGAAACCGCAACATTCGAAAGCGGCGCCACCAGTTGCGCCGCCGAGAGCGCAAACAGGTCGTAGGCCTTCTTATAAAACCCGAGCGCGGTGGCGTTGAAACGCCACCCTACCAGCAGATTATCCGTGTTGCGGGAAAAATAGTTGACGGTGAATCGCCCGTAGATATTCATGGCGAAACGCACCGCGGGAAGAGTTGCCCTCTGGGAGTGCGGCAGGCCCGGCATCCAGCGGCAGAGGTACCAGGCGCCGAGGGTCTGAAACAGCGGGCGCGCAATCAGCCCCGCGACCAGCGCCCAATATCCCCAGCCCAGCGCGGCAAAAACGATAGAGACAGCCACCGAGGCCACCCCGGCCACAATGTCATTGGCCGAAGTTACGGCAAAGCGCATGGCCCGCTTGAGCAGGGCCAAATGCACCACCGAGAGGCTGGTCAGCAGAATGGTCAGCGCCACGCCCACCGCGACCGGCTTGACCAGAGGATTGCCGTAGAAGTGCGCCATCCAGGAGCCGGCGGCGGCAAACCCGGCGGTGAGCACCATGCCGCCCCCGGTGTTGATCCAGAAGAGATTGCTGGCCAACGCGTGGTCCATCTCCTCCCACTGCAGAATGGCCTCGGTGAATCCGTTCAACCCGAAATTCACCACCAGCAGGCTGAACGTCGTGGCCATGGTGACCACGCCGAAATCAATGGGCAGCAGCAGCCGGGCCAGAACCACGGTGGCGACGATCTGAATGCCGGTCGAGACCGCCGAGGAAAACACGGTCGCCCCCGCGCCCTGCACCGCCAGCCGGCGCACACCTCCGCCGTCTTCGATGGGGCGGAAGGCGCCGCTCGCATCAAAGGGCTTCAAACTTCCTCCAGGCAAGAGGCATTCTGCGCCTCCAGCAGGGGCGCGGGCGGAGGCGGCTTTCGCTTGATGCGCTTGGGCGGCGGCACCGCCAGGGTGGCAATCAAAAAGAAGGTCCACACCGGATTCATGGTGCGGATGGCCGACTCAGTGAAGTTGTAGGCCACGGCGATCACGAAATAGGCCAGCTTCAGCTTGCCGGTCTCCGGGTCGCGGCGGAATTCGTTCACCCCGTGCCAATATCCGGTGATCAGCAGCATGGCCAGCAGGAAAATCCCGATCCATCCCAGGGTCAGATAGACTTCCAGATATCCGTTATGCGCCTCATTGGGATGCCACCAGTAGATGGCCCACATCGCATCCAGGCGCTTGCCCAGCCAGAAGCTTTCAAAACCCGTGCCCACCAGCGGGCTCGCGGTCATGCCCAGCACCAGGTTCCAGATGTCGGTCCGTCCGGTGAGGGTAGCGTCCCGGCCCATGGTGGTAAGTAGGCCTGTGCCTATGTTCAGAAACAGCACCAGGAAAGAGAGCGTGACCATGGAGCCCACCAGCACGTGCACCACCCAGGGCTTGCGCGCGAAGATGGGCAGGCTGGTCACCACCAGCAGGCAGACCGCCATCATGAAGCAGGCCAGCGAGGTCATGGAGTGCACCAGGTGGAAGAGCCAGATGGCAATCACCAAGAGCACGCCCTGAGCGATGATCACCCCCGGCCGGCGGCTATCCCCGTCGCGGCGCCAGGCCTGCAGCAGGCGCCACACCGCGCCCAGGCCGAAGATCAGCACGATCATTCCCAGCATGTTCTTGGAGGTGGTCACGCCGGTGTAGGTAATGATCCAGTTGCCGTAGTCGGGACGATAGTCCCGCCCCAGGTTTCCGTACCATTTGATGAACAGGATGGAGAGCGGCAGGAAAATGAAGCCGAGGCGGGCGATCAGGCGGCGCATGGCCACCGAGGGATTGAGATCGGTGACCACCAGCAGGGCCATCACCACATCTCCCAGCGCCTTGAACCAGCGGCGGATGGCTACGTCGGGATAGTCCGACCAGGAGACGCTGATGCCGCAGTAGAGGAAGTAAAGGAGAATGGGGCCGTTGGCGCGCAGCAGAGTCAGCACCCGCCGCCGCCTTTGGAATAGCACATACACCCCGGGGATCAGCAGGGCGAGGAAGATATTGCGATCCACCGGGCTGCCATCTACATAGCTGTTGGCCACCGCCGGGCCGGTGTGGCCGATGCCGAAGGCCGCCAGCCACTCCGAGGGCGCCCGCGTGCCGCCCATGGCCACCCACAGCACCACCAGCCACAACGCCCATGAGGTCTTTACATGGCGGTTGCGATTGAGCCAGAACAGGCCCAGGATTCCCACAATGAAGATAATCGTGGCGGCCCGTTGCGGCATTCCTGTCTCCTGCTAAAAGCTCAGCCCGGTCTTCATTGCGCGTCCAGAAACAGCCGGTGCAGAAGCTCCAGCGTCAGCATGGTGTGAATCTCGGAGGTGTAGTTCCGGTTTCCCTTCAAGTGCCCTTTGACGATGGGTTCGACCGCGCCCCGCTGCAGATATGGCCGGGAAAGGGTTCGCGGATCAAGCAGCATCTCGCGCACGTAGCCGGCCAGCGCGTCCCTGTACCACACCCGGAAATGATTGAACTTGTGCCGGCCGAGAAACAGGCGCTCGAGATGCAATCCCGAGAAGGCATGATCAATTCCCGCCACCCACTGGGGCATGCCGTAGTCGTAAGCATATTCGGCTTTGAAGGTAAACTCCAGCCATCCCCGGGCCCAGGCGGCCGCCAGCCCGCGGCTCGAAGGGCCCGCCAGGCCGCGGTCGGTGCGCAGGCGGCGCAGCGCCGGGTTGCCATCCTCAATCAGGCGCACACAGTCGTTATCATCGGCAAAAATATCGGTATTGGGCACGGCCGCGCCGGGCGCGCGAAATGCCGTGCGCACCAATTCGTTGTCCAGATAAGGAGAGCGCAGCGAGAGCTGTGTCTTCTCCAGCGAGAACAGACCGTGGTGGTGCCAGGGCGCCTGACGGAAGGCGATAAAAGAAAGCACATGCCGGCCGAGCAGGCCGGCGTAGGTTCCCTTGGCCTGTTGCACGTAAGCGACGAACTCGGGGCGGAAGAGCCCGGGCGCGGGCTCCACCGGCTTGAAGGCAGGCAGGCGGCGCAGAATCTCGCTGCCATAATTTCCCGTCATGCGCACGCTCGCAATTTGCGCCGCCCGCTCGTTGGCGTAGAGATCGGAGCTGCGGCTCAGGTTGGCGCAGCCATCCGTCAGATAAATGGTGCGCTCGGCATAGTGCGAAAAGCGGGAGAGAAAATCCTTGCCGACAGGAATCACTTCGTAGGGTTGCCGGCACATCTCCGCCACCTTCCGCGCCAGCAGCACATCCTGGCAATCGCGGTACATGCCGCCGAAGGAGTAGCAGGGCAGCGCGCCCGGCTCGGCCTTATGCCAGGCCATGATCATCCGCGTGTCCAGGCCTCCGGTCAGCGACATGCCGACCTGTTCCTGTCCGTGGAAATAACGCGGCAGGTTGCGCGAGAACACCTCCCGCAGTTTCTGATAGTAGGCTTCGCGATCGAGCGGCGGCTGGTTTTCCCACTCCTGCGGATCGAAGTAGGAATTCTTCTCCGCCATGGCGCCCTGGCGCGCTACCCAGGCCGAAGCCGGCGGCAGCACCTGCACACCCCGGAAGAAGGTGCGGTTATTGAGCACGCAGCCGCAGGCGATGAACTCGCCCAGGCTTTCGAAATCGGCCGCGCGCAGCTCGGGGCGCACCGCCAGAATCGCCTTGGCCTCGACCGCAAAATAGAAGGCATCTTCGCCCTCGTGGTAGTAGAGCCGGTGCATGCCATAGCGGTCGTTGAACAGCGTGGCGCTGCGCCGGCCGCGGTCCACCAGCAGGCCGTGAAACATGCCGTTCAGGCCGGCGGGAAACGCCGGGTCTTCTTCGTAGAGATGGACCAGGTAGCCGGGCCCTTCGCACTCCAGATCGTGGCCCCGCTGCTTCAGCCGGCAAGGCGTGCCCGGCTCGGGAAATTCTTCGCCGGAAAAAATCAGCACCGCGTCGCCTTCTTCATTGCGCACCGGCATGCCCGCGGAAAACGAGCCCGCGCGCGCCGCCCAGCCGGCGTACACGCCCAGGTCTTCGTCAATCCAGGTGCCGGTCTCGTAGCCGGGTTCGTGGCGGATGGATTCCACCATGCGCAGCAATTCCTGCTCCGCCTGCGGGCGCGGCATTTTCGTGATCAGGCCTACGATTCCCGGCATGAGTCTTTCACAAAGGCTTTCTTAGAGCGATTCCGCCATGGTGGGAAATTTGCGGTTGTACCAGGCCGAGCGCAGGCCGCGCAGGCGGGAAGCCAGCGATTCCGGAATATATTCCGCCAGCCGGTGATGCAGGCCCAGGTGGAAAGCCGCCCAGCCCAGCGGGGTGAAGGGAACGTAGTAGCGCGGCAGGTTGACCTGCTGGAACCCGTTGCGCTCTTTGAACTCGGTCAGGCTGCTGGTTTTTTTCTTGCCGTAAGCGAAGCGCGAGTACACCAGATAGGGAATCTTTCTTTCGGCGCAAATGCGGACAGCGTGCGCCACCAGGGCGTTGGTGGGCGCCTTGTCGCGGTGCTTCACCATGGAGACCACGTTCATCAGGCCGGCCTGGGTGCGGGTTTCATTCTGCACCATCTTGATGAAGCCGATCAGCTTGCCTTCGAAGTAGGCCCCGATGAAAATCGAGCTGTCGAGAAAGGTCGCTTCTTCGCGATAGACCGTCTGCACGTCCTTGCCGTAATGCGTGTTCGGTCCGCCCTGGCGCACCGGGCTTTCGTTGTAAACCTCCCAGATGCCCTGCACCAGCTCGTCATTGAAGGCGGCCTCGCGGATGCTCACGCCCCGCTTTTCCGCCTGCTTGGCCTTATTGCGCGCCTTGAAGCCCAGGGTCTTGGTCCACCACTGCTCGAAGGTGCTCACCGGCAGGGCCGCCAGGTTGTCCCATTCCATGGGATAGGAATATTTCGGCTCCGTGTCGGGCAGCTTCTGCATGAAGTGGAACAGATCAATGCGGCTGCCGCACTGGCGCAAGGCCGCGAGCATGGCGGGAGGATCTTCCAGGAACTGGTAGCTGTCTGCCTCCAGGCGGCCCATCCGCACCAGGCCGCCCTCGATACGGAATTCCGTGCCACCGACCTTGATCAACGAACGCATATGGGCGAACCCATCCTTCTGCCGGTCCCCCGTCAGCTGCGAGCCAGCCCGTCAGCGGCTGCTTCCTGCATGAGCTTCCAGCCCCGGCTTGGCTTTCGGCTCATCAGGCGACGGCTGACTGCTGCTTTGGCTGCCAATCTGGCGGAGAGGGAAGGGACTCGAACCCTCGGGTGGGGTGAACCACCGCGGCCGGCAAGCCGGCCACTGCCTTACCAACGGCGACCTCTCCGTATAAAACTGGGCGCGAAATGCAGCGCAAAAACTCTCGGCCACTCCGCCAAAGGGCGGCCGCACGCTCCCGCGAAAACTTGGCGGAGAGGGAAGGGACTCGAACCCCCGGGTGGCGTGAACCACCGCGGCCGGCAAGCCGGCCACTGCCTTACCAACGGCGACCTCTCCGCAAACTATTGTGCTCGACGATGGTCGAGAATTCTATCCCACCAACCGGGAGCAGGGTCAAACGAAGGTGCTACACACTCCGCGAGCCAATTTCTATGAGATTGCAGCCCTAGGACTTACGCTGAAATAGCACGCAGCCGAGGGCCTGGTCGGCGCCCCGCAGATCGAAGTTCATGCTTGTCCGGGTTATGAACTCTTCAAATGCACGCAGCTCATGCTGGGGATGATTGAATTCGTCGAAGTAGATGTAGGTGCCGGGAACAATGGCCTTTTCGAGGGTGTTCAACACGTAGATGGTAGAGGAGTAGAGGTCCGCATCCAGATTGAGCACCAGAACCTGGTGCGGGCAGACGGTGTAATGAGGCAGGGTCTGGTCAAACCATCCCTTGAAGAACTGCACCCTGGGGTCATCAACCTGCGGCAATTGCCCCTTGACGGAAAAGTGCCCTTCGAGACAGTCCGGACGCCAGTCCTCGGGCAGGCCCTCGAAGCTGTCGAAGCCATGCAGCCGGCTTTTGGGATTGGTCAGCAGCTTCGACCAGTAGCGGGTCGCCGCTCCCTGATAGACCCCGAATTCGAGGTAGAGAACTTCGCGTGTTCCCACCTCGGCTCCCACCAGATCGAACAGCTGCGCCCGCCGGTCCACGCGGCGGCTGGTGTCGTAGCCCTGGGCGCGCATCCAGCGGCCGGTTTCCATGCAGTTGGCAGCGGTGCTGAGCTTGGCGATGGCTTCCGTAGAGAGGCGCTCGCCGGCGCGGGTCAGCAGGTACTTGACCAGGTTTTCCATTTTGCTTTCCGGAGTCTTTCGCAGTCTTGCGGGGGAGGGTTTTTCAAGGACAAAGCCGCGGGCCGCATCAGGGGCGGGAGGGATTACCTCTCCGCCAGGTCACGCCCAGCGCCAGTCCATCTCAGGTTTCCCGCCGCGTTACCACCGACAATCCCAGCACGGAGAGAAGCCGGCTGCCGTGATCGAGCAGCTTGATCAGGTAGGCGAGGAAGAAGTGATGGCCGATCAAAGCCAGGATGGGCAGGGCCAGGGTATAACAAGGCACCGCCACCAGCGACTTGGCCAGGTTTTTCAGCCGGTTCCGCGGGTGCTTGGGGAAATTGCTGCCCCGCAGCAGGGCGCGCTTGAGCAGATAGCTGCGCTTGCAGCGCCAGGCCGGAACCACTTCGTAAGCCACCGCCTCGGTGCACCAGACGAACCGGCAGCCTTTTTCCATCATGCGGCGGAAAAAGTCCACGTCCTCGCCCGCGGTGCCGAACTCGGGATTGAACGCCGGCCCCGAGCCGTTCACGATATCTTTGCGGAACAGGACGTTGCCGGTGCGGGTTTCGGAAAAAGTGAGCCGGTAGCCGGTGGGATAATCAGGGCGCTCGAAGAACCTGCCCTTGATCACCCACTTGGGCGGATCGAAGTTGAAGTGCGGCTTGACCGGGCCGAGCACGCCATCCACGCCAAAACCGGTGTAGGTCTTGTACAGGCGCAGCAGCCAGTCCTCCACCGGAAACTCATCGTCATCGAGGAAGGCGATCAGGTCGCCATCGGCCTGCTCGACCGCCTTGTTGCGAACCCTGGCGATGTTCTGCTGGGGCTCGACGCAATAGATGACGCGCAGCGAGCTGGCGGCAGAGAAAACGCTGACCACGGGCTGCGCCGAACAGGCGGCATCGTTATCGGCGATGACGATGGAATAGGTAAAGAGACTTTCGGTCTGCTGATGTTCCAGCTTGGCGAGCAATCCTTGCAACAGCTCGGGCCGCTTAAAGGTACAAATGCACACACTTATATGATGTTCTGGAGTCGGAAGATCTTCCCCATTCATGCTTCAATGCTCCGCGCGCAGGGTATGGCCTTCACCCGCCGGCGCGCATCAGCGAGTGAGAGTTTTGGAATACCGGACGAGGGAGGCCGCCTTCCGCCTGCCCTGCTCGGCCACGCCCAAAGCGGGCAACGCCCGGCGAATCAGATTTTGGCCAAGAGAAACCCCGAAGACCCGAGCCCTGCAGCGGCGCGACTGCAGGCAGTCTAGCACGCTCTGTTCCGTCAGGGGGCTGTGAATATCGAGCGCCATGGTGAGGGGGAAAAATTGGCGATGAGTATGAAAATCCAGGCCTACAAAAGGAACCGCGTGGCTGCGCCGCAACAGCGCGGAGGCGGTATCGCTTGGCGCCCAGCCGTCGTACTTGCGGTTCCAGGCCTCGATACCGAGCAAGTGGCCCTCCCAGCCGGGCTCGAAGGCCTTCCATGCTTCCTTGCGCGTGGGATGGGCGAGCACGGCCAGGCCGCCAGCTTCGGCCGCCGCCCGCAGCATCTCTCCCGTTGGCAGGCTTTCTCCCAGAAACGGCACCGGGCCCCAGACCAGCACATGCACGCGGTTGGCGGCGTCGCTGTACTCGATGCCGGGCAGCAGCAGAATCTTCTCTGAGCTTACCCGGGCGCAGGCCTGGCGGAATTCGCGCAGGCGCTCCCGGCTGAATCCGCGGTCGTGCTCGGTCATCATCAGCACCCGGCAGCCGCGCTCGGCGAACTTTTCGCTCAAGGCCTCAAGCGTCCACTTCCCGTCGTAGGACCAGTTCGAATGCACGTGGCAGGCGGCAAGAACTTCCATGGGGTTTTGATTCTAGAAGCGAAATCTCTTCAGCAGATTGGCCTGCAGGGTATAGCCGGTATCGGCGAAAAAGACCCGGGGATCGCTGCGCCGCCAGTTGTAAAAGGTGTCGCCGCGATGCAGCCAGGCCACCTGGGCGAGGGTTTTGCCGAGCGGCGGCCAGCCACTCAGGGCCTTCGACTTGGGGCCGCGCAGCACGAACAGCAGATGCATCAGTTCCCGCCCCAGATTGCGGCAGACCACGCCGGGCGCGGGCGAAGCGTCCAGGCCGGCCGGCGACTGCGCATCGAGCGCCAGCCGCGCATGCCAGGCGGGATATTCCAGTCCCTGGCGGCGGGCCAGCGCCAGGCTGCCCCAGGTGCGGCCGTTGAGTTCGACAAACCAGGGCTTGCCCGAGGCATCGCGCAGCAACTCGATCATGAACAGCCCCTGCCAGCCACACTGGCGGATGAACCTTTCCGCCGGCCCCTTCACGTCTTCGGCCACGGCCTGCGAGGCGCAGGCGCTCGAACCCGAGCCTTGCGGGTTCATCATGCGCAGGCGGCGGTGTGCGCTCCAGGCGCGCACCCCCGGGGGAGCGGCCAGCCCGAAGATGCCCTCGCCGTTGCCGGCGATGAAAGCCTGCACCAGCAGGGGCACGCGCCCGCCCCAGGCGGCGGCGGCGCGCTCCAGTTCGCCGCGGCTGGCGCAAATCCACTTCCCGCACGAACTCACCTGGCCCGCGCGCACCGGGACGCACTCGGCGGGCTTGAGGATCAGGGGAAAAACGGCCCCGGCGCTGAACTGCTCGAGCTCTTGGGGGCTTCGCAGCAGAGCGGTGGGGGGAACGTTGAATCCTGCGGCGCGCGCGGCTTCGGCCTGCAGGTACTTGTTCAGCGCCAGCTCGGCGCAGCTTCCCTGCGGCCCGGCCAAATGCCAGCCCGCCTCTTCCACCTCGAGCCGGCTGGCCATCCAGACCGCCATGTCATCGAGCGGAAGCAGCACCCGCGGGGCAGGGCCGGCCTGAGCCCCCAGCGAGCCCAGCAGGGAATGAAGATCTCGCAGAGAGGCCTGCAGATCGCTCTCGGGCGCGCACACTTCGTGGCACACAACGCAACGGCTGTGGCGCAGCGCCGCCGGCCTGCCCTTGCGGGCAAAAGCGATGACCTCGAAACCGGCATCCACCAGGCTCCATGCCGCCTCCGGCGCGGCCAGAGCCTCGGCGAAGCCCACCAGGGCAAGCGGCCGGGTGGGCGGCTTGGGCGAGGGCGCCGCTTGGCTGGGGGAACCCTTCACTTCGGCGACTTCCGCGGCCAGGGTGGTCATGTTCGGAGAGATTATACGCAGGCTAGCGGGCCCCGCCCTCGCTGGCGGAAGGCGCCAGTTTGGCGCCGGCCGCGGCCAGGGGCAGGCCGGCGGTCAGCCGGCGGAATTCTTCGCCCATCAGAAAGTTGTACTCGTCGCTATTGGCGGGATGGGTCTCAATCTCGACCGCAAAATTCCGCGAGAGCGCGAACATGCGCTCCACCCGCTCGTAAGGCTGGAACGGAACCAGCGAGAAAAAGTAATCCACCACGCGATAACGCCGGGCCAGCAAATAATCCACCAGGCGGCGATAGGCCCGGTTGGCGAAGCCCTTCTCGCCGGGATGAAAAGAGAAATTCCGCCGCACCCGCATGCCCCGGGGCAGCAGCCCGCCCAGCAGGATGTTGGTGCAGAGATGGGAGTGGTGATGGCCGTCGAGATGTTCCGGCGCGGTCCCATAGAGCCGCTGGTATTCATCAAACTGGGCCCGCACCACGTAGTCGAAGTCGCGCGCCAGCCCGGGATGAAACCATACCGGGGCCAGGCGATGGTCCAGATAGCGGGCAATCCTGCGCTGGCGCTCGCGCAGCGCCGCAGGACAATCGGGGGCGGAAAAGGGAGTGGTGAGATTCAGATGCAGGCCCACGGGCACGGTCTCGCCCCCTTTGAGAACCGCGGCCCGCTCCGAATCGGCCATGAAAACCATGGCGCTGGTAGTCGAGACCGCGCCCCGGCGCACGCATTCGAGGATGCGGTCGGTGGTCAGGCGGTCCAGTCCCCAATCATCGGCATTGATGATGAGCAGGCCCGGCCCGGGTGCTGCAGTCCGGGGAAGTGTTTCACGCTTCGACATCAAAGACTCATGCGGGCGCGCCAGGCCGGCGGCCGGCGAACAGAATTGCGTTGCGCTGGGGAATCGGTGCACGGCGATGGCGAGATGGCTTGGGTTCGTGATTCAGCAGGCGCGGGCGGCGGTGCCGGAGGCCGGGGCGCGGGCTCCAGCCAGCTCGCCTTCCGCGCTGAGCTTGGGGTAAATCCCCTGAAAGGTCTCAACCGCAATCGCCTTGCTTCGCAGGTAGCCGAGAAAAGCGTCAATGGTTTCGTAATCGGCCAGGTCCTTGGTATGCCCGATGGCGACGACCGGGCGGTACTGCGCCGGGTTCTGCTGATCCTGGCGCAGGATCCCATCGGTCATGGCGATCAGCTCGGCCAGGGTCATGCGGCAGAAATCCAGCTTGAGGGGATAATGAAAGCGCATCAGATCAAGCGCCCGGCTGAACTTGCGGCGCAGGCTCTGCCCGCCCAGGCCCAGTCCCTGATTGAGGCCCATGCGCTTGGAGGTGCGCATCTTCCAAAAGGGCACCATCTCGGTGTAAATGGGGACCTCGACCCAGGGGCCGGCCGGCTGCTCGCGGTTCACGTCCGCCTCAAAGCGCCAGTAGTAGCCGTTGCGCATAGCCGGACGGTAGTC
>Ga0335077_10007255_pt1 | contig 13712 bp, 11 predicted proteins | sample Lox_Sample_31_FD_207151 | JGI IMG/M metagenome (GOLD analysis project Ga0335077, IMG submission 207151) | Soil microbial communities from Loxahatchee National Wildlife Refuge, Florida, United States - Lox_Sample_3.1 | ecosystem: Environmental > Terrestrial > Soil > Wetlands | place: USA...
AGAGGAGCGAGGAGGCGAGCGCGTCGCGCCAGGTCCGGCGGCGCAGGGTCGAGAGCGGCCCCTTGATGAGGGCCGTTACACCCAGCGACGAGGCGAGCGCGATGCGCGACAGCTCGTCCGCCCCCACTCGGGCCACGGCCTGCGGAATGGAAGCGGTCGGGATGCCCTGGGAGTACACCGCGGAGCTCGCCACCCGCAGAAGGTCCTAGAGGCTCGATCAGGTTAAAGGCCGAGGAAGATCGATCGCTTGGCTCGAAGATCGACAGTTGACCGGGCGTGTGATCTGCTCGCCCTCCTGAGAAGGAGGGTGGGCATGGAGCGGTGGTGGCCGGAGGTGAAGTGCAGCGAAACCGAGAAGCGGCTCCTGAAGGCTGTGGGACGCAGTCGGAGGCTCTTCGTTTTCTTGAGGGAGCACCGACACGAGCTATTCGACGCCCGTTTTCAGGATGAGCTCGAGGGGATGTATCGGCAGACCGGTCAGGGGGAGGAGCCCCGGCCGCCGGCGTTGATGTGCATGGCCTTGCTGCTTCAGGGCTACATGCAGGAGTCGGATGCCGAAGCGGTGAGGCTGTCTGCCACCGACCGGTGTTGGCGGATGGTTCTCGGGACGCTCGGAGAAGAGGGGGACGAGCCGGCCTTCTCCCAGGGCGGACTGCAGCAGTTTCGGGAGCGCCTCATCCGGTACGACATGGACTTGCGCTTGCTGGAGCGGACCGTCGAACTCGCGAAGAAGACGAGGGCGTTTGACTGGAAGAAGCTCCCCAAGACGTTGCGAGTGGGAGTCGACAGCCGCCCTCTGGAAGGGGCCGGGCGGGTTGAGGACACCATCAACCTGCTCGGCCATGCCGGTCGCAAGATCGTCGAGTGCGTAGCGGCGGTTCTGGAAACCGACGCCGAGGAGGTATGCCAGCAGGCGGGTGCTCCCTTGCTGGGTAAGAGCAGCATCAAAGCTAGCCTCGATGTCGATTGGAACGACCCCGAGCAGAAGGCGGATGCGATCAACACGCTCTCCCGGCAGCTGGATCGGCTCTCCGCCTGGGTCGCCAGACGAAAGCCGAAGGAATGCGAGGAATCGCCCCTCAATCGGTACATCGAAGCGCTGGCGCAGGTCCGGCAGCAGGACCTGGAGCCACGGAAAGGCGGCGGGGTGCAGATTCGGCAGGGCGTCGCCGAGGACCGCCGGGTGTCCGTCGAGGACGCTGAGATGAGGCACGGTCGGAAGAGCAAGAGCAAGCGATTCAATGGCTACAAGCAGCACATCGGCACAGACTTGGATACCGACCTGATCATCGCTTGCGCCGTGACCCCCGCGAACCGGCCGGAGGAGGAAGCGACCCACGAGTTGGAGGCAGACATGTCTCGGCTGGGGATGGTGCCGGACGAGCTGTTCATCGACCGCGCCTACCTGAACAGCAGCCTCGCGGAACACGTGGCCCGCGGGGGCGGGCAGATTGTGTGCAAGCCCTGGTCAGGGCGCAACGCCAACAGCGACCTCTTCGCCAAGCGTGATTTCACGATCAACGTGGGAGACGAAACCATCACCTGCCCCGCCGGTCAGGTCGAGACCTTCGAGCCAGGTCAGGTCGTGGAGTTCGATCCGGAGGTCTGCGGACCTTGCCGCATTCGCTCCCAATGCACGCGAGCTGCCTCAGGGAAGGGGCGCACCGTGACAATCGGGGACGACGAGCCCCTTCAGCAGAAACTCCGCCGACTGCAGTCGACTCGCCCAGGCCGCCAGAGGTTGCGGGAGCGCATCCCCGTTGAGCACCGCCTCGCGCACATCTCCAATCGCCAAGGTCCCCGGGCACGTTATCGGGGCATACGCCGAAACAACTTCGATCTCCGACGCCTCGCTGCGCTTCAGAACCTTGAAACCATCGCCCGCAAGCTGGGGGCTGCCGCCCAGCCGCCGCTCCGGCGGGCGGCTTAACCTGTTTGGCCCTCTAGCGACAAGAGAATGCGTCATCAACATCCCCACCGTGGAGCTCGCATCGAAGGTGGTCGGATGCGGTAACACCTCCGGGCGCACGGTCGACAAGCTCCGACGATTCGGCTTCACCCCGGTGCCTCTACGCAGGTCGAGGCACCGCTCCTTCTGGAGTGCTACGCGAGCCTCGAATGCAAGGTGGTCGACACCCGGATGGTGGCGAAGTGCGGTTTCGTCGTCCTGAGGGTGATGAAGGCCTGGTTGGACCTACCCGACCGAACCCCGAGACCATTCACCACCTCGGCCGCGGACGCTTCATGGTAGCGGGCAGGACGATCACATTGCCGTCGCGGAAGAAGTAGGCCTGACCTCGTAGCCCAAGGGACCCCTTGCGTCTTCGCCCCGCTCGACGGAACTGCCGGGAGTGGATCCCGGCCGCAGGCGGGCGCCGGATTCGAGCGTGCGGCCCGCGGCTCTTCCCGCTTCCTACCCGCGGGACCAGTCGGTCGAGTGGAGCGGTAGCTCGAGGTGGTGAAGCAGCCGCACGATCCCGAATCACCTCCGTCGTGGAGCACACGCGCGGGGCGATGCCAACCGAATTCCCGGCTTGGGCTCTCGACGAATGCTCGGATGGCCCATGTGCGGGGATCGGGGGTCGTCGCCCGGGCCCAGAATCTCCCGTCGATCGTACACAGCTTGACCGCCCATGCGGCTCCGCCTGTGGTCCGGCAAGGCCTCCGCGGCCACATCTCCTTCCGTCCTAATTCCCCGAATGCTCGGCATAGACGACGCAGAAAGCACCTTCGCGTCGTCGAACGCTACATCGAAGCGAGTGGCCTGCCGGGAAACGGAGCGATCTGGACGAATCGAGGCGCGCGACCTGGCTGGTGCTGGGCGGGTGCCCTCGCCGGCCACATCGCCGACGGCGCGAAGCATGTTCTCGATGTGCTTGTCAGGAAAGGCCTTCGACGAGGGAGGGGTAAACGTCAATTTAGATCCCGAATAGGTCGCCGGGATCCTCCTTGCGGAGGCGTTCAGCGGGGTACCCGGCGAGGCGCCCCCGCGGCGGGCCTCACCCAACGCTCGTCTTCATCGGTGGCGGCGGTGGCGCGTTGATCTTTGCGTCGTAGCCTTCATTTGGGCGCGGACCGCAGGGCCTTCGAGCGCTAGCAATGCGCGGAGCCCCTCGCAGTCGGGGCCGTGAGCTCATGTGAATCGCTGTCGAGAGTCGCCCCCGATCGAAGGCGGGACCGGGGTTCCGCCCGAGCCCGGCAGCGGGGCCGCCGGCCATCGCCCGGTCGCTGGCGTGCTCCTCGCCGCTGGGGTGTCCGTGCGCATGGGCTCGAACAAGCTCCTCCTGCCATGGGAGGGGACGATCCTCCTTCGCCACGCGGCCACCACCGCGCTCGCCGCGGGGCTGAGCCCGCTTGTCGTGGTTCTGGGCCACGAGGGCGCGCGGGCCGAGGCGGCGCTGGCCGGGCTGCCGTTCGTTCTGGCTCGCAACGCCGATTTCGCGAGCGGCATCGGGTCTTCCCTGCGAGAGGGCTTTCGGGCCGTGCCCGACGGCTGCGCCGGGGCGGTGGTGCTCCTTGCCGACATGCCCTTCGTGACCGCGCGGATGGTGCGGGCGCTCGCCGAGCGCTTCTATGGCGCCGCAGTCCCCCTCGTGCTCTCGAGCTACGGCGACGTGCACGCCCCGCCCACGCTGTACGGACGGGACCTCTTTCCCGAACTGCGCGCCCTCGGCGACGGGGCGTGCAGCCAGGGCCTGATGCGGCGGCATCGCCACGAGTCGCTCACCCTGGGCTGGCCGCCCTCCGCACTCATCGACCTGGACGAGCCCGGGGACCTCGAGGCCGCCCGCGGTCGCGCGAAGAGGAGCTGAGCCGATGCGCGCGGAACTCTTGCAGCTGGCTGCCGACCTCGCCCGCCGGGGCGAACCCTTCGTCGTGGCGGTGGTGGTCCGGAGGGAGTCCTACAGCTCCGCCCATCAGGGCGACATGGCGGTCATCACGAGCGACGGCTCGTACCACGGCTGGCTGGGGGGGAATTGCACCCGGCCGGCGGTGAGGCGCGAGGCGCAGCGCGCGCTCGCCGACGGTCAGCCGCGGCTCGTCTCCATCTCCCCGGATGGCTCGGGCGCAAGGCCCGGGGTGACCGCGCTGCCCATGGCCTGCCAAAGCGGGGGGAGCGTGGACATCTACCTCGAGCCCGTGCTGCCCGTCCCGCGCCTGCTCCTCTTCGGTCCGTCGCCGGTCGCGAGCGCGCTCGCGCGGCTTGGCAAGGCGATGGGCTACCTCGTCGACCTCGCCGACCCCACGAGTGATGGACGGGAAGGGGCCGATCGGGTTCTTCCCGACCCGAAGGCGCCGGAGCTCAAGGCTCTCGCCTCCGCTTCCGAGCACCTCTTTGCGGTGGTCGCCACCATGGGCGAGAGCGACGAGGATGCCATCGCCTGCGCGCTCACGCTCGGTCCTGCCTACTTGGCGGTGGTAGCGAGCCGCAAGCGCTTCGCCCAGATCCGCGAGACCCTGGTGGGGCGGGGGATCGCCGCGGCAGCCCTGGACCGGGTGCGCAACCCGGCCGGCCTCGACATCGGTGCTCGCCTCCCCGAGGAGGTGGCGCTCAGCATCATGGCGGAGATCGTGAAGCTAAGGCGCCAACGAGCGGCCGAGCTCGCCCGGGAGTCGGTGCTCACCTCGCCGGAGATCGGCGAGGCCCGCGATCCCGTGTGCGGGATGGCGGTGGCGGTGGCCACGGCGCGACACCGCGCCGAGCACGAGGGCCAGCCCTACTACTTCTGCAACGCTCGCTGCCGCGAGAAGTTCCTGGCAGCGCCCGACCGCTACCTCGCCCTCTCAGCGCCCGGGGAGCGCGGATGAGGCCCGAAGTCCGAGCGCTCGAGGAGGCGATGGCCCGCGAGGGGTACATCGCCGACGACGCCATCGCCACCGCGCTCCTGCTCGCCGACGAATTGCGCAAGCCGCTTCTCGTCGAGGGTGACGCCGGGGTGGGAAAGACCGAGATCGCGAAGGTTCTCTCGCGGCTCAAGGGCACCGAGCTCATCCGATTGCAGTGCTACGAGGGGCTCGACGTCTCCACCGCGCTCTACGAGTGGAACTACCCCCGCCAGATGCTGCGGGTGCGCATGGCCGAGCGGGAGGGTCTCGAGCCCGGGCAGATGGAGCAGGCCGTCTTCGGGCGCGGCTACCTCCTCGAGCGGCCGTTGCTCCGCGCCATCTGTCGGCGCGAGGGGCCGGCGGTTCTCCTCATCGACGAGGTGGACCGGGCCGACGAGGCGTTCGAGGCATTCCTCCTCGAGGTCCTCTCCGATTTCCAGGTGACCATCCCAGAGCTCGGGACCATCCGGGCCGAGCACGTACCCCACGTCGTTCTCACCTCCAATTGTACGCGGGAGATCGGGGACGCCCTTCGCCGCCGCTGCCTCTACCTGCACCTCGACCACCCCTCCCTGGAGAAGGAGGTGGCGATCCTGCGAACCCGGGTCCCGGGGGCGACCGCGGCCCTGGCCGAGGAGATCGGGCGCTTCCTCAGGGCCCTGCGCCAGAGGCGCCTCATGCGCCGGCCGGGGGTGGCTGAGAGCATCGACTGGGCCCAGGCCCTGGTACGGCTCCACGCCGACCATCTCGACCCGGCCACCGTGCGCTCGACGCTCGGCTGCATCGTCAAGGATCGACGAGACCAGCACGACCTCGACGAGGAGGAGTTGGCCCGGCTCGTCGCCCTGGCGGCGAGCCCGGAGGCTCTCGCCTCATGAACCGCGACCTCGTCGTCCACCTGGCCCGCTTCGCGGGCGCCCTCCGGGAGGCCGGGGTGCGGGTGTCGGTCGACGATGAGGTGGATGGGCTGAGGGCCCTGCGGCGATCGGACCTCGGTGACCCCGATGACGTACGGCTCGCGCTGCGCTGCACCTTCAAGATCCGCCCCCGCGACGAACGGACCTTCGAAGCCCTCTTCGAGCGCCTGTGGTGGGGACGGGGCCGGGCGCCGCCCCCCGCCGCCCGCCTCCGGGGCCGCGGGGTCGGGCATCCGCTCGGCCCGCGGCGGAACGGGGAGGCCGCGGAGGCGGGCGGGCGGGAGCGGAACATTCCCGAGGGGGAGGAGCCCGGCTCGAGCCGCGAGGCTCTCCTGCGCCGGAAGTCCTTCGACGACTGCGACGATCGGGACCTGCCCGACATGGAACGCCTCATGGTGCGGCTGGCGGAGCGGCTCGCCACGCGCCGCAGCCGGCGGCTCCGACCGGTGGAGGGGCGCGGCCGGGCCGACCCGCGGCGCAGCCTGCGGCGCGCACTCGCCACTTTGGGCGAGGTCATCTTGCTCGCCCGGCGCGAGCGCCCCATCGAGACCCCTCGTCTGGTGGTGCTCTGTGACACGAGCGGCTCGATGGACGGCCAAGGACGGTTCCTGCTTGCCTTCGTGCGCGCGCTCGCCCGGGTGGCCAAGCGAACCGAGGTGTTCGCCTTCAATACGGAGCTGGTGCGCATCACCCCCTGGCTGCGCGGCCAGGCGGGTCAGGGGCTTTCGGGGCTCTCCGAGGCGGTTCCCGACTGGTCCGGTGGGACGCGCATCGGGGAGAGCCTCGACGCCTTCGTTGCCCGACACCTCCAAGAGCTCGTCGACTCACGCACGGTGGTGGTCGTCTTCAGCGATGGCCTCGAGCAGGGAGATCCGGAGCTGCTCGCCGATGCTTTGCGGCGCATCCGGGCTCGCGCCCGCAGGGTCATATGGCTCAACCCGCTCCTGGGCGATCCCCGCTACGAGCCCACCGCCCGCGGGATGGCGGCGGCGCTCCCCTTCGTCGACCGGCTGGCGCCGGCCCATGACCTCGAATCGCTGGAACGCCTCGTGCCGCACCTCTCCCTCTAGCTCCCCATGTCCCTCGAGATCACGAAGACCGTCGTCGTCAAGGCCGGGCCCGCCAAGGTGTGGAGCTTCCTCACCGACCCGCAGAGCGTGGCCCGCTGCATGCCGGGCGCGGCCATCACCGAGAAGCTCGACGAGAAGACCTACGCCGGCACCATGACCGTGAAGGTGGGGCCGGTTTCCTCGAGTTACCGCGGCAGGGTGGTCTTCGAGAGCCTCGACCCGTCGACGCGCACGGCCCGCATCGTCGCCACGGGCCAGGACGTGCGCGGGAAGGGCGGCGCCGACTTGACGCTCACGAGCCACCTCAAGGAGCTCGGGCCGAGCGAGACCGAGGTGACGGCCGTCTCGGAGGTGAACATCTCCGGGATCCTGGCGCAGATGGGGCGGGGAATGGTCGAGGACGTGAGCGACCAGATGTTTCAGATCTTCGCCCAGCGGCTCCGCGGCGAGCTCGAGGGGCCCGTCCCGGCGGCCGAGCCCTCGACGGCACCGCCTCCTCCCGAGGCGCCCGGCCACGCCCCGGCGAAGGCCGCCTCTCCCCCGCCGCCCGCCGAGGCGCTCGACCTCGGATCGCTCGGCGTCAAGGTGGCGGGCCGCGCCGCCGGCCGCTTCCTCAGGCGGCCCGTGCCCCTGTGGGTCGCCCTCGTCCTCGTCGCCATCGTCCTCTACCTCCTCTTGCGGTCATAAGCCCGCGACCTTCCAACCGGAGTGACCATGATCCCATCGTCGTTCGACTACCACGCTCCCTCGGACCTCCCCTCTGCGGTGGCGCTGCTCGTGAAACACGGGGAGGGAGCGAAGGTGCTCTCGGGGGGACAGAGTCTCCTCCCGCTCCTCAAGCTCAGGCTCGGCCAGGCCGCCCACCTCGTCGATGTCGGCCGTATCCCCGGCCTCGAGTACGTGAGGGAAGAGGGCGGCATGCTGCGCATCGGGGCTTGCACCCGGGAGTCGGTACTCGAGGGCTCCGAGGTGGTGAGGACCCGCTACCCCATCCTCTTCGAAACGACCAAGGTGATCGCCGACCCGGTGGTGCGAAACCGCGCCACCGTCGGGGGAAACCTGGCCCACGGCGATCCGGCCAACGACCACCCGGCCACCATGCTTGCGCTCTCGGCGCAGGTGGTGGCGGTGGGGCCGAATGGGGAGCGCGTCATCGCCATCGACAAGTTCTTCCTCGGGCTCTTCTCGACGGCCCTCGCCCCCGACGAGATCTTGACCGAGATCCGCGTCCCCTCCCCGCCACCGCGCAGCGGGGGAGCCTACGAGAAGCTCGAGCGCAAGGTGGGCGACTACGCGACGGCCGCGGCCGCCGTGCAGGTCACGCTCTCCCCGTCCGGGGCGGTGGAGCGGGTCGGCATCGCCCTCACCAATGCCGGCCCCATCCCGGTGCGGGCCGGGGCCGCCGAGACGTACCTGCGCGGCAAGAAGGTGGACGACGCTGCCATCGCCCAGGCGGCGCGGCTCGCGGGCGGGGCCTCCTCGCCCCGGGCCGACCGGCGCGGGACGGTGGAATACAAGCGGGAGATGGCGCGAGTGATGAGTGCGCGGGCTCTCAAGAGGGCCGTCGAGCGCGCGGGAGGCCACTGACATGTCCATGCACAAGGTTGAGCTCAAGGTGAACGGCGTCCCCCATAGCGCGGAGGTGGAATCGCGGCTCCTCCTCGTGCACCTCCTCCGGGAGGTGTTCCGGCTCACCGGGACGCACATCGGATGCGACACCACCCACTGCGGCGCCTGCACGGTGTTGCTCGACGGGAACCCGGTGAAGTCCTGCACAGTGCTGGCGGTGCAGGCCCACGGCCGCGAGGTGATGACGGTGGAGGGCCTCGAGACCGGGGGTAAGCTGCACCCCATCCAGCAGGGGTTCACCGAGAAGCACGGGCTGCAGTGCGGCTACTGCACGCCCGGCATGATGATGACCGGCTTCGCCCTGCTCGCCCGGAACCAACAGCCCAGCGAGCAGGAGATCCGCGAGGCCATCTCCGGGAACCTGTGCCGTTGCACGGGATACCTGAACATCGTGAAGGCGGTGCAGTACGCGGCCGAGCAGCTCGAGAAGGGGGCCTCCCATGCAGCCTAGGACCGACGCCAAGATCTGCGGCATGGGCCACGCCATGAGGCGCAAGGAAGATGCGCGCTTCATTCGCGGACAGGGCCACTATATCGACGACGTCCAGCTGCCCGGGATGCTGTTCTTGGACATCGTGCGCAGCCCCTTCGCCCACGCGAAGATCACCGCCATCCGCACGGAGCGAGCGCTGAAGGTCCCGGGCGTCCTCGCCGTCATCACCGGCGAGACGCTCGCGAAGTACAACCTCCACTGGATGCCGACTCTCTCCGCCGACACCCAGATGGTGCTCCCCACCGAGAAGGTGATGTACCAGTCGCAGGAGGTGGCGGCCGTCATCGCCACCGACCGCTACGCCGCCGCCGACGGGGTGGACGCCGTGGAGGTCGACTACGAACCTTTGCCCGTGCTCATCGACCCCTTCAAGGCGCTCGCCCCCGGGGCACAGGTCCTGCGCACCGACAAGAAGGACAAGAAGGACAACCTGGCCTTTCACTGGGAAGCGGGGAACCGGGCCGCCACCGACCGCGCCTTCGCCGAGGCCGAGGTGGTGGTCAAGGAGGACTTCTACGTCCCTCGCATCCACGTCGCCTCGATCGAGACCTGTGGCTGCGTGGCAGACTTCAGCCCCGCGGAGGGCAAGCTCACCGTTTACATGACCTCCCAGGCCCCTCACGCCGTGCGCACCGTCTTCGCGCTGGTGGCCGGGCACGTCGGGCTCTCGGAGGAGAAGATCCGCGTGATCTCGCCCGACATCGGGGGCGGCTTCGGGGGCAAGGTGCCGGTCTATCCCGGCTACGTGATCGCCGTCGCCGCCTCGGTGGTGCTGGGCAAACCCGTGAAGTGGATCGAGGACCGGATGGAGAACCTCCAGGCGGACTCCTTCGCCCGCGACTACCACATGAGGACCGAGCTGGCAGCGAAGAGGGACGGCACCATGGTGGCGCTGCGCATCCGGACCGTGGCCGACCACGGCTACACGAACGCCTCCGCCAACCCGTCCAAGTTCCCGGCGGGCCTCTTCTCCATCTGCACCGGCTCCTACGACCTGAAGCAGGCCTTCTGCGAGGTCGACGCGGCCTACACCAACAAGCCCCCGGGGGGCGTCGCCTACCGCTGCTCCTTCCGCGTCACCGAGGCGGTCCACGCCATCGAGCGCATCACCGACGTTCTGGCACACGAGCTCCGGATGGACCCAGCCGAACTACGCATGAAGAACTTCATCCGGCCGGAGCAGTTCCCTTACCGGTCGGTGCTGGGCTGGGAGTACGACAGCGGCAACTACCCGGCCGCGCTCCGGCTCGCCATGGACAAGATCGGCTACGCGGCGCTCCGCAAGGAGCAGGCCGAGAAACAGGCCCGGGGAGAGCTCATGGGCATCGGCATCTGCAGCTTCACCGAGATCGTCGGGGGCGGTCCGTCCAAGGACTTCGACATCCTCGGGCTCAAGATGTTCGACTCGGCGGAGATCCGCGTCCACCCCACCGGCAAGGCCATCGCCCGGCTGGGAACGAAGTCCCAGGGCCAAGGCCACGAGACCACCTACGCCCAGATCGTCGCCGAGGAATTGGGCATCCCGGCCGCCCATGTCCAGGTCGAGGAGGGCGACACCGACACCGCGCCCTACGGACTCGGGACCTACGCAAGCCGCTCCACCCCCACCTCCGGCGCCGCCTGCGCGGTGGCCGCGCGCAAGCTGCGCGAGAAGGCGAGGAAGATCGCCGCCCACCTCCTCGAGGTCTCGGAGGAGGACCTGGTCTGGGAGCCGGGCAAGTTCTCGGTGAAGGGCGCCCCGCAGAAGGCCAAGACCATCCAGGAGATCGTCTTCGCCGCCTACACCAACTACCCGAAGGGGATGGAGCCGGGGTTCGAGGCGAGCTCCTATTACGATCCTCCCAACCTGACCTTCCCCTTCGGTAGCTACGTCTGCGTCGTGGACATCGACCGCGGCACCGGGACGGTGAAGGTCCGCCGCTTCTTGGCGGTGGACGACTGCGGCAACATCATCAACCCCATGATCGTCGAGGGACAGATCCACGGCGGTCTCACCCAGGGCCTCGCCCCGGCCCTGTTCGAGGAGATGTCCTATGACGAGAACGGCAACAACCAGGCCGGGAGCTTCATGGACTACCTCCTCCCCACCGCCGTGGAGACGCCGCATTGGGAGACCGACAAGACCGTGACTCCCTGTCCCCATCACCCACTCGGCGCCAAGGGGGTGGGAGAGTCGGCCACGGTGGGCGCGCCTCCCGCCATTGCCAATGCGGTCGTGGACGCCCTCGCCCACCTCGGGGTGCGCAACATCGACATCCCCATCACGCCCGAGAAGGTGTGGCGCATTCTCAAGGAGAAGGGCGTGGCGGAGTGAGCGGGACGGGCCCGCTGGCCCGGGCCCTCCTCCGCGCCCTCGTCGCCGAGCTGCCTCGAGAGGCCGTTCATCGGGGCACACGGGGCGAGCGGCCAGAGCTCGCGGCGGCACCCTCAACGAAAAGGGCGCTCCTTCCCCTCTCGCCATGCAGGTCGTCTCGACGCATGCGATGGTCCTGATGGGCCCCCTCTTCGCATCGCCGCCGTGAGTGGTGTGGCACCGCCCACCTCGTTGGGGAACGAGATGGCGCGGGCGTCCTCATCGCCTTGTCAGCGACGAGGGGGCTCGGAAGCAAGACCGGGAGTGCTCGAGGGCGCCGCGGCGGCATCTCCGCCGCTTTCACCGGTCCGGCCGGGGCTCGTCGCGCCGAGGCTCGCCCGCGCACGTCCAAGCAGTAACGCCTTCTCCCATGCGTTCTGCGCGAGCGACGCCGCGCGCTCCAGCTCCACGCGCGCCTCGCCGCGGCGGCCCAGCCTCAGGAGGAGGTCCCCGCGCACGCTGGGGAGCAGGTGGTAGCTCGCGAGCGCGGGCTCGTCCGCGAGCGCATCGACGAGCTCGAGCCCGGCCGCGGCCCCGAAGGCGAACGACACCGCCACCGCACGGTTCAGCTCGACCACCGGGGAGCCGGTGAGTTGGGAGAGGGCGTCGTAGAGCGCGACGATGCGGGGCCAGTCCGTTTCTGCGGCCGTCCGCGCCCGGGAGTGAGCCCCGGCGATCGCGGCCTGGAGCGTGTACGGCCCGAGCGGCTGGCAGAGGGCCTCGGCACGCGCCAAAGCGGCGAGGCCGCGATGCACGAGGAGCTGGTCCCAGCGGGAACGGTCCTGGTCGAGGAGGAGGACCGGCTCGCCCGAGGGGCCGACGCGCGCGCGCAAGCGCGACGCCTGGAGCTCCATCAGGGCGAGGAGCCCGTGGACCTCGGCCTCCCGGGGGAAGCGCTCCGCGAGGATGCGCCCGAGCCGCAACGCCTCCTCGCACAGCTCCGGCCGAGTCCAGCGGTTGCCCTTCGTCGCCGAGTATCCTTCGTTGAAGACTAGATAGAGGACCTCGAGCACGGACGAGAGCCGGGCCGAGAGTTCCCCCCCGCGCGGCACCTCGAAGGGCACGCGCGCCTCGGCGAGCGTACGCTTGGCGCGGGCGATGCGCTGGGCGATGGTCGGCTCGGAGGCGAGGAAGGCACGGGCGATCTCCGCGGTCGTGAGTCCGCCGAGCAGGCGCAGCGTGAGTGCGGCGCGCGCCTCCGTCGAGAGGACCGGGTGGCAGGCGATGAGGATGAGCCGCAGGAGATCGTCGCCCAGGTCCTCGTCGATCGCCGCCGCGAGATCGGGCACGCCCGAGGAGGGCTCTGAGCTCCTTAATGCCAGCTCCTGGTGCTTGCCGGCCTGCATCTGCCGCCGGCGCGCCTGATCGACCGCACGGTTCCTGGCCGTCGTCATGAGCCACGCGCTCGGGTTCTCCGGGATCCCGGTCGAAGGCCAGTGCTCCATCGCGGCGAGGAGAGCCTCCTGCGCCAGGTCCTCGGCGAGGGCGAGGTCGTGGACGATGCGGACGAGGCCGCCGATGAGTCGTGCGGACTCGATCCGCCAGACCGCCTCGATCGCCGAACGCGCCGTGCCCACCCCCTCGCCGCTCACGTCCGCCCTCGCGCCCAATAGGCCACCCGAGCGCCCTAGGGCTTCGACCTCCGCTCGACCTCCACCCGTAGCCGCGCCTCCTTCTGCCGCAACTCGGGCGTGAGTTCTCTCCCGAAATCCTGGGGCTCGAACACCGGCCGGATGGTCACCTCGATCCCGCCGTCGAACGGCGCCCGCTTGAGCCACTCGACGGCCTCGTCGATCGACTGCACCTGCCAGATCCAGTAGCCGGCGACGATCTCCTTGGACTCCGCGAAGGGCCCGTCGATGACGGCCCGATGCGAGCCCGAGAACCGCACTCGCCTCGCCTTCGAGGTCGGGGTGAGCCCGTCCCCGGCCAGCATGACCCCCGCCTTCACCAGCTCCTCGTTGAACTTCATCATCTTGGCGATGAGCTCCTGGCTCGGCATCTTCCCGGCCTCGGAGTTCTCGTCGCCGGGGACGAACACCATCACGCGCATGACCTTCTCCTCTCGCCCTCCGGGGGGTTCCTCTCTCAAGACCGGCGCTACGGACCCTGGCCGGGCTCGTACATCGGCCGGACCTCCGCTTCGCCCTCGAAGCTGGGCCAGTGCTTCCGGTGCAGCTCCATGAATTCGGTCGCCACCCGGAGCACCTCCTCCTTCGAGTCCGACCTCAGGATGGCCCAGCCTCCGATGACCTCCTTCGCCTCGGAGAACGGGCCGTCGGTGACGGTGAGCTTGCCGTTGGCGAGCCGCAGCCGGACGCCGTCCTTGCTCGGCAAAAGGCCGCCCGTGTCGACAAGCGTGCCGTCCTTCAACGATCGCTCGACGAACTTGCCCATTGCCTCCATGAGCGCTGCCGGCGGCG
>Ga0335077_10007256_pt1 | contig 13712 bp, 15 predicted proteins | sample Lox_Sample_31_FD_207151 | JGI IMG/M metagenome (GOLD analysis project Ga0335077, IMG submission 207151) | Soil microbial communities from Loxahatchee National Wildlife Refuge, Florida, United States - Lox_Sample_3.1 | ecosystem: Environmental > Terrestrial > Soil > Wetlands | place: USA...
GGGAGATCTCGGCCATTTCCGACCGCAAGGAGGACCAGGTGCGCGCCGCCATCGAGGCTGCCCGTCACCGCCTGAAAGAAACGCTGCCAGTTTCGCATTGGCGCGACAAGCTACTGCAACATTCCCGGATTGCTTGACATCGCAACACATGGGGGAACCGCGATGATCACTCGTGATGAACTCCGCCAATTGGCCCAGTTGGAATCGGCGGAAAATTCCGCAGTTACTTTCTATTTCCAGCCGCAGACACCGCAGAACAAATCGCACCGCGAAGAGCAGATCCAGGTGAAAGACCTGGTGCGCGACGCCCTGCGCCGCGCTGAAAAAAACGGCAACAGCCCCAGCGTACGCGCCGATCTGAAGCGCATCCAGGAATTGGCCGAGCAATTGCACGGCAACCACGCGCGCGGCAAGGCGGTCTTCGCTTGCGCGGGCAAGGGCATTTGGCGCGAGTTCGATCTACCTAAGCGCTTGAAGCGCACCATGCTCTACGTAGCACACCGCTTCCATCTTCGTCCGCTGGCAGCCGTGGCTGCCTCGGCGCCGCGCTGCTGTGTGGCTGTAGTCGACCGCGAGCGTGCCCGCCTGTTCGAGCTCTCGCTGGGCGAGATCCGCGAGCAGGCCGAGATCGTCGACCCGCTGCCGCGCACCGGCCGCAGCAGCGGCCCCGGCGGCTATGACGCCGGCCACGTCGAGCGCCATGTCGAGAACCAGGCCATGCGGCACTTCAAGAACGTGGCTCAGCGACTGCAGGAGTTGCAAAACACCGGCTGCGACAGCTTTGTCGTGGGCTGTCGCGAGGACGTCTGGCCACAGCTTGAGTCCCACCTGCACCCCTACGTCAAGCAGAAGCTGGTGGGGCGCTTCGCCATCGATCCTTCGGTCGCCACCGCCGACCAGGTGCGCGATCAGGGGCAGCGCATTCTCGATGAGCGCAACGCCAGCGAGCGCCAGGCGCTTATCCGTGAGGTGGTGGGTGGCGCGCAACGCAACGGACGCGGCAAAGTTGGATTGCGCGGCGTGCTGGAAGCCCTGGAACAGGGCGAGGTGCAGACCCTGCTGTTCGGCGAAGCCTTCTACGCACCCGGAAGTGAATGCAGGAACTGTGGCCATCTCGATAGCAATCTGGTGGACACTTGTCCGGCGTGTGGCAAGAACACCCGCGAACTCGAGGACCTCACGGACGCGATCCTGCGTCGCGCCCTCGACGGCAATATTGCCGTGGTCTATGTCGGACCCGATCCTGAATTTGAGAAGGCGGGCAAGATCGGCGCGCTGCTGCGCTTCCGCGCCGATCAAACCAAGTCGGGGAAGATGGCAGGATAGCAGTCAGCAAGAGCAGCACTCAGCATTCAGCACTCAGCATTCAGCTAAGTCAGGCCGGCAGCCCAGCCGGCCTGACGCCTTTCGGTGAGGCAGGCAGCCAAAGTCCGAGAGCCAAATTCACGAACTGACTGCTGACTGCTTTTGCTATCCTGTCGCGTCTTCCAGGAGATCTCCATGTCCCTATCCCGCCGCAGCTTCCTTGCCGCCGCCGCTTTGGGATCAAGCTCCATTGCTATGGGTCTCGACGCCAGCGCGCAGGAGACCGAGCACATCGTTCGTCCCGCGCCTCCCGGCAAGCGTCCCGCCCTGATCTCGAAGACCACCGGGCTGCACTCGCTTGATGCGGCCTACGACCTGATTCATCGCGGCGGCGATACGCTCGATGCCGTGACCTTGGTCTGCAAAGCTCAGGAAGATGACCCCAACGATCAGACCGTGGGTCTCGGAGGACTGCCCAACGAAGACGGAATCGTCGAGCTCGATGCCTCCTGCATGCACGGTCCAACGCGGCGCGCCGGAGCGGTGGGCGCGGTAAGGAACATCAAGAATGTGTCGCTGCTGGCGCGCGCCGTCATGGACAACACCGGCCACGTGATGCTGGTGGGCGAAGGCGCGGAGCGTTTCGCCGAAAAAATGGGCTTCCCCAAGGAAAATCTGCTCACCGAGCGTTCGCGCAAGATGTGGCTGCTGTGGAAGAAGACCATGTCGCGCGAGAGCTGGTGGGGGCCGGGCATGAGCGACCCCAACTGGAAGCCTCCGGCTGGGCCAACGTCGGAAGAATGGCGGAAGAAACGTGAGCAGATGGAGCAGGTGACGACCGAGTTGGGCATCGAGCCGGAGTGGCGCGAGTACGCCATCGAGCGCGTGATCCACAGGGAACACGGCACCATCCATTGCTCGGCGGTGAATGAAAAAGGCGAGATGTCCGGGATGACCTCGACCTGCGGTCTGGAGTGGAAGATTGCCGGACGCGTGGGCGACTCCCCGATTATCGGCGCGGGTTGCTACACCGACCAGGATGTAGGCTCGGCTGGCGCCACGGGCAACGGTGAAGAGAATATACGCGTGGCCGGAGCGCACAGCATTGTCGAGAACATGCGGCGCGGGATGACGCCGGCCGAGGCGGGAATGGACGTCCTGCGCCGGCTCGCGCACCTCTACAACAACGACATGACCCGCCTGCGCTACATCCAGATGGTCTATTACATCCTGCGCAATGACGGGGCGTACGCCGGAGTCTCATTCTGGAGCCAGGGTTACAGCGGCAAGCGGATGCAGTTCGCCGTGCACGACGGCAAAGCGCGCCTCGAAGACACGGTCGCGCTGTTCGAAGGGCGGTACATCGAGTGGCCGCCGGTTCCGAAACTGCAGTAGTCAGTACCCAGTGCTCAGAAAAAAAGCGGCGGCCGCTTCGACCGTCGCTCTCTGAGCTCTTCTGAGTACTGAGTACCGCGTACTGAGTAATTTCCTACGCGAACCTCACCTTCACATCCGGCTTCTTCTCCAGGTGGATGCTCTCGATGAAGCGCACCTTGCCGGTGTTCAGCGTGAGCACGATGGATGACGTGCGCGCGCCCTCGCCGAAGAAGCGCACTGCTTTCATCATCGTGCCTTCGGTGACGCCAGTGGCGGCGAAGATGATCTGTTTGCCGGGCGCGAGGTCATCGGCGGTATAGATCCGCTTGACGTCCTTGATTCCCATCTTATGCACGCGCTCTTCCTGCTCAGGTTTGGTCAGCAGCAGGCGGCCGACCATGTAGCCGTTGAGGCAGCGGATGGCAGCGGCGGTGAGCACGCCTTCCGGCGCGCCGCCCGAGCCCATCACCGCGTGTACGCCCGTGCCGATCACGGAGGCGGAGATGCCGGGCGAGAGGTCGCCGTCCGTGATCAGCTTGATGCGTGCGCCCGCCTTGCGGATATCGGCGATCAGCTTCTCGTGCCGCGGGCGGTCGAGTACCACGATCACCAGGTCTTCGACGTCGCGCTCCAGCCGCTTGGCGATGTTCTTCAGGTTGTCGGCCACGGGCGCGTCGAGGTCGACGCACCCCTTGCACGACGGTCCGACGACGATCTTATCGATGTAACAGTCGGGTGCGTGCAGCAGCCCGCCTTTTTCCGACGCGGCCAGCACGGTAATAGCGCCCGGCGAACCGGTGGCGCACAGGTTGGTGCCTTCCAGCGGATCGACGGCGATATCGATCTCCGGGACCTTGGTGCCGTCGGGAAACTCGGCGCCGACGTGTTCCCCGATATAGAGCATGGGCGCTTCGTCGCGCTCGCCCTCGCCGATGACGATCCGCCCGTTCATGGGGACCGTGTCCATGGTCTTGCGCATGGCCTCGACCGCGACGTGGTCGGCGCCCTTGCGGTCGCCCTGGCCCATCACCTTGGCGCAGGCGATGGCCGCGTTTTCGACTACACGCAAGAATTCCAGGCCGAGGTCGGTCTCGATGTTCTGTCCGTAGCTTTTGGCGATGGCTTTGGCGGGGTGGGATGTAATGGATGCCATGAGTGCCTCCGTCCCCGGCAATGAGGGATGCCGGGAACCATCGCGCATCATGCCTTTTCGGGCGGAGGGCGTCAAGGAGAAGTACCGAGTACCGAGTTGCGAGTACCGAGAAAAATGATCCGCGTCCATCCGCATTAGTCCGCGGAGATGCGGTTGTTCAGAATGCATCGATCCCCGTCACGCTGCTGCCGATGATCAGCGTGTGGATGTCGTGGGTGCCTTCGTAAGTCTTCACCGACTCGAGGTTGGCCATGTGGCGGAAGATGGGGTATTCGTCGGCGATGCCGTTCGCGCCCAGGATGTCGCGGGCCAGGCGGGCGCACTCCAGCGCCATCCAGACGTTGTTTCGCTTGGCCATGGAGATGTGCTGGAAGCCGGCGCGGTCCTGATCTTTCAAGCGCCCCACCTGCAGCACGAGAAGCTGGCCTTTGGTGATTTCCGAGATCATCCACACCAGCTTTTCCTGCACCAGTTGGTGCGAGGCGATAGGCTGATCGTGGAACTGCTTGCGGAAGCCGGCATACTGCAGGGCGCAGTCGTAACAGGCCATGGCCGCGCCCACTCCGCCCCAGGCGATGCCGTAGCGCGCCTGGTTCAGGCACATCAGCGGCGATTTCAGTCCCCCGGACTTGGGCAGCAGGTTGCAGCGGGGCACGCGTACGTCTTGCAGCGAGAGGCTCGAGGTCACCGACGCGCGCAGCGACCACTTGCCGTGCACGTCAGCGGAGCGGAAGCCCGGACGGTTCGTCTCAACCAGAAAACCGCGGACCTTGTCGCCTTCATCGTCTACCTTGGCCCAGATCACGGCCACGTCGGCAATCGAGCCCGAGGTGATCCACATCTTCTCGCCGTTCAGGATGTACTCGTTGCCATCGCGGCGGGCGCGCGTGCGCATGCCGCCGGGGTTGGAGCCGAAATCGGGTTCAGTCAAGCCGAAGCACCCGAGAGCTTCGCCTTTCTGCAGCGCCGGCAGCCAGCGCTCTTTTTGCTCGTCGCTGCCGAAGGCATAGATGGGATACATCACCAGCGCCGACTGCACGCTCACGAACGAGCGCACGCCGCTGTCGCCGCGCTCCAGTTCTTGCATCACGAGGCCATACTCGACGTTCGACATTCCGGCGCAGCCATAGCCTTTCAGGCTGGCGCCGAAGTAACCCAGGTCGGCCATGGGCTTGACCAACTCCTTGGGGAAGCGGCCTTCGCGGTTGCACTGCTCGATGATGGGGATGAGGTTGTCTTCGATGAACTGACGGGTGGTGTCGCGGACCAGGCGCTCGTCGTCCGAGAGCAGGGAATCGAACTCGACGAAATCGACGCCGCGGAACTTGATGGCCATTGCTACCTCAGCGAGACGAACAGTAGAAGCTAGCAGAGCGCCGAGTGAGGGTCAATTTCGTGCTGGAGCACCAAGTACCGAGTGCCGCGCAAGGAAGAGTTCTCATTCGAAATCTGCGTTTACCCATTCCCTGCCTGGTACTCGTACTGGGTACTCGGTACTGGAAAAAAAAGAGGCGCCGAAGCGCCTCAAGGGTGGTACAGGGAGACTAACTGTTCGGTGAGACGAAGCGCCGCCAGAAAGGTTTACGCCGCAGCGACACAAAACCGCGTGGTCATGTAAACTAGCCTTTTGCGGTGAGCCGGAGTCTTCTTTCCGTCGTACTCCCGAAATCGTCCCTCTCGAGGTGTAGTGATCGGGAGAGTTCTGTCAGGAGCCAATCATGGTCAAAGTAGCCAAGACGGCTGATCGAGTGAAGGTGATGGACACGTCGAAGAGCCACGACTGTCCCAAGTGTGGCAAGCCGACGCGCATCGTTAAGCGGGTGAAGGACCGCGAGCGCGGCGTGCCCGGAGGGATTTATATTTCGTGCTCGGCGTGTGAGTTCTTCGAGAAGCTTTAGAGCAGTGGGAAGTGGTAAGTGGAATGTGGTCAGGGGAGGCGCGCCGGTTTTACTTACCACTTCTCACTTTCCACTTTTCACTTCTCCAACGATCTCTTCCGACGCGCGCCGCGGATCCGCTGCCCCGGTAATTGGCCTTCCCACCACCAGGTAATCGGCTCCCGCAGCAATAGCCCCTGAGGGGGTGTTCACGCGAGACTGGTCGCCTTTGCCCGAGCCTGCTGGACGGATTCCCGGGGTAACGATTAGGAAGCCCGCGCCCAGATCGTGCCGGATCATGCTCGTCTCGTGGGGTGAAGCCACAACCCCATCACAGCCGCAGTTCTGCGCCAGGGTGGCCAGAACCAGGGCATGGTCCTGGGTTCGTCCTGCCACGCCGGTTTCATGCAGGTCGGCATCGGAGAGGCTGGTCAAAACCGTGACTGCCAAAATGAGGGGCGGTTTGGGAGCCTGACGGGCCGCTTCTACCGCAGCCCGAAGCATGGCCGAGCCGCCAGCGGCATGGACCGTCAGCATGGAGACGCCCATCCCACCCGCCGAGCGCACCCCACCCGAGACGGTGTTGGGAATGTCGTGAAACTTCAGATCCAGGAAGACCTTTTTGCCGGAGCCCACCAGTTCCCGGACTACCCCAGGGCCTTCGGCGGTGAAGAGCTGGTTCCCGACCTTATAGGTCGAGATCGCAGGGCCCAGCTGCCGGACAATTTTCAGAGCCTCGGCGGCCGAAGAGACGTCGAGCGCGATGATCAGGCGATCTTCAGGCCTCATCGCCTTCCCAGTGAATTGCGGAGCCCAGCAGACCAGGTTTGGTCTGCCGGGATGGTCTCACTCGCCGCCCACGTTCTGGGCCGCAGCGACCACTTGTGGGGTAACCAGATCCAACCTGACCCTTTCGACCCCGGCGTGGCGGAACTGCAACATAGCCGCGGCGCCATAGGAGAGGTCGATAATCCGGCTTTCTGGAACCGGCCCGCGATCATTAATGCGCACCATCAACCACTTGCCATTGCGCAGGTTGGTGACCTTAACCCATGTTCCGAGAGGAAGTTCCCGGTGGGCTGCGGTGAACTGGAACATGTCATAGGGCTCACCGCTGGCGGTGGCCCGACCATGGAAGGGCTTGCCGTACCAAGACGCACTTCCAATCTCGTAGGGTTTATTCTGCTTTGGGGGACCTTGTTTTGTAGACCTCGGGCCCTTTGTAGCGGGTGCCGCCCCCACGGTAGCAACCATAACCAGCATTGCCATAATGCAGGGTAGTACTCGTCGCATTGGATGTCCTTTCAGTCTATCCAACTACCTACTGTCTACCATTCCTTTCCCTGGAGATTAGCTAATTATATGAAACTAAAGGGGGCTAGTCAATCTTCTTCGACCGTGCATCATTACTTCTGTACCGCCATGCAAACTGTTGCACAGCAAGGGATTGCCGACCGCCAGTCCCAGTCTTGACGCCTGGTTAGGCCTCAGCGGAGCGGCGTTTCCCAACCGCCGGAGGATTTTGGCAGATCGGTAGCCAACGACTCAAAGTCCCAACTGGAGGGCTCAACCGCCCAGCCGCACCCGGCCCGGACATCGGAATTGATGACTATCAAACGCTAGCCGCAGCTTCCGAGCGTCCTGCTGACTCGATCTGTGGAAAAACTGAAGAATTTGTTTTGCGGGGCAGGCGATTGCCATTACATTCATGCCACCATGCCCTCCGCTCCGCCAATCGTACTCACCATTGCCGGCTTCGATCCCTGCAGCGGGGCCGGGGTAACTGCCGACATTAAGACGATCGCCGCGCACGGCTGTTACGGGACCGCCTGCATCACTGCGCTGACGGTGCAGAGCACCATAGGCGTGCGGCGGGTGGAGCCCGTCTCCCCGCGAACTGTAAGAGAAACGCTTCGGGAGCTGGCTGCCGACATGCCTCCCGCCGCGGTTCGCATCGGCATGTTGGGGTCGGCGGAAGTGGTGGATGCGGTGGCTGAGTTCCTCGAAGGTGCCAAACCTCCGCACGTGGTGCTCGACCCGATTCTCAGAGCATCCTCCGGCTCTCCCTTGCTCGGTGATAAGGGTCTGGCCCGGCTGGTCCAGTTGCTGATTCCCCTAGCTTCCGTAATCACGCCCAATATTGACGAAGCCACGGCGCTCACCGGACTCCCCGTGGGAGACCTCGAACAGATGAAGGCGGCAGCGCGCAAACTGCACGAGATGGGGGCGCAAAACGTGGTGGTTACCGGCGGGCACCTGGAGCGCGCCATCGACGTGCTCAGCACCGCGTTGCCGGAGGGAAACTTCGAGCAGTTGGAGTTTGTCTCCGACCGCCTCCGTTCCAACTCAACCCACGGCACGGGCTGCGCCTTCGCCACCGCGCTGGCAGCCAATCTTGCTCAGGGACGGCAACTGCAGTATGCCATCGTGCTCGCCAAGGCTTATGTGACCAAGGCCATCAGCCGGGCCTTGCCGCTCGGCAAGGGCACCGGCCCGCTCCACCATCTTTACCGCATGGATGAGCAGCCCAGGCCGGCGCCGGATGTTTCCATCCCCATGCACCCCAATACCCGCGGCGCGGACGAACATTGAGTCATGGCGTCGATCCGCGTGAATCCCACGCGGCTCAGAGAAAGTCAAACGTGAGTTCGGAAGCCTTAAGTGCGACTACCTATCACGCGTTTGCGGAAGCAGCCTTCCGGCGGAGCGTAATACCGATTCTCGCAGAAGAAAGCGCTGCCCACGATGGCCAGCGCGTGCGTCTGGAACTGCTCGATGGTGATCGGGGCTCCAAAACCGCGACCGTCATATTGGGTGACTGAGACCAGATCCAGCCCCGCCAGGACGGAATTCAACGAGCCCTCTATTTCGAAGATTCCCTCCTGCCCGATCATGGAGCCGAAATCGCACAGCACGCGGACGCGGTTGCGCTGCAGCGCATCCTGGGCGGCAGTCGCGATGGCTCCGATGCTGGCGCGCACGTTGGACGTTATCTGGATCCGGATGATCTCGTGTTCCGATCGGCGCACGCCGAGCGTTTCCAATCCATCCGACAGCGCCTCACAGGCGCTCTCGGTGCAAGCCATGACCACGCCTTCGCGCCGAGCTATACCTTCGAGCAAGAACCCGAGCAGGCGCTGTTGTTCGGCCTTGGTGTAATAAAAGTGAATCGCACAGCTCCCCAATGGGACGTTGTAGCCGTTGATTTCGATGTACTGGTTTTGCCGGATCACAGACATTTGGTGTGCCATCCTGGTGTCCGACGCTAGCAGCACGGCTTCCAAATGGAGCGAATCGTCTCGAGGGAGATAACTCTATGATTCAGCAGTGAAGTTGAGGCTTAGGGCAAGAACCGGGCAATTATGGCCGCAATCTTGATGCCCGATTCGGGGCTACAGAGCGCTTGGTTGACCCCTTCGCGGTTTCAATCTGGAATGTGAGCAAACCATAAGGGCGACGCTTTCAGGCGTCGCCCTTTCTCTGCTCGGGGGAGAAAAAAGCTATTCGGGTTTTGCACCGCCGGCAGCCCGCAAGAGGATTCCCACCAAAACGGCTGCGATGGCAGCCAGCAGCCATTCGATCCGCCAGATCTGCACCGCCTGCCAATCGAGCACGGTGTCGGCGGTATAGATGAGTCCGGTACCAATCGCCGCCAGAGCGCAGAGCACACCCACGCTGAAGGCTACTAGCGACGCCACCGGCAGACCGAGCCGCTCCTGCAGGCGCAGGGTCTTCAGGAATCGTGCCCACTGAAAGGGGCGCGCCACGGTCTGAGGCGTACGCCCGGCGCCGCAGACATGGCAGAAACGAGAGCCGGCGACATATTCGGTCCCGCAGCGCGCGCAACTCTCGCTTTGAACCGCAGGCGCGGCTTCCTGCCGGGTTGCGAGCGGAGGTCTCCAGAACTCGCCGTGGCCGTGGACGTCGCTTGCCGTGTTTGCCATCGCACCTTCTCCCCACACTGATATTCGCAAGCCAATGACCAAAGAACAAACGATATAACCCATTGGCCGGCAGTAAGTTCCGCGCGCTCTGCCGCTGGTTAGCAGGTCTCTACCGGGCAAGAATTACCGCGCTCCGGAGGTTTTGGAATCCCCCTGGCATCGGATAAACTGCCACTAGCTCGGTTCTTGATGAGACCTCATGGTTCCCCCTCCGCAGGACGCCACTTCCTGACCGGTCTGTTGGTCTGCTCGCTGGTGGCTGCGGCGACGGCTCCGCTTCGCGGCGACACTGCCACCGGCCCTCCCGCGCAGGATGCACTGACGCGCAGCGGCTTCGAGCACTACTATGATCTCGACTACGACGGCGCCGTCAGCGACTTCGAGCGAGCGCTGAAGGCCCATCCCGACGACCCCTTCGCTGTAAACCATCTGCTGAGCGCGGTGTTCTACCGCGAACTCTACCGCGTGGGAGCGCTCGACACCGGCCTGTATTCCAACAACAGTTTCCTGGTCAAGAAAAAATTCGCCTTCGACCCCAAAGTGAGCGCCGAGGTCAACCAGTTGACCGACCGGGCGCTGCTGCTCTCCGGGCAACGGCTGGCCAAGGATCCGAAAGACGTGCAGGCACTCTACGCGCGCGGTCTCAGCCGCGCCCTGCGCGCTGAGTACATGGCGCTGGTGGATAAGGCCTGGCTGGCGGCGCTTCGCAATGCTATCGGGGCACGCCGCGATCACGAGGAAGTTCTCAAACTGGCGCCCGACTACGCCGATGCCAAGACGATCGTGGGTGTGCACAACTATGTTGCCGGCAGCCTGCCCTGGGCCGTCAAGGCGGCGGCCTCGCTGGTGGCCCTGAACGGAAACAAGCAGAAAGGGATCCAGTATCTCTACGACGCGGCTAACGCCGGCGGCGAAACCAGCATGGATGCGCGCGTCGCCCTGGCCCTGTTTCTCCGCCGTGAGCAGCGCTTCGAGGAGGCGCTCACGGTGGTGCGCGGCCTGACCGCTTCTCATCCCCGCAATTTTCTGTTTGCGCTCGAGGAGGCGAACATCCTCAAGGATGCAGGTCGCGGACCGGAGTCGGTCGCCGCCTACCGCAAGGTGCTCGCCTTTGGCCGCCAGGGCAACGTGTATTACCATCCTCATCTCGAGCTGGCCGCCTTTGGACTGGGTGAGGCGTTGCGCGGACAACACGACTTTGCTGGCGCTGCCGCGGCCTACGAGTCCGTGCGCGAGTCGCCTACCGCCGACAGCGACCTGATCGAAAAGGCGAACCTGGCGGCCGGAGAAATGTACGATTTGCTGAACCAGCGCGAGCTGGCAGTCAAGAAGTATCAGGCCGTCATCACCGCCAATGCCAGCTCGCCTAGTGCCGAGAGCGCTCGGCGATACCTGAAACAGCCGTACCGAAATCCCTAATGTTTTTTGTCGTGGAAGGGGAACCGACGGCCCCCGCCAACGTATATTGAAGGGGGGAGCACAGCTTATGTACTGCAACTACTGTGGCAAGGTGATCCAGGAAGACGCGCAGCTCTGCGCCTACTGCGGCAAACGGGTGGCAGCCATGGCGGCCCGCAGGCGGCTAGTCCGTCCGCGTGCCGGCAGAAAAGTCGCCGGCGTCTGCCTGGGTTTCTCGGAGTACTTCGATCTGGACATCAGCCTGGTGCGCGTGGTGTGGCTGGTGGGCGCCTTCCTGTCCGGAGGCGCGGGCCTGATCGCCTATGTCATTGCCTGGATCGTCATGCCGAACGAGCCCTGTCTGCTGCCGGCCGCGCCGGTTAACGCCGAACGGGTGCATAATCCCTGAAGCATGCGCTTCAGCAGCGACGACGCGGAGCTTTTCTATACCGTCATGGGCGATGGCCCGCCCGTCGTGCTGCTGCATCCCTTTCCGGCAAACCACAAGGTGTGGCTGCCGACGGCTGAGCTGCTGGCGGGCCGCTATCGTCTGATTCTTCCTGACCTGCGCGGGCACGGGCAGTCCAGCCCGGGCACCGGCCCCGCGACTATGCAGAAGCAGGCCGCCGACCTGATCCGGCTCTCGGACGCTTGCGGCGTGGGCAAGGCCGTCTTCGCGGGCATCTCCATCGGCGGGTATGTGCTGCTCGAGCTTTGGCGGCGGCATCGCGAGCGCGTTTCCGGCCTGATTCTGTGTGATACGCGGGCGGGCGCCGACTCCGACGAAGGCCGCGCCAACCGATTGAAATCCGCCGACGATGTGGAGAAGCAAGGCCCGGTCCCGTTCATCGACAGCATGATTCCCAAACTTCTGGGTGACACCACCCGGACCACGCGTCCCGACCTGGTCGAGCGCGCCCGCAAAATGATGCTGGAATCGTCTCCCGCAGGCATCGCGGCGGTGCAGCGCGGGATGGCAGCCCGGCCCGATTCCGTCGCCGACCTGAAGACGATCAGCATTCCTACGCTGGTGATGGTTGGCGCCGAGGACATGCTCACGCCGCTCAGCGAAGCCGAATTCATGCAGCGCAACATCGCCGGCAGCCGCCTTCAGGTCATCCCGCGTGCCGGGCACTACGCCGTGTTCGAGCAGCACGAGGCGGCGGGTAAGGCCATTCGCAGATTCCTGGACGGGCTCAAGACCTGGTAAGCGATGGCGGGTCACTTTCCGAATAGCCGACGATTCGGGAGTCAAGCGGAAAGTTTTCGTCAGGCAACCGGCATTGGCCGTGTGCGGATACCCTCGTTACAAGATTTGTTTACCAGCCTGATCGCGGGATGGCACCCGCCTCCAAGCCTGTTTCCCCAGCAAAAAAAATCTTTCCTGTCTGAATCCAAACAACGGTTTAAAACATCTGTTTGATATGAAGGGAGGAAGAAAAGCCATGAATACCAGTTTGGAAGGTGTAAGCCTGCATGTCGCGGATGTGGAGAAGTCGGTCGCGTTCTATTCGAAGTTGCCGGGTGCGCAGCTGATTCTGCATCACCCGGGTCAGTTCGCAAAGTTCAAGATCGGTGACGGGCATGTGCAGGTCGTTGCAATCCCGGCCGAGGAGAAGAGCTTCCACATCGAGATGAACGCCCCAGACCTGCACGCGCTCTACGAAAACCTGAAGGCAGCCGGCATTGCGCCGGACGGACCGCCGATTAAGCGGTTCTTCGGCAGGACAAACTTCCGAATACACGACCCGGACGGCAACATCTTGGAATTCGACACCGACGATGCAGGGGCGCAGCACGGAGGTGCAGTATGACCTGGTACGCGGCAGTTTTGTTCAGTCATATAGTGGGCGCATTGTTTCTCTTCGCGGGTCTGGCGCTTGAATGGCTCGCCGTTAGTAACTCGCGGAGGAGCTTGGACCGCGATCAGGCACACTTGTGGATCCGCCTGTTCAGATCAGCTCCCAAGTTCTACGTCCCCGCCATCGTTGTCGTCTTTTTTTCGGGCCGGTATCTGGCTTCGAAGGTTGGGTGGGATCAAAGCTGGATCCTGGCGGCACTCGCGGGTTTGGTGGCCATTTGTTTGATCTGGCTGATCTTCTCGCTGCCACGAGTTCGGGGCATTGAAAAAATTGCCAGCGACAATCCGAGTGAATTCTCGGCGGCGTTACGACAGTGCCTTAACAATCCGGTCTTACTCGCATCTGTCCGAGTGCGCGTTGCTCTCGTATTCGGGATCCTTCTGCTGATGGTCACAAAGACCGACTCATCGCTGAGCCTGATCATCATGGCCGGCTCTGTGGGCGTGGGCACCCTGATGGCAGCTTCTTGTTGGTGGCGCCCAGCGATAAAACCGCATCGGCGCCCAACCACGTTGCGGTTCGATGAACGGGAGTAACTGACGGGGAGGTTGCCTAACCATGAGGACGGATCAGAGTTCGGTGGAAGCTACGCGACAGAAGCTCATTGAAGCGGCTGGCCAGGTGTTTGCGGAACTAGGTTTCGAGGCCGCTACCGTGCGTGAGATCTGCGCGCGAGCCGGGGCGAATGTCGCGGCCGTGAACTATCACTTCGGCGACAAGTTGGCCCTGTATACGGAAGTCCTGAAGTCTTCGATGATGGCACAACAGGAATCCGCGATGCATCGAAGCATCGCGC
>Ga0335077_10007257_pt1 | contig 13712 bp, 10 predicted proteins | sample Lox_Sample_31_FD_207151 | JGI IMG/M metagenome (GOLD analysis project Ga0335077, IMG submission 207151) | Soil microbial communities from Loxahatchee National Wildlife Refuge, Florida, United States - Lox_Sample_3.1 | ecosystem: Environmental > Terrestrial > Soil > Wetlands | place: USA...
AAGTTGACCCAGGTCTTCGTGACTTCGTATCAACTGGGCGGCTCGCACGGGGACGACACACCCACCGAGAGCATCACCCTGAACTTCAAGACCATCAACATGAACTACCAGGTGCAGAAGCCCGATGGCAGCGGCACGCCGGCCGGAGAGATGGGCTGGGATGTGGCGCAGAACACGAAGCTCTAAACCGCAGTAACCTATTCTTTATGACGGCCAGGGAACTGTACCAGGCTGGCAAACTCGATGAGGCGGTGCAGGCGCTGAATGGCGAGCTCCGGAACCACCCGGACGACAGCCAGCGCCGCACCTTCCTTTTCGAGCTTTTGTGTTTTGCCGGCAATTTCGACCGCGCGGAAAAGCAGCTCGACATTCTCTCGCAGGGCAGCCCCGAGGCGATGACCGGGGGGTTGCTGTATCGCGCCGTTTTGTCCGCGGATCGCAGCCGGCGGGAGATGTTTGACAAGAAGGAGTATCCAACCACGGGATCGGACGTTCACGAGCCGTCCGGCACCCTGAATGGGACGCCGTTTCAGTCGATCAGCGACAGCGATCCCAGGATCGGCCCGCGGCTGGAGGTATTCGCGGCGGGGCAGTACATATGGATTCCATTCGAACACATTGCCTCGCTGGAAATGCAGGCCCCCAAGCGCCTTCGCGATCTGCTGTGGGCGCCGGTGATTGTGCGTACCGGACCGTCCTTCCGGGGCGTAGAATTAGGCGAGGTGCTCGTGCCAGTGCTGTCGCCATTCAGCTTCCGGCACGCCGACGATGCGGTGCGGTTGGGCCGCGCATCCGTGTGGGAAGAAAAGGACGGAGAGCAGATCCCGTTCGGCCAGAAGAGCCTTCTGGTGGACGGAGAGGATATCCCGATCCTCGAGTTGCGGCATCTGGAGATCGCCTCACGCGAAGAAGAAAGTCCGCAAGAAAATGCCTCTGCGCAATGATCTGCTAAATCCGATTCCGGGAGACAGCCCCACCGGCAAATACCTCAAGTTCGATCCCATCTACGACCAAATCAGGGAAGCCCGCCGCGAAGAGCAGGCCGATGCGCAAGGCGAATGGCAGACCCAGATCAAGGTTGCCGACTGGGCGCTCACGATCAAACTGATCAGCAACGCGCTGGCTACCAAAACCAAAGACCTGCAGCTTGCGGTGTGGCTGGCACAGGCTCTTTTGAAGAAAGAGGGCATCGAGAGCTTCCGCGACGGGCTCGAGTTCGTGCTGCAGTTGATGGAGACCTTCTGGGACGGGCTCTGGCCGGCGATCGAAGACGACGACCTGGAACTGCGTAAGGCCCCGATCGAGTGGATGGGGACGGAATCGGACCGCGAGCCCAACCGGCCTACCAGCGCGCTGCGTTTCGTTCCGCTCACCAAAAGCGGACTGACTTACGTGCAGTGCATCATGGAGACCCGCGAGGTCGGGACCGAAGATGCCGCCGACACGTGGGACAAGCAGCAGGCCCGCAAGAAGAAGATTGAAGAAGGCAAAACCGCGCCGGAAGCCTTCGACAAGGAATTTGAGGGCACGCCCAAAGCCTTCTACGCCGGGCTGGAGAAGACGTTCGATTCCACCCTGGAGATTCTGGGCAAAATCGAGAAGTTCTGCGACGAGCGGTTCGGGGACGAGAGTCCCAGCCTGCGCCCGCTCAGGAACATGTTGATCGAGGTGCGGACCGCCAACCACGTTCTGCTGGTGAGGAAGCGGGAGAAAGAACCGGATCCGGAGCCGGTGCCGGAAGCCGCGCCACAAGCGGAGGCAACCGCAACCGCGGAGGAAGCCGCCGCGGCGCCGGACAGCTCCTCGGGAGCGGCAGCCGCACCCACCAGGGCAGCGGTATACCTGGCCCCCCTGCCCGGGACTTACGAAGATGCCGTGGCCCGCGTGGTGGCCGCGGCGAGGTTCATGCGGCAGCAGAACGCCTGCAGTCCGACATCGTACCTGATGTTGCGGGGTTTGCGGTGGGGCGAGTTGCGCGCCTCTGGAGCGCATATCGACGCGGGCAAGCTGGCTCCGCCGCCTCCGGAAATCCGGCAGCAACTGAAACGCGCACGAATGGATTCCAACTGGCCCGAAATGCTGGAGGCCGCCGAGATGGCCATGGGCATGGAGTGCGGGCGCGGATGGCTCGATCTGCAGCGCTACACGGTGCTCGCCTGCCAGGAACTGGGCGGTTATTATGAGCCGGTTCGCCGGGCGGTGATGCTGGAACTTGCGTCGTTGCTGGAGAGCTACCCACAGCTTCCGGAAATGACCCTGATGGACGACATGCCGACGGCCAACCCGGAGACACAGGCGTGGATTCGCAAGCAGGTGCTCCGCGGGTCCTCCGGGAAAGCCTCGCAGGAGGAAGGTTCCGCCGTGGGGAACGGCGCTTCTTCTCCTTCGCGGTCCTTCGAGGTGGCGATGCAGGCAGCCAAAGCGGGGCGCCTGGAGGTCTGCACCGAACTGCTCAATCGCGAGATTGCCTTGGAGCCGAGCGGGCGCGGCCGCTTCCAACGTAAGATCCAGTTGGCGCGGCTTTCGGACGCGGCCGGCAACGGCGCTGTGGCGGTCACCCTGCTGCAGGAGGCCGCGGCCGAGATTGAGCAAAAGCAACTCGAACAGTGGGAATCGCGGGAAATGCTGACCTACCCACTGGGATTACTCTATCGCTGCTTGGTAAAATCCGAAGGTTCGGCGGACGAGCGCGACCGGGTGTATGCCTGGATTTGCCGCCTGGACCCGATGGAGGCCATGAAGCTGGAAAGATAACCTATGCCGCGATGGGAGCCGGATCAGACGGTCGAGCAGTCGGTGCTGGAGCGGTTAATCGATAACGAGCCCAAGAACCAGAACGAGCAGCCGCTGACCCGCGCCCAATCCGTGCGGCTGCTGAAGGCATCCCTGCGGCGCGACCTCGAATGGCTATTGAATACGCGCCGCACGCCCGAGGCGGTTGACAGCCGTTATCAGGAACTGGAACGCTCCCTGTTCAACTTCGGGCTTCCCGATCTCACCAGCCTCAACTGGGAATCGACGCGCGACCGGACGTCCCTGGCGCGCATGATCGAATCGGTATTGTCAACGTTTGAGCCGCGCCTGAAACGCGTCCGCGTAGACCCCGTCGGAGACATTTCGGCAACGCAGAGCGTGCTCCGCTTCCAGATCGAGGGGCTGCTCGACATGGATCCCGCCCCCGAACGCATCTCATTCGACACCGTGCTCCAGCTTTCCAGCGGAGCCTACCAGGTGAAGGGAGATCCGAGTGCGGGATGAGTTGCTGCTCTACTACGAACGCGAGCTGAGTTTCCTGCGCCAGATGGGCGCCGAATTTGCCGCCAAGTATCCCAAGGTTGCGGCCCGGCTGGTCCTGGAACCGGACAAATGCGAGGATCCCCACGTCGAGCGCCTGCTCGAAGCGTTCGCCTTCCTGGCTGGCCGCGTCCATCTCAAAATCGACGACGAATTCCCGGAAATCACGGAATCGCTCCTCAGCGTGATGTACCCGCACTATCTTCGTCCGATCCCTTCGCTTTCGGTGGCGCAGTTCCACGTCGATCCGGAGCAGGTGACGCCGCAGGCGGGGCTGAAGCTGGAACGCGATTCGGTGCTGAACTCCAAGCCGCTGCAGGGAGTCCCGTGCAAATTTCAGACGTGCTATGACCTGTGGTTCTGGCCGGTGGAAGTGGCGGAAGCCGAGTGGAAGACGCCCGACCGGCTGCAGCCCGCGATCAAGACCTCCGACGCCGTAGCCGCTGTACGCATCGAACTGCAGAGCTTCGGCGATCTCAAGTTTTCCCAGATGTCGCTCGACTCGCTGCGCTTTTACCTGAGCGGCGAAAGCAACATGGTGCACACGCTCTACGAGCTGCTCTGCAATAACTGCGTGCAGATCCTGGTGCGCGATCCAACCCCGCGATCGAAGATCCCTCCGGTCTATCTGCAGCCCGATTCGCTGCAGCCGGTGGGCTTCGGCGAGAACGAAGGCGCCCTTCCCTATCCGCGCCGCTCCTTTGTGGGATACCGGCTGCTGCAGGAGTATTTCTGCTTCCCCCAGAAGTTCTTCTTCATGGACCTGAGCGGGCTGCAACAGGTGTGCCAGGCGGGCTTCGGAAAGCGCGCCGAGGTGATCCTGCTGATCTCGCAGTTCGAACGCGCCGACCGGAAACAGATCCTGGAACTCGGCGTTTCGAAGAGCACCTTCCGCCTGGGCTGCACTCCCATCGTGAACCTGTTCCGGCAGACCGCCGAGCCGATTCTGCTGGACCACACGAAATACGAATACCAGGTGGTCCCGGACGTGACGCGGCGCCGGGCCACCGAAGTGTTTGAAGTGACCGAGGTGCTGAGCGCCAACCCGCAGACCCAGGAGGTGTTGCGCTTCGAGCCGCTGTACTCGTTCCGCCACGGGATGGGGCGGCAGAAGGTCCAGATGTTCTGGCGGCCGGCGCGGCGCTCGTCGGGGTATCGCGACGACGAAGGCACCGAGGTGTTTCTCTCGCTGGTGGACCGTTCCGGGCGCCCGGTGCGGCCGCACGTGGACACCCTCATGGTACGGACCATCTGCACCAACCGCGATCTGCCGTCGCGGCTCCCCTTTGGCGACGAGAATGGCGATTTCGAGCTCGAAGGGGCGCTGCCCATCAAGCGGATCGTGGCGCTGCTGAAACCCACCGATACCATCCGCCCGCCGCTGGCCAAGGACTCGCTCTGGCGCCTGACCTCGCAACTTTCGCTCAACTACCTGTCCCTGGTGAGCGATGGACGGGAGGCGCTCCAGGAGATTTTACGGCTGTACAATTTTACGGGATCCACCTATTCCGAGAAGCAGATCGAAGGCATCACGGCATTGAACAGCCGGAGGCATTTCGCTCGCGTCGTATCGGACGACGGGATGGCCTTCGCGCGGGGAACGCATGTGGAGATCGAACTCGACGAAGAAGGATTCGTGGGCGGCGGCGTGTACCTCTTTGCTTCGGTCCTGGAGCAGTTTCTGGGGCTTTATGTGTCCATGAACAGCTTCAGCCAGTTGCAGGTGAAGACCCGCCAGCGCAAGGAAATCATGAGGCTCTGGCCGCCGCGCGCCGGCCGGAAGATACTGGTGTGATCAGCCCGACCCAGCCGTTGACCGACGAAACGCCGCGCGCACCCGTGGACCTGGTGCGCTGGCCGATCGTGTACATGCTGGATGCCGAGCCCTACTGCTTCGACTTTTTTCAGGCAGTGCGGCTGTTGACGCGCATGTCGCCGAAGCGCTCGGTGGTGGGACGGTTCAGCAATCCGTCCTCCGAAGTGGTGCGCTTCGGCTCCTACGCCCCGGTGGCATTTCCGGCGAGCGCCATCCAGGAACTGGAACGGCCGGTAACGGGCCCGGCCCGCATGCGCGTGAACTTCATGGGACTCACCGGACCATCCGGGGTGCTGCCGCTGGTCTACAGCGAACTGGTGATCAGCCGCCTCGCGATGCGGGACCGCACCCTGCGCGACTTCTACGACATTTTCAACCACCGGATGATCTCCCTGTTTTACCAGGCGTGGGAGAAATATCGCTTCACCATCCCCTACGAGCGCGGCGAGTTGGATCCGTTTTCGCACCACGTGCTGGCGCTGCTGGGTCTCGGCACGCCGGGACTCCAGGATCGCCAGGATGTCTCGGACGACTCCCTGCTGTTCTACAGCGGGCTGCTCTCTCTGCATACCCGTTCGGCCACGGCGCTGCGGCAGGTCCTGGCGGATTATTTCGAGGTGCCGGTGGAGATCGAGCAGTTCGTGGGCGCCTGGTATCCGGTCGAAGTGGATTCCCAGTGCTCCCTGAGTGAGGCGATGAGCTATTCCGAACGTCTGGGCTATGGGGCGGTGGTGGGGGATGAGATTTGGGACCAGCAGTCGCGCGTACGGATCCAACTGGGGCCGCTGACGCTGGAGCGTTACATGGAGTTTCTGCCGGGGGGTGACGCGTACCGTCACATACGCGCGCTTGCCCGGTTCTATGCCGGAAAGCAGTACGATGTGGAAGTCCAGCTCATTCTGTTGCGGGACGAGGTGCCGGTTTGCGAGTTGAAGGAAGAGCCCGGGCCGCAGTTGGGGTGGACTTCGTGGGTAAAGTCCAGGCCTTTCCGGAGAGATCCGGGAGACGCGATCCTGGAGCTGTGAGAAAGAAACACAGGGATTGGGGAGGATTCAGATGGCGATTGGGTTAAAAGCGATTGTCTCGAGACTCAACGACACGTGCCGGAAGGCATTCGAGGAAGCGGCCGCGCTTTGCCTCGCGCGGACCAACTACAACATCGAGATCGAGCACTTTCTGATGAAGCTGATGGATGCTTCGGAGTCGGATTTCTCCACCATCCTGAAACAGTTCGGGGTTGACCGGGCGCGGCTCTCGGCGGAACTCTCGCGCAGCCTGGATGCGTTGAAGCGCGGGAACGCCCGAACGCCCGGCTGGACGCCGTCGTTGATTCGCATGTTCACCGAGGCGTGGTCCATCGGCTCGCTGGAATTCGGCTCGGTCGGTCAGATCCGGACGGGCTACCTCATGCTGGCGCTGGTTTCCGACGAAGAACTCGCGCGCATCATCCAGGGCATCGGCCGGGAGCTGCAGAAGATCCAGCCGGATGCTTTGAAGAAGATCCTGCCGGCGATTATCCGGGACTCGAAAGAGATTGCCCTGGAGCCGGAGTCGGCCGCGCCGGCCGGAGGGGCGCCGGGAGCCGGAGGGTTGCCGAAAATCGGCGGCAAGACTCCCAACCTCGATCAGTACACCGTCAACCTGACGGAGAACGCCAAGAATGGCAAGATCGATCCCGTGTTGGGACGCGACTTCGAGATCCGGCAGATTATCGACATCCTCACACGCCGGCGGCAGAACAACCCCATCCTCACCGGGGAAGCCGGGGTGGGGAAGACCGCGGTGGTGGAAGGATTCGCCATGCGCATCGTGAGCGGCGACGTGCCCGAGGTTTTGAAGAAGGTCACGCTGCGGTCGCTCGACATGGCCCTGCTGCAGGCCGGCGCGGGAATCAAGGGCGAATTCGAGAATCGTTTGAAGGGGCTGGTGGACGAGGTCAAAGCCTCCCCCACGCCGATCATTCTGTTCATCGACGAAGCCCACACCATGATCGGGGCCGGCGGGCAGGCCGGACAAAACGACGCAGCCAACATCCTGAAGCCGGCGCTGGCGCGCGGCGAACTGCGCACCATCGCGGCCACCACCTGGTCGGAATACAAGAAGTATTTCGAGAAGGACGCGGCACTGGCGCGGCGCTTCCAGGTGGTCAAGGTAGACGAGCCCACCGAGACCAAGTGCCAGTTGATGATGCGCAGCGTGGCTCCGATTCTCGAGAAGCACCACAACGTGCGGATTCTGGACGAAGGCGTGAACGCGGCGGTGAAACTGTCGCACCGCTACCTGGCGGACCGGCAGCTTCCCGATAAGGCCGTCAGTGTGCTCGATACGGCGTGTGCCCGGCTGGCGCTGGGGCAGAACGCCACGCCGCCGCCCGTCGAAGACGCGCACCGGGAGATCGACGATTGCGCGGTGCAACTGCGGGTGCTGGAGCGGGAAGCCGCGCTGGGAGCCGACCACAGCGAAAGGATCGCCGGGATCAGCAAACAGAAGGCCGCCGCCGAGGAACGCCTGGCCGGCCTGCAGGCCCGCTGGGATAAGGAGAAGGACCTGGTCACGCGGATTCGCGACGTGCGCGCGAAGCTCGAGGAGTCGGTGGCTCCGCCGGCGGTGGCAGCGGCTTCCGGGCAGGCGGCGGCCGCTCCGGCCGCGGCTGCGACCGGGGTGCAGGCGGCGCCGCCACCCACGGCGTACGGTGCACCGGCGGCCCAAGGGGCAGCCGCAACTCTCGCGGCGCCCCCGGTGGATGTCGCGGCCTTGCGCACACAACTCGCCGAACTCAACACCGAACTCGACAAACTCCAGGGCGAAGCGCCGCTCATGCGGATTTGCGTGGACGCGCACATCGTGGGCGACGTAGTGTCGGCCTGGACCGGCATTCCCATCGGCAAAATGCTGAAGGACGAAGTCGAGACGGTGCTCAATCTGGAAACGCACCTGGGCAAGCGGGTGATCGGGCAGGACCATGCCCTGGGGATGATCAGCGAGCGCATCCGGACGTCCAAGGCAAGCCTGGAAGATCCCAGCAAGCCCATCGGCGTTTTCCTGCTGGTGGGTCCGAGCGGGGTCGGCAAAACCGAGACGGCGCTCACGCTGGCCGACATGATGTACGGCGGTGAGCGCAACATGATCACCATCAACATGTCGGAATTCCAGGAGGCGCACACGGTTTCGACCCTCAAAGGGTCGCCTCCGGGCTACGTCGGCTATGGCGAAGGCGGCGTACTGACGGAAGCGGTGCGGCGCAGGCCCTATTCCGTAGTACTGCTTGACGAGGTTGAAAAGGCCCATCCGGACGTCCTCGAGCTGTTTTTCCAGGTCTTCGACAAGGGCATGATGGAGGACGGCGAAGGGCGGGTGATCGACTTCAAGAACACCATCATCATCCTGACCTCCAACGCCGCCACCGACACCCTCATGAAACTGACGGCCGACCCCGAGACCATGCCGGGCCCCGAACGACTGGTCAAGGCCCTGAAACCGGAGCTGAACAAGATCTTCAAGCCCGCGTTCCTGGGGCGCCTGGTGATTATCCCCTACTTCCCGATCAAAGATGAGTCCATGAAGCTGATCGTGCGGCTGAAGCTGGGCAAGATCCAGCGCCGGCTGCAGGAGACCCACAAACTCGCGCTGACCTACGACGATCAACTGGTGGACGAGGTCGGCAGACGCTGTACCGAGGTCGAAAGCGGAGCGCGCAATGTAGACAATATCCTCACCAATACGCTCCTGCCGGAGGTCTCGCGGCAGATTCTGTCACGCCTGGCGGAGGCCCAAAAACTGGCGCCGATCCACGTTTCAGTCGGAACCGACGGTAACTTCGTATATAAATAGTGGAGATCGGCTGTCAGCGGACAGCTAAGCTACCGCTTGCTTACGCGCGCGGCTCGGATCAATGCCACGGCTCCCTTCCGAGCCACGACCGTTAGGGAGTGGTTTACTGCAAACGAGGAATTATGTGGGCACAGACTGATCGGCCGTACCAACTGACAACGCCCCTTGGCAAGGATACCCTGCTGGTGAGGAAATTCAGCGGGCGGGAAGGGATTTCGGAGCTGTTTCATTTCGAACTGGACGTGGTTGCTGAAATCCAGACGGATGTTCCGTTCGATGCTCTGCTCGGGCAGAAGGTCACACTGGAGATCAATCGCGAAACGGGCAAGCGGTATATCAACGGCATGGTCCGGCGGGTCAAGCAGGGCGGGCGGGACCTGGTGTTCAAGGGGTACCGCCTGGAGGTGGTTCCGCAATTCTGGCTGTGGACCAAGAACCGCACCAGCAAACTGTTCCAGCAGATGACCATCCCCGATATCCTGAAAAAGGTACTAACGGGGCTGGATGTCTCCTACGAGCAGCAGGGCGATTGGAAGGTTCGCGAATACGTGTGCCAGTACCAGGAGAGCGACTTTAATTTCGCCTGCCGGCTGATGGAGGAATGCGGGATCTTCTACTTCTTCAAGCACTCCCAGGGCGGGCACCAGATGGTGCTGGCGAATACACCGGGGTCGCACCCCGATGTTCCTTTCAATTCCACGGCGACTTACGAAGAGTTGACCAATCTTTTCGAGCTGCAGGAGGACCGGATCTTCGTGTGGTCGAAAGGCCAGGAGATCCGCGCGCCGCAGGCCACCGTGTGGGACGAACATTTCCAGTTGCCGTACAAGCACCTGAATGCCAACAAGTCGATTATGGACACGGTACAAGTGGGCAAGACCTCCCATAAACTGAAGGCCGGAAGTACCGGCCAGGAGTTGTACGAATTCCCGGGCGAATATTCGCGGCATTTCGACGGAATCAACAAGTCGGGCGGCGACCAGTCGGACCACCTGCAATGGCCCTTTACCGAGAATTCCCGGATTGTGGACATCCGGATGCAGCAGGAAGCCGTCGGGGGGCTGATCGCCGAAGGCCAGAGCGTGAACTCCGCGTTTACGGCGGGCCACACGTTCAATCTCTCGAAGCACTACTCGGACGACAGCGAGTTTGTGCTGACGTCCGTGGAGCACGAGGGCCGGCAGCCGCTGCGCACGGGCGAGCCCCCGTACGAGTACACCAACACATTTGCGTGCATCCCCATCGCACTGCCTTACCGCCCGCAGCGGGTGACGCCCATCCCTTCGATCCGGGGAGTGCAGCTCGCCACCGTCGTCGGCCCTCCGGGCGAGGAGATTTTCCCGGACAAGTACAGCCGCGTGAAGGTACAGTTTCACTGGGACCGCGAAGGCAAGAACGATCTCGACAGCTCCTGCTGGATCCGCGTGGCGACACACTGGGCGGGCAAGAACTGGGGCGCCATCCACATTCCGAGGATCGGCCAGGAAGTGGTGGTCGGCTTCGAAGAAGGAGACGTGGACCATCCTATTATCGTAGGAAGCGTGTACAATGCCGACATGATGCCCCCGTATACCCTGCCGGACAACAAGACGCAGAGCGGCATCAAGAGCCGGAGTTCGAAGAACGGAACGCCCGACAATTACAATGAGATCCGCTTCGAGGACAAAAAGGACAGCGAGGAGATTCTGGTCCATGCGGAGAAGGATTTGACGGTGGAAGTGGAGCACAACCGCACCACCACCATCGGATTCGGCAAGCCGCCGATGACGCCGGGCGACGATACACTCCACGTGATGAATAACCTGAACGAAAAGATCGAGAATCAACAGACTACCGAAGCAGTGACCAAGATCACCATCAAGTGCGGCCAGAGCTCGATTGTCATGGACCCGATGAGTATTACGATTTCATCGCTGATGATCAAGATCCAGGCGCAGGTGCAGCTTCAGGAAGAAGCGCCGATGGTGCAGATCACCGGAGATGCGATGACCACGATCAAGGGCGGCATCGTGATGATCAACTAGCCATGGACAGCGCGGTGCAATCCAATTCGACCACGGAGTCGGTCGCCGCTGTTGCGGAACTGGGGGAGGAAGCGTCTGCGCTCCTCAAGCCCGAGATGCATCCGCTCGACTTCATCGCGAAGCTGATGGACCAGCAGATGTATGCCGACGCGGTAAGATTTCTGGCGCATGCTTTACCGAAGCGCGAGGCAGTCTGGTGGGCCTGGATGTCGGCGCGGCGGATCACCCCCGAGAACGCTCCGGCCAAGATCAAAGCCGCGCTGGAGGCCACTGAGAAGTGGATCGCCCAGCCGAGCGACGAGAACCGGCGTGCCGCCAAGGAGGCTGCCGACGCCGCCTCCCTGGGGACCGCCGCCGGCTGTGCCGGCCTTGCGGCGTTCTTTGCGGGCGATAGTTTGGCGCCTCCGAATCTCCCGCCAGTGCCGCCCGGCCCCTACCTGACGGCCAAGGCGGTGGCGGGCGCGGTGAATTTCGCGGCGCTGAGCGGAGATCCGCGCCAGGCGCCCGAGAAGTTCAAGAGCTTCGTCGCACAGGGTGTGGAGGTGACGAGGCGAATCAAATTGTGGGAAGGAAAGGGCTGATGTATGGGAATGCCGGCGTCCAGAATTGGTGACATGCACGTCTGTCCGATGGTGACGGGCCTGGTGCCGCATGTGGGAGGGCCGATCCTTCCGCCATGCGCGCCGACGGTGTTGATCGGCTCGATCCCCGCGGCGCGGGTGACCGACATGTTGACGTGTGTGGGTCCGCCGGACGTGATCGTCAAGGCCTCCATGACCGTGCTCACGGTCAGTCTGCCCCAGGCGCGGATCGGCGACATGACAGCGCACGGCGGCGTGATTGTGGTGGGCTTTCCCACGGTCCTGGTAGGCGGATGAGCTGCCCATGAAACGGCGACAGTTCGTGACAGGCATGGCCGCGTCGGGTTTGGCGAATCCGGCCGCGGCAGACCCGCCGAAGAACCAGATCTTCCACCTGCTCTACTTCTATATGCGGACCGGCTCGCAAGTGGAGCGGACCACGCAATATCTGAGCACGGTTTTCCTGCCGGCCGCGCGGCGGGCCGGCTTGGGGCCACTGGGATTCTTCAGTCCCGTGATCGGTGAGCGCAGTCCGTACATCCTGTCGCTGGCGGCCTATCCGTCGTTCGCGGCGATCGAGACCATCCACAACAAGTTCGCCGAAGACAAGGAGTTCGAGAAGGGGTTCGACGCCTACAATAATATCGCCGACCCGGCGTACGTCCGCATGGAGAGCACGCTCCTGCGGGCCTTCGACAGCATGCCGGCACTCGAGACTCCGCCCGCCGATCCCAAGCGCGCCGCGCGCATCTTTGAAATGCGCACCTACGAGTCGGTGAACGAGAAAGCCTCCCGGCGCAAGATCCAGATGTTCGGCGACGGCGAAATGGGAATCTTCCGGCGCCTCGGGATGACACCGGTGTTCTTCGGACAGACGGTGATCGGACGCAATCTTCCGAGCCTGACTTACATGCTGGCATTCGACGACCTGGCTTCGCGGGAGAAGCTGTGGCGGGACTTCGGCGCCGATCCGGAGTGGCAGAAGTTCCGCGCTCAACCGGGCTTCAGCGATGCCGAAATCGTCAGCAACATTACCAACACGATTTTGCGGCCACTGCCTTTTTCGCCCATCCGATAACGAATTCCGCAAGTCTTCCAGGAGGATAGTCGGACGGTTCACCGACGCATTCAAACCGGCACGGTGCGGCGGCGGTCGCGTTGCTGCTGACAGAAGACACCGTGTTTGAAGACCTTCCCCCGCGCCGGGCGATCGCGCCGTGGTGCGGTGGGTCTATCGCAAGATGCGCAACGGACAACCGTGGCACCTCCGCGGCGTGGAAATCTTCACTGTGCACGATGGCAAGGTGGCCGCCAAGCTCGCATACGTGAAGAGCCAATAGTTCTTTTCACAAACCCTCGCCGTCTTCGGAGCCGCGCGCGTAAGCATGCGGCTTTCGATTCGCGAGCGTATTTCCGAAGTGTGCTGCGCTCCTTCTTGCCCGTCCGACATTGTGTCGGGCGCCTCCTACGAAGAATCAACGAGTTAGCAGCGTTTTCCCGACAGCTTGTCGGAAAAATCATTCTCACCAGGAGTCGCGCAGCGCCACCATGGGATCCACGCGCATCGCCCGGCGCGCCGGAAAATAGCAGGCGCAGACGGCCGCGGAGAGAAGGATGGCCGTCGTGAAAGCATACGTTATCGGATTGGCCGCATCCACACCGAAGAGCAGGGTGCGGATCAGCCGCGCCGCCGCCAGCGCGCCAGCCAGCCCGATTGCTAAACCGCACAACACCGGGCCCATGCCTTGCCGGAACACCAGTCCCAACAACTGCTGCTGCCCCGCTCCCAGCGCCATGCGGATGCCGATCTCGCGCGTCCGCTCGGTCACCACATAGGCCAGCACGCCGTAGATGCCGATGGCGGCCAGCAGCAGCGCCATTCCCGCCAGGCCCGAAAGCAGCGAGGTCCGGAAGCGCTCTTCCCTGACCGACCCGTGGACCAGGCTGCGCAGGGTCATCACATCGGTGAGGGTCAGGTCTTTGTCGAGCGAGCGCACCTGCTCGCGCGCGAACGCGGTCAGCTCCGCCGGGTCCTCGGCACTGCGAATGGCGAAGAAGAGCGGGTTCGAGCCGTCCACAAACGGAACGTAGACTTCGGGCTGAACCGACGCTCCCATGCCGTCCTGCTTCTCGTCGGCCACCACGCCCACCACGGTCACCCACGGT
>Ga0335077_10007258_pt1 | contig 13711 bp, 12 predicted proteins | sample Lox_Sample_31_FD_207151 | JGI IMG/M metagenome (GOLD analysis project Ga0335077, IMG submission 207151) | Soil microbial communities from Loxahatchee National Wildlife Refuge, Florida, United States - Lox_Sample_3.1 | ecosystem: Environmental > Terrestrial > Soil > Wetlands | place: USA...
CCGCGGCCGGACGCCGCCGCCGTCACGTATACAGCTCCCGGTCATGCTCGTTGACCTGCACCAGCATGCCGTCCGGGTCGACCACGCGCAGGCTGCGGCCGAAGCTCTCGTCCACGATCGCCTCCGGCGCGAAGCCGGCCGCGGCAAGCCGCGCGGCGAGGTCCTCGAGCGGCTCCTGGGTCTCGAACGACAGCTCGACCCGGCCAGGCCTGTCCTGCTCCGCCATCCGCGCCGTGTGCAGCGCGAGCATCCCGCCCGAGCCGTTCAGCTCGGTCCAGTTTCCCGAGCGGGAGCTGTCCCCGGGGATCAGCCCGAGTGCCTTGTAGAACCGCGCCGAGGCGGCGACGTCCGCGACATAGCGGATGGGCATGACCTTCATGACTGCGCACTCCCTTCCGCGGCCAGCCGGTCCAGGTGCGCCACCAGCGCCGCCTCGACCAGACGGGACAGCGACTCCCCGGTATCGACGGACGCGTACTTGGCCCGCCGTATGAGATCTTTCGGCAGGTAAACGTTGAACTGCGCCTTCTCGACGCGGGCCCGCTCCTGTTCCATGGCTAGTAATATAGCATATTAGCAAACTAGAACCGGCGGGCACGGGCCGGCCGAGGCCGGCCCGTGCGCCGCCGGCCCGGGGGCGCGGCGGCCCGTGCGCGGGCCGTGACGGAGTAATATTCCGCGAGTGACGGTCCAGGTTGAGGTGCTCGACAAGGTAACCGGCGAGGTGGTCCAGGCCTTCGCGCGCCTGATCCCGCAGTTGTCCCGGTCGGCGTCACCGCCCGGGCAGGCCGAGATTGAGGCGATCGTGAACTCGTCCGCGAACACGGTGCTCCTGGCCCGCTCCGCGGGCGAGATCACCGGCACGATGACCCTGGTGATGTTCCCGCTGCCGACCGGGCTGCGCGCCTGGATCGAGGACGTCGTCGTCGACAAGTCCGCGCGCGGGCAGGGCACCGGCGAGGCGATGATGCGGGAGGCGATCCGGCTGGCCCAAGAGGCGGGCGCGAAGACCGTCGACCTGACCTCGCGCCCGGCGCGGGAGGCGGCGGGACGGCTCTATGAGCGGCTCGGCTTCGCGATCCGCGAGTCCCGCGTGTACCGGTACCAGCCACAGGACTGAGCCCGCCAGGGACCCGGGCCGGTCAGTCGGCCAGTTCCGCGACGGCCGCCAGCAGCCGGTCGACGTCGGACCGGTCGTTGTAGTGCACCAGCCCGGCGCGCACCGCGCCGCCGGAGTCCCGCAGGCCCAGCGCCCCCGCCAGTTCCCAGGCGTAGTTGTCGCCGTCCCAGACGTTGACCTTCCGCCCGGCCAGGCGCTCGGCGACCTGGCGCGGCGTGCGGCCGGCCACGGTGAAGTACGCGGTGGCGGTGCGCCGGGCCGCCTTCCCGTAGGTGGTGACGTGGTTCATCGCGTCCAGGCCGCCGAGCAGCACCCGGAACAGATCCTGCTCGTGTGCCTCGGCCGCGGCCATCCCGGCCAGGATCCGCTCGCGCCTGGTGCCGCCCGCCCCCGGCCCGGCCAGCGAGGCCAGGTGCTCGACGGCGGCGGTCACCCCGGCCAGGTCCGCGAACGGCAGCGTGCCCTGCTCGAACCGGTCCGGCCCGACGGCGGGCGCCGGGACCAGCTTGTCCGGGGCCAGCGATTCCAGCAGCCCGGGGTCGGCCACCACCGCGCCGATGTGCGGCCCGGACCATTTGTAGGCGCTGGTGGCGTAGAAGTCGGCGCCGAGCCGGCCGGCATCCACCGGGCCGTGCGGCGTGGCGTGCACGCCGTCCACGTAGGCCAGCGCCCCCGCCTGGTGGGCCAGCGCGGTGATGCCGGCCACGTCCGGGCGCGTGCCGATCAGGTTGCTGGCCGCCGACACCGCCACCAGCCTGGTCCGGTCCGAGATCAGCTCGGCGAACAGGGCGAGCGGCAGGTCGCCCTCGGGCATCCGCACGTCGGCCCAGCGGACCGCCGCCCCGGCCCGGGCCGCGGCCTGCACCCATGGCCGGACGTTCGCGTCATGGTCGAGCCGGGTAACCACTATCTCGTCGCCCGGGCCCCAGCCCGCCGCGAGCGTGCGGGCCAGCCGGTAGGTCAGCGTAGTCATGTTCGGGCCGAGGATGACCCCCTCGGGCCGCCCGCCAACGAGATCCGCCACCGCCCGGCGGCACTCCGTGGTGATCTCGTCGGAGCGGCGGCTGGCCGGGAAGGCGCCGCCGGAGTTCCCGATGCCGGCCCGGTACGCGCCGGCGATCGCGCCGATCACGGGCTCGGGCACCTGGGTGCCCGCGGCACCGTCCAGGTAGGCGTAACCGTCGGCCAGGGCCGGATAGGCGGCGCGCACCCGGGCGACGTCAAAGGCCCTCTCGGTCAAGCTGCTCACCCCGCCGTTCACCCTCTGCTCGCTCAGCCGCTCACCCTACCGTGGCCGGCCCGGCGGCTTACCGTGGCCAGTCCGGCGACCGGCCGGAGGCCAGCAGCAGCACCCGCCACGGGTCGTCGTCGCCCGGCCGGCCCGCCCCCGGCGGGCGCTGCGGCACCCCGGCCCGCCAGCCCGCCAGCACGATCTCCGGCGCGGCCGGCCGGTAGTGCTTGCCGAGCGCCCGGGCCAGGTCCCAGGCGTGCAGGTGCCACTCGGCGCAGGCGGCCCCGGCCATCGCGCCCACCGTGACCAGCACGTCACGGTACCGGTGGTGCGGCAGGTCCCAGACCGGCCCCACCCTGCGCGCGTACGACCGGGCCGACGAGGCGTACGCCGCGATGTGCTCGCCGGCCGGGCGGGCAGGCAGCGCCGCGAGCTCGGCCGCGTTCTGCCGGGCCAGCTTGCGGCCCAGCGTGCCGGGGTGCGCCCCGGTCGCCATCAGCCGGGCCAGCCTGCTGCCCGGCGCGTCGTCGAGGTACTCGTGGTAGTCATCGGCCACGCAGCGCAGGTGCCCGGCCAGGTCGGCGGCGCGCCACTCGGCGCACGGGGTTGGCGCCGCCCAGTCCCGCGCGCCGAACAGGGCCGCGAGCTCGCAGATCACGGTCACGCCATCGCGGTAGGAGGCTAATCCGGGGTCAGCGGCCCAGACCGTCACGGCCGGGCCGCCGAACGGCTGACGTCCATGGGTCCTCCCTGCCGGCATCCCGCCCGGCACGCCCCCGCGCCCGGCCCGGTGAACCTGTGCCAGAGTTACCCAGTTTCCGTCATCTCGCCCCTTATCCCGGCAAAATCCGGGGCGGCCCGGTCACGGAAAAACCAGATGACAGCACGCTGGACGTGCGGCTAGCCTGCGGACAATGCCCACCAAACCCTCCAGCTCGCTGCCGCATGCCCAAACTCAGCCTGGACGGGCCCGGGCGCAGGAGACCCCGCTCGCCGCGCTCTGGCGGACCCGGGAGTACCTGCGTCCCTACTACGGCCGGCTCGCGGCGATGCTCGCCGCCGCGATCGGCGCGGCCGCAGCCGAGATCGCGATCCCGTTGCTGATCAAGGACATCATCGACGGGCCGATCGAGCACGGCGACAAAAGCGCGCTGCTCCCGCTGGGCCTGGCCGCGACCGCGCTCGGCGTGATCCAGGCCGCTTTAAGCCTCTACCGGCGCTGGGTGCAGGCCACCGCGGTCACCGGCATGGAGCGGTCCATGCGGGACAGCCTCTACGCTCACCTGCAGCGGCTGCACACCGGGTTCCACGACGACTGGCAGTCCGGCCAGCTGCTCTCGCGCGCCACCACGGACCTGTCGGCGATCCGCCGCTTCGCCGGGTTCGGCACCATCTTCTTCATCACCAACGTGGTCACGTTCGTCGCGGTGATCGCGCTGCTGATCCGGCTGAACTGGTGGCTGGGCCTGCTGACCGCCTGCGTCTTCCTCCCCGTCGTCGTGCTGTGCACGCGCTTTGAGCGGCGGTACCGGGTGCTGTCGCGCCGCGCGCAGGACCAGGAAGGCGACCTGGCCACCTACGTCGAGGAGGCCGCGGCCGGCATCCGGGTGCTCAAGGCGCTGGGCCGGCGCGACGAGGCCGCCGCCCGGCACGGCAGCCAGGCCATGCTCGTGCGCACGACCCAGATCCAGAAGGCCAGGCTGCGCGGCACCTTCTGGGCCGGCCTCGACCTGGTGCCGAACGCGGTCATCGGCCTGATCCTGCTGCTCGGCGCGGTCGCGGTCAGCCGCCAGGAGCTGAGCCTGGGCGGGCTGGTCGCGTTCATCGCGCTCGCGCTGCAGCTGGTCTGGCCGATCGAGGCCATGGGCTACATCCTGGCCTCCGGGCAGGAGGCCGCCACGGCGGCCCAGCGGATCTATGAGATCTTCGACATCGATCCCGCCATCGCCGACCGCCCGGCGGCGCACCGGGCCGCTGCGGCCGGCCGGAGCCGGCGCGGCGGACGGCTCCGCTTCGACCACGTGACGTTCAGCTACCCGGGCGCCTCCGCACCGGTCCTGCGGGACGTGAGCCTGGAACTCGAGCCCGGCGAGACGGTCGCCCTCGTCGGCCCCAATGGCGCGGGCAAGTCCACGCTGCTGCAGCTGGTGCCGCGGCTGGCCGACGTGTCGGGCGGGTCCATCCTGCTGGACGGGACCGACGTCAGGGACCTGCGGCTGGCCGTCCTGCGCACGATGGTGGGCTGCGCCTTCGAGGACCCGACCCTGTTCTCGGCCAGCGTCCGGGAGAACGTCGGCTACGGCGCCCCCACCGCCGCCGAGGAGGAGATCCTGGCCGCGCTCGACGCGGCCCAGGCGGGCTTCGTCACCGATCTGCCCTGGGGGCTGGACACCAGGATCGGCGAGCAGGGCATGGCGCTGTCCGGCGGCCAGCGCCAGCGGGTGGCGCTGGCCCGGGCCATCCTGGCCAGGCCCGCTGTGCTGCTGCTCGACGACCCGCTGTCCGCGCTGGACGTGCACACCGAGGCCAGGGTCACCCGGGCGCTCGCGCAGGTACTGGCCGAGTCCACGGCGCTGGTGGTCGCGCACCGCCCCTCCACGGTGCTGCTGGCCGACCGGGTCGCGCTGCTCGAGGACGGCGTCATCGCCGCCACCGGCACGCACCATGACCTGCTCGCGACCGAGGAACGCTACCGGGACCTGATGAGCGGCGCCGGCCGGGAGGAGGCCGGCCCAGAGGGGACCACCGCGGAGCAGGCCGGCCAGGGCCCTGACCTGACGGAGGCCCGCCGGTGACTACCCAGCCCGCGAGCCAGCCGGCGGCCCAGGCCTGGCGGGGCATCGCAGCCGAGGAGATCGACGAAGTACCGGCGGGCCTGGCCGCGCTGCTGCGGCGGCGCGGCCGGCGGCTGCTGCAGGACCTGCTGCGGCCGCACCGGGCCCGGGCCGCGCTGATCCTGCTGCTGATCGTGATCGCCAACATCGCCGCCCTGGCCGGGCCGTGGCTGGTCGGGATCGGGATCGACCGGATCCCGCAGCTGACCCATTCCCGCGACCTGGGCCCGCTGACGATCGTCATCGCCGCGTTCGCCCTAGCCGTCCTCACCCAGGCCGCCACCACCCGTGCCTACATCACCGCGATGGGCCGCCTCGGCGCGGACGTGGTGCTCGAGCTCCGGCGCCGGCTGTTCGCTCACTTCCAGCGGCTGCCCGTGGCGTTCCACGAGCGCTACACCTCCGGGCGGGTCATCTCCCGGCAGGTCTCCGACATCGACTCGATCTCCGACCTGTTTGACGAGGGCCTGGACTCGCTGGTGTCGGCGGTCCTGTCGCTACTGCTGGTCGGGGCGGGGATGCTGCTGCTCGACTGGCCTCTCGCCCTGGTGGTGCTGGCCGGCTTCGGCCCGCTGACCTGGCTGACGGTCTGGTTCCGGCGCGAGTCGGCCACGGCCTACCGCCGGACCCGGGAAACGATCGCGCAGGTCATCGTGCAGTTCGTGGAGACGTTCGGCGGCATCCGGGCGGTCCAGGCCTTCCGCCGGGAGGGGCGCAACGAGGAGATCTTCGGCGAGCTCAACGCCGACTACGCGGCGGCCAGCCTGCGCTCGTCCCGCCTGATCGCCATCTACTCTCCGGGCATCACCCTGGTCGGCAACCTCGCGATCGGGGCGGTACTGCTCTACGGCGGGCTGCGGGTCATCGACGGCAGCATGAAGGTCGGCGTGCTCGTCACGTTCCTGCTCTACCTGCAGCGCTTCTTCGACCCGCTGCAGGACCTGTCGCAGTTCTACAACACCTTCCAGTCCGCGGCCGCGGCGCTGGAGAAGATCTCCGGCGTGCTGGACGAAGCCCCCGCGGTGCCCGAGCCGGACCTCCCGGTACCGCTGCCGGCCAGCCCGGGCGCCCCGGATGGCCCGCGCGGCCAGGGCGACCCGGTCCGCCGCGGCCGGGGCGTGCGGTTCGAGCACGTCCGGTTCGGCTACCGGGACCAGCCGGTGCTGCCCGGCCTGGACCTGACCATCCCGGCCGGGCAGACCGTGGCCCTGGTCGGGGCCACCGGCGCGGGCAAGACCACGATCGCGCGGCTGATGGCCAGGTTCTACGATCCTGGCCAGGGCCGGGTGCTGCTGGACGGCGTCGATCTCCGGCAGCTGTCCGAGCCCAGCCTGCGCCGCGAGGTGATCCTTATCACCCAGGAGAACTTCCTGTTCAGCGGCAGCATCGCCGACAACATCGAGCTGGGCAGGCCGGGCGCGGCGCGGGCCGACATCGAGGCGGCGGCCCGGGCCATCGGCGCGGACGGGTTCATCTCGGCGTTCCCGGCCGGCTACGACGAGCCGGTGGGCAAGCACGGCGGCCGGCTCTCCGCCGGGCAGCGGCAGCTGATCTCCTTCACCCGCGCGTTCCTGGCCGCCCCGGCTGTGCTGGTGCTCGACGAGGCCACCTCGCTGCTGGACATCCCCAGCGAGCGGCTGGTGCAGCGGGCGCTGCGCACCATCCTGGCCGGCCGTACCGCCCTGATCATCGCGCACCGGCTGTCCACCGTGCGGATCGCCGACCGGGTGCTGGTGATGGCCGACGGCCGGATCATCGAGGACGGGCCGCCGGACCGGCTGCTGGCCGAGGGCGGCGAGTACTCGGCGCTGCACGCCAGCTGGCAGCAGAGCCTCGCCTGAGGTCCCGCCCGGCCCGTCCAGCCCACCCCGCCGGCCTGCGTAGGTAGGCTGCCTTTCTGCCGCGCATGCCCGCGACCGGCCACTTTGCACGGACATGCCTGGCCGAGACCCTGGCGAGGGGGGAGCTGATGGCCACTGATGACATCCCCCGCTGGCCGCACCGCCCGCCCGGCCGGCCCGGGATCCGGGTGCTCGGCAGGCACCCGCTCAGGGCGAGCCTGATCGGCCTCGGCCTGGCGGCGTATTCCTGGATCGCCGCCGGCACCGTCCCGTTCACCAGGAACGCGCTGCTGATCGTGCTGCTGCCGGGGGCGGTGGCGGCCGTGATCGCCTACGGGCGGCCGCCGCGGCGCATCCCTGCCCCGCAGAGCATGGACGTGGCCGGCTTCTCCTACTGGGCCATCGCCGTCACAGCCCTGTTCGAGTGGGAGGCGTCCGGCTTCCGGGACAGCTCGCCCTGGTGGCACCCGTCGCTGACCGAACTGATCAACCCGACGCTGGACGCCCATCCGGTCAAGGCCGTGGCGATCCTTGTTTGGCTGCTCAGCGGGTGGGCATTGGTGCGGCGGTGACGGCCAGATGACGACCCGGATAATCACGATCATCGGCTTCGCCGCCGTCGTCACCGCCCTGTTCGCGCTCGAGTTCCTCGCCCGGCGGAAGGACTCGCGAATACCCACGCTCGGCGAGTGGATCGGCTACGTGATGCGGCCCTGGGCCGGCCGGCTGCTGGTCCTGCTCGGCTGGCTGTGGCTCGGCTGGCACTACTTCTCCCGGTTACGGCCCGCGCGGCCCGCTCCGCTAGGCTGTGCGCGTGATCAAGCGGCGTCAGCATGTCAGCGGCCAGGCCGAAGCGGAGTACGCGGCAGATGTCGCCCTGGCCGACCAGTTCGATGACCTGCTCGAGGCGGCCCGCACGGCCGAGCAGGCGTTCCGGCAGGCCCAGGCCGCAGGCCGGCCGGCTGATGAGGTGTACCCGCTGGCCAGGACGCTCGACAGCGCGCTGACCGAGGCGATGCGGGCCGCGTACGCGGGCCAGCGCGCCGAGATCGGCCCGCATGGTTATGACGACCGGATCTTCCGGCGCAAGGCCAGGGCAACGTCCCCCGTGCGCGCCTGGACCGACGAGGCCGAGCGCCTGCTGACGCTGCGCGAGTCGCACCGGCTCACCGGCATCCCCCCGATGCCGCGCACTGACCTGCCCGCCGCGGGGGCCGTCACGCACGTACCCGCCTGAACCCGGCCCGCCGCCGGCGGCGTGTCGCCTTCCCGCGGCAATGGCCGCGGAGCAGTCTGGTGATGACAATGCCGGCGCCGGGTTCCGAACTCATCGTAATCAGTTGGCTGCATGTCGTGATGGGTGCGGTAACAATGGGTAGTACCTCAGTGCCAGAACGCGTAGCCACGAAAGCTACAAAGGGTGGTGCGGAAAACCGTCACAACGGGCCATGCCGCGCTCCGCAGTACTGCTGGCACAGTAGGGTGTGATCAAGACCACAACGAGGAAATGACCAGGAGGCACGCGGATGTGCCCTCACACGCCACCGTGTCCGGACGCGAGCCGCCCGGACCGTGAGGCGGCCCGAACCATCATCAGCCACCCCGAGCAGGGCTGGAGCCTGCTCTGCAACGGCATAGTCGTTTTTGAAGATACCGGGGAGCTGCTTCCCGACGGTGAGCCGATCGCGCCGCACCGGCCGACCGACCTGATCTCGCAGCCAGCCGTGTCCGTCCGGCCGCCAGAATCGCCCGCCACGAGCAGTCACCCGCCCGCCGCCTAGCCGGCCCGGCCGGGCTAGTCCCCGGCCCGCCCGGGTCTAGTCACGGCCCCGCCGGATCTAGCCCCCGGCCCGCCCGGCAGGAACGGCCAGCACATCGCGCAGCCAGGAGCCGACCGCCTGCCGGACCTGCTGCGGGCGCCGGGACAGGGCGTGCGTCTCGCCCGGCAGTACCACGACCCGGGACGCGTCGGCCGCGTCCGGGATGCCGAACGGGTCCCGGTCCCCGTTCACCACGAGCACATCGGTGCCGGCCGCGCGCAGTTCGTCGGCCCGCGAGCGTTCCGGGCGGCCCGGCGGGTGCAGCGGGAAGGCCAGCGCGACGACCGCCCTGGCCCCCGCCGCCCGGGCGGTGCGGCAGGCCAGCCGCGCGCCGTTGCTGCGGCCGCCCTGCACCAGGGGCACCCCCGGGACCTCCCGGCGCAGCGCCTCGATGATCTCCAGCCAGGCCGCGTCCTGCCGGTCCGGCGAGCCGGGGGCGCGCGCGCCGCGGACCCGGTAGGGCTGCAGGACCCGGGCGACGGCGGCGCCGAGGTCGCGCCCGGCGTCCCGCGCCGCGAGCAGGTCCTTGCTGTCGGCGCCGCCACCCGCCCCGTGCGTGAGCGCCAGCAGGAAGGCCGGCTTGCCCGGCTTGTCCAGTTCGACCCGGGCGGGCCCCGCGACGGTCATGATCTCCATGCCGCGCAGCGTAGCCGCCCGGATCAGGAGATCGCAGGTCAGGGCAGGACCGCGACATCGACCGCCTCGAGCTGCTCCGAGGTGAAGTTGCCCACCAGCAGCGTCCGGCCGTCCGGCTCCAGCGCCATCTCGCGCGGGAACCCGCCCGCCCTGAGGTAGCCGATCAGCGCGGGCCGGCCCGCCAGCGCCGCCGGCACGCTCACCACGGCCAGGCCCGACGCGGCGCCCGCCGCGCCGAACCGGTTGGAGTCGGCGACCACGATCCGCGTCCCATCGTCCACGAGCATCAGCCCGACCGGAGCCTCCCCCACCGCGACGCTGGCCACCAGGGCATGGGCCGGGTCGGTGCGCAGCCGGGCCGCCGAGAAGCCCAGTAGGCGGTCGCTGCCGCGGGCGGTCACCCACACCACGCCGCCGCCCGCGGAGGTGACCACCCTGACCGGGCTGCAGCCCGCTTCGACCGTGGACACGACCGATCCGGCCGGATCGGTCTCCGCCCGGGCCAGGCCGATGACCGTCAGCGTCCCCCGCCCGCCCAGGGGCGACGAGCCCGGTGGCCGGCCGGCCGCGACCTCGCTGGTCGCGTACAGCCAGCGGCCGTCCGGGGATACGGCCAGCCCCACTGGCGCGATCCCGAGCGGGATCATGCCGACGAGGTCCGCGGCACGGAAGCCGTCGGCCAGCGCCTGGCGGAGGTCGTAGACCGCGATCGAGCCGCTGTCCTCGAGGCTCACGAACGCGAAATGGCCGCCGGGCGGGACCGCGACCTCGATGGCGCCGCCGGCGCTCTCGCTGCCCAGGACCCCGAGCAGCGGGCGGGCCTGGCCGCTCTCCGCGCGGCTGACGCTGATCACCGCCGCGCCGTCGGCGTCATCGGCAGCCAGGAGGTAGCGGCCGTCGGGGGTCAGCGCCTCGCCGAGCGTCTGCCCGCCCGTGCTCACCTGGCGGACCAGGGACGGCACTCCCGGCCCGGCGACCCGGAACGCCCCGACGACCCCGGATCCGGCGAGCGCAACGAACGCCCAGTGCCCGTCACCGGTCACGACAACGCCGAACGGGGTCGAGGGCACCGGCTCCACCGACGTGGGCACGGTGCGCAGCAGCGGCCCGGACGCCGTCGCGGCGCTGCAGCCGGGAAGACCGCGCGGAACCCTTACGACGCCGCCGGCTCGCGGGCTGCCCCCGGCCGCGGCTGGCCGGGGCCGGGGCGTGCCGCCGGCCGTCGTCTTTGTCCCGGCCGAGCAGGCGGCGACGGCAGCGGTCACTAGCAAGACGGCGATCGCCGCTGACGGCTGCCTCACGCCCACAGGGTAGGCCGTCGGGGCCCGTGCGACCCGCGACTAAGCGTGCAGGATCTTCTTCAGGAATTGGCCGGTGTAGCTGTCGTCGACGAGCGCGACGTCCTCGGGCGTGCCGGTCGCGATCACGTCGCCGCCACGGGATCCGCCCTCGGGCCCCAGGTCGATGACCCAGTCCGCCGTTTTGATCACGTCGAGGTTGTGCTCGATGACGATGACGGTGTTGCCGCCGTCCACGAGCCGGCTGAGCACGCCGAGCAGCTTGCGGATGTCGTCGAAGTGCAGGCCCGTGGTGGGCTCGTCCAGCACGTAGATGGTCCGGCCGGTGGACCGGCGCTGCAGTTCCGAGGCCAGCTTGACCCGCTGCGCCTCGCCGCCGGACAGCGTCGGCGCGGGCTGGCCGAGCCGGACGTAGCCGAGGCCGACATCGACCAGCGTCTGCAGGTGCCGGTGGATCGCGGGGATGGCCTGGAAGAACTCCGCGCCCTCCTCGATCGGCATGTCCAGCACGTCGGCGATGGTCTTGCCCTTGTAGTGCACCTGCAGGGTGTCGGTGTTGTACCGGGCGCCGTGGCAGACCTCGCACGGCACGTACACGTCAGGCAGGAACTGCATCTCGATCTTGATGGTGCCGTCGCCCGAGCACGCCTCGCACCGGCCGCCCTTGACGTTGAACGAGAACCGGCCCGGCTGGTAGCCGCGCACCTTCGCCTCGGTGGTCTGCGCGAACAGCCGCCGCACGTGGTCGAACACCCCGGTGTAGGTGGCCGGGTTGGACCGCGGCGTCCGGCCGATCGGGCCCTGGTCGACGTGCACCACCTTGTCCAGGTGCTGCATGCCGGTGACCCGGGTGTGCCTGCCGGGCACGATCCGCGCGCCGTGCAGTTCCTTGGCCAGCGCGCTGTACAGGATGTCGTTGACCAGCGTCGACTTGCCGGACCCGGAGACCCCGGTGACCGCGATGAAGCAGCCGAGCGGGAACGCCACGTCCACGCCGCGCAGGTTGTGCTCACTGGCCCCCTTGACCACGACCTCCCTGGTCCTGGCGCGCGGGCGGCGATCGCGGGGCACCGGGATGGACTCGCGGCCGGTCAGGTACGCGCCGGTCAGCGACTCCCGGCTGGCCAGCAGCCGCTCGAGCGGGCCGGAGACGACGATGTGGCCGCCGTGCTCCCCCGCCCGCGGGCCGATGTCGACCACCCAGTCGGCGGCGCGGATCGTGTCCTCGTCGTGCTCGACCACGATCAGCGTGTTGCCGAGGTCCCGGAGCCTGATCAGCGTCTCCAGCAGGCGGTGGTTGTCGCGCTGGTGCAGGCCGATCGACGGCTCGTCGAGCACGTACAGCACGCCGACCAGGCCCGACCCGATCTGCGTGGCCAGCCGGATCCGCTGGGCCTCGCCGCCGGCCAGGGTCGCCGACGCCCGGTCCAGGGTCAGGTAGTCGAGCCCGACGTCGAGCAGGAAGCCGAGCCGGGAGTTGACCTCCTTGAGGATCCGGCCCGCGATCTGCTGGTCCCGGTCGGACAGCTCCAGCTCGAGCAGGCGCTTCGCCAATTCGCCGATGGGCAGGGCGCAGAACTCGGCGATCGACTGGCCGTCCACGGTCACCGCGAGCGACACCGGTTTGAGCCGGGCCCCGTGGCACACCGGGCAGGGCACCTCGCGCATGTACCCGGCGTAGCGCTCCCGGCTCGCGTCGCTCTCCGCCTTGGAGTGCCGCTCCTCGATGAACGGGATCGCGCCGGTGAAGTGGGTGTAGTAGGAACGCTCCCGGCCGTACCGGTTCTTGTACCGGACGTGCACCTGCTTGTCGTAGCCGCGCAGCAGCGCGGTGCGGGCGGCCGCGGGCAGCCGCTCCCAGGGCGTGTCGATGCTGAACCCGATCGCGTCGCCGAGCGCCTCGATCAGCCGGATGAAGTAGTCGCTGAAGTGCCCGCCGCTCCACGGGCCGATCGCGCCCTCGGCCAGGGTCTTGCCCGGGTCGGACACCACCAGCTCGGGATCGACCTCCAGCTTGGTGCCCAGGCCGGTGCAGTCCGGGCAGGCGCCCCACGGCGAGTTGAACGAGAACGACCGCGGCTCGAGCTCGTCGAACGACAGGTCGTCGTACAGGCAGGCCAGGTGCTCGGAGTACATCCGCTCCCGGTGCGGGTCGGCCTCCGGCAGGTCGACGAAGTCCAGCACCACGGTGCCGCCGGACAGGCCCAGCGCGGTCTCCACCGAGTCGGTCAGCCGGCGCCGGGACGACTCCTTCACGTCCAGCCGGTCGACCACGACCTCGATGTCGTGCTTCTCGTACTTCTTCAGCGCCGGCAGCTCGCCCCCGGCGCCGACGCTGTCCAGCCTGATCACGACGCCGTCCACCCGGGCCCGCGAGTAGCCCTTGGCCTGCAGGTCGCGGAGCATCTCGGCGTACTCGCCCTTGCGCCCGCGCACCATCGGCGCCAGCACCTGGAACCGGGTGCCCTCCTCCAGCTCGAGCACCCGGTCGACGATCTGCTGCGGGGTCTGCCGCGCGATCGGGCGGCCGCACACCGGGCAGTGCGGCTTGCCGACCCGTGCGTACAGCAGCCGGAGGTAGTCGTAGACCTCGGTGATCGTGCCGACGGTTGAGCGCGGGTTGCGGCCCGCGGCCTTCTGGTCGATGGACACGGCGGGCGACAGCCCGTCGATGAAGTCGACGTCGGGCTTGTCCATCTGGCCGAGGAACTGCCGGGCGTAGGCCGACAGCGATTCGACGTACCGGCGCTGGCCCTCGGCGAAGATCGTGTCGAAGGCCAGGCTGGACTTCCCGGACCCGGACAATCCGGTGAACACGATCAGGGCATCGCGCGGCAGGTCGAGCGAGACGTCCTTGAGGTTGTGCTCGCGGGCGCCGCGGACCACCAGGCGATCAGCCACTGTGCGCTCAGCTCTCCGGTCGTTGACGTC
>Ga0335077_10007259_pt1 | contig 13711 bp, 12 predicted proteins | sample Lox_Sample_31_FD_207151 | JGI IMG/M metagenome (GOLD analysis project Ga0335077, IMG submission 207151) | Soil microbial communities from Loxahatchee National Wildlife Refuge, Florida, United States - Lox_Sample_3.1 | ecosystem: Environmental > Terrestrial > Soil > Wetlands | place: USA...
AAGGCGCGCGCAGCGAGGCGAAGCCGAGCGAAGTCAATCGGACAGGAGAGATGGCCGAGCGGTCGAAGGCGCACGCTTGGAAAGCGTGTGTACCGAAAGGTACCGTGGGTTCGAATCCCACTCTCTCCGCCAGCTATCTCGCTTCGCGCCGGAAGAACGCGTGGCGCAGCGCGCGCGGGCGCGCAGGCGCCGCGGCCAGGAGCGGGCTCCGGTCGAAGTAGACCACGTGCCGGTAGATGAGCCCGTTGCGCAGCTGCACGCTCGCGACGCCGTCGAGCTCGACCACCGTGCCGCGGATCGGGATCGAGGCATGCCAGCCGTTCAAGAAGCCGTCCTTCATCGGCTGTGAGCCGCGGTGCGTCCACGTCCAGTCGGGGAAGCGCGCGAGCAGCTTCGTGAAGTACTCGAGCAGCGCGCGCCGCCCCCGCACACCCGGCCAGTTGTCCGGGTCCGCGTAGAACGCGTCCTCCGTGTAGAACGAGGCGAGACGCTCCGGTCGATTGCCGCTCCACGCCGGCAGCCAGAGCTCGTTGAACTCCCGTGCACTTCGCGCGTCGAGACCTTCGAACGTCATCATGACTCGAGGTTTACGCCCGCGCGCAGCCGCGCGCTGTGAAACGCTCCACAAGTCACGGTCCGGTCAGGCACAAGTCAGATTTGGCCGAGCGCCGCGGTGTTAGCGTGGGCGGATGAAGCCCCTACACACTCTCCTCGCACTCGTGTGCGCGCTGGGCGGCGCGGCTGCTCCCGCGCGCGCGTCGACCGTGAGCTACCACCTGAACGGGCGAGTCACCCAGGTGAAGGGCGCCGCGGGCCCGCTCGGCGCGCTCGGCGTGCAGCACGACGCGCTCGTCTCGATCGACTGGACGATCGAGCGGACGACTCCGGTACACGACACGAACCCCGCCGTCTTCAGCACGAGCTACTGGGCAACGACGCCGGCCAACGGCATCACGTCGTTCACCGTGAAGATCGGCAGCTGGACGGCGACGGGTCAGAGCCCGACGGCGCCCGGCACGATCGACGTGAACGTGATCAGCGTGCGCGACGGGCCGCCGTCACAGCCGCTCGACACGCTCGACCTGTCGCGCAGCTCGGTCGACACGAACAGCCTGGTGACCGCGAACGACCCGAACGGCTCCGAGATCGTGCTGAACCTCGCCGCGCCGGACGGCGGCGGCAGCACGAGCAACGCGCTCGGCGAGCAGGACCCCGCGAAGTACCCCGCGAGCACGGGCTACGTCGTGGGCCGCACCGGCGTCGAGGTCGACTTCTCGATCGGCGGGCCCGATCCGACCGTGAAGTGCCGTGCCTCGCAGCTCGCGAGCGCGGGCGCGCTTTGCCAGTCGACGCTCGCGTGCCTGGCGGCGCACGCGAAGGCGCCCGCCAAGGACCCGAACGACGTGAAGCTCGACGCCTGCGAGCAGAAGGCGCACGACAAGTTCGTGGCCGCGTTCGACAAGGCCGCGGCGAGCGCCGTCCGCGCGGGCCTCGCGTGCCCCACGAGCGAGGACGGCGCGGCCTTCGCGGGCGACTTCGCCACGGCCGCGGACGCGGTCGTCTCGGTCGTGCAGTCGGTGAACCCGCAGACTCCCACCGTGGTGTCGTCGTGGTATTCGGGCGCGGGAGCCATGTGCGGCGCCGCCGCGAAGGCCGAGGCCAAGAACGCCGCGAAGCCCACCACCAAGCTCGCGCTGCTGCGCGAGAAGGCGCGCCTCAAGCTCGGGACCGCCGCGCAGGCCGCGGTGACCAAGGCCGAGGCCAGGGGCGTGGCGTTCGACCCGGAACCCGACGTCGCGGGGCTGGTCGAGTCGATCGACCATCTGGTCGACGACGCGGTGGCCGAGCTCGCCGGCCCCTAGCCGAGGCGAACGCCGCTCGAAAACGCAGCCCGGCGCGTCCGAGTTGCGCCGCCCCGAGTTTGCTACGCTGCCGGCCCGCGCGCGCCCATAGCTCAGTTGGATAGAGCGTCAGGTTGCGGACCTGAAGGTCGCATGTTCGAGTCATGCTGGGCGCGCCACTCCGCAACGTGCCACCACTGCGCCTGGTTCGCGCAGTCAAGGCACGGCTCGCGCCACGCTGTCAGCTCGGGCTGCCTCCAGCGCCTGAAAGCGCGCGATCGCCGCTTGGACGTTGAACAGCATGCGCTCGCGGCCAAGTCGCTCATCGAATCCAGCGTGTCGCACCACCTCCAGCACGCCTGGGTTCAACCCCGTCATCCAGAACACGGCGCCGAGCTCGGCCAGCCGTTTCTCGCCGTCGATCAGCGCCTGCAAGGCCGAGTATTCGATGTCGAACACCGCGCTCATGTCCCATGCAACCACGCGCGGCTTGTACTGCGCCTCCAGCGCGAGGATCTGCTCCTTCACGAACTCGGCGTTGAGGAAGAACAGACGCCCCTCCGGCCGCACGATCAAGAGGCCCTCGAAGGTCTCGTCGTCAGGGTGTTCGGGGGACAGGGGCCGCAATACGTCGGTCCCGCGCTTGCGGCCGAGGACGTACACGTGCGGGCGGGCCGTCTGATGGGAGAGGCCGATCAGTGACAAGACGATCGCCACCGTGATCCCCTGCAGAGTGCCGAACAAGAGGACGCCGGCCGCGGCTGCGAGGCCCCAGTAGAACTCCATCGAGCGCACTTTGCGAATGGCGAGGAACTCACGCGGCTGGATCAGCCCGACCGAGTAGTAGATCACGATCGCCGCGAGCGTCGCGTGCGGCAGGTAGCCCAGCAATCCCGAGAGCAGCAGCATGGTGGCGACTGCAGCACCGGCATTGACGAGTGAGACCGTTTGTGACCGCCCCCCCGTTGCGCGCACGACCGCGGTCTGCGAGGTGCCGCCGCCAGCGGGCATCGCGCCGAGCAGCGCGCCACCGAGATTGCCGACGCCGGTGGCGACGAGCTCGCGATTCGCGTCGATAGGGGGATCGCCGGGACGGAGAAAGGCGCGACCCGCCGCAATCGTTTCGGTGAAGCTCATCAGCGCGATCCCGAGCGCGCCCGGCAGCATCTGCCGGACCAGCGCGAGATCGGGCAGCGTGAGGGACGGCAAGCCACTCGGAATCGCTCCCACCGTCGAGAGTCCCCGCGCGTGCAGGACGAAGTACCACGACGCAGCGATGCTGCCGCCGACCACGAGCAATGGCGCCGGCGAATGCGGCCACAGGCGGTCCATTCCGATGAGCACCAGAAACGCCAGCGCAGCCACCGCGAGCGTGAGCAAAGAGGTGGCCGGCAAGTGATGCACGATCTGGACGAGGTCGACGAAGAATTCCTGCTTGGCGATGTGGATGCCCAGGAGCTTCGGCACCTGGTCCAGCACGATCACGAGTCCGACTCCCGCTTTGAAGCCGGTCAACACCGGGACGGAGATGAAGCTCGCGAGGAATCCGAGCCGCAAGAGCCGCGCCAGAAGCAGCACCGCGCCGACCAGCGCGGTCAGCGTCGCGGTCGCCATGACCAGCTTCTGCGGGTCACCGTCCGGCACGGCCAGGCCGAGCTGCGCGCCTGCCAGGATCCCCAGTGTGGCGGAGGTGCTGACGTTAAGCACCCGAGAGGTTCCCAGCAGTGCGTAGACCAACATCGGCAGGAAGCACGTGTACAGACCGACGGCGACGGGTAGACCTGCGACGGTCGCGTAGGCCATGGCCTTGGGCAGCACGACCGCTGCGGCCGTGAGACCGGAGACAACGTCGAAGCGGAGCGTGGCGGTGTCGAACCGGGTCGCCTTCGGACCTGTTGGATGCGGACTCACGCGACCTCTCCCGGTCGCTCGCCGAGCCCGACCGCGGCGCAGGCGGCGGCGACGGTCAACGAAGTCTTCCGGCAATCTCCTGACTGAGCGCGCCGACGGCCTGGCTCATCGCGGCCACCATGGACGCGGTGGAACCGTCCGCAGCCTGCTGCACGATGTGGGACTCGCGCGCTTCCTTGGACCCTTTGCCTGCGGGGCCTTGGATCGTCCAGCGAGCGTCCAGGGATACCGTGTCGTGCTCGTCTGCATCGAATCGGAGGATGGCGATCGAGATCTGCCGATCGATGCCCGTTGCCGTGAACGAGGGGTAGGGCACGACCTCGACGTCTCCGAGGAGCCGGACGAGATTCGCGGAGACCACGCCTTGCACGTTCCGGTCGAGCGGCTCGCCCCATACTCCGGTCGACGAGAGAATGAGCTGGTTCTGGCCGCTGCGACGGACAATCTCCAGCCGATCCAGGTACGCCGCCACGGTGACTGGACCGACCCCGAGCGTCAGCCGGGCTCCGTCCGCAGCGGAACCCGCCCCGACGGCGGATGTCTCGACGACGGGTGTGAGCACGAAGTAGCGAGAGACATCCTGTTGCGGTGCGAGCGCCGAGCAGCCGCTCGCAAGCCACGCGATGACAGGGACAACGCCGATTCCAATGCGCCTCATCGCTCTCCCTCCTTGACGGGCTTGCCGCGCACGAGCATTGCCGGATTGCGCTCGAGCTCCACCGCCAGGCGATTCACGGACGCCGCCGCCTGCGCGAGCTGGTCGAGCGTTCGGCCGAGCTGGTAGAGGAGCGGCGAGCCCGGCTGCACGACCGCCTGGACGCTCTGCAACGCGTCGCGCGCCGCGACGAGCGCCTCGTTGGCCCGCGGGACCGTGTCAGCCTTCAACGCGTCGGTGACGCCCTCGACGCTCACGAGAGTTTGGTGGAGCTGATCCGCGGCAGAGTCGATCTTCTTCACGGTCGTGGGAAGCCCGTCCAGGGTCGCCTGCAGGCCCGGCGAGCTCGCCAGCCGATTGAAGCTCTCGGCCGCCGCCTTGAACGAGTTCACCAACCCGTCGATGTCGAGGCTGTCGAGCTTCGCCATGAAGGCGCCCGCCTTGGCTTGGACCTCTTCGAGCGCCGTCGGAATGGTCGGAATCTCCGGGTACGGGACGTCCGGCCCTGCACGGAACTCGGCGGGCGTATCCGGCTGCATCTGCAGCTCCACGTAGAGCACGCCGGTCACGAAGCTCTCGGTCCTGAGCTGCCCCCGCATTCCGCGCTTGACCAATTCCGAGATCGTCTCCCGATCGGGTCGGACGGTGCTGCCTCCAGCGACGATGTTCGCCTGGTCGAGCCCGATGACCACCGGAATCAGAAGAGGGGCCTTGCTGTCGAGCCCTGCGTCGTTCCCGAGCTTCAGCAGGATGCTCGTCACCGCGCCCAGCTGGATGCCCTTGAACTTCACCGGGGCGCCCACGCGGAGCCCATTGACGTCGCCCTCGAAGAACAGGACGGCCGGATACACCTTCCGGAAGAACCGCCCCGAGCCGAGGACTCCCACCGCGACGGTGGCGAGCACCAGGGCGCCGACGACGAAGGCGCCGATCACGGTCGGACTGACTCGTTTACTCATGCGTTGCTCCAGTGGGTTTGGTGGCGCCGCGCGCGAGGAAGGTGCGAACGGCGTCGTTGCCGTGTTCGCGCAGCGTCTTCGGGTCGCCCGTCGCGGTGATCGTCCGCTTGTCGACGTCGAGGAAGATGCTGTTCGTGGCAATCGCGAAGATGCTCGCCAGCTCGTGAGTCACGACGACCACCGTCGCGCCCAGGCTGTCGCGGAGCTCGAGGATGAGCTCGTCGAGGAGGTGCGAGCTGATCGGGTCGAGGCCGGCCGAAGGCTCGTCGAAGAAGAGATACTCGGGGTCGAGGGCCATCGCGCGGGCCAGGCCGGCGCGCTTCTGCATGCCACCGCTGATCTCGTTCGGGTAGTAGTCCTCGAAGCCTTTGAGCCCGACGAGCGCGAGCTTGAGCGACGCCACCTTGCGGATCTCCGCGGGCCCGAGATCGGTGTACTGCTGCAGCGGCAGCGCGATGTTCTCGGCGAGCGTCATCGAGCTCCAGAGCGCGCCACTCTGGAAGAGAACCCCGATGCGCCGCAACAGAGCAGCGCGCTCCGGCGGTGTCGCCGCCGTGAAGCTCTGCCCCTGATACAGGATCTCGCCCCGCGCCGGCTCGAGCAGCCCGATCAAGTGGTTGAGCAGCGTGCTCTTGCCGCAGCCGCTGCCGCCCATGATCACGAAGACGTCGCCCCGCCGCACGGTGAAGTTGAGGTCGTGCATCACGACGAAGCTGCCGAACGCCATCGTGAGGTCGCGCACGACGATCGACGCTTCCGTCTCGCCGGTCCCGTTGCCGCGCTTGGTCGTGCCGTCCGCCATGGTCGCCCTCAGATCCCCAGCACGTAGAACAGCACGGCGAACACGCCGCACGCGCCGATGATGAGCACGATGCTGGTGACGACCGCCGACGTCGTGGCCTCGCCCACGGCGGCCGCGCTGTTGCCGCACTCCATTCCCCGCAGGCACCCGGATACCGCGACCAGGGCGCCGTAGACCGCTGTCTTGAAGACGCCGCCCGAGATCTGCGTGAGAGTCAGTGCCGAGACTGTCTCGTTGTAGTACGTGGTCCACGACAGGTGGAGCATCGTCACGCCGACGAGCCCTCCTCCGAGGATGCCGACGAGGTCGGCGTAGAGGCAGAGCAGCGGCATCATCAAGAAGAGCGCGAGCATGCGCGGGAGCACGAGAAATCCCATCGGATCGATGCCCATCGTCGCGAGGGCGTCGATCTCGCGGTTCACCTTCATCGTGCCCAGCTCGGCGGCGAACGACGCGCCGGTCCGGCCGGCCATCACGATCGCCGTCATCATGCCGGCCATGTCGTGCACCATGGCGATGCCGACGAGGTCGGCGACGTAGATGGCTGCGCCGAACTGCTGGAGCTGCACGGCGCCGACGAACGCGAGGATCGTTCCCACCAGGAAGCTGATGAGGGACACGATCCCGAGCGCCTCGGCGCCGCTGCGCTGGATGATGAACAGGAGATCGGACACGCGGAAGCTCACGCGTCCGGGCCGGAGCGCGGCGAGCGCGATCACCGCACGCCCCAGAAAGTTCAGCAGCTCCGCGCCGGCGCCGACCGCGTGCTCGGTCGCGACGCCGATCCGCTCGAGCACCCCCGGCTGCTCGACCGCGCGTCGGGCGCCTTGCTTCTCGGGAACGGCCTCGGCCAGCGCGAGCAGACGCTGCACGCCGCTCGGGAGCCCGGCGCGGTCGACGGCGACGCCGCGCGTCCGGCACAGCTCGCTGATGTCGACGAGCGCAGTCAGAAGGCTCGAGTCCCAGCGGCCGAGGTCGCTGGCCTCGAAGCTCACCGGGCCCGCGCCAGACGAGAGGGCTCGCTCGACATCCGCGGTCGACGGGACGCGGTGAGAGAGCTGCCAATCGCCCGTGACGCGAATGCGGAAGCCCCCGTCGCCTGCCCGCGCGACGGAGAGCGCCGCTACCCCCGAGGCGGCCGAGGGAGTGCTCATCGCAGGTCCGCTGCGAAGGGAGGCTCCGAGGCGGTCTCACTTCGCATCCAGTTGGCGATCCAGCGGAGGACGAAGACGAAGAAGAGCCCGGTCGAGAGCCCGCACATGAGCGTACCCGTCAGCGTCTCGATCGGCGCCAGCATCCGCCACGGCCTGGCCAGCACGACATCGCCGTAGCCGGTGCTCGTGTAAGTGACTCCCGAGAAGTAGAACGCCGTCTCGGCATCGGGAAGACAGCCCCACGAGAAATAGAAAAAGGCCCAGAAGGAGATCTCGGCCAGATGAATCAGAATCAGCCAGCACGACAGACCGATCACGAAGCGGGTGACGAACCAGAAGCCCGACCGATCCAGAGCGCGCGACCACATCATGGCCCGAAGCAGCACGTCGAGCCCGATGACGTGCATGGCCACCGTCACCACGACCAAGCCAACGGCGAGGAGACTGTTTGCGAGCATCGGCGAAGTTCAGAACTTCTCTTCCACGTACTTGTAGCGATAGTCGGGCTCGCGATAGCCGTGCGCCTTCCCGCGCGCCGGCAGCTTCACCTTCTCGCGCTTCACCGACTTGTACGGAATCTTGCTCAGCAGGTGAGTGATGAGATTCAGGCGAGCGCGCTTCTTGTCGTCCGCATTCACGACGTACCACGGCGCCCAGGACGTGTCGGTCGCCTTGAACATGTCGTCGCGCGCGCGCGAGTAGTCGTACCAGCGACTGTACGACTCGAGATCCATCGGCGAGAGCTTCCAGATCTTGCGGCCGTCGTCGATGCGAGCTTCGAGCCGGCGGGTCTGCTCCTCCATGCTCACCTCCAGCCAGTACTTGAGCAGGATGACGCCGTCGGTGAGCATGAGCCGTTCGAAGCCCGGAACCATGTCGAGGAAGCGCTTCGCCTCCACCTCGGTGCAGAAGCCCATGACGCGCTCGACGCCCGCGCGGTTGTACCAGCTGCGGTCCCAGATCACGACCTCGCCGGCTGCCGGCAGGTGCGGCAGATAGCGCTGGGCGTACATCTGACTCTTCTCGCGATCGGTCGGCGAGGGCAGCGCGATCACGCGAAACACCCGCGGACTCACACGCTCCGTGATCGCCTTGATCGTCCCGCCCTTTCCGGCGCCGTCCCTGCCCTCGAAGACGATGCAGATCCGGAGCCCCTTCGCCTTGACCCACTCCTGCAGCTTGACCAGCTCGACGTGGAGCTTCGCCAGCTCGCGCTCGTACTCCTTGCTGGAAAGCTTGCCGTTCTCCTTCACCGGCTTGTCTGTACGGGCCATCGTGCTCTGCTCCTGTTCGAAGGTCTAGCGCCACTCTTTGAGCTGCTTCGCGGCCGTTCCGAAAGGACCGAGCTGGTAGACGGCTGCGCCCGCGGGCGAGAATGTGAACGGCTCGAACGGCTCGGCGAGCAGCTTGTCCAGGTACTCTCGCGGCGCGACGCCGATGCTGACGTGCGGATTGAAGTGCTCGCCGCTCATCTTCGGCACGAACGTCGACACGTAGTCGATGAGAGCCGCGTCGGTGGCCGGATCGTCCTGCGGAGCTGTGAATGCGGCGATCGTCCCCGTCGCTACCGTGAACGGAGCCGCAGCGGCAATCACCTGTCGCTGCAGCTCGAGGAGCTCGGGGGTCGGCCTCGCAACGATACCCGCGACGCCCGCCGCGCCCGCCGGAGCATAGTAGTACTTGAACGCCTCGAGCTTCATGTGAGTCACGTCTGCCGCAGCGAAGACCTTGCCGACGGCGGCGTAGAGGGTGTCGAGATCCGCCGTGCGCACGAAGCGCTGCACCAGCGTGATGTGCGGGCGGTGGGCTGCATCCAGTGCGAAGCCCTTCGGGTCGACCTTCAGCAGGCGGGCGTTGTCCGCCTCGGCGTGCTGGAGCATCGTGGCGTCCGGCTCCAGCAGCACGTCGATCGCAGTGACTCCTGCGTCCTCGCTCGCGAAGACACGATTCCAGTCGTTCTTCATGCTGACGACGGTCCAGCCGTCCTTCTTTGCGTGCTCGTCGAGCGCCGGGGTGAACGCGCCCAGCTTGACGTCGGGGAGTCCGCGAGCCGGACCGTACGCGTATTCGCGCGCCGCATCGTCGTGCAGCACCAGAAGCTCGAAGCGCGCGCCGCCGCCGCCCTGCGTGTACTCGAGCATCTGCTGATCGCCCGTGGAGTTGCCGAACGCCATCACGGGCCGCCGGCCGATCTGCCGCTGGATGCCGACGGGCTTGCCGCCCTTGTCATCGATGAAGTTCAGCTTCGGCAGGCGCACCAGCACGGGCTGGCCGTCGCGGATCTCGAACTTCGTCTCGATGCTGCTGCCGACGACCTGCTCCGGCGGAATGCCGTAGATCTGCTCTGCCCATGCGCGCATGAACTCGATGCCGCCGCCGGACACGATGAAGCTCTTGAAGCCGTTCGCGCGCAGATAGGCGAGCAGCTCGAGCATGGGCTGATAGGCCATCTCCGTGAAGCGCCTGCCGGTCTTCGGGTGCCTCGCGGTGGCGATCCAGTCCTTCACGATCTTCTCGAACTCCACCGTGGTCATGCCCGCGTGTGTGGCCATGATGATCTCGAGCAGCGCGCGGTCGCCGCCGGCGAGCGCGCTCTTCAGGTCGCCCTTGAGCAGCGACGCGAACGGCTCCTTCTGCTTCCACTCCGGGTGCTGCGGCGCGAGCGCCCTCACCCGGTCGAGCGTGAAGTACAACTGGACGGGCAGGGGCTGCTCGCACCAGAGCGTGCCGTCGTTGTCGAACACGGCGATGCGCTCGGGCACCGGGACGAAGTCCGGTGAGCCGGGCTTCGTGACTCGCTCGACGAAGGCCGTGATCGCGTGCTTCGGCCCCGTGTCGTTCCAAGACGGCAGAGGATCGGCGGCCCGCGCCGCTGCCGAGAACGCCAGGGAAAGGGCGAACGCGACGGCGACGAGCTTTGGTCTGTGAGTCACCCGCATGACTACTTCGACCCGCCGCCTTCCTTCAGCTTCTGCATGACCTCGTCCATGTTGAAGCTGGCCGCCTTCTGGCGCTGCGGGTACTCCTTGAACGTCATCAGGAACTGTCCGACGTACGTCTGTGCCGGGACCAGCACGAAGACGTGATCGATCAGCCAGTCGTAGTAGGTGTTCGAGGTGATGTCCGCTCGCTCGTACGGATCCGTGCGGAGATTGAAGATCTTCGGCACCCGCAAATTGGTGAACGGGTTCGCCCAGATGAGCATCGTTCCCGGCGCTCGCTGCTCCATGAACACGAGCTTCCAGTTGTCGTACCGGAGCGCGACCAGCTGCTGGTCGTCGTTGATGTAGAAGAAGGAATCTCTCGGGCTCTTCGCCGCTTGCCCGGTGAGGTAGGGGACGAGGTTGTCGCCATCGAGGTGAACCTTGTAGGTCCGACCGCCAGCCGTGTAGCCCTTCAGCAGCTCGTCCTTGACCTTGGGGTCGCCGGCCATCGCGACGAACGTCGGCAGCCAATCGAGGTGGGCGACGATCTCGTTCGACACGCTGCCGGGCTTGATCTTGCCCGGCCAGCGCACCATGGCGGGCACCCGGTAGGCGCCTTCCCAGTTCGAGTTCTTCTCGCTGCGGAACGGCGTCATCGCGGCGTCGGGCCACGAGTTCATGTGGGGGCCGTTGTCGGTCGAGTACATCACGAACGTGTTGTCCGCGATGCCCAGGTCGTCGAGCACCTTCAGGACCTGCCCCACGTTCTTGTCGTGGTCGATCATGGTGTCGTGGTACGGGCTCTGCCAGCGCCCCGACTGACCGACGCTCTCGGGCTTCGTGTGAGTGCGCAGGTGCATGTGCGTGAAGTTCACCCACACGAAGACCGGCTTGCCGGCCTTATTCTGGCGCTGGATGAAGTCGACGGCCCGCGCGGCGATGTCGTCGTCGATGGTCTCCATTCTCTTCTTGGTCAGCGGACCGGTGTCCTTGCACACCTGCTTGCCGACCCGGCCAAAGCGCGGATCCACGGTCGCGTCGTCGGTGCTCGACGCCTTGCAGTCCATCACGCCGCGCGGTCCGAACCTGGAGCGGAACGCCGGGAACTCCGATTCCTTGGGGTAGTCCGGCAGCTCGGGCTCTTCCTCTGCGTTCAGGTGGTAGAGGTTCCCGTAGAACTCGTCGAAGCCGTGCACCGTGGGCAGATACTCGTTGCGGTCGCCGAGGTGGTTCTTGCCGAACTGACCCGTGGCATAGCCGCGCGCCTTCAGCAGCTCGGCGATCGTCGGATCTTCCTTCTGGAGGCCGAGCGCGGCGCCCGGCAAGCCGACCTTGGTCAAGCCAGTGCGCAGCCCGGATTGGCCGGTGATGAACGACGCCCGGCCGGCGGTGCAGCTCTGCTCGCCGTAGTAGTCGGTGAAGATCATCCCTTCCTTCGCGACGCGATCGATGTTGGGCGTGCGAAAGCCCATCAGCCCCATCGAGTAGGCGCTGACGTCGGACTGGCCGATGTCGTCGCCCCAGATGATCACGATGTTGGGCTGCTTCTCTTGCGCGGCTGCGGGCAGCGCGACGCCGACGAGCGCCAGCGCCGCAAGCAGGCTGCACGATTGCACGAGTCTCTTCATGCGAGTCTCTCCTTCCGATTTCCCAGCGCTCACCTGAGCGCCGCGTCAGTTGCTGCCCTTGCCTGATGCGGTCACCGCTTCCATCACGCGGTCGAGGCTGAAGCTGCCGGGCTTCATGCGCGGCGGGAACTCGCGGAAGCTCTGCATCCACTGCGCGACGTAGCCGGCCGCGGGCGCCAGCACGTACATGCGTTGAGCGGCCCAGATCGGGTGACCGACGGACTCGTCCGACGCGCGTTCGAGCGGGTCCATGCGCAGGTTGGTGAGCATCGGCCAGCGGAGCTCCTCGAAGGGCGCCTCCCAGACCTTGATCCCCGTTGCGTTCTGACGCAGGAAGGACAGCTTCCAGTCGTCGTAGCGCAGCGCGGCGACGCTGCCGCCGTCGGTCCAGTAGACGAACTCGTGGCGTGGCGATTCCTTCGCTTCGCCCTTGAGGAACGGCAGCAGGTTGTAGCCGTCGAGATGGACCTTGTAAGTCATGTCGCCGACCTTGCGTCCCTTCAGCAGGTCTTCCTTGATGGTGGTGTCGCCCGTCGCCGCGAGCAGAGTCGGGATCATGTCCTCGTGCGCGAAGAAGTCATTGATGATCGTGCCGGGCTTGATGACGCCGGGCCAACGAATCAGGGTGGGGACGCGATAGCCGCCTTCCCACTGCGTGTTCTTCTCGCCGCGGAAGATCGTCGTGCCACCGTCGGGCCAGTTGAAGAACTCCGCGCCGTTGTCGGTGGAGTACATGACGATGGTGTTGTCTTCGAGGCCGAGCTTCTTCAATTCGGCAAGCAGCAGTCCCACGTCGTTGTCGTGCTCGACCATGCCATCCGCCTCGAGGCCCAGGCCGGTCTTGCCTTCCCACTTCGGGCTGAGGTGCGTGAAGACGTGCATGCGGGAGGAGTTCCACCAGATGAAGAACGGCTTGCCGTCCTGCTTTGCCTTGTCCATGAACTTGATGGCGGCGGCAGTGACTTCGTCGTCCACTGTCTCCATGCGCTTCTTGTTCAGCGGACCGGTGTCCTCGCACTTCTGCTTGCCCATCTTGCCGAAGCGCGGATCGTCGGTGGGATCGTCCTTGGCAGTGGCGAAGCAGTGCATGACGCCGCGAGGACCGAACCTCGCCTTGAAGTTCGGGTTCTTTGGATAGTCGACGTTCTCCGGTTCCTCCTCCGCGTTCAGGTGGTAGAGATTGCCGAACCACTCATCGAAGCCGTGAACCGTCGGCAGCATGTCGTTGCGGTCGCCGAGGTGGTTCTTGCCGAACTGGCCGGTCGCGTAGCCGAGCGGCTTGAGCAACTCGGCAAGCGTCGGGTCGGCCTTGGTCAGGCCTTCCTTCGCGCCCGGGAGACCGACCTTGGTGAGGCCGGTGCGTATCGGCGACTGTCCGGTGATGAACGCCGCGCGGCCGGCGGTGCAGCTCTGTTGACCATACCAGTCGGTGAAGAGGGCACCTTCCTTCGCGACCTGATCGATGTTGGGCGTCTTGTAGCCCATCATCCCGAGGTTGTATGCGCTGAGATTGAAGACGCCGATGTCGTCACCCCAGAGGATGAGGATGTTCGGCTTCTTCTCCTGAGCCCCTGCGGGGGACGCGAGACCCAACAGGGCCGCCGCGCAGATTGCGCCGCACGTTTGCACGAGTCGTTTCATCAGCATCTCTCCATCCAAGTTGTCTAGGATCGCGATTCAGACGGGGGCTCGACCCGCCATGCGAGGTGCCGGGGGACGTTGCGAAGCAGCGCACCGTCGCGGCGCAGATTGCTCAGGGCGGCGAGCCCGTCCTCGTCCGCGGAGCGGAGATTTTCGAGCTCGAGGCAAACGCCCCTCGGGTCACTGCCGATCGCTT
>Ga0335077_10007260_pt1 | contig 13709 bp, 9 predicted proteins | sample Lox_Sample_31_FD_207151 | JGI IMG/M metagenome (GOLD analysis project Ga0335077, IMG submission 207151) | Soil microbial communities from Loxahatchee National Wildlife Refuge, Florida, United States - Lox_Sample_3.1 | ecosystem: Environmental > Terrestrial > Soil > Wetlands | place: USA: Florida...
ACCCTCTTTCACCTTGTCGCCTTTCTCCACACCGATCCACGCCAGGCGACCCGTGACCTTCGAGTTCACGTTGATCGTGTGGTGGGCCACGATGTACCCGGTCGCTGAGAGCACGGTCGAACCGGCAGCGTCATTGCCGCTGGTCTGCGCGGCTGCGCGCACGACTTCAACCTCGGGAATCGAGGAGGAAAACGCTCGGTATGCCAGAGCCACGACGCCGAGCAGAACCACAATAGCAATTCCAATAAGAATGTAGCGTTTTGCCCAAGCGGGCGGTTCTCCGCCTCCGTTACTCCGCTGCGAGCGGTCAATTCGCAAGCTCTGCAGGTCTTCGTGTTTCGTATCAATCGCCATATCAGTGGTTAGGTTTTCGCTTACCGGTAAGTTCGTTTAGCCTCTCAGCGCATTCAGGATATTCTGTCTGGCCGCATGCCACGCGGGAGCCAACCCGCCAACGAATCCCATCACCAGCGCGAAGATAATCGCGCGGTACGCAACTGTGGGAGTAATTCGTAAGGCAAAGACGACTTCACTAAACGTCACGGCGTTCGATGTTCCGGTTTGCATTCCGTTAAACGGCAACATCAAGATGATTCCAGCCAAGGCTCCCAGGAACGCGATCAGCAGAGACTCGAATACGAATGAGGTCAGAATTGCCGGTCGGGAAAAGCCAATCACCCGCAGCGTAGCAATCTCGCGTCCCCGATAAGCCACTGCCGCATACATCGTATTCATCGCGGCAAAGATCGATCCAATCGCCATGATCACCCCAACCACCCATCCAATCACTTTGATGGGTGTTCCCGAACTCGTCTGCTTCGCGTAATAATCGCTCTCCAGCATGCCCTCCAGCTTGAGTCGCTGATCGTCGCTCACACGGTTCTTCAATGCATCAGCTGCAATCGCATCCGTAGCCCGCAGATATGCCGAGGCGTAGCCCCCCTGGCGGTCGAAGTCAGAAGCCATCTGGTTCACATCACCCCAAACTTCGGATTCGTAAGCCGATCCCCCGGCATCAAAAACGCCAACTACTTTCCACGATCCTTTCCCGAATTCCATGGTGTCGCCGATGTTCGCGTGCGTGAACCTCTCGCGAATCGACTTGCTGACCACAACCTCGCGCTGTCCCGTATGGAACCATTCACCAGCGATCAACTTCACAGGCGGCTGCTTATCCGGTTCGTCGGGCGTCTGCCGCATCTCCAGTCCGGCGGGCATCATGCCACGAACCGTCACATTGACTTCCCCCGTGCCGTCTTTCCGCGGCAGGACGATGACAACCACCCACTCGCCCGACACCATCGGCTGCCCGTCTCTTGTCGGTGCAATCCCCGGAAGCGTCTTCAACGTCGGGAAAAGCGAAGCATCAAACCCGCCAGAGAGTTCCGCTTCCGATCCCTTGCGCAATACAAGGACGTTCTTCGGACTGCCGCTGCTCACAAACGCGCGGTCCAATCCAGCGACCAGCGCCATTAAGAAGATCGCGGTAGTCACCGTCAGCGCAATGCCAAGCGCAGTCATCACGGTGAGGCCTTTGCGGAGTTTCAGGTTCCGAAAGTTATATTTGATGGGAATCGCCATGTTCGAAATCTCCACTCACCCAATGTGCCGTAACGCGTCCACGATGTTCAGCCGCGAAACTCTCTGCGCCGGCAGATATCCACTAACAATCCCCAGAATCAGAGCGATGGTCAGTGAAATGGTCGCCGTAGGGGCATTCACCCTCATGTTGAGCGGAATGCCGAGCCCGATGAACCGGTGCGTCAAAGCCGCGATCACGGGCACGGCAACGACAATGCCCAAAATTCCCCCGGCCAGCGCCAGTGCCACCGATTCGCTGATGAAAATCGACAAAACGCGCTGCCGCGTGAAGCCGAGCGTTTTGAGCACTGCGACCTCTCTCGTACGGCTGCGAACCGACATCGCCATCGTGTTCGCCGAGACCAGCATGATCGCAAACACGACGGCGGCACAGATGCTGAGGATGAATGCCTTCACATTTCCTAGCGACGAGACAAATCCGAGCTGAAAAGCTTTTTCACTCTCGGTCTTCGTCTGCAGCGGCGAGTTGTGGAACATGTCGTCGATGGTTTTCGAAGCTTCCGCCACATGCTCGGCAGCATCGACTTGAGCCGCATACCAGCCTGCCTGTCCTTTAAACCACGGCACTGACTCTTCTAAATATTTGGCATTGAAGTACAGCGCGTTCTGCGGAGGATCGCGATGGTAGATGCCACGAATGGTCAGATCGAGATTCGCCGGGAAAATATTGGCCTGTAGCGTCACCCGATCGCCGATCTTCCACTTGTACTTATCCGCCAGGGTCACATCGACGATGCATCCGGTGCGGTCGTGCTGCCACGCTTTCACCTGCTCCTCGGGAATCATCTTGTCGGAAGCGACCTTCAGATACTCTTCCGGATCCGTGGCCATTTGTGCAAAAAAATGCTCTGGCCGGTCATCGATGTAGCGACCTCCATACCACGTCAGGGGCGCCACTGCATTGATTCCCTTGACGGCCCTTATTTTTTCCCGGTAGTACTCAGGAAGAAAGAAAGCAAGCGATACACGATCGCGGATGATTAATCTGCGCGATGCTTCGGGCGCCACCTGGTCCACGTAGAACGACCGCCAGATACAGATCATCATGGTCAGAAGCAACAGCGAAAAGCTGATGCTGACCATGGTGAGAAAACTTCGCCGCTTATTGCGAAACGTGTTACGTACCACGAAACTGCCGAGCGTCATAAGTCACCCGATGTGACGCAGCCCGTCCACAATGTTCACTTTCGAAGCATGGTAAGAAGGAACGGCCGCGCTCAATAACCCGACCAAACCAGACACGAAAAGCGCCGACAACCAGATTCCCGGTGTCACGCGCAGTGTAAAGAAGCTCACAAACTGTGGGGAATGCGTCGCCAACCAAACCAGGCCTGAACCCATGCAAATCCCAATCAGGCCTCCTAGAATCGATAAGGCGACGGCTTCACCCACAAACAGGGCGAGTACAGCGACTCGCGTGAATCCTAAGGTCTTGAGCACAGCAACCTCGCGAGTGCGCTCCCGAATCGACATAGCCATTGTATTCGCCGAGACCAGCAGTGTGGCGAATACGACGGCAGAACAAATACTCAGAATGAACGCTTTGACGTTCCCCAGCATGGCAACGAACTCCAGTCCGAATGCCTTCTCCGTCTCGGCTTTCGTCGGCTGCGGAGAATTGTGGAACATATCGTCGATCGCGCTGGCGACCTTACTTACATCCTCAGGAGAGTCTGCGAGCACTCCGAAAGTGCCGGCCTGTCCCTTGAACCAGTTAACGGACTCCTCCACGTACTTGGTATTGAAATAGACCGATTTATTGTCCGGCACCGAGTGGAAAATTCCGCGGATATTTAACTCCAGGTTGACGGGATAGATCGTTCCCTGCAAAACGATCCGGTCGCCAAGCTTCCAACCATACTTATTGGCCAGCGTGTCATCGACGATCACTCCCTGCCGGTCGCGTTGCCAGGCCTTAATTTGGTCGTCGGGCATCGCCATGTCACGATAGGTCTTGAAGAATTCGTCAGGATCGGTACTGAACTGCGCGAAGAAATTCTCTGGCTTCTGGTCTTTATAAATTCCCCCAAACCACGAGAGGGGCACCACAGAAACCACGCCGGGAATAGCTCGAATCTTCTCCCGATAATAACCAGGGAGTGAGAATGTCAGCGAAACTCGGTGCCGCACGATCAGCCGCTCGGCCGATTCGGCACTGCCCTGATCGAGGTAAAAGGCTCGCCAGATGGTCATCATCAGGGTAAGCAGCAGCAACGAAAAAGCGATGCTGAACACGGTCAGCGTGCTGCGCCGCTTGTTTCGGAAGGCGTTCTTGGTGACGAACCGGGTCAACGTCATCGGTCTACTCCGGAGGAATCCGGGAACTGGAACGAGCAGGCGAGATTGTTCGGGCGACACCAGAATAGACGATCAACCTTGCCTCCGACAACCGTGCCGAAACGATTTTTCTGAAGGCTCCCCATAGGTTCCGCACCCGGACTCAAACATGGTCTATCGTGTCGCCTTGCACTCGCGATCACAAGTGGAGATCGTCATCGCACGCAGATGACAAATGTCATCCCAGGAAGCGCACAACGGTTACAACTACTATCGGTGGAGAAAGTTACGGGATATACCGGGCGCCAGAAGCCTATTCAACCGCGATCAGGCGGCCAATCCTTCGTCGGCGGATGGGCCATACAAGGCGGGGACGGTTGCCTCGTTTAACCGCAGGTAAACTGTCAACTGTCCCCGGTGATGGGCTAGGTGGCTGAACACCGAATCGGCGATCATGACATGCCGCGGATTCTCGCTGACAACGTGTTCTCCCACCGCGAACTTCCATGTTGTGAGCAGATGCTCATCGGTTGTACCCTTCAACGCTTCTCGTGCTTCCGCCGCTGCTTTCTCCAGCGCGGCTATGAGCTCCTCTCGTTTCTGCCACTCCAGTGGTTTGAACTTTGCGGCTTCCGGCGATTTCAGGTCCAGCTCATCCCGTTTCACCATGCTTACGATCCACGAAGGCATGGTCGCCACCAGCGACGCCAGGTAGCCGAGCGGCATGGATCTCTCATGTGGCTTCCAGTCATTATGTCCTTCAGGCACGCGCAGTAGCGCGGCACGGCTGCTTGCGACTTCGCGGTCCAGCTGAGCGAGAAAGAATTCCGTCAACTTCATCTTGTCCTCCATAACTCCGCGGTCAGATGCGGAATCGAATGCCCGAGGACAATAGCAGTAATTTAGGACAGAATTGGTCCTCGATTCGTGGCACAATGCAAAACCATGCTGAACACCTCGGCAAGGCTGCTTCGCCTGCTCTCCCTCTTTCAGCTTCGGCGCTACTGGTCCGGGGCTGAACTGTCACGGCGCCTTGAGGTGACTGGACGCACTCTCCGCCGGGATGTAGACCGTCTCCGCAGCTTGGGATATCCGGTTCACTCCAGCTCAGGAGTCGAAGGCGGATATCAGCTCGGCGCAGGCGCGACTCTACCTCCACTGCTGCTTGACGACGACGAAGCCGTCGCTGTCGCGCTCGGTCTCAGAACGTCTGCTCAGGGTGGTGTCAGCGGCATGGAAGAAGCTTCCATGCGCGCCCTACTCAAGCTTGAACAGGTGCTCCCGCCGCGATTGCGTCATCGTGTGGTGGCCCTGCACGGATTTGTTGTGCCACTCGAAAGGCGTGGCCCCACGGTTGACGCGAATCTGCTCTCGTCCATTGCCGGCGCTTGCCGCGATTGCGAGTGCATTCGCTTCAAGTATCAGGACCGCACCGGTTCCCCAAGCCTGCGCGCCGTCGAGCCTCACCGCTTGGTACACACGGGCTATCGCTGGTACCTCGTTGCGTGGGATCTCGGCCGAGGCGACTGGCGCACGTTCCGCATGGACCGCATCGATGGCAAGCCGAGAACGTCCACGCGCTTCAAGCCACGCAAGCCACCGGAAGGCGATTTCGCAAAGTTCGTATCGAAATCTTTATCCCAGGTGCCCTACCCGGTTCGAGCGCGAATTACCCTGCATGCGCCGATGGAGGCTCTCGTCAAGCGGATCCCGCCGTCGGCCGGAGTCCTAGAATCCATCGGCGCGAACTCATGCCTGCTGCAAACCGGCTCGTACTCGCTGGAAGGAATCGCCATGCACCTGTCTTGGTTGGGCGTAGATTTCCGTGTCCATGAGCCCCCGCAACTGGTCGACTATATCAGCAAACTCGCAGCCAGATTCGCCGCGTCGATTCCATCGCGCCCCGCCTGAAGCCCCCAATCCGCGCGCCATTTCGCTTACTTTGGTAACTCGAAGCGCCGCACCCGCAGCGATATCCTTACGTTACTTGGTTCTCGGATGTTTGCCGGCGGGACATGCGCAGTTGTTGTGTGCGTGTGGCCGGCTTGGAGCTACGGAGCAATGTCCACGAAAATCGGCCACTTCGAAATCCTCAGTGAACTGGCAAAGTCGCCCACGGGCACGGTGTATAAGGCCAATGATCCTGAGAGCAATCAGACCATAGCCTTGAAAGCGATCCAGTTAGACGCGTTTGGAGACAGCGCCGAGGCGCTGGAACACGCACTGCTCGCCGAGGCCGAGAGCACCAACGTGCTCGGCAGTCCCAATATCAGCAAAGTGTTTGGCGCCGGCGAAATTGAGGGAAACTTCTGCGCCGCGATGGAGTACGTGCAGGGCAACAGCATCGCCACCATGCTGGCGCGCAAAGAGGGATTTTCGATCTGGGATCTGCTTGATATCGGACGGCAGCTCTGCGCAGGTCTCGATCATTCCAGCACCCATAAGCTTGTCCACTACAGCCTCGAGCCCGCCAAGATCATGTGCGGCTGGGACGGCACGGTAAAGATCCTGAGCTTCGGCGTCTCGAGCGTAGGAAATTTCGCGCAACACCTCACCGCGGGATTGCCGTCGTTTGTGCACTACATGTCTCCGGAGCAAGTGCGGGGCGAGGCCACAGACGTCCGATCTAATCTTTACAGCCTGGGTGCAATGTTCTACGAGATGGTGACCGAACGAAAGGCTTTCGACCGCGAAGACATGGAATCGCTGCGGCAAAGCATCCTCGAGAGCACCCCGGTAGCTCCGGTTCATGTCAATCCCAAGATTCATCCACTACTCAGCAACCTGATCATGAAGGTGCTGTCGAAGGATCCGGCACAACGCTATCAGACCGGTCGTGAGATGTTGGACGATCTGGAGAAGTGCAAGGAATCGAAGCCCTCCGCAGCTGCGAAGAAGCCCGAAGCACCAAGAGGAACAGTGGCTCCCAATGCGGTAAAAGCCGCTGCGCAATCGAAGTTTGTGAGCACGGCTGCGCCGAAGCAGTCCTCGCCCACGGCCGCACCGGCGAAGCCGGCACCGGCTGCAGGCTCGGGATTAGCTCGCCCAGCGGCACCAGTTCCGCCGGCTCAACCCAAACCCACAGTTGCAGCAAGTTCTTCCGTCCCTGAGCCCCGGCCCTCAACCTTGGCAAAGCCCTCCAGGCTTGCGACGCCTAAGGCGGCCGCGGCCGCGGCGGGAGTCGGATCTTCGGAATCGAGCCCTGTACCCGAAGCGCGCGTTGCTCCTGCCGAGATGCAGGAACTGGATCTCTCAGATCAGTTCGTTGGCGCACCGGCTCCGATCGAGCTGGAATCTTCCCAGCCTTCCGCACATATGTCGGCGGCGGTCGATGATGAGCCGCAGGTGGAGACGTTCGAGCCTCAATCCGCGTCCACCGGGCCAAAGATCGCTGTCGATCCAATGATGGCCGAGAGTGGCTCCGGCGCAGGTGCGGGAACAAGCTTCTCTGACATTTCCGAACTGCCTCCTCTGAAAGAGGTTTATGTTGCTGCGCCACCTCCGCCGCCGGTTGAGGCCGCTCCCGCACAGCCCGAAGCGCCGGCCATCACTCCGTTTCGCGGCGCAAGGAAAGATGAAAAGCCAAAAGTCCAGCCTCGCGAAGTTGCGCAAAAGGCAATCAAAGAGATTCAAGGAGTTCCGCCCAAGCTGTATCTGTATGCGTTGGGGGGCGCCGGGATACTGATTCTGGTCATCGCCCTCGCAGTGACCTACTACGTCCACAGCCAGAGCGATGATGACGCCGGAAAACCTCGCCAGACGGTTACCTCGGAGGCAGCGCCGCAACAGCCGGAGCCCGTTCCACCTCCGAAGACCGAAGCCGCACCCGCACCGGCTCAGCCAACTGAGGTCGAAGAACCGGCGCCGTCTGTCGTGCAATCAGCCGCTCCGTCGAGATCGAAAGGCGCAAAAAAAAAGGCCACCACGGCCGCGCCCGTCATCATTCCCGGGCAGTTGGCGATTGATTCCACCCCGCAAGGGGCTCAGGTCCAGATTGACGGTGCGTCCGATCCGACTTGGGTGACGCCCTTCGCTCTGACAAATGTTCAACCGGGCCAGCACAGCATCACGGTGAGCAAGTCCGGATACGCTACCGACACGCGGACCGTCAGCATCACCGCAGGAAACCGAGCGACCGCGCAAATTCATCTCTCGCAACTGGTTGCCACCCTCATCGTGAAGAGCGATCCACCCGGAGCCAGCGTCTTTGTTGATGGCCACGACATGAACGCGAAAACGCCGGCGCAGGTTAGCGTGGACAAGGGACAGCACGTGGTTCTCGTCCGCTTGTCGGGTTATCTCGATGAGACCATGAGCGGGCAGTTCTCGCTGAATCAGACCTATAACTTCGCGCCCACTCTCCGCCAGCTGGGCAATGTCGACAGCATCAAAACTGTGGGCGGAAAGATGTCACGGCTTTTTGGCGGCAAGGGTGTCCAGGCGGGCCAGGCTACAGTCTCGATCCACACCCAGCCCAAGGGTGCACAAGTCGCAGTCAATCAGCGGATGCTCGACAAAACTTCTCCCGTTGATGTCGCGCTCGACCCAGGCAGTTACGTCATCGACATCACGCTTACCGGATACGCTCCCGTCCACAAGATCATCACCGCCAGCAAGGGCGAAAAGGCCGTGATCGACGAGACGCTGCAGCCGCAGTAGGAAAAGTGCAGGGCGGCGCCTCCTTCCGTCCCGCGCGCAGCCAACATGTCCGCCGGTTTTGTCCCGGTTGAGCGATCACGGCCGGAAGTGCTTGCCACTGATGGTCTTACAGAATAATTCCCAGAGTTTTCCCAATATTCACAATACCGACTGCGGCCACATGTTGGTGTTTTGCGCTAAGCTCTCTCCGACTGCCGTTTCAGAACGTTGCCGTGGCTTCTGATCATTCGTGCTGCGGAAGAAATCGAAAGGAATCCGGGAATGTCAAACTCCACAAGACGCGAGTTCATCCTGCGCGGTGCGACTCATGCGGCGGGCCTGGGGCTTGTCCTGAACGGAAAGCTGGTCAGCTTTCCTCCATCGCCGCTCCCGAAAGCTGCGGGCCCGAATGATCGTGTGAACCTTGGGTTCATCGGCTTCGGGATCCGGGGCAACATATTGCTCGAGTCTGCCAAAGAGACCCAACAAGCAAACCTGGTGGAAGTCTGCGATTGCTACCAGGGACACCTCGACCGAGGCAAGGAACGCACTGAGGGTAAGATCGCGACGAACTTCGCCCAGTACAAGAAGCTTCTGGACCGGAAAGATATCGACGCCGTGGTCGTGGCGACGCCCGATCATTGGCATCTGCGCATCGTGCTCGACGCGCTGAGCGCAGGCAAGGACGTCTACATCGAAAAGCCCATGACCCGGAGAATCGAAGACGGCCCGGCAATAATTCAAGCGGCGCGGGAGAGAAAGCGCATCGTTCAGGCAGGCAGCCAATGGGTTTCGTCCGAGCAGCATAAGAAGGCGCGTGAGATCGTGCAGTCCGGGAAACTAGGGAAAGTCACCAAGGTGACGGCATCCTACAACCGCAACAGTTCCACGGGCTCCTGGAACTATCCGATTCCGCCGGACCTGCAGGACGGCGTCAACTTCAACTGGAAGGAATGGCTGGGGCCCGCGCCAAAAGTCGCCTACAATCCCGAGCGCGTGTTCCGTTATCGCAAGTATTGGGACTATTCCGGCGGGATCTCGACGGACCTCTTCGTTCACCTCATTACTTCCATTCACTTCATCATGGGCGCAGAAATGCCGAAGAGCGTGGCCGCGAGCGGAGGCATCCTGTACCGGCACGACGGGCGCGAAGTACCCGACACGCTCGACGCCCTGTTCGACTACGGCACCTTCTGCGTCAACATGGCCGGCACGTTTAACAGTGCGAGTACTGCTGGTCAGGGAATTCAATTTCTGGGGACGGAGGGGTCCCTCTCCGTTCTTCTGGGCGCGGGCATGATTGAACAGGCGGAGTACAAACGCGAAGGCTACGAGTACTCCATCGACAGCTGGCCCAAAGCGATGCAGGAAGCATTCCTGAATCAGGGGAACCATCGAGCGGAATCACGAGGGACGGGGGTCAAGCCGGCGCCAGAGAATCTGGAGTTTCCGGATAAACCGGACGCCACCGTTTTGCATCTCGCGAACTTCATCGATGCCATTCGCACCCGGCAGCCGGGCTATGAGACCGCGGAGGTCGGTCACCGGGCCGCGGCAGCGGGACACATGGTTAACCTCTCGTACCGCAGCGGCAAGAGAATGCTCTGGGACGCCTCTAAGGGCAGCGCTTCGGAGGTGTAGCAGCTTTGGCGCGAAATTCGAACCGGGAAGAACCGGGACCTTACCAGTATCCTTTGAAGAGCAAATAACAAGGCAGCGAAGATTTCCCTTTTGCGGCTGCCAGCACGCTACAGGCATACGTCCGGCAATCGTGAAAAAACGGTATATAAGGTGCCACAAACCGATGCTTTCGTTCCTTCTGAATGAGTGCGTCTGCTTGCGCAAGTGTAAGGTGGATGGGTTTTCCAATCGCGTGCCCGGAGTCCGGAGCTTTCGCATACCGGTAATTCAGCGGCGGCAGTCCGATAATCGGGATGGGATGCATGCCGGAAATCCTCTCGACGTTACCATGTCCATCCTGCAATGACATCTGACCTGCATCGATGAATGGGATCGTGGCTGGTCCATAACCGAGTGTCACCGGTCCAATCGAGGTCTCAGTTTGCAGCCAGTGATGAGAGAACGGGCCTGAATGCTGGGTGCGCAGTTCGAGGCTCACAACTCTGGAAGGGTCTTGAATCGTGTCCTCTAGCTCAAACGCGGATCGTGCGACAAACGGATAAGCCGAACCTGATGGCAGGAAGCAAGTCGTAAACCCCAGGCCGCAGGGCCGAGAACCTGCCACACGAAAGGGATTGGAACGCAGGGGCGCAATGAGACGGTGAAAGATCTTGATCTCAGCAGAAGCCGTTTGCGCGTGGATGGGCAGCACGAACAGCGCCACCCCAACAAAGGCGAGACCGGCCATCTTGCCGAAAATGCTCTCGCTGATCCTCATTTACGACACCCCAAGCAGAGATATGCTAAAGACAAGCCCCGAAGAATCCTGTCTTGTGATCTGACACATTAACCAGTTTGCCGATCCGCAAAGTCAAGCGTTTGCAGGGAAATCTTTCACGAGCTAAAAAAGGCCATCCCGACCAAAGGGTGGCTCTGTGGCGTTCAAGCCAGACGCCGACTCGATTCGCCTGAGCTCAGTCAGGTACTCTCGCGAACTGAGCAGCATTCTTCAGTGCAATGTGCTTGGCAATTTGCTCCTTGACGGAATCGACGTTGAATGATGCCGACTTTCGCATCGGCGGAGACTCGAGGAAGTTCTTCGCGATTTCCCATGACTTCTTGCACAAAGACAAAACGCCAAAACCGGTAGGTAATCCACTTGTAGTAGGCCTGTGATGTGTTTGGGTTATTGGTTGTTCGAACGCGTCGAGCCGCAGGTTTGTAAGGATCGGGAAATCGGGGTTTGATGGTTCCTCCAAGCCAGCCAGCAGGCTGGTCAAATAACGCGGTATGGGTAATCGTTGATCCGCGCCGTCCCCCTGCGTCCTCTCCAGGAAGTAAATAATCTCCGCCGGTTTGATGGTCCTGAACGAAATCGAGTTGGTTACAAAGTCGGGCTTTGATGTTGGTCCCGGATGGAATTCGCCGACACTGTAATCAGTGACAGATCCTTCCGCAAGCGGGAAGAACTCAGATCACACGTTTGCTTACATGGAGGAACTTGCGGGCACGCAGATTGCGGTGATGCTTCCGGATGCCTATGAAGACGCCGGGAAAAGCGATTTTCACGTCAAAGATTGGCACGTGATTGCCCAGCAGCCCAAAAGGGTGGACCGCAACTCGGGTTTTTCTTCGCGGGCCTTAGTGAGGCAGCTTGAAGTTGACAGTGACTTGCGTCTGAATTTCCACTGGCTCGCCGTTCAGCAGATAAGGCTTGTACTTCCACTGTTTCACGGCGTCTGTGGCGGCTCGAACCAGTTGTGGGTCTCCGCTCACGACTTTGATCTGCGTGATGTTGCCGTCCTTGGAGATTGTTGCCACCAATTCCACGGCCCCCTCGATATGCATCCGAAGAGCATTCTGGGGGTACGAGGGAGCAACCTTCTTGAAGAGCAATCCCTGCGAAACGCCTTGCGAAACGCTCAGGGTCTGAAGCTTCGGTTGGACTTTGCTATCGCTCTCTCCCAGGTTCGGCAAGGAAGCAGTGGGCGTATCCATGCCGATCAAGCTTGGAGCGGGCGCGTCGGGCGCCGGAGGAGGTGTCGCCTGCGCGGCGGGAACTTTTCCGCCTTTTACCACCAGCGCCGGAGCTTCGGGCTCTTCTGTTTCTGCCGGCTTCTCTTCAACGACCGATTTAGCTGGCGCCGGAGCAGAATTGGCGGATTTGGTCGAGCCTGCACTAGGCCGTGAATTGGCAATGTTCTTTGGCGATGGAGCTTGGTTCTCTGAAGGAGTTGCCGACGATCCGAGAGTGATATCAGGTTGTGAAGCTGCAGATGTTGAAGTGCCCGTTGTCGCAGGAGCGGGCGGCGCACTAGCCGGCTTTGAGGGTGCCGGAGCGGAGACCGGGGCAGATGTGGCTACCGGCTGCGTGGACGAGCCATTTCCTTTGAAATGCGACCATCCGAAGTAGGCGCACGCTGCGATCAGCACAGCGGCAGCGACTCCAATCAGAACCTTCTTACTGCCACCGCCAGATTCGTGTTCTTCCGTCGACCCACCATAGCCGAAGGATGGGGCTGCTCCGACGTAGGGAGCGGGCTCGCTCGAAGCGGGAGCTGCCGGCTTTTCAAATAGATCCTCAGCGGGAGATGACGGTTTCTCCTCTATCTTTGGCGTCGGCGGTTCCAGAGCCGGCGCGGGTGCGCTTGCGGCGCCGCTTGCCACAGGCACACTTACGACCGGCGGCTTGAATTCGCTGGTCGCCGTGGGTACAGCTGGTTTGGGCGGCGCAGGGGGTGTCGCCACAGCCGCGCTGTACAAAACCGGCGGTGTCGCCGGAGCGGCAGGCGGAGCAGGTTTCTCCGCAACGGGCATGGGTGCAGCCGGAGTTGCCGGAGCGGGTTTCGCGGCCGCCGCCGCAGCGGGCCATGCTGCTGGAGCTGGGGGCTTTGTTGCCGGTGTTTGTGGTGCTTTCGCTGCAGCCGTAGTGGCACGCGCAACGGGTTTCGGTGGAAGCGTTGCAGGCCTTGCTGCTGACACTGCGGGCTTCGGAGCGGTTGGCTTGGCCGCGGCAGTAACTGGCGCAGCTGGCGGTGTAGCTTGAATCGCGGGTACAGATGCAGCTGGAGAAGCCGTGGGCACCGCAAAACTGCCCGTCGCGGTCGCGCTTGCTGGCTTCGTTGGGTCGCTCTTGCGCAACAGTCCGCGCGCAACCCGCAGTGTTCCCTTGGTTTGTTCGATATTTATGGGTTTGGTCAGGACTAGGTTCGCGCCAATCCGAAACGCTTTGGCGACCCCTGCCTGACCTTCTACGACGGCTACGGCTAACGATGTCTGGTTCGACGTCGAATTGCGCGCGCTCTTGAATAACAGGGTGGCATTCTGCTCGTTATCGCAGTCCACCACGACAGCGTCGAAGTGTTGGCCCATCAACTTCTTGACTGCAGCGAAAGGCTCGATGCAGGCCTCGACGGTAAACTCTAGCTCGCTCAAAACCTGTGTTACCGTGCGAGCGGTCTTGTCATCGGGACAGAAGAGGAGAGCTTGGTAACCCATAGAAGTAATCGTAGGTACGCCTGTAAGGACCATCAAGTTACGCTGGTAATTCACATAAAATGGCGCTCATGAAG
>Ga0335077_10007262_pt1 | contig 13709 bp, 12 predicted proteins | sample Lox_Sample_31_FD_207151 | JGI IMG/M metagenome (GOLD analysis project Ga0335077, IMG submission 207151) | Soil microbial communities from Loxahatchee National Wildlife Refuge, Florida, United States - Lox_Sample_3.1 | ecosystem: Environmental > Terrestrial > Soil > Wetlands | place: USA...
GCTCCCACTTCGATCGCGACGCGGCAGCGCGGCAGCGTGCCGCACAGGGCGATGATCGCTTTGCGATTGGTCGCCACGGTTCCTTCGCGCACCTCGTCGTCGATCAGCGCGCACCAGCGGCTGGTCTTATCGCCCAGATCAATGCCAATCGTGATTGACTGCGGAACGGTCTTGCGTCCCCGCGGATTCTGGGTCCGAGTGTTATTCTTCTTCATGGCCGGTCTCCTTTTGCACTTCGAGTGCGTATCATTGGGAGCTTACCGCATCCCGCTGGGGCCGGCCCTTCTCCCATCTGATCCGGCGCTTCGTCCTGACCGGCGGTGCGGCGGGGGCGACGTTCCTGGTATTGTTCGCCGGTGGGCCGCCGCAGCACCATCCGCATATCCGGATCGAGCGCGGCCGCCCACTTGCTCGCATCCATCGCGCACTGCGCCGCTTCCGCACCGCCATTGCCATACCAGCTGTCGCTCTCACGAACTCTGTGCCGGTGATCGGCTTCATGTCCTTGGACCAGCGGAATCCGGCGGGATATATCGTCCGTTTGACTCGGCAATCGCCCGCGCGCAACGTCGAGTTGTCCGGCGGAACACCTGGGCAGGAACCAGGAGGGGATGCGCGACGTGATCGGGCGTTAGTGCATTCCCCCCGTGGAAGATTGCCGCAGAGAGCTGTTGAGGCGAGTTTGAAAGGCTGCGGAGAGACACATCGAGCAAGCCGCAGATTAGGGCACACAGATTCGACGCTGCCAGCACGGGCAAAAGCTCGGATTCGCGCTGCGCCAGCCACCGCGCGCGAGCCCGTGCCTGGCACTTGGGGCAGTGACGGTTCCTGCACGAGTTATATAAGATGACGCGATGTCCGCAGCGATCGCATTGCTGGACGCGCCCGCCGAGGGCAGCCGAGCGGCAGTCGCCAATGTCGCGCAGGGCTTTGCGCTGCTCGCGCGACGGTACGTGATTCCAGCGTGCCAGCAGATCGCGGTGATGCGTGCGGACGATGTCGGCCATCTCGGGCCGACGCGGGTTCCCGACTCCATCGAGGGGAAGCTGAGATCGAGCGAATCGAGCGGACTCATCGTAGAGCGCACGGCCACATCGGCGACTTGCAGATAGCGCGCGGTGGTTTCCAGGTTGGCATGCCCCAGCAGGATCTGGATACTGCGCAGGTTGGTGCCGGATTCCAGCAGATGCGTGGCGAAGGCATGTCGGAAAGAGTGCGGGTGGACGGGCTTGGGGATGCCGGCTGCTTGTGCTGCATGACGGCAAGCCAGGTAGATGGTTTTGGGTGGGATAGGCCGGTTGCGCCCGGTCGCCGGAAAGAGCCACTCATCGGGCCGCTCGGCTCGCCAATACTGACGCAACCAACTCCAGGAGCTTCACCGGAAGCAAGGTTTGCCGGTCGCGGTGACCTTTTCCTTGACGCACCCACAACACATTGCGGCGAGCATCGATGTCAGGGGGTTTGAGCTAGGTCGCCTCGGCGACGCGAACTCCGCTGCCGTAAAACACGGCCAAAACCGCACGGTCACGAAGTTTCAAAGGGGCTTCCAACAGGGCCTTGACTTCCTCGCGGCTGAGGATCAGCGGCAGCTTGCGTTGGCGCCGCGGGAACGGAATGCGTTCGATCTCGATTTTGCGGCTCAGGGTGTGGGTATAGAAGAACCGCGCCGCGCTGACGAACTGGATGCAGGTGGACTGGCAGGCGTGTTTTTCCCGGATCAAGAACAACTGGTACTGGCGAATGTCTCCGGGGCCGAGCTGGTCAGGCGATTTACGAAAGTGTTTGGCGAACTCGGCAACCGAGGACAGATACAGCCGAATGGTCGTGGGCGAGTACTGGCGGATCTGGAGGTCCTCCAGCATCCGTTGTCGAAGTGGGGTCACAGCGAAGCTCCTTTCGCTGTGACCACATTACAATCTGGGCATCGCCGGAACCCACCGTGCTCTCCCCCTGCTAATCGGGCCGCCGGAGGCTTAGTTCAATGCCCCACAACGGGCAACCCTTCCGGCTCCCGGACAGCGATTGAAGACGAGATAACTTCCGGGTTGCCCGTGATACGCGCTATCTGCTTTTAATCGGGTAAACCAATCTGGATCGCACCGATGCCGCTCTCTGAGTGCGGCCTGGGGGGTGCGTCGCGTCAAACGGTGGAATATGATTGGGTAACAATCGCTGAGCACCGAATGACTCCCGAACGCTGGCGCCAGATCGCCGATTTGTACAATCTTGCTTGCGATCGCGGGGACGGGGTCCTCGAGGACGCCGATCCCGAGCTGCGGCGGGAAGTCCGAGAGTTGCTGGCGCAAAAATCCGGCGGAAAGATACTCGATCAAGCGGCATTCGACCTGATGATGGATCCCACCCAGACTCAGGTGATGGCCGGATCGAGGTTGGGCCCTTACACGATCGAAGCTCTGCTCGGACAGGGCGGCATGGGACAGGTGTTCCGCGCGTTCGATACGCGCTTGGGCCGCAAAGTGGCCATCAAGGTCTCACAAGAAAGGTTCACTGACCGGTTTGAGCGCGAAGCCCGGGCTATCGCCGCGCTGAACCATCCCAACATCTGCACCCTCCACGATGTGGGCCCTAATTACCTGGTCATGGAATTGGTGGAGGGCGATACACTGGCGGCGCGCTTGAAACGCGGCAGACTTCCGATGGAGCAGACCATTCAGTACGGAGCCCAGATCGCCTCGGCGTTAGCGGCCGCGCACGCCAAGGACATCGTTCATCGCGACTTGAAGCCGGGCAACGTCATGATCACGAAGACCGGCGTGAAGGTTCTGGACTTCGGGCTGGCGAAATCGGCGCAGGATGAGACTCTCACGGTGGCCAACGTTGTCATGGGCACTCCGGCGTACATGGCCCCGGAGCAACGGGAAGGCAAGGCATGCGATGCGCGCACCGACATTTATGCGCTGGGTCTGGTGCTATCGGAAATGGCCACCGGCGCACGGGCGCAGCCGGGCGAGCAGCCCCAGCTCGATTCGCTACCTGAAACCCTGGCTCGCATGGTGAAGGCGTGCCTGGCCGAGGATCCGGACAATCGTCTTCAGTCCGCACAGGACGTCAAACTGGACCTGGAGTGGATTCGCGATGCGAGCCCGGGGTCTGTGGTGGCGCGGCGTGCGGACGCTGCGGGAGGGTGGCGCCGGGCGCTGCCATGGGCGCTGTTCGCCGCAACCCTGGCATTTGCGGCGTTCTCATGGCTGCATGGGGTGGGCGCGCGGAACGCGGCTGAGGCCGGGCCCGTGCGATTCGAGATCCCTCTCCCCAAGGAGACCCACTTCACCGCGTCGTTCGCTCTTTCTCCGGACGGACGGAAGTTGGCGTTTGCGGCGGCGGGCTCCGACGGAATACCGCGCATTTGGATCCGCGATCTCGGGTCGCTGGAAATGCGTCCGCTCGCGGGGACGGAGTCTGTGGGTTCTGTGCTGATCTGGTCGCCGGATGGCCGGTCTATCGCGTTTAACTCCGGTGGAAAGCTGCTGAAGATCGATGTTTCTGGCGGCTTTGCGAAGACGTTGTGCGAGGTGGACAGAGTGGTCGTTAGCGGCGCGTGGAGCAAGGACGGAGTCATCCTTTTCGGGGGGGTGGGGGGACCAGTCATGCGGGTCCCTGCCGATGGAGGCGTTCCCACGCCCGTTACGGCGCTGGACACACAGCGCGGCGACGTGGCGCATGTGAACCCGTACTTTCTGCCAGACGGACGGCACTTCCTGTACGTGCGCGAAATGGAGACATCCGACGCCATCTCCGTCGCCTCGCTGGATGCGAAGCCCACGGAACAAGATTCCCGGAGGCTGATCGAGGGAGGAGGTGTCGGCCCGATGTACATACCGTCTCCCGGCAGTGACTCCGGACAGTTGCTGTTCAGGCGCGGAACGGCCCTGATGGCGCAAAGATTCGATGCCGGCCGCCTGACTCTGTCGGGGGATCCGGTTCGCGTTTTGGACGCACCGGTTGCGCCGGACGGCGACTCGGGTCTCTACTCCGTTGCGAATAACGGCACGCTGGCTTACCGGACCCCAGGCAACCCGCAAACTCAGCTCACCTGGTTCGATGAGAAGGGCAACCCCCTGGCTACGGTGGGCCCGCCAGGCTCGTACAACTCGCTGTCTCTCTCGCCAGATGGGCGAGCTTTTATGAGCAAACAAGAGCCGACCTCGAACCCCTCTTTGTGGTTGATCGACACATCGCGGGAGGACCCAGGCTCACCGTTGGTGAGCGATCCATCGACGGGTTATTATGGGGTGGCCTTGTCCCCGGATGGACGCAGCATGATCCTCAATGTGGGTCGTCCCGGTCAAATGACGGACCTGTACGAGAGATCGATCGATGGCGCCGGGGATGGCGCCCTCTTGCTCCATTCCGGCAAAGTCAAAATCGCTTTGAGCTGGTCGAAAGATGGCTTCCTGCTCTTCAATGTTTTGGGCAAGGGGTTTGAGCTATGGGCGCTTCCGGTCAAGGATCCCAGTAAAGCAGCGCCGCTTCTTCAAGGCGGGCCGGATTATCCGGTCGCCCAATTCTCTCCCGACGGGCACTGGGTGGCGTACGCATCGAACGAATCGAGCCGTTACGAGATTTACGTGAGGGCTTTCTCGGACGGCCATCTGGGGGAGGGCGGACCGGTAACTCGCAATGGCGGTGCCAGTCCCCAGTGGTCGAAAGACGGGAAGCAACTCTACTATCTTGGGCTGGATTATAAGCTGATGAAGATGAACCTCACGCTGGGAACGGCTGTCCAGGCGGGAGCGCCAACGGCTCTTTTTCCAGCGCCCCACACCTACTATTGGGCTCCCTCACCCGACGGGAAGAGGTTCCTGTTCCTGGCGCCGCAACAGCAGCAAGACACGCCCCTTACGGTGGTGCTGAATTGGCAGGCGGGGCTGAAGAAATAACGCGGAAGGCCGGTTGGACGATTGATCCGACAGTTTGCGTGAGCCATTCCTTTTGAAACCTCCGTTTTTGATACTTAGTAAGCGCAGTAACTCAAAGCTTTTGAAGCGGGTGGCCGGATAGCGCCCGAGTGGTCGGGTACTCGGAAGTTATCTCGAATGTCCGCTCGGGCAGGTCAGGAGTTGGCCGATATCACCACACAGGCGGAACGTGTGGCTGAATGCACCGTATTTCCGCAGCCTGATGATCTTGGAGATGGACTACCGCTGGGGATTGACACCCTCTGCGCTTTGAGTTAACAACGATACAAAGGAGTCAGGCAATGTCAGAACAAAACAAACGTGTCGTCCACCGGATCGTTGAAGACTACTGGAGCAAGAAGAACCCGTCTCTGGCGGGCGAGCTTTTCGCTGCGAACTGTTCACTTCATACTCCGGACGGAGACCTCCAGGGGATGAAAGGTGTGACGCAGCTGTATGACGCCTACGCAACCGCCTTCCCGGATTTCCGTATTACGATTGATGACACCGTTGCCGAGGGCGACCGCGTGGCGATCCGTCACAGCTTTGTAGGCACGCACAAGGGCCCGTTGGGCGGGATCGCTGCATCGGGCAACCGCGTCACAGTGCACGGACTGATGATGTTTCGTCTGGCAGACGGCAAGGTTGCAGAAGGGCGCTTTTCGTGGGATCGGTTAAGCTTGCAACAGCAGATCGGGGCCTTGCCAAAGGTGAGCGGACAAGCGGCTTCGTAATAGCTTTCCTGTTGAGGATCGTTCCCGTTGCAGTTCGCTCCGCGCGAAGGCGGCGCGGATCAGGTGGGACCTGCGCCGCCGAAGCGCTGTCCTCGTTGGCGTCGGATGTGGGCGGCTGTTCCTTCACGGGCGGCGTTCTGGAGTGTGCACACTCGAAAGTTAGTCGGCGAACGCTCTCGGAAAAGGAATCGCGACCGCTCAGTGCCGATATTGCGCGACATTAGTCGCGCATTGTCGGTAGCTACGTCACGTTGACATTACTTCGGAGGCGAGACACATCATGGCTGAATGATTGCGGGCCGCAAGCGCGTTTCTCGATCGAATCGGAGGGACCTGTTTCCTGAGTGGCGCGCGAGCCGAACCAGGAGCGAGGGAGCGCTATCGAGCGACGACAGAGCGTCTGTTTCGCGCATGCGAGCCTTATCGCGGATCGTGAGGCCCGGCGTAACTACCAAGAATCCACAGGTGAACCGACTGGTGCCGGGCTGCCGGCCTGCGGTGATGGTTTGCCATGCGATGATCATCGCCAACAAAGTGGTTTCCCCCGGTGCCGGTCGCGAGTTTCAGCGCCAGTCGGGACTTTTCGCTTGGGGTGAAACTATCTGCGCTCTTCGCGAGCGTCTGATCCCGTTGGGATGGGAGCGCCAGGACGAGCAGAACTGGCCGCTTGTCGTCAACCGCGACGGGACATCGCGCTATCTGTGGCGACCGGGAACGAGGACGCCGGCCGCAAGGACAAGGATGCAGTGACGGCATCCGCTAAGAGGGCGCGTCGGGCAAATTGGCGGCGGAAATCTCTTTTTTTAAGGGTGACACAATCACGCCGAATCGACGTGCCGACCTCTCACCTCAGAATGTGAAGACTCCATGAATCCGCTCACCAAGTCAGCAATCTGATCGGCAGCCGTGTCCAGTGCGAAGTGGCCACCGTCAACAATATGGACTTCGGCGTTCGGAACGTCCTTTCGATAGCTCTCCGGTTCGCTCGCGTCAAACGATGATTCGTATTTGCCCCAGATCACCAGCAGCCGCGGTTGCTTTTTCTGCATCCAGGCCTGCCACTTCGGATAAGACTCGACATTACTTCGGTAGTCGTAGAAAAGATCGCTCTGGATCTCGGCCTGACCCGGCCGATTCAGAAAGTAAAACTCGTCGGTCCAGAGGTCGGGATCGTGCCGCTCCACATCGGGATCATCTCCGACGTGTCGCGCACGGGTGGTCTCGAGCGACAAGAGATTGGTGCGCAATGCGCTCTCGTTGGCAGCGCGATCGGCCCAGAACGCCCGCCGCGTTTTCCAATTTGCTCCCAGGCCTTCGTTGTGCGCGACGGCGTCCTGGACGATGACAGCTTCGGTGCGTTCCGGATGCGCCAGGATCATGCGGAAGCCCACTGGGCCACCATAATCCTGCATATATAACGTGTAGCGCGATAGGCCCAGTGCTTCGGTGAAGTGATCGATTATTTCAGTGATGTGATCGAACGTGTATGCGAATTTCTTGGGGTCGGGCCAATCGCTATGTCCGAAGCCAGGGTAATCAGGAGCGACCAGATGATAGCGCGCGGACAGCCACGTGAAGAGCGGCTCAAACATTCTTGACGATGACGGGAGTCCATGCAGCAAGAGAAGTGTCGGCGCGTCTTTTGGACCGGCCTCTCTGTAGAAAATCGACACCCCATCAATCCGTGTGATGCGATAAAAAGTCGGATACTTCATTGGATTTCCCTTTCCTTGTACATGGGCTTGGCCGAACAATTGAAATGACGTGAGCACTTACGCTCACGAGGTGTGACATATTATCTTCTCCCGGTTCCAGTAATGGAATGAATCCATCTGGTAGACAAATACGGCGCGGTTCTCCCCACCGTGGCCGTCGAGGTCGGCTTGCGCATCGCCATCGATATTGCGCTGGCGCACCATTCGCCGTCCATCAACTGGATATTTCCAGACGGATGTTCGGACGGTTTTACCATTCCATGCCAGGTCGCGCGGAAGACCGACATTGACTGAAAGCAATCGGGGCATGCATACCTCGCCGAAGTCAGAGAGCGGTCAGTAACTTTCCGGCGAGCCAGTAATCGACACTGAACCTTCCCGGACCGGAGCAGATGAGCCAGATAAAGAAGAGCACGTACAGGACTTCGGGAAGGTAAAGGAAACCGTCGAGCCAGTTAAGAGGCGAAAGTCCTTTAGGCAGGGTGGATACCGCGCTGGTCAGGGTGGCGACCGTCATATCGATCAATAAAGCCACGCAGGCTGCGCTTGAAAGAAACCCCACGGACAACAAGGACCCGCAAACGAACTCGACACCCGCGACGAAATAAGCCAGTTGCCGGGGAAACGGGGCTTTGGCCTTCACCAGCGTGTCGTATACAGGTTTCGTGCCGCCGGCGACAAACGATTTGTTAGCCCCGGAGATGGCGAAGAACAGCCCAATCGAAACGCGTATCAGCAGGATGGCATATTGATCCAAATCACTACTACCGTTCAGCGCAAACTGCACCAACCGTTTCCAATCGCTGCTCATTGACGACTCCAAATCCGATGAACAGTGCTCATCTGGGCGGGTGCCCCACACCTGCCTGATTCTCAGGCGGCATCAACGAAAAACCGCCCAACATAGATTTCATCGATATTTGCGCCCTCCTCGTGTCGTACATTTCTCATTCTGGCCGTCCCCGATTCTTAGAGTGCTGAAACCGGCTTCTTCTCGGCAAGTGCCGGTAGAAGAAGTTTCAGAAGCGCTTGATCAGAGAATGGGTTCTGTCCTGAGATAACCTCGCGATCCTGAAGGACGTAGCTCGTCCATGGAGCGCGCACACTTACGTCAGCGCCCGCCGTACGCAAGGCAAAGTCCGGGTAGAAGAGAACCTTACCACCAATCTCAAGCGGTTCCCGCTGTTGCTCTTCCGCCGTCGAAAAGATGGTCACCTTATATCCGGAATAGATCCAGCCTTGAGCCTTTGCGCGTGCTCCAGCGGCATCGCCCGCCGACAGCGCGGCGACCACCTCCATCGAATTCGGAAGCGCTGCGAGAAGTGAAATCGGGCCATGGCAGAGCACTGCCGTAGGCTTCGATGTTTTATGAAAGTGTCTCAGCACGGTGCCCGCGTCGGGATCATCGAGCAGGTCCATCATCGGGCCATGGCCGCCGGGGACGAAAACAGCGTCATATTGATCCAGGCCCGATGCGATGACATCCGAGATACGATTTGGAGTTTTGAGCGCGGTCAGGGTATCGCGGAATTTTAGATAGTCCTGAAGCTTAGCCTCGTCTCCACCGAAGAAGTCGGGTACAGCGGAATGGACATCCATTTGCGGCGTGTTGCCTTTGGGGTTGGCGAATGTGATTTCGTAGCCCTCCCTCATCAGGGCGCGAACCGGAACCGTCAGTTCGTTGAGATAGTAGCCAGCGCCGGTATACACCTTACCGTCTTTCAAGGGCAAACCGTAACCGCTCGAGACTAACACTAAGACCTTTCCTTTTGTTGTCATTTTGTTCTCCTCTTTGAGATCGTATTCTGTTCTCCTGAATATGAGCTAGCTCTTCCTCCACAGTGTGCAAGGAAGCCATCGCGGTTGAGTGCGTTATGCCGCGGGGAATCCGAACATCAACCACGACTGATTGGCGACCCAATCCGGGTACAGCACCGACATCTGATCGAACAGTTCCTGGTCGGAAGTCGCGGTTTTTTGCACCCGGTCGAAGTCCTTCAGGTAACGCTTAGTGTCTTGAATCGCCGATGGAGAGTCGGGCGCGCCAGGCTTCTTGTGACCTGCGACAACCGTCGCCGGATTTAGCGCCGCCAACCGGTCCAACGCCGCGATCCAATTTTCTCGGCTCTCGGGGGTGGTATCGCCGACGTACATGCGGCACTGGTTGTACACAACGTCGCCGGCAACGATCAGTCCGATCGATGGAACGTAGAGAGATGTCGTATCGGCACTATCGGTGTGTCCCTGTTCGATGATGCACAATTCTTGGCCCTCGAGAGTGAACGTGTCATGCTCATAAGGCTCAGGTGCCAGCAACCTCGTCGGCACTTGTCCGGGAAACAACCGGCGGGCTAAGCGCTCCACTGCGGGAGAGAGATAGACTTGCATGGCGTTCAACGTCTTGGGCGTTGCTATCGCCCGAGCGCCCGGGAAATGGTCCAGCAGCATGCTCAGACCGTAGAAGTGGTCGAAATGGGCGTGGGTTATATAGATCGTCTCCAGGTTGCGGTTGTGCAGAGCAATCCACTTGGCGAGAGCCTCGGCCTCAGCGACGGTCAACATTGCGTCTACGAGCACCGCGTCGTGCTCGCCGAAGATTAAAGTCGACGTGATCGGGTCAAAGCCGAGCGCTTCGCCGAAGGGCTTTGGCCGCTCGCCGACCATAGCCTTTCCCGGGGCGGTAAAAACGTTCACACTAAGCGTGTTCGACTTCGGCGTGGACGACGCGATAGGCGCGGTCGCGCGCGTAGCCTCTTTCAGTGAATCTGTGCCGTCCATTTGGTACTCCTTTCGATGTCGGAGCTAGTGACTGTTCAACCTAAAGACTCGAAGAAGCGGCACCAGGAGCGCAGAGTCGGCATCCTAAGCCGCCCCAACTGTTAACCATACGTGACGGTAGTGCTCTGTCCGACCTCGATAATGTAGCCGTCAGGATCGCGGATGTAGCAGCGAATCTCGCCGTACTTGGGTATTGGCTTCGTGATGAACTCGGCACCTCGACTTTTCCACGATTCATAGCACGCTTCAATATCCGCAACGCGGAAATTCATAAAGCTGCTGATGTGATTCGGGTCGGGGACGCTGAGCGTTACCGTCGGCTTATCGGGGGTCGGCCCGCCCCCAACGTTCAGAATCATCCAGATATTCTCGAGCTGCAGGTACCCAGGCGCGTTCCCGTCACCAAGGCTCAAAATGCGAGCGCCGAAGACCTTTTCGTAGTAGCGGGCCGATCGTTCGATATCGGCGACGGTGAGAAACTGCGCGATGCTGATCCCCTCGCGCGGGGGCATCTCATAGCTCTTCTGTTCGACTTGTACTGCGTCCATTGATGGCTCCTTTTCTACGCCCTTCATTGATGGCCCTTTCCGTACGGTGCTCATTACAAATACGTGCCCCGAGCCCGCTCCCATTCATAAACAATCGATCGGCGCCAGCTCTCTTTCCTTGATGATTGTCGGTCATCTAGGGTGCGTAGCGCGTAAAGACGAGGTCGCTAGCCTTGACCTGACTGTGACAGGGGAAGCAGCTTTTCATTGCCGCCGCGGCGGCGGGTTTGCCGTCTACGAACGTAGCGAACCCCCAGCCGCCCGTCGCGGCGTACTTCGTTGAGTCCTTGACCATAAACTGAATGTTCGTCGGGCGGCCAGGAACGAAGGATTGGGCTTGGCCAAAGACCTTGTTGTTTTCGGGCGACGGGACGTGACTATAGTGCAAAGCGGCAATGATCGTGCCGTCCGGGAATGGAACCTTCCCCCTGCGGTAGGCCTTGATCGCCACATCGTTGCCCAAAACGGCGCCAATACTGTTCAGGTTGCCCGCTTCGTGGGCCGATGAGATCCACCTCCAGTCTCGGTATCCGGGGGGGATTTTTGTTACGAAGATCGGGGCTGAGTCATCGGCGTGGAGAGATGGGGGCGCTCTAAAGACGACAATTGCGGCCAGTGTCGCAACGGCAAGCACCAGGAAGGTGATCCGTTTCATAGTTTTCCTTTCAGCCAGGTTACGCATGGGCTCGATCAAGAACACATGCCAAGCAATCCTGAAACGAGGGCTGCCCGGCCCAGATTAGCCGGATGAACACGAAATATCTGGCCGATGTTGGTTGGACGTCTTGCTCCGGCTGTCGCTCCCGTATAACCGTTACAAACCTCTCCTGAATTGGGTCGCAAATGTGAGCGCGTCTGCGGACCATTTCGAGTGCGGCGGAATCCGCACCGTAACGGTTCGAGGCGGAAGTCAGCTCGCGGGAAGTTGATTGATGTCCGCCATTATCGGCGACCTCCGGGAACGCTTTTACAGGTCCGTGATGCCCGCATGTACGATGCGCCGAGGATGTAAACACTGTCGTGGCCTGTCCGGTCGACCGAGCAGGTGAGGAACAGAGTTGGGCGATGGCGCGATAGACTAGAGTGCTTCCGGGACCAATAATAAGTTTCTGTATCTGGGTGTGAGATGAGGGTCTTCGTGAGCTCGACATTCCGCGACCTGGCTGAACATCGAGAGGTCCTCAGGCTTGCACTCAAAAGCAGTGGACACGAGTTCCGAGGAATGGAGCACTTCGCGGCCGACGACCGCGCGCCTCTCGACGTCGCCCTTCCGGCGTTGACTGGATCTGACGCATACGTGTTGGTCATCGGCGATTTGTATGGATCGACGCCGCCAGGAAGGGTCATCTCGTACACCGAGCTAGAATATCGTCGCGCACAGGAGCTCGGATTGCCAACCATCGCAATGGTGCTGGCAGATGACGCCGAAGTCAACAGGCTTCATGTGGAGCGTGATCCTGCGAAGCGAAGGAGGCTCGACCGTTTTCGAGCTTCCGTCGCATCACGATCGCTGAGCGTCCGCCTCGAACGTAAGCGTCCGGGGAAACCAGGTCTGATTAGGCGCGGGCAGCGGACCAGCGGGCGGGTGTGAGATGGGCGACTTCTGAAAGCGTCCGTCGGTTCAATCCGGGCAACACGGCGGCGAGATACTCCTTCACCGGCACGCCGAGTCGGCGGCAGGATTCCACTGCCGAAAGAATCGCCGCCACTTTGGGGCCGGCCTGCGCGCTGCCTACGTGCAGCCAGTTTTTGCGTCCGACGGCTACCGGGCGCATCGAGTTCTCTGCCAGGTTGTTGGATAACTCCACTTCGGCGTAATCAAAACACCGTTGCAGCTTCGTCCACATATTTAAGGTGTAGGCCGCGGCTTGCCCCACGGCGCTCTTCGGCAACGAATCGCGCAGCAGCCCGAGGCACGCCTGGCGAATCTGGTGCAGCCATTCCTCGGCGTATTCGTGGCGTTGCCCGTGACGATTTTCGGCGCTCAACGCGCGGCGACGGGCGTCGCGGTCGATCAGAAACAACGCGTCCATGCGCGTGACCATGGCGATCGCTGCGCCGTCTTGCGGATTCACTTTCACCGCGTCGACGAATTTGCGCCGGGCATGCGCCCAGCATCCCACATGCACAAGCTTCGGCCCACCGATATCTTCGTAGGCCGAATAGCCGTCGGTTTGCAAAATCCCTTCCCAGTTTCCGAGGAACTTGCGTGGACCCTCACGCCCGCGGCCCATACAAAAATCAAACACCGTCTCGCCGCCCGGCTTTCCGTACTGCCACAAATAGGCTTGATGATTTTCTCCACGCCCATCGTGCATCTGCACCGGCACCGGGGTTTCGTCGGCCTGTAAGTAGGATTCTCCCAGCAGATCGCGACGCATCCATCCCACGATGGGCCCCAGCAGCTCGCCCACACGCATCACCCATCCGTCCAGTGTTGCGCGTCCGATCTCCACGCCCGCTTCGCGCTCGATCATCACCGCTTGCCGGTACAGCGGAAGGTGATCGCTATACTTCGCGATCACCGTGTTGATCACCACCGCGTCACTGGCTAATCCTTTTTCGACGATGCGGTCCGCCAGCGGTGCCGCCGTCACCGTCGAGCACTGCCGGCAGGCTCGCTTTTCGCGCTTGGTCACGCGCACGAAATAGCGTGCCGGCTCAACATCCAACTGCTCGCTTTCGTCGTAGCCGATCACCGCCATCTCCTCGCCACAGGCTGCGCAGGTGCGCTCCTGGCACGCAATGACGCTGGTAACGCGCGGCAGATTTTCCGGCAGCGGCTTGCGGCCCGGATGCGGCTTACTCTCTCGCGGCGTGGTGCGCGTTAGCTTCTCGCGCCGCACTTCGGCTTCCACCTCGTCCCGCGTCGTGCCGGGTTCTTCCTCGGTCAGCAGGGCCAGTTGCAGACTGCTCAGCGTTTCGCTGTTGGGACCCAGTTGCTGAATCCGCCGCTGCCGCAGCTCCTCCCGTAATGCCTGGATTTCCAACTGCGCCCAGTGCAGTTGCCTCTCC
>Ga0335077_10007264_pt1 | contig 13708 bp, 11 predicted proteins | sample Lox_Sample_31_FD_207151 | JGI IMG/M metagenome (GOLD analysis project Ga0335077, IMG submission 207151) | Soil microbial communities from Loxahatchee National Wildlife Refuge, Florida, United States - Lox_Sample_3.1 | ecosystem: Environmental > Terrestrial > Soil > Wetlands | place: USA...
GCGCTAACTATCATGGCAATCTATCTGAGCATGCGCTCGCTGAACGTGAGCGTCGATCCCAGCATCCTGAGCGACTGCGGCCGCATGGTGCAGATGCTGCTCATCGTGTACGCGTTCTTCAAGGTGCTGGACCTGGTGGCGAATGGGGCCGTCGGTTACGCCTTCCAGCGCACCGCCGAGGCCGGCTATTTCTGGCTTGAGATGCTGTTGTTCCTGGCGATTCCCATCACGCTGCTGAGCTTCGAGAGCGTGCGCGAGAATCTGGAAAAGTTGTACTGGAGCTGCGCCATCGTGGTCGCCGGCTTCATGGTGGACCGGCTGAATGTCTCCATCAACTCGCTGCAAAGCGCGCTGGGAGCGCACTATGTTCCCAAGTGGAGCGAGCTGGCGTCGAGCGTGCTCGTCGTCGCCGCCGGAGTGATGGCGTTTCGCTACGCGGTTATCTATCTCGACATTCTGCCGAAAGCCCCGGCCAAGCCTGCGTACCGCTGGATGTCGAATGCCGGTGTGCCGGCACAGGCGTGAAGACGATCCGGGACAAGGCCCGCTTTGGCAGCGTCGGGCCTTGTCTCTTTTCGTGATGCTCACAACCACTCTTGATCCGCCGCTCCATGCGGAATCTCGACGCAGCAAAATGGTTGTTTGGAAAGAATAAAATCAACCAACAAGCTTAACTACTCTCCTCGCGCTCCTGCCTTGGTAGCAATTCCGCGCCCGGGTAAAACTTTCCCGCGATCACCCCGGGCTGCTTCCGTAAGCCCTTCATTTTGCTGCAATGGAGTAATGGCAAGACCGTTGCACTGCTCTCTCGATACACGAGCGGCGGCGCTCGCAGACATTCGCAACTCGGAAACTACGTTATGACAAAGACGGTCAGTCCTGGAGCACATATGTCGCAACGCACCAAGGCGATTCTCTGCCTGTGTCATGACAGCAACATGCTTCTCATCCGGCGCATGTTGCTAGAGCACTTTGGCTACAGTGTCTTGCCTACAACGTCAGACGAACACGCCAAGACCATCGTGAAACAGCAATGCCCTGACATGCTGCTGATGGACAACGGCGATTCAGGCATGGATTGGCGCGAAGTCGCGGAGCAGGTCAAGAGAATCTGCCCCGACGTTATTACCGTTGTCTTGTCGCCATCTTTCGGCGTCGTAAGTTCCTCTTCCACCGCATCCGTCGATCGATTCGTGGCCAAAGATGACGGCCCCGATGCGTTGATCGCGCAAATTCGCGAACTGCTAGGGGGAGCGGAGGAGCAGCCATCCCTTTGACCCGACACTACAAGGAGCCCGTTGCGGGGGGACCGTGACGGAGCTTCGCTCCCGAAGCGAGATTCCCAAGAGCGAACAAGTTTCATTGTGGTATGAGATTAGAGCCGAACTTGTTCGCCTTTTCTTCGTATCTTCTTGATTCATAACCTGCAGGTTGTTTGGGGCGGAACGGCGATCTGTTTGCGTTTGTGCACACTGCAAGTCAACGCTAGCCAGGTGGCAAATGGAAACGAAGGGTCGCCGTCCGATATCGTCCGCGAGCATAGCATCCTGTTCAACAATTTTGCTGGTTGAGGATGAGGTAGTAGTACGACAGATCACCGCTCAAGTGCTGGAGAGCGCGGGATACACCGTTCTGGAAGCCAGCAGCCCACGCGAGGCTTTGCACCTCGCCGGGACATATGAGGGAGATATCCACCTGCTTTTAAGCGATGTCGTCATGCCCGAGATGAACGGTGTCGAGTTGGCTGATCGCATGCGTAGGGTGCGGCCGAATCTGGCAACGATTTTCATGTCAGGCTATGCAACGTCGGACATCTTGAAGAAGGTAATGTCCGGATCTGCAATGCACATTCAGAAGCCGTTTACCGTGAGCGTGCTGCTGTCGCACGTTGCCTACGCATTGCAGGCGAACATGAGCGCGGAGGATCCGCGAGGAGCCGCGGCCGGGAATTTGCAGACAACTGGGTCGGATTCCCGGCCCGCCCCAACCGCAGGTTGAGCCCCGCGCGGCCTCCCGGGCGCTCGCATAGGTGCAGCAGCTTATCATCAGCGCTTGCTCGGCTGTTCGGCCATCGAAAGCTCGCCAATGTACACCGAGAACGGCGCTAACAACATGCCGGAAAGACTGGCGGTATCCTTCAGCTCGTTCATTGTGGTCAGCAAGGTTCTCGCTTGCGCTGAGGTAACCCCTTGCGCCGCGAGATTGAAATTCACCTTCTGCTGCTCGGCCGACATGTTGAGCACGACCAGTACTGCTTCGTCTTTATAGCGGCGCAGATACGACATCACGTTCGGATCGTCTTCATTAAGGGCGATGTAATCGCCGTCGAGCAGCGCTACGTTCGTGTGCCTCAAAGCCAGCAAGTGCTGATAGAACACCAGAATCGAGTTGGGATCTTTCCGCTCGCTGGCTACGTTGTGGGTCTTGTAGCTGACCGGGACCGGCAGCCAGGGCGTGCCCTTGGTAAAGCCGGCATTAACGGTGTTGTCCCACTGCATGGGGGTGCGCTCGCCATCGCGGCCTTTTTCTTTTGGCCAACCCAGCTTGCCGATGGGATCTTTCACGTCCTTGCGGAACTTGGGGTCGTTATTCTCCATCCCGATCTCTTCGCCGTAATACAGGATGGGCGTGCCGCGCAGCGTGAGATACAGGCCGGCCATCACCTTGGCGATGTCGTCGTTGTGCTTTCCGTCGCCATAGCGGTCGTAAGAACGTGGGCGATCGTGATTGTTGAGGACGTAAACCGGCCAGCCGCCCGTTGCATTCGCCTCAGCTATGCCTTTGCGGAAATCGGCAGGAGACAGCTTGTTGATTGCCATCAGGAAGAAGTCCATTGGCATTTGCAATTCGTTGCCATGTGCACCATAAAACTCTCGCAATTGCTCGACGCTTCCCGTCCAAGTCTCGCCGATGAGCACAGCATTGTACTGGTCGGCGACCTGTCTGAGACCCTGCAGCACTCCATGCACTTCGGGCAAATTCTCGTTGTACTGATTGGTCATGTTCGGGTCGCCGAAGGCATTCTTGCCCGGCAGCACCGGATTATCGTGCAGGTTGGGGTCTTCGAAGAGAGCGCCGACTGCATCCAGGCGAAAGCCCGCCACGCCTCGCCGATACCACCACCGCGTGACATCGAACATGGCGTCCTTTACCGCGGGGTTGCGCCAATTCAGGTCGGGCTGCTGCGGGTAGAAGAGGTGGTAATAGTACTGGTTGGTCTTCGGATCGAACTGCCACGCCGAGCCGCCGAAAACGGATTCCCAATTACTGGGCGGCTGGTTGGGCGCCTTGCCATCCCGCCAGATGTACCAGTCGCGATGCTTGGAGGTGCGCGACGAGCTGGAATCGATGAACCACTGGTGCTGGTCGGAAGTATGGTTCAGCACGAAGTCGAGGATGATGTGAATGCTCCGCTCCTGCGCGGCGTCCTCCATGCGGTCGAAGTCGGAGAGGTTGCCGTACATGGGGTCGATGTCTTCGTAGTTGGAGACGTCGTAGCCGAAGTCAACTTGCGGAGAAGGAAAGCAAGGCGTGATCCAGATGGCGTCAACACCGAGCTGCTTCAAGTAGTCGAGCTTGGAAGTGATGCCCGGCAGATCGCCGATACCATCGTTGTTGCTGTCGGCGAAGCTGCGCGGATAGATCTCGTAGAAAACTGCGTTCTGCCACCATTGATGGCCGGCGGCGTCGACTGCGGGCGGCTTAGCTTGAGCATGATCCGCGGCGGGCTTGGACTGTGCCGCCGAGTGCGGGTCGAAAGCCAGGCCGAGGAAAACAACAGAAGCAGCAATGTAACGCGAAATACAGAGTTTCATTATTTTGTTGCTTCGCTGGTGGAATTTGGAGTCGCAGCCCCGTACGCAGCGTGCTCACGGTAGGTTGGTCGTTCGTCGAAGAAGGCGTCGGTCAGCGACATCAGTTTCATCGCGTCTTGTAGCTGGTCCAGAGTTGCCGAACTTGTTAGCCTGATTGCTGTCTCCTCATTCGGTAGCAGGTCGACATAATTGTCGGCCGGCTTAGCATCCAGATCACCGAAAGAGACATAGACATCGCGCGCCAGCACCGGCGAGCGCAGCGTAAGAGTGTAGTTCGGCGCAGTTCCGGTGATATGGCTTTCGATAGCCGGCTTCAAGGGCAGCTTTAGATTGCGCATGCGGTCGAAGAATACTTTATTGCGCGAAACGGTCTGCCCGTTCACCATCAACTCGAAGACCAGGAATGTGCGATCTGGGCCGGCAAAGCTCGCCAATGCTTTTTCCCAACTTGCTATCGTTGCCCCACTCACGCTCGTATAGATTTGGCTCGACTGCGCCGGAACCTGTACCGGTTGCGTGGTATCGAGCAGAGACTTGCCATCAAAAGTGAGCAGCCGGGTGCGGAGCTGCGCATTCACCGCCTGCATCCTGTCAGAGACGATGTACACGTCCACGTTTCCGCCATGCGCGTAGGGCGAGACGAGCAGGTCATTGTAGAAGCGCTGCGCGTAATACTGCAGCGCCTTCCATCGGCCAAAGTAATCGATACTCGACCACGACGCTACCGGCCAGCAGTCATTCAACTGCCAGAAGAGCGCACCCATGGTCCGGGGGCGGTTACGGCGCAGATGCTCTGCGCCCACTTTGATGGCCTCGGCCTGCTGCACCTGGCTGACGTACACGAACGATGCGAAGTCCTTCGGCTCGGGATACTCCCGCAGCATGTACGTGAGGATGCGCTCGTTGCCCCCGTGGTTCTTCTGGTGCGATAGCATCGCATTGGAATCCATCGCGAGTTGGTCGGGTGGCGCGAAGCTGGCGATGGTGCGCATCTCAGGGAACGACTGAAAGCCGAACTCCGACATGAAGCGCGGGTCCTGCAGGTTGTAGTTATCGATCGGCTCCAGCGCGTGCCAGACGCCCCAGAAGTGCATGTCACCGTTGTCCTGGCTATTGGACGGCTCTTCGAAATCGGCGCTGGGGGAGCTTGGCCAGTAAGGCGTGGGCGTACCGTACTGGTCGACTACGCTCTTGATGATGTCGTGAAAGAGCACGACGTAGTCCTGCCAGACGCGCTCGCGTTCGGGTGGTGTGATCGATTCCTTGAACGCCAACCGGTCGGCCCAGACCTGCCAGCCCGCTTCGATCTCGTTGTTGCCGCACCAGAGCACGATGCTGGGATGATCGCGGAGGCGCTTTACCTGCTCGACGGCCTCTTCGCGCACGTTCTGCTGAAACGGCAGGTCACCGGGCACCATGTCGCCGCCGAACATGAACTCCTGCCAAACCATAAGGCCCAGCTCGTCGCAGATGTCGTAGAAGTCGTCGCTCTTGTAAATGCCGCCGCCCCACTCGCGCACCATGTTCATGTGGGCATCGCGCGCGGCCTGTAAAATCTCGCGGTAGCGGCCGAGGGTAACGCGACTGGGGAAGCTGTCGAACGGAATAACGTTCGCGCCTTTGGCGAATATCGGAATGCCGTTCACAACGAAGGTGAAGCTCTTGCCCCACTGGTCGGGTGCGCGACGCAGTTCAACCGAGCGCAGGCCCGTCTTAACGGTCGTGCTCGCGATCGTCGCCTTGTTGCTCTTGATGGTCGCGGAAAAGCGATAGCGATCCTGTGCACCGTAGCCGGCGGGATACCACAGTCTCGGCGAGACGATCCGCACTGGAATGGAAACGTGATTCATTCCAGGATCGAGTTGCAGGGTCTGGCTGATTGCGTTGCTCTTGATATCTGAACGCCTCGTCTTTGCCGTTGTTTGAGCAGGGCCGAGCACTTCCTGCACTGCAGCGTCGCTATGGTCGACGGACACCGTCACCGTCATCGCGCGACTGCACTCGACTTCCAGCTCCGCACTGAGTTCCGCCAACTCCGGCGTGATCTTTGCCTGACGAACATGGAAGTTCTCGATGCGCACGCTGTCCCATGTTTCCAGCCTCACCGGCTTCCAGATGCCGATGGTCAGAAATCGCGGTCCCCAATCCCAGCCGTACTGATAGGCCGCCTTGCGCGTGTAGGGAGCGGTGGCGACATTCTCCTCGTTGCCTTCGTTCACTGTCGAAACCGACGGCAGAATGTACGGCAACGCTCTCACCTTCGGGATCATCGCCGTCACCGGCGAGTGGAAGACAATGCGCAGCGTGTTTGCGCCCGGTTTGAGCAGCGGCTTTGCAGGGACCCGCCAGCGGCGGAACATGTTGTCGGCGATCAGGATCGACTGTTCGTTCAGAAAGACTTCAGCGAAGGTGTCCAGCCCATCGAAAATCAAATCGATGTGTTCGTGTTGCAGCGTCTCCGCGTCAACCTGGAACGTTGTACGGTACTCCCAGTCAGTCAGGCCAATCCATTGCAGGCGCGATTCGTTGTCGCCGTAAAAAGGGTCAGCAATGAGGTGAGTGGCAAGAAGGTCTGTCTGAACGACACCGGGAACCTGAGCGGGATGCCACTGGTTGACCTCAGGGTGACCGGCTGCGTTGACCGCACGGAACTCCCAGCCCGCGTTCAGTTCGCGCGATTGTGGTTCTGCAGCGCGCAGGAATGTAGTGTTCCCAAACAAGGCGATGAGCACAAACAACCGGCAGGCGCGGCGCAGTGAGAATCCACTCATCGTGTTGGCAGACGCCGGAGGGAATGGCCGGAATCCCGGAGGCCCTGAAATCCTAACTCGCCATTCAGGCGCTTGCAAAGAAGGTGAGATCAGCAGAGTGACGGATTAAGTTGCTTCAGCGACGTCCCTTCATGCGTTGTATCACAAGGGCAGCAATGGCGAGTTCGCTGGGCGCGGACCAGGAGCGAAGGTACAATGCGCACAGGGTATACCGATCATCTTCATCGGAACGTGAGGAGGGGTTATGAAATTCCTCGTCCTGTGGCACTTCGAGGTCACGCGGCTGACGCCTGAAGTCATTCGCGCTATCGGCGAACAGCCCAAGTATGGCGAGAAACTCGAAGCGCAGAATAAGCTTGAGTGCCGTTACCATGTCGTCGGCAGTCACGGCGGGGCATGGATCTACAACGTGGACTCCAACGAGGAGCTCGATCGCCTGCTCGCCATGTCTCCGGTGTATAACTATGCTTCCTATCAGGTACTTCCTTTAGCGGAGATGTCCGATCCCGCCACCGTGACCGGCAAGGGACAATAGTGGCAGTACGATTGGTTATAATCCCACATTGTGGTATATGAACCGCAGCCCTTCCTGTGCTACAATCAGTAGTGCTCCTCAGTAGATAAAATCCTGTATTTGCAATGACTTGCGCGGGATTTGGCGCAAACTCCGAAATGCATCTCCAGCAGTGAGCATTCCCCGGTCGGAGTGGTAGCTTGACCGACGAAGAAATCCAGGAAGGAACACGCTAACGGCTAAGAGCCGATGGCTGACGGCAAAATATGGCTGACGATCCCAACCAGCAACTCCCGCTCGACAATATCGGCCCCGGCGCGGCCAACGTGCAACCCGTCAACATTGAAGAGGAGATGCGGCGCTCGTATCTCGACTATTCGATGTCGGTGATCATCGGGCGCGCGCTGCCCGACATCCGTGACGGCCTCAAGCCCGTGCATCGCCGCATTCTGTACGCGATGCACGACATGGGCGTGCTGCACAATCGTAAGTACATGAAGTGCGCTGGTGTTGTCGGTGAGTGCCTGAAGAAGTATCACCCCCACGGCGATACGGCTGTCTATGACGCCCTGGTACGCCTGGCGCAGCCGTGGAACTTGCGCTACACACTCGTAGATGGCCAAGGCAACTTCGGTTCGGTGGACGGCGATTCGCCGGCGGCTTACCGATATACCGAGTGCCGCATGGCAGAAATTGCCGAGGAGATGCTGGCCGACATCGAAAAGGACACAGTCGATTTCGTGCTGAATTTCGACGAAAGCACGGTCGAACCGCTGGTCCTGCCCACGAAGATTCCGAACCTCATTATCAACGGTTCGGAAGGCATCGCCGTAGGCATGGCGACAAAGATTCCGCCGCACAACCTGACCGAGATTGTCGACGCCTGCATCACGCTGGTGAACAATACGCACGCCACACTCGCCGACCTGATGAAGCACGTACAAGGGCCGGACTTCCCGACCGGCGGCTTTATTCATGGGCGCAGCGGGATCATGGAGGCCTATCGCACCGGACGCGGCCGCTTCCTGATGCGGGCGAAAGCCGCGATCGAGCACCTGACTAAAGACCGAGAGGCCATCGTCGTTACCGAGATTCCGTATCAGGTGAACAAGGCCAACCTGATCAAGCGCATCGCCGAGTTGGTGAACAACAAGGTCATCGATGAGATCAGCGACGTGCGCGATGAGAGCGACCGCGAGGGCATGCGCATCGTCATCGAGTTGAAGCGCGGCTGCGAAGCGCAGATCGTGCTCAACCAACTCTTCAAGCACACCTCGATGCAGGAGAGTTTCTCGATGATCTTCCTGGCCGTGGTCAATGGCCAGCCGCGCGAGATGGGCCTGGTACAGGCCATCCAGCACTTTGTCGATCACCGCATCGACGTGGTGCGGCGCCGCACCGCGTACCTGCTGGAGAAGGCGCGCGAACGCGAGCGCATCCTCGAGGGCTATCAGGTTGCGCTGGATCGCGTGGACGATGTGATCCGCATTATTCGCGGCAGCCAGAACCGCGCCGATGCACGCAGTAACCTCGTTGCCTACTTCACCGGAAGCACGGTCAGCGTTTCGGAAGGCAAGAGCGGCAAAACAGCATCCTTGAAAGGTGTAACGCCGACGCAGCTCACGAAGCCGTTTGACGCGACGCAGGCCGACGCGATCCTCGAACTGCAACTGCACCGGCTGACGCGGCTGTCGATCGACGAAATTGTCAAGGAACTGGGCGAGGTGCGCGAGCGCATTGCCGAGTACGAATCCACTCTCGCCAGCGAAAAGAAGCTGCGCGGCGTCATCGTCAAGGAACTCGAGGAGATCAAGAAGAAGTACGGCGACGCGCGCCGCACCGAGATTCAGGACGAAGCCGCCGAGATCAGCCTAGAAGACCTCATTGCGGACGAGCAGGTTGCGGTCACGGTCAGCCACTCCGGCTACCTGAAGCGCACGCCGATTTCGACCTATCGGCAGCAGCGTCGCGGTGGCACCGGCCGCAAAGGGATGAGCACGCGCGAGGAGGACTTTGTCGAGCGCCTGTTTGTCGCCTCCACCCACGACTACATCCTGGTCTTCACCAACAAAGGCCGCGTGTACTGGCTCAAGGTGTACGAAGTACCCGAACTCAGCGCCGCGGGCAAGGGCAAGGCCATCGCGAACCTGGTTGCACTCCAGCCAGGCGAGAGCGTGCGCGCATGGCTGACCATCCGTGATCTCGAAGAGGAAAACCGTTACGTCTTCTTCGTCACCCGCAATGGATTGGTGAAGAAGACGCCGCTGAAGGACTTCAGCAACGTTCGCTCGATCGGCATCAACGCCATCGCCATCGAGGAGCACGACGAGCTGGTAGCCGCCAGTTGCACCGACGGCAACCAGATTGTCTTCCTCGCCTCGCATGAAGGCATGGCCATTCGCTTCGACGAGGAGGGTGTTCGCCCGATGGGCCGGGTCGCCTACGGCGTCTGGGGCATGGACCTGGAGGACAAAGACTACATCGTCGGCATGGCGGTGACGCCCAAGGAGCGCAGAAAGGCCAAGGACGGCGAGGACGAGTCCAACCTGATTCTCTCGGTCACCGAGCTTGGCTATGGCAAACGCACCGACGTGGATGAGTATCGTCTGCAATCGCGCGGCGGCAAGGGCGTGATCAATGTAAAGACGACTGCGCGCAACGGCAAGGTCGTGTCTATCATGCTGGTGAACGAGCAGTCGGAGGTGATGGTGATCAGCCAGTTCGGTAAGATCATCCGCATCGACAGCAAGAACATCCGTGAATCGGGCCGCTCGGCGCAAGGCGTGCGCCTGCTGCACCTGGAAGAAGGCGATCGCCTGGCCGCCGCGTCGGTTATCCCGCCGGAAGAGACAGGCGAGAACGGCAACGGCGAAACAGGCACGCTCGTGCAATAGCCGAACAGCAACAGTCGGGCCCGCGCAGGTTTCGAATGGCTTGCGTGGGCCCCTGCCAATTTGCCAGGCGTCTTTGAGGCTCTCCCCGGAAAAAATATTCTTATCGAAACCCTTGACATCATCACATTCTCACAATATATAACTAATACGTTATATAACTAAGTAGTTATGAACGTGAAGGATCCGAACTTGAATTCACTGGACAGCACTTTCTCGGCGCTGGCCGACCCAACGCGACGCGCGATCCTGGCCCGGCTCGCCAAAGGCGAGGCATCGGTACTGGAACTGGCTGAGCCGTTTGCGCTAAGCCAGCCGGCGATCTCCAAGCATCTGCGAGTGCTGGAGCGCGCGGGGCTCATCTCACGCAGCCGGGAGGGGCAGCGCAGGCCGTGCCGTATCGAAGGGCACCGACTGTCGGAAGCCAGCCGGTGGCTGGACGGGTACCGGCGGATTTGGGAGGCCAACTTCAACCGGCTGGACAGGCTGTTAGAACGAATGAAATCCGAACAAAAGGTTACAAGCGAAAGAAGCAGAAGGAGCAACCCGCGATGACTTTGATCAGCAAGCTTACCATCGAGACGCCCAGCGACCGGGAGATCGTGATGACGCGCGTGTTTGACGCTCCCCGGCAGATGCTGTTTGATGCCTTCACTAAACCCGAACTGGTTCCGCAGTGGCTCACGGGTCGTCCGGACCACACCATGCCGGTGTGTGAGATCGACCTGCGCGTTGGTGGCGCGTATCGCTATGTCTGGCGCGGACCGGATGGCTTCGAGATGAGCAGTCAGGGCGTTTTCCGTGAGGTTACGCCGCCGGAGCGGGTGGTGGCCACCGAACGGTTCGAGCCATCGTGGTATGACGGCGAAAACGTCAATACTACAATCTTCGAAGAGGCTGCTGGCAGGACGACCGTGACGCTCAGGATCCAATGCGGATCCAAGGAGATTCGCGACACTATGCTCAAGAGCGGGATGGAACGCGGCGTAGCGTACAGCTATGACAGGCTGGAGCAGATGCTGACCGCGAAGGCGCAGTCGAAGGCGTCGTAGTCGGTGCCTCGAAAATTTCCGTCTTGGTGCCCCAGGTTCGCGTCTATCGATGGGACGCTAACCTGGGCCCACGTTAGCCCAAAAGATGGGCGAACGTGGGGCACCGGTATAGCGGTTATGCGCTCTGCGCCTGTTGCCAGGCTTGCATCTCGTCGGCGGATGGGCCGTACATGCCGGGAATCTCAATCTCGTTCAGCCGCAGATAAACCCCGAGCTGAGCGCGATGATGGATCATGTGGTTCATCACCATGCCGCGGTAGCAGACTGCACGCGGCGCCGCGAAGATGGTGTCTCCCTTCGTGGTCTTCAAACTCCAGACGACGCCGAAGTCCTCGTCCTTGGCCGCAGCCAGCGCTTCGCGGCCGGCTTTGGCGTTTTCGTCAAACTTGTCGAGTACCTCCTTGCGCGTCTTCGGCTGGAATGGAACGTACGTCTCCATGTCGAACTCGAGCACTTCCTTAGTGAAGGTTTCTTTCGTCCAGCCGGGTAGCTCGGCCACGTGGCCGGCGAGGTGGCTCAACGCCATGGATTTCGGGTGCGGTTTGTAGTCGGGAATGTTTTCCGGAAGCCGCTCCAGCAGCTTGCGGGTATTGCCCATCTCCTGCTCGAACTCGGGCAACAGCATGTCGCGGATTGCCATAGGAAACTCCGGCCGCAGTGGCGGCGAACGCGAGACATTATATACGAAGAAAAGGCGAAAGAGCTAGCGAGCTGTCACGGTAATGTGTGACATTTCCCGCAACGACTCTGCATATGGCGGGCGCAGGACGCCGCGCTCGGTAATGATAGCCGTAACGTACTGATGCGGTGTGACGTCGAAAGCCGGATTTTCGACCTGTACGCCGTCGGGGGTGATCTGCTTGCCTGCGATGTGTGTCACTTCGCGGGAGGAGCGCTGCTCAATGGGAATCCTGCTGCCGTCAGGCGTGTCCATGTCGATGGTCGAGAACGGCGCCGCCACATAGAAGGGTATACCGTGCTCCTTCGCGAGCACGGCGACGGTATAGGTACCGATCTTGTTGGCCACGTCCCCGTTCGCGGCAATGCGGTCAGCCCCGACCACAACCGCGCTGATTTTGCCCTGCCGCATCATGGCACCGGCCATGTTGTCGGAGATGACGGTTGTAGGAATACCGTCCTTCATCAGCTCCCACGCTGTCAGACGCGAGCCCTGGAGGAATGGGCGTGTCTCGTCAGCGAAGACGTGGAGCTTCTTGCCGGACTCCACGGCGGCGCGAATCACGCCCAGCGCAGTGCCATACCCGCAGGTGGCCAGCGCGCCCGCATTGCAATGCGTCAGCACGCTGCCGGTCGAGGGCAGCAGAACGGCGCCGTGTTTGCCCATGGCCTCATTCGCGGCTATGTCTTCGCCGAGCATCTGCTGCGCCTCGGCGATCAGCTCGCGCCTGATCGCGGCGACGGGCTGATTGCCAACTTCGGCAAACTTGTCCTTCATACGGCGGATGCCCCAGAAGAGATTGACAGCAGTGGGCCGGGTGGCAGCGAGAACGTCGCAGATGCGGCCAAACTCGCATTGCAGGTCCGTGTGATCGTTCGCCTGCGAATCGCGCATGCCAAGCGCGATCCCCATGGCCGCCGAAACGCCGATGGCCGGTGCTCCGCGCACAATCATGTTTCGGATAGCATCCGCCACCTCCTGGTAAGTCGTGCAGGTGACGTAAGTTTCTTCGGTCGGCAGCTTCGTCTGGTCGATGAAGCGCACCCCTGCGTCCGTCCATTCCACAGTCTTGATCATTTTTCTATGCCGAATTGCTCGCCTTGGCCCATGGCTCGGTCTGCGCCAGCTGGACGGGGTAACCGTCGGGGTCGTCGACGATAGCGAGCCAACCGAAGTCCTGCCGCTTCGGCTCCATTTGCATCGTCGCGCCTTTGGCTTTCAACTCCTGCACGGCAGCCTGGATGTCGGTTACCTCAAAGCCAAAGCTACATCCCATGCCCGGCGCCGCCTTGGTCTTTTCGCTCTCGGGATGTAGCCCGAGCAGAATATTTCCCGCACTCAGTGAGCTCCAATAAGGCGTATGCATTTCCAACGTGAGGCCGATGACGTCCCGATAGAACGCCACGCTTCGGTCCATGTCTTTCACGATAAGAACAATGGTGGTCAGCTTGCCGATCATCGACCCTCCCAAACAGAAGTGAACTACGGCCGATGCGCCTCGCAGCGACTTCCCGGCACATTCGTTACCGCGGGACGATCGCAGAGATCGCATTTCGCGCTAACAGCGTAGATCGGGCGGCACGCCCGACGACTGCTCTTTCTGTCTCAGGTGTTCGGCGCGAACGTCATTCGCCGTAAACAGCGCCACGAACGGTGCCGGCCGCGCAGCCTGTTCGACGGGGGCGCGTCCCCTGGCCTCTTCCCTCTCCACCAGGCACAGCACGCCAACAATCTCGAATCCGTACTCGCGCGCGGCCTCAATCGCCTGTATCGTTGAGGCGCCGGTCGTGCAAACGTCATCGACGATCACCACCTGCGCCGGTTTCTCGCGAAAGCCTTCGATCCTCTGCCCGGTGCCGTGCGACTTCTCCGCCTTGCGAACCAGGAATCCGTGCAACGGTGTGCCCTGTTGCGCGCTGATGACCGAGGTCGCGACCACGAGCGGGTCCGCACCCATCGTCAGTCCGCCGATCGCGTCGGCCTTCC
>Ga0335077_10007265_pt1 | contig 13708 bp, 10 predicted proteins | sample Lox_Sample_31_FD_207151 | JGI IMG/M metagenome (GOLD analysis project Ga0335077, IMG submission 207151) | Soil microbial communities from Loxahatchee National Wildlife Refuge, Florida, United States - Lox_Sample_3.1 | ecosystem: Environmental > Terrestrial > Soil > Wetlands | place: USA...
AGGACAGTGAGCCGCGCTCCGCATGGTAAGGTCGCGCGCGCATGATTTCTCGCTGGAAGCCGGGCCTCGTGTTCGCGTGCAGCGCCGCGCTCGCGCTGGCCGCGCGCGCCGCGGACGACGACGCCGTGAAGATCCAGATCCAGACGCCGCGCCCCGGCGAGACGCTCAAGAACAAGACCGACATGGCGCCGCTCGCGGGGCTGGCCATCGCGGGCGAGCGGCCGACCAACTTCGACGTGATGCTCGTGCTCGACGTCTCCGGCTCGACCGAGTACCCGAGCGGCATCGACGTCGACAACGACGGCAAGCTCGGGGAGACGGTCCGCTCGCTCACGCCGGGCGAGCCCGACACGCCGAACTCGGACCCCGACGACTCGATCCTGTCGGCGGAGGTCATGGCCTCGAAGTCGCTGCTGGACGGCCTCGACCCGAAGCGCGTGCACGTGGGCGTGGCCTCGTTCTCGGGCGAGGTCGACGAGGTGACGGGCCGCGGGCTGAACCGCGGCCAGGACGCGCTGCTCGAGCTGCCGCTCTCGGCCGACTACAACGCAGTGCGCGGCGCACTCGAGGCCGTGCGCCTGCGCGGGCCGAACGGCGGCACGAACATGGAGGCGGGCGTGAAGCTCGCGCTGCGCGAGCTGGCCTCGCTGCCGGGCTGCCAATCCAAGCCGCGGCCCGACGCCAAGAAGGTGATCCTGTTCCTCACCGACGGGAAGCCGTCGCTGCCGTTCGGGCTCGCGAATGTCGAGGACAAGGAGGACATGCTCGCGGCCATCGACGCCGCGCAGCTCGCCAAGGTCGCCGGCGTCATGCTGAACGTGTACGGGCTCGGGCCCGAGGCGATCGACTACCCCGTGGCGGCGACGGAAATGGCCAAGGCCACGGGCGGGGTCTACACACCCGTGCGTACCCCGGGCGACATCGTGTCCATGCTCTCGGGCGTCTCGTTCGCGAACGTGGAAGACGTGGTCGCGGTCAACCTGACGCTCATGGAGTGGTCGGGGCCGAACGACATCCTGCTCGCGCCCGACGGCTCGTTCAAAGGCTTCGTGCCCGTGCGGCCGGGCCTGAACCGCATCCGCGTCTCGGCGCTCGCGAGCGACGGCTCGCGCGGCTCGATGGAGTTCGACCTGCAGTTCGCACAGCAGGGCATGACGAGCCTCGAGCTCGCGGCCGAGCAGGAGCGCATCCGCCAGCGCACCAAGGAGATCCAGCTCCGGCTCGAGCGCGACCGCCAGGAGGCGTTCCGCAAGCAGGAGCGCCAGCGCGCGCTCGAGATCTCGGCCGACAAGCCGGGCGCGGCGCCCGCGCCGCAGCCGAAGCCAGCGCCGCCGAACGGCACGCCCGCGCCGGCACCCGCGCCCTCGAACTGAGCGCGGCTACTGCACGAGGTTCGGGTCCGAGACTTCCTTGCGGACCAGCTTGCCCTTCTCGTAGTACGAGGTGACGTCGATGACGCCGTCGCCGTTCGTGTCTTCCTCGCGCTTCGTCAGCACGACCTTGTTCGGGTCGCTGGTGTCGAAGTACTCGAAGACGTCGGGCTTGCCGTCGTGGTTCTTGTCGCGCTCGACGCGCGCAGGCAGCCCCTTCTCGTCGAAGTAGGTGCGCGTGTCCATGAAGCCGCTGAACGTGGAGTCCTCGATCTCGACGGTGCGCTTGCCGTTCTTGTACTCGATGCGGCGGTCGACCTTGCCGTCGTAGTTGTTGTCGTACTCCTCGTACGCCAGCACGCCGTTCTGGTACTGCAGGAAGCCGTCGCGCTTCCCATCGAAGTTGCGGTCGACCTCCACGCGCTCGGCCGTCTCGCTGCCGTTGTAGGTGAGCCAGCGGTCCGGCTTGCCGTCGCCGTTCGTGTCCTCGGCGCGCTCTTTCAGGCGGCCGTCGGGCAGGTACGTGTTCACCGAGTCGAGCGTGCCGTCGAAGTCGGTGTCCTCTTCGCGCGTGAGGACCTGGCCCGTCTTCGCGTCGATCGTGATCTTGATCTCGGGCTTGCCGTCGCGGTCCGCGTCGAGCGTCTTCACGATGCGGTCCTGGCCGTTCACCTTGACCGTCTTCGTCTCGAAGATCTGATCGGGGATGTCGCGCTGGCACGGGCGCTTCGGCGCGGCCGTCGGATCGGGTGGCGCCTCGGCCGCCGCGCAGTCCTTGGCCTCCTGCTGCAGCGTCTTGTTCGACTCTTCCTGCTTGTTGATGGCGGCGAGGAGCTCTTCCTGGTGCTTCAGCTCGGCCTCGATCTCGGCCTCGAGGTCCTGCTGCTTCTTCAGCTCGTCGTCGACCTCGCTCTCCATCTGCTCGTCGGAGCTGCGCGGCCGGTCGCCGCCGCCACCGCCACCGTGGCCCGGGTCGCTGTGGCGGCCGCCGCCAAACGGCACGTCGCCGGTGATCACGCCCCACAGGCCGAACGCGCCCGCGCCAGCCGCGGCGCCGATCGGGCCGCCGATCTGCGCGCCGACGACAGCGCCGATGACCATGCCCTCGAGCGCGGCTTCGGTGCGCTGCGCGAGATCGCTCTGGCGGCGCCGCTGCGCCTGCGTCTGCGACTGCGCCGACGACTGGCCGTGCTTGCTCGAGCTCGCGCTCTTCTTCGGCGGCGGCGCGTTCGGATCGGCCGCGTTGGGATCGGGATCTACACTCTTTTGTGTCGCGGCGGGAGTGGCGGGAGTCGCGTTCGGATCCGCAGCTGCCGTCTTCACCGCAGGATCCGCAGGCGCGCTTGCGCTTGCCGGAGTCACTGCTGGATCGGACGAGCTCTGGGCCGGCGCCGGGTCGGCGGGCGCCGCCGGGTGGGGCGCCGTGCCGCGCGACGTCGAGCAGGCCAGCACGATGCAGAGCCAGCCGGCCAAGAGAGCATTCGGAGCACTGGAGGGCTTGCGCATTCGTCGCCGCCTAGGTTTGCAACTCTACTCCGACCGGTCGGATTTTGCCCCACGGGAGAGATCGGCGCCCGAAAACTTTCGCTTGAGGACGCCGCTTTAATCTGAGGAGCTGCGCGCGTTTGGACACGTCGGCCGGCACGGGCTTTGAAGATCTCGTGGGCATTTGTTGACTTCTGTGACGCGCTGCGTAAGCTCGACCGCGCTGATGGGTGAGTGCGGCCGCGAAAAGCCGTCGATGCTCCCGTCGCTGCCCGGTGGGGCGCGACTCATGTCCGTCATTTCGGAGGCCGATGGCCTTCCCATGGGGGGAGCGTGGGCCTCACGCTGATTCAGCGGAGCTCGGGCATACGCCCGCCCAAGAACCCGAAGATCGCCCTGGTCCTGGCGGGAGGGGCGGTCAGCGGCGGTGCCTTCAAGGTCGGCGGCCTGAAGGCGCTCGACGAGTTCCTCGTGGGGCGGAAGGTCACCGAGCTCGACACCTACATCGGGCTCTCGGCCGGCGCGTTCCTGGCCACGTCGCTCGCTGCGGGCATCACCCCCGACGAGATGATCCAGGCGCTCGACGGCACCTCCGAGCGCCTCGACCAGCTGAGGCCGATCGATTTCTACAACCCGAACGTCGGCGAGCTGATCGGGCGCGGCGCCGTCTTCGGCGCGCGCATGGCCGCCTACCTGCCGGGACTCCTGCTCGACCTGTTGTCGATGCTGCCCGAGCTGCCGGCGCGACTCGGCCCGTCCGTCCGAAAGCTCGTCGACGAGCCGAGCTACACGCACTTCGAGAGCGTGCTCATGCAGCTCTACGAAGAGGTCTCGCCCAAGCGCGAGTTCCCGCCCCTGGGCGCGCTCCTGCCGTCGGGCCTGTTCGACAATGCGCCGCTCGAGCGCTGGCTCGCGACGAACATGGCGAAGCTCGGGGTGCCGAACTACTTCAGCGACTTCTATCGCGAGACGGGGCGCAAGCTCTACATCACCGCGACGAACCTCGACACCGCGGAGCGCGTGCTGTTCGGGCCCGAGAACGATCACGGGCTCACGATCTCGCAGGCGGTGCAGGCGTCGGCGGCGCTGCCGGGCTTCTTCAAGCCGGCGCGCATCAACGGCGTCGACTACGTCGATGGCGGCGTGCGGCGCACGGCGAACATCGACGTGGCCGTCGAGCAGGGCGCCGACCTGATCATCTGTTACAACCCGTTCCGCCCGTACCTGAACGACCCGCACGCGCCCGGCCGCGTGGGCAGCCGCTACCTGGCCGACCGCGGCCTGCAGACGGTGATGAACCAGGTGCTGCGGACGCTCTTGCACACGCGCCTGGCGATGGGCCTGCGCGCGTACATGTACGACGAGCATTTCCGCGGCGACATCGTGGTCATCGAGGCGCGCGAGAGCGACGAGAAGTTCTTCGACCTGAACCCGCTCGTGTTCTGGCGCCGCGCCGATGCCGTGGAGCACGGGCTCGAGTCGGTGCGCAGGACGCTCCTCGACTCCGTAGACGTGCTGCAGCCGATCTTCGCGCGCTACGGGCTCGACTTCCGCGCGCCCGCGTCCGCGGGGCGGCCCGCGCCCGCACCCGAGCGCGACGCGCGGCCGTCGCTCCGCGTGGTCTCGAGCAACGCGGCCGGCTGACCCTGCGGCCAGAAGCTGACCGGCACGCCTCCTGGGCTCCGGTTGAGGGTCCGGTCACATCGTGATAGCTTCGGCACTGGCAAAATTACACGGTCGTTCCGTGGATTTATGCCGCACGTGGAGCCATGTGCACGCTGATCCTATTGGACCGGATCGTGCCCGAGATCCCCGTGGTCGTTGCCGCAAACCGGGATGAGTTCCTCGCGCGGCCCGCGGCGCCGCCGACCTGGTTCCCCGGCGCCGGAGCGCGTCCTGCCTTCGTGGCGCCGCAGGATCTCGAGGCGGGTGGCACCTGGATGGGGATGAACGGCCATGGAGTGTTCGTGGGCCTGACCAACCGGCCGACTGCCGCGAAGCCTGCGGGCGCGCGTTCGCGCGGCCTGCTGGTGTTGGACGCGCTCGCCCAGCCCCGGGCCGGCGCCGTGCCCGCCGAGCTCGAGAGCCAGCAGGCGACCCGCTACGCGCCGTTCAATCTGCTCGCCGCGGACGGCCGCGAGACCTGGCTGGTGCAGCGCGGCGAGGACGGCGTGCAGACGACACGCGAGCTCCCTCCCGGCGTGCACGTCCTCTGCAACCGCGATCCCGAAGACCCGGGCTCCACGAAGGTGGCGCGCATCCAGGGGCTGCTTGCGGGCGTGGACCTGGGACTTACTCCTCTTGCGCTCGCGAAGGCGTTGTTCGGCGTGTTGGGCGCCCACCCCGCCGGCTCGAATCCTCTGGAAAATCCGTGCGTCCATACCGCCGAGTACGGCACGCGCTCCTCGTCCGTGCTGTTCCAGGGCGCCCGGGAGCGCGCCTACTGGTACGCGGACGGCGCGCCCTGCGAGACCAAGTACCGCGATTTCACTGCACTGCTGGACGACCTCCGTACGCCCGGCAGGTGTGAGGGCCAAGAACGGTGAAGAGAATCGGAAGCAATCTCCGGCCTGCGGACCAGAAGCCGCACCGCAACCTGCGCAGCATCATCCGCTACTCGACGAGCGAGAAGCCGTACAACGACTACCCACGGCGGATCCTCTCGCCGCCGCACCCGAAGGACTGCTGCACGGACGAGAACCGGGAGCTCGTGGGCAACACGCGCGAGATCGACGGCTTCAAGTTCTGCTACAAGATCTGCCGGACGTGCGGCCACGCCGTCCGCTACTTCTATCCCGCCGTCGAGAGCAATGACGAGGCCGTCACCAAGTACCGCGCGTGGAAGCGGTACATGGTCCAGTAACCAACCGAACGGGGGGTCGTTTGGCGAGCCGTCTCTGGACGAGAGTCCGGATCGCGCGCGAAGAGCTGCGCTTTCTATCGGCGCGCAAGCTGTACAACCTCGCGCTCGAAGCGGTCGCGCCGCGCTTGCGCTGGGTGAAGCTCCCGTACCGGCCGACGAAGATCACGGTCGAGTCGGGGAACGTGTGCAACCTGCGCTGCCCGCTGTGTCCGACGGGACAGGGTGACCGCTCGGCTCAGAAGGGCATGCTGCCCTACGACACGTTCGTCCGGATCCTCGACCAGCTGGGCAAGGACCTCATCACGCTGCGCCTCTACAACTGGGGCGAGCCGCTGCTCAACAAGCACATCGTCCGGATGTGCGAGCTCGCGTACGAGCGGCGCGTGTCGGTGAAGCTGTCGAGTCACTTGAACGACCTGACGCCCGAGCTCGCCGAGGGCCTGCTGCGCGCGAAGGTGAAGAAGATCTACATCTCCGCCGACGGCGCGACGCCGGAGAGCTACGCCATCTACCGGCGCGGCGGCGATTGGAAGCGCGTGATGGACAACATCCGCATGCTGGTGGCGAAGAAGCGCGAGCTGGACGCGCACTTCACGCGCGTGATCTGGCTCTTCCACGTGTTCCGCCACAACGAGCACGAGGTGCCGATCGCGCGCCGACTCGCGCAGGAGCTCGGCGTCGAGCTGCAGCTGAACGCCGCGCGCACGGACATGGGCAAGGAGATCTTCGAGACCGCCGAGCAGGCGCTGGCCCGCGACGGCCACTGGCTGCCCGAGGGCGACGAGTTCCTTGCGTACGACCGCGACGAGAAGTCGGCCCAGCGCGAGGCGATGTGCACGCTGCCGTGGAAGGACACGGCGATCAACTGGGACGGCAAGGTGCTCGCGTGCTGCAGCGTGTACAGCGAGAAGCACCACTACGGCTCGATCCACGAGCAGGACTTCGGCGAGATCTGGAACGGCGAGATGTACACCGAAGCGCGCCGTGAGATCGTGGGTCAGAGTCCGACCAAAGACACGATCTGCAAGACCTGCAAGCACAACGGGTACTTGTTCCTCTAGGTCTCGAGCTCGAACGCGTGCGGGTTGGCCAGCAGAGCCCCGTGCGCGGTGAAGCGCCATTGCGGCGTGGCGCGGAAGCGGCCGTACGGCGCCAGCGCGAGCAGCGCGCGGCCGATGAGCTGGTCGGCGGGCGCGCGCGGGTGGACGGCGCCTGGATCGAGGAGCTCGACGTGCGCGCCGTCGAGGCGCACCGGGCGCAGCGCGGGTAGACCGAGCCGCTCGAGCTGGTGCGCGCGCACCCAACACAGCTTTGCGTCGGACGGACCGAGCTCGAGCCGCAGCGTCTTCGCGCCCGCTCGCGCGCGCACCGCGAGCGCGCCGCCCTCGCGCACCAGGTTGCGGCCCTCGCGGAACGCGGCCGCTTCCGCATGGCGCGCGTCGCGGCGGCGGATGCGCCGGAACTCGGGCCAGAGCTTGCGCCAGGCTTCGCGCCGCTCGGCGCGCGCGCTCGCCGCGGGCGCGGCGAGGTACGCGCGCAGAAAGCGCAGCCGCTCGGTGCGCGACACGCCGAAGTCGCGCCGGTGCAGCTTCGCAAGCTGCGTCCAGCGCCGCTCGCCGAGCGCGCGCCAGCGCAGCCGCGCGCGCTCGAAGTCGATCAGCACGAACGCGCCGTCGTCGCGCACGAGGAAGTTGTTCGGCGAGAAATCGTCCTGGTCCACGCCGGCGTCGTGCAGCTGCCGCGCGAAGACGGCGAAGCGCTCGAGCAGCGCACGCCGCTCCGCGCCCTTCTCGCGCAGGCCCTCGAGCACGCGGCGCAGGTCGCGCGCGCCGAGGTCGCGGCTCACCGAGAGGCTGCGCACCAGCCGGCCGCCGCGCCGCTCCTCGCCGACCGCGACGGGCCGCGCGACCGCGAAGCCGCGCGCTTCGATCGCGCGCGCCACCGCGCGCTCGCGCCGTGCCTTCGACGGGCGCAGGAAGTAGCGCCAGCCGCTCGCGCCGGGCAGACCGAACGACTTCACGTACAGCGCCGGCTCGCCCGGCGACTCCACCCGGTAGAAGCGTTTGCGGCCCGCGCGCTCGCGAGCCAAACTCCCCGGACCCTCGAGCACGCGCTCCGGATCCGACAGCAGCGCGTCCAGCCGCGCCGTCCGCTCGCCGTCGACCCACCAGCGGATCACGAGGTCAAGCTAGCAGACATGAGCCTCGAAACGCTGAGCGACGCAGAGCGGTATCTCGACGGGCTGATCAACCGCGAGAAGAAGACGCAGTTCGACTACGAGCGGCTCGGTCTCGCGCCGGTCCGCGCGCTCTTCGCGGCGATCGGGCACCCGGAGCGCGCGCTGCCGTGCGTGCTCGTCGCGGGCTCGAAGGGCAAGGGCTCGACGACGCTCGCGGCGGAGGTGCTGCTGCGCGCCGCTGGCCTGCGCGTGGGCACGTTCACGAAGCCCCACCTCGAGAGCTGGCGCGAGCGCTTCCGGGTCGACGGCGAGCTCGTCGCCGGCGGCGCGCTGCTCGGCGCGCTGCGCGACATGCTGCCCGCGATCGAGCGCCTGCGCACCGACACGGAATTGTGTCCCAGCTTCTTCGACGTGACGGTCGCGCTCGCGCTCGAGCTGTTCCGGCGCGCGGGCGCCGACGTGGGCGCGATCGAGGTCGGCCTCGGCGGGCGGCTCGACTCCACGAACGCGGTCGACGCGCGGGTCACCGTGGTGACGGCGATCCAGCTCGAGCACACCGACAAGCTCGGCGACACGCTCGAGGCGATCGCGCGCGAGAAGGCGGGCATCTTCCGCGCGGGCGTGCCGGCGTTGCACGGCCCGCTGCACCCCGAAGCGTGGGGCGCGGTCGCCGCGCAGGCCGTCGCTGTGGACGCGCCGCTGGAGGAGGTCGCGGCGCGCGACGTCGAGAGCGACGCGCGCGGCGTGCGCTTCCGCCTGCCCGACGGTCGCGCGCTCGCGAGCGGCGTGCTCGGCGCGCATCAAGCCACGAACCTGGCGCTGGCCGTGCGCGCGAGCGAGGCGTTCCTGGGCCGCGCGCTCGCGCCGCGCGAGCTGGCGGCGCTGGGCGAGCTGCGGCTGCCCGCGCGCATCGAGCGCGTCGGCTCGGCGATCGTCGACGACTGCCACACGCCCGACTCGGCGCGCGCGCTGGTCGAGACGCTCGCGAAGCTCTGGCCCGACACGCGCTGGGTGTTCGTGCTGTCGGTGTCGCGCGACAAGGACGCCGCCGGAATCATGGAGGCACTCGCGCCGCTGACACGCGCGTGTGTCACGACGGCCGCCGAGGCGACGCGCTCGGTCGACCCCGAGACGCTCGCATCGTTCGCGTGGGCGGCGGGGATCGCCGAGGTCGACGCGCGGCCCGAGCCGCTCGCCGCGCTCGAACGCGCGCGCGCGCTGCTGCGGCCGGGCGACCGGCTCGCGATCGCGGGCTCGGTGTTCCTGGCGGGCGCGCTGCGGCGCCACTTGGTCGGCGGCGCGGGCGGCGTGTAGACTCGCGCGCTTCGAGGAGACCCCCTGTGGCGCTGATCCGCAAGAAGACCGGCAACTTTCTCGAGGACTTCCGACTCGGCCAGCTGTTCCGCCACAAGGGCGGCCGCACCGTCACCGAAGGCCTCACGGCGCACTTCACCGACTTCTCGTTCACGGCGAACCCGCTGCACCGCAACCTGCGCTACGCGCAGCGCTACGGCTACGAGGCCATGCCGATCCCGCCCGGCCTCGTGATGGCGGTCGCGTTCAGCCAGACCGTCGAGGACATCTCGGAGAACGCGCGCGCGAACCTCGAGTACATCGACATGCGCTTCGGCGCGACGGTCTACGTGGGCGACACCATCGAGACCGAGACCACCGTGCTCGGCGTGAAGAGCTCGTCGTCGCGGCCCGAGCTCGGCGTCGTGCACGTGCAGAGCATCGCGCGGAAGCAGACGGGCCAGATCGTGCTGGCGTACCAGCGCAAGGTGCAGGTGTTCCGGAACGACGCGAACGCGAAGCTGGACGAGGGAGAGGTGCCCGCAGCGCCCGTCGACGTGGCGCTCGAGCTGCCCGCGTACGATCCGAACGCGGGCTACGCCGAGCTCGCGCACCTGTCGAACGCCGACACCTACTTCGAGGACTTCCGGCCCGGCGACACGATCGAGCACTCGCGCGGCCGCGTCGTCACCGACGAGCACATCTTCCTCACCGGCATGCTCGACAACACGAGCCAGGTGCACTGCAACCAGACCATGATCGACCGCGACCCGAGCCGGTATCTCGGCGGGAAGCTCGTGGTGTACGGCGGCATCCCGTTCACCTTGTGTCTCGGCCTGTCGAGCCCCGACATCTCGGACAACAGCCTGGGCGACGTCGTGTACCGGACGGGCCGCCACACCGCGCCGATCTTCTCGGGCGACACCGTGTTTGCGTCGACGGAGATCCGCGGCAAGTCGGACCTGCCCGCGCGCCCCGACCTGGGCCGGCTCGAAGTCACCCTGCGGGGGCACAAGTTCGAGCGCAGTGGCGGCGGCGACGAGAAGCGCGTGGCGATCTTCGAGCTCGAGCGCGAGCTGACCGTGAAGCGCCGGAGTCACTACGCGAAGAGCTGACTCAGCCCGTCGCTTGTAGCTCCACGAAGCGGCGGTAGGCGCCGCCGGGAAGCGCCACGAGCTCGGCGTGCGTGCCGCGCTCCTCGATCCGGCCCTCGCGCAGGAACAGGATCTGATCGGCTTCCCGCACCGCCGAGAGCCGGTGCGAGACGAGCAGCACGATGCGGTCGCGCACGGCGTGGCGCAGCGCGCCGAGCACCCGCGACTCGGTGTCGGGGTCGAGCGCCGAAGTCGGCTCGTCGAGGATCAGGATCGCCGCGTCGCGCAAGAGAGCGCGCGCGATCGCGAGCCGCTGCTTCTGGCCCACGGACAGGCCTGCGCCGCCGCGGCCGAGCACGGTGCCCCAGCCGTCGGGCAGCGCGCGCACGAACTCGTCCACGCCCGCCAGCTGTGCGGCGCGCCGCAGCTCGAGCTCGGTCGCGTCGGGCTTCGCGAGGCGCAGGTTGTCTTCCAGCGTGCCGGCGAAGAGCGACGTCTCCTGGAACACGAACGCGATCTGCGCGCGGAGCGACGCGCGCGTCACGCACGCGACGTCGACGCCGTCGACGAGCACGCGCCCCGCGCTGGGCTGCAGGAAGCGCGGCACGTGCTGCACGAGCGTGGTCTTGCCGGCGCCGGCGGGTCCGACGATCGCGGTGAGCTCGCCGAGCTTGGCCTCGAAGCTGACACCGGAAAGTGTCGCCGCGCCGGCTGCGTGCTCGAAAGCGACGTCCTCGAAGCGCAGGCACTCGCGCACCGGCGCCAGCTCGCGCGCGCCCGGCGCGTCGCGCTCGGGCTCCTGGTCCATCAGGTGGAACACGCGGTCGAGGCCGGGAGCCGCCAGGTGCACCGCGAACCACAGCCCGCCCAGGTACACGCAGAACACGCAGACCTGCACGAAGTACGTCACGAGCAGCGAGAAGTCGCCGAGGCTGAGGCGGCCCGAAATCACGAGGTCGACGACCTCGAGGAACGCGGCGCGCACGAGGAACACGCTCGGCACGATCGCGCAGAAGATCGCCGCCATGGCGAGCGCGATCACGCCGCGGTGGCGGTCGAACGAGCCGCGGCTGTCGCGGTCGAAGCGCGCGCGCTCGCGCGACTCCGCGCCCAGGCTCTGCACGGCGAGCATGTTCGACACGCCCTCCTCGAGCGACGCCGTGGTGACCGAGCCCGCGCTGCGGCTGCGTGCGCCGCGCCTGCGCACGAGCTCCGCGAACGGCCAGGTCGCGGCGAGCACGAGCGCGCCGAGCCCGAGCGCGTAGTACGCGAGGCTCGGCACGCGCAGGCTGTCCCAGATCGCGAACGCGTACAGCGCTACACCGAGCGGTGCCACCGCCAGCACGAGCACGATCCGATAGCACGCACCCGTGATCGAGGGCGTGTCGTACATGAGCCGGTACAGCGCGTCGCCGATGCGCTCGTCGTCGAGCGTGCCGAGCGGCAAGCTCTGGATGCGCTCGAACAGCCGCGAGCGGAAGTGGTGGTTCAGATCCTGCGACAGGCGCAAGGTCCAGGCGAAGTCGCAGAAGCCGAACACGCCGCCCACGAAGCTGAAGCCCGCGTTCGCCGCGTTCTCGGTCTCGGTCGCGGTGTCGACACCGGCCGACAGATAGCCCTCGGTGCGGTCGCGCTCGCCGCCGTCGGTGCCGATCTGGCCGATCGCCACCAGGAGCAGCGCCTGCGCGGCGACGGTCCACGCCAGGATCTCGCCGGGCGATGCGCCGACGAGCAGTCGCAGGAGCGGCCGCGCGAGGAACGGGAACGAATCGATGCGGTCGGCGAGCGGCAGGTCGCCGATCACGTGGTCGAGCAGCAGCTTGATCGGCACGGGCAGGACGAGCAGCGGCAGGATCGACAAGAACGTGAAGGCGATCTTCACGGCGAAGCGCTCCCGAACCGGCGCGACGTAGCGCAGCGTACGGCGCAGCACGGAGAGGATCGACGAGGTGGACTCGCGAGTCACCGAGTCGCTCATGCGCGCGCTTCCTCCGCGAGCGCGAGCGCGCGGAACGCGCCGCCAGCCCGCGCGAGGAGCTCTTCCGGCGCGCCGGCTTCGACCACCTTGCCGCGCTCGAGGTACACCAGTTGGTCGGCGAGCCGCAGCGTGGAGAGTCTGTGCGTGACCAACAGCACGCAGCGGCCCTTGCCCCACTCGGCCAGGCTGCGCACGAGGCGCTGCTCGGTCTCCGCGTCGAGCGACGCGGTGGGCTCGTCGAGCAGGAGCACCTGCGGGTCCTTCAGGATCGCCCGCGCCAGCGTGATCCGCTGCCGCTGGCCGGTCGACAGCCCGGCGCCGCGCTCGCCGAGCGGCGTGTCGTAGCCGTCGGGCAGAGCGGCGATGAAGTCGTCGGCGCAAGCAACGCGCGCCGCGGCGCGCAGCTCGGCGTCGGACGCGCTCGGGTTCGCGTAGCGGATGTTCTCGCCGACGCTCGCCGCGAAGAGCACGTTCTCCTGCAGCGCGATCGCCACCGCGTGGCGCAGCTCTGCGACCTTGAAGCGGCGCAAGTCGACTCCGTCGAGCTCGATCTTGCCCGCGTCGGGGTCGAACAGCCGCAGCACCAGCGACATCACCGTGCTCTTCCCCGCGCCCGTCGGGCCCACGAGCGCGGTGATCGCGCCGACCTCGGCTTCGAACGACGCGCCGACCAGCGCGGGCCGGTCGGGGCGGTACGCGAACGACACGTCGCGGAACGCCAGCCCGCGCGACAGCTCGGGCAGCGCGATCGCGTCGGGCGCGTCCGCGACCTCGGGCTCCTGCTCGAGCAGCTCGAACGCGCGGTCGAGTCCCACCGCGATGTCCTGCGCGTTCACCCATACGCGGAAGAGCTGCGTCCCCGTGTCGGCGCCGCCCGTGAAGAGGCCCTTCCACGCGTTGTACAGGCCGACCGTCCAGACCGCGAAGCTCGCGCTCGCGAGCAGCGCGCGCGCGTTCGGCCAGTCGAGGCGCTGCGCCAGCTCGGCGAGCCAGAGCGGCGCGCCCGCGCGCGTGTCGAGCGTCGCCACGTACGTGGCCGCGATGATCGCGGCGCCCACGGTCCAGAACACGGCGATCGACAGCCCCGCGACCCAGCTGCGCGCCGAGCGCGCCTCGGCGAATGCGGCGCGCGACGCGCGCTCGAAGCGCTCCTGCTCGCGCGCCTCCAGCCCGAACGCCTTGATCACGCGCACGGCAGACAGGCTCTCCTGGATCTGCGAGGTGAGCGCGCTGTTCGCCGCGCGCGCTCCGCGGAAGCGCCCGCGCAGCCGCGCGCCGATCGCACGTCCCAGCACGGCGAGCGGCAGCCACACCGCGGCCAGCAGGAGCGCGAGCCGCGGCGCGAAGGCGGCCACCGCGAGCAGCGTGACGGAATAGCGCAAGAGCGCCCACGCAGGCACCAGCACGAACGCCTGCACGACCTGCGTCACCATCGCGCTGTCCTGC
>Ga0335077_10007266_pt1 | contig 13705 bp, 10 predicted proteins | sample Lox_Sample_31_FD_207151 | JGI IMG/M metagenome (GOLD analysis project Ga0335077, IMG submission 207151) | Soil microbial communities from Loxahatchee National Wildlife Refuge, Florida, United States - Lox_Sample_3.1 | ecosystem: Environmental > Terrestrial > Soil > Wetlands | place: USA...
AACGTTCATATCCGTTCTTTTGATCTGCATTTCCTTAAGTGGCTGTTTTTTGATTTTTATGCATCCTACTGGGCCCCTCTTACCTGGACATCCCATGCTATAGATTATGCCGTCTGGGGCCTGAATCCCTGGGGCCATCATCTCGTGAACAATATTTTCCATGCAGTGAATACTTTTCTTGCGGTAATTGTCACAATAAGACTGCTCGAAGCATGGAACGAAACGTCGATCAAAAAAAAAGTGACGAAAATCCTTTCCGAGCGGGAAATGCTTGTAGTGGGAGGAACCGTCGGCATTTTGTTCGGCCTACACCCCCTGCATGTAGAATCAGCTGTCTGGGTTGCGGAACGGAAGGATCTCTTGTGCGCCCTGTTCTTCCTCCTCAGCATCATTTCCTATACGGCTTATGTCCGTAGTGAAAGCAACAGAGCGTCACGCCAAGAGTTATCTTCCCGTTTTTTCGACAAATACTATCTCATCACGATCGGTTTTTTCATCCTTGCCCTGTTCAGTAAACCGATGGCGGTTTCTCTGCCTGCTGTTCTCCTGATCCTCGACTGGTACCCCTTTCAAATAATAGAATCTTCAACCGCATTTCGGAAGGCAATCATAAACAAGATTCCCTTTATTGCATTGAGTCTGGGTATGTCAATCATTATCATTTGCGCCCATAAAGCGGGGGGTGCAATCGCCCCCCTGGCCATGGTGCCCTTACCGTCGCGAGCAATCGTCTCCGCTCATTCTCTCATTGCTTATTTCGGGATGATGATATGGCCGCTTAATTTACTTCCTGTCTACACATACCCAACGAAAACAACTGTTTTGTCGTTCAAATATCTTTCCTCGATTATATTCGTAATCGCAATCACCGTAGTCTGTTTTGTCAAAGCGAAAAACAATAGATTATGGCTGGCAGCCTGGTCTTATTACATCATCACACTCGCTCCTGTACTCGGCGTCATACAGGTAGGGCCGCAGGCGATGGCGGACCGGTTTACCTATTTGCCGAGCCTGGGGCCGTTTTTCCTTATCGGTTTGTCGGCAGCATGGTTTTCAAAGCATGGATTTGCCGGAACAGGGACGGGCGCTCCTGTCAAGGGTGTCATCATCGTGGCCGCGTTTGCGGTTTGTGCAGCCATGTCCTATGTGACCTACAAACAGATCGGCATCTGGAAAAATGGCATTGAACTGTGGACGTATGTCATTGACAGAGATCCGACGAGGGCATTCTTTGCGTATAACAACCGCGGCGTTTGTTATGAAAAAGCGGGATTGATTGATAAGGCGGTCGATGACTATAAGGAAGCAATTGTCTTGAACCCAGGTGACGATCAGGCCTATTTCAATCTGGGAGTCATATACCAGAGAGCCGGCGCACAGAATAAAGCGATAGAGTACTACAATGATTCTCTCGCCATAAACCCGAATAGAGCGGAAGCTTTCCACAATCGCGGGGTTATCTATTTCCAAAACAGACAACCCGGCAGGGCGCTCGATGATTTCGACAGAGCCATCGAACTGAATCCGGAGATGGTCATTGCCTATTATAATCGCGCAACTCTTTATCTCAGAACAAACAGGCAAGACCTTGCCCTGTTTGACTTTCGAAAAGCTTGTGATTTGGGGAGCGAAGATGCCTGTAAAGCGCTGGCATCGGGAGAGCTTTCTTTCAAGTAACGAGTTAACGCGCAGCAATGTCTACTATCGCGAAGAAGCAAGGCGTGTCTTATTCAGCGGTTTTGTTCAGTTTATTTTGTTGAAATATACGTCATACTGTCTTAAATTAAAATATGAGCGATATGCAAAAGATTGATTTACCAGCCAAGATCAGGTTACTGGCATTAATAGCTCTCATGCTTTTTGTCTGGATCCTTTTAGGCATGGTATACCTAGATCGGTTTGTGCCGCCTTTTGATCGCCTGGAGCTGATAATGATGCCGTGGAAATCCGCCATCCCTTCCCAGACCACCATCGATATTCGGCTAGCCATCATGCAGGATCAGCTTAACGCATCCAACAAAATTTCGAATTACGCCCTTGTGACGATGATCGTTGCTTTTGCTGCATTCAGCATGTATCTGTCGATTGTTTACCAACAAAAACAACGGAGAGCGAGGGAAAACATGGTCCTCCTGCTCAAGAATCAGGAAATTGCCCGGCGTAACGAATTTATTCGCTACATTTCAGCCACAATCGGCCATGAGTTCAAAAATAATCTTGGGAGGATCAAGCGAAGGATAGATCTGCTCCCCAATTTTCCTCAGGAAGCTAAAGAACGAATCGACGGTAATCTAGACAAATTGTTCGCCGATATCGATATCTTTAAGAAAATATCGGACGAGCGCGAGGCAGGTTTGGTTGATTTTCAAAAAACCGACCTCAAAGCCCTCCTGGACGATCTTACGACTCAATACAGCGATCTGGCCGAAATAACGATTCGGGAAAGCGTGTCCATGCCCATGATCTATGCCGCTCCCCCCTTGCTCAAAACCGTCTTCGAAAATTTGATTGACAACGCCATCAAATATCGGAAACCGGGCGAGAACCGTGCGCGTGTCTTCGTTTCCTGCTCCATAGATAGGGACGGAAGTAGGCGCTATGTTGCGGTTACGATCCGCGATGAGGGAGTGGGAATGGACGAGCAGCAGGCGGACCAGTGTTTTTACAAGGGGAAGGGCTCAGGAGAAAACTGGGGTCAGGGATTGTATTTCGCCAAATACGTCATAGGCCTCCATGCCGGAAGGATCAGGATCGGCAAGGAATATACAGCCCCGAAAACGGGCACCGAGATCATCATCAACCTCCCCTTTGTGGAGGAGGCCCCCGATGTTTAAGATCTTGATCGCCGATGACGACTATGAGGACCGGGAGCTCCTGAAACTTGAAATCCAGCGGGCCCTCGGTCAGGATGAAGCGGACCTGCGGTTTCACGAGGCAGTCAGCGTCCGGGAGGCGGTGCGGGCGCTGATAACACAGGTGTTCGATCTCATGACGCTCGATATCGAGTTCGACCGGATGACAGAAGGGATCGATTCCCTTCCAGAGATTTTTGAAACCCATCCCACTTTGAACATCATCATAATCAGCGGCAAGCTCGATAAAAGCGAGGTTTCGGAGCGCCTTTTCCGATTCACCAAGGACAACGTCTTGAAGGGCAAACGCTGGGCCCGGCATTTCGATGTACTCGACAAAAAAGACGACAAGACCGATGCGATACGGCGGGCTTATTCCTTCGCTCTCCAGCAGCGCGAGTGCAAAGACAGCGTCCGTGAACTATTCCTTCTGGCCGAGTCCTATCTTGAGAAAAACATGCTCGATAAATGCCTCGAAGTCTATCAGAAAATTCAGCAGCTCGCCCCGGGCGAACGGGAATCGCGCGAGAATATACGCATTGTCAAGGGGGACATATCCGTCGATCAGGCGCTGGAATATTTCCGTACCGGGGAAAAGGTGGTCGCATCGCTCCTGCTTGGCTATCACGTCGAGAACCATCTGAGAGCCTTCATTGGTCGAGTACTCGGCTGGACGCCACTAATTCTGTCCGAAGGGCTCAAGGAGATGGAGCAGCAGCGCCGCATCAGCCACTTCAGAAAAGAGCTCTTCAGCGATCTGCTGGGTCTCCGAAACAGGGCAATTCATCAGCCGACCTCACTCAGTGAAACGGACTTCAAAACAGCTGCAAAAAAGCTGGATCTTCTGGAGGAAGCGACATGAACACGAGATCTCTGTGGCGATACGTTCCTCCGGCGGGACCCGTGCTCAGCCTCCTCCTGATCGGGCTGGTCATGCTGAGCGCCCTTCTCTATTACCGCGCGGTCAAGATACAGCGATTTCTGGAGCCCGCCCTCGCCCTTTCCCAGCCCAGGAACGAATTTACCAAAAGAATCAACCAGATATTCCGAAAAGAGTTCGGAACGGACGCGGTGAAGGGGATTATGGTCAAATCAAGCTCCATTTTTCTTGACAAATCGTTGCTCTTTAAACAAGACGGCACTGTAAAAGACGCCGCAAAGAACGATTTGAATAAACTCGCTCATGTATTTCTCTCGCTCATGAAAGACAATACTGCAAGGGGTGATATCAGCATTGTCCTCATCATTAGCCATTACCCCTCGATCGGGCCACATGAAGCTATCGCCTTTTACAGAATGAAGGCCCAGCTTGTGACCGGTTATATCCAAGACTTTATGTTTGAATCGGAGCCTGATCTGCGAATTTATTACCCCACCTTTTTCGTGAGTGCCGTCCAGCCATTTGACTTCCGGGAGAGAAACATCGATATGGTGGAATTTCGCATCGTTCCTTCCGAATTCCTGCATATAAAAGTGCTAGAAGCTCTCGAAAAGTATTCCCTATAATACAGAAGTACCAGCGCCATTTTCTCCGGAACAATCCACGATGGCGTGAACGATACGAACGAGGAATCTTTTAGCGTGTGCGATAACCGTGTTCTCACAGGCAATCAGAGTGTGAGCATTCCACAGCTGAATATGAAGGGCCTGATGCTGGATAATAAAATTGCAGACGCCGTGCGGGACGGGAAGTTCCGCGCCTATGGAGTTTCAACTGCGAATGTGGCCTTGCAGATCACGACGTTTCTGCCGACGAGCGGAAGGACGACGGAAAATTTCCCGAGGGAACGTTTAATTTCCTCGCGGTCAAGCAGCTCAAGGAGATAGCAAAAAAACTGTCAGACGACAAGGACGAGAGAAAAAAGGAAGAAAACAACAACGCGGTTCCGAGAAAAACCTGCCGCCAGAGGAATAACGGTTCTTGTCTTGCGCGTTTGATGGGGAGTAAAAAACAAGTACTGGTAAGCTTTTTTGCCGCCCGTTTTCTCCTTTTCTCTGTTAGCCCAACAAATACTCGGAAGAAAGTTCGGCTCTAAAGTCAAAGAGCCTTCAATCAGTTCCCCTAGTTTTTTTAGGGCCGGTCATCCTGGAAAGGATGAGGAAATCTTCCCGTTAGATTCCAAAATAATATATTAACACTTAGCAAAAAAATAGTATAATACCGCAGTGACCGCTGTCAGATAAACGACACAATGCGTTACAGGAGGTCATCGAGGTAGTTTGCCGCCTAGTGTAATGCTTCATAAAGAACTTGAATTATGATATGGACCCCTATATGAAAAGCACAGATCCCGTTATATTGAGTCCACAGGAATGTACGAGGGTGAATACTTGGGCACGAGGAAAAAGGTTCCCCGTGCGGCCCGTGCAACGGGCATTGATCATCCAAATGGCTGCGGATGGAGTGCAATACCAAGATATCGCACAGGAAATGGGTGCGCCCAGATCAACCGAACTTTGGCGGCGCTTCCTGGCTTTTCGACTGGAGGGGCTGGGAAAAGATGCGCCCCGTCCTGGTCGTATTCCCAAAATTCCTGTAAAAAAATTCCAACCCGTCGACGAAGCCACTCTTCATACCATGCCACCCAATGCAACCCATTGGAGCACTCGCAGCATGGCCAAGTCTCAAGGGTTTAGCGAAGCCATGATACGCCATTTATGGAAACAACACAACCTGATACCTCATCAGATCAATACCTGCACTGCGAGTTGCGATAAACACTTCTTCGAGAAATTATACGACGTTGTTGGGCTCTATCTAGATCCTCGGGACAAGTCCCTAGTACTCTGTGTCGGCGAGAAGAACCAGATTCAAGCTCTCGACCGGACATGGCCTGGTTTACCGATGAGGAAAGGCCGTTGCAGACCATGACACATGATGACAAAGGCAACGGGACGACAACGTTATTTGCAGTCCTCGGCATGCTCAACGGTACGTCTATCGGCGACTGCCTGCCGCGCCATCGGCATCAAGAATTTATCCGTTTCCTCAAGAAAATAGACAGCGAGACCCCCGGCCGGTTTCGACCTGCACTTGGTCGTGGACAATGACGGCACTCACAGGCATCCCAACGTGATAACCTGGCACATGAGACATTCACAATGCGACTTGCACTTTATTCCAACATCGATCTCCAGGCTGAACATGGCCGAGCGCTGGTTCCGTGACATTCCCGATAAACGCATCCCTAGCGGCATATTTCAGAATGTGCCTGCGTTAATCGAGGTTATCAAAAACTGCTTATATAATCATAATAAAAAAACTCACAGTTGTTCGTCCGGACCGCACCTGTTGCACAAATTTTGGCCAAAGTCGCCAAATGTAAAGAAGCGTTGGACGCACCACGCTAGCAGGTGTTTGCCTAAATTAAACCAAGAACCAGGAGCAAAGGGACCATGTCTAACGCAAATAAGGTGCAAGAAGCCCATTCACCGATGTTTCTCATTTTTCTTTTAGCTACAGCCTTAATCTGCGGGGCGCAGGTAATGGTCGTAGAAGTGCTTGGTTCGCGAGTAATAAGCCCCTTTTTCGGGGCCAGTCTGTTTATCTGGACTTCCCTCATCGCAGTTACCTTAGTTGGCCTTGCATTGGGTTATATGGCAGGAGGGGGGCTTTCCGACCTGTATGAATCGCCTGCCTACCTTTATACAATTATATTTTTAGCTGGTATAGTGATTTATTGTATTCCTATTTTGAAAAAGCCCGTTTTTGAGCTCACGGTCCCCTTGGGGCTCCGATTCGGCGCACTGACCGCTTCCGCGCTCCTTTTTGGTGTCCCCCATTTCCTGCTTGGATGTGTTTCTCCCTATATTATCAGGATTGCCGCCAAAGAAATGCAAAAACTTGGCAGAACAGTAGGGCTTTTCTATGCAGTATCGACAATAGGGAGTTTCTTCGGAACAATTCTCACTGGATTCTTTTTAATCTCTTTTTTTAAGGTGAATCAGATTTTCGCTATCATCAGTTTGATTCTTATCCTCCTTTCCGTAATTTTTTTTATCTTCTTTAGAAAAAGATACTTATTCTTCGTTCTTCTTGTTGTTCCCGTTCTTTTACCGAGTGCAAAAGACATCCGAACAATGTCTCCGTATTATGGCCAGACGATTACGAAGATGTATGATCATGATACTTTTTACGGGAATATAAAAGTCATAGAGACAAGCTACCCAAATAATATGCGGATAAGGGAGATGCTGCTGGATGGCGCTATCCAAGGTGGAATAGATGTCGCTAACGGTATGCCGGTATACAATTACTATTACTATCTCCAATATATTCCTTTCAGTCTCAATGCGCAGGGGAAATATTGTCTTGTCATGGGCCTTGGAACAGGCATTATCCCACTCTGGTATGAGAAGATGGGCATCCAGACCGATGTGGTCGATATCAATCCCGAGGTCTTTGCAGTGGCGAAAAAATATTTTGGTTTTCACACAAAGGGTGAGAATATCGTGGCGGATGCCCGGTACTTTCTCAGCCTAACAAAGAAAAAATATGATTATATCATTTTAGATGTATTCAACGGTGATGCACTGCCGGAACATCTCCTGAGCCTGGAGTCATTTGAGCTCATCTCGCAACATCTGAATGACCGTGGTATCTTGGGAATCAATTACGTGGGAAGTATCAAGCATGACACCTTTATAACTTCATCCATCGTAAAAACCCTGCGCACTGTTTTCAGTACCGTGGAAATATTTCCGACTTTTGATCCGGAAAATCCTTACAGTCAGAATTTTGGCATAGGTAATTTAGAGATATTTGCTTATAATTTTCCGTCCGCGCCCTTAAATAGGAAACAGTTACAGAGCTTTCCCTTCCATCCTCAAGCTTCTTCGGCCCGCGATAATATTGGAATAAAGTTTTCTTTTCCTTACGGAACACCGGGAACGATCCTTACCGACAATTACGACCCAATAGACACCCTTGATCTCCGAGTGAAGGAAGAGATACGGAAACGGGTACTTGCATCGACACCTATTGAGATGCTTTTATAAGCATTACTTTAACTGTTAAAAGAAAGACGATGCTTGTTTTATGCCAGAGAGGTTGCGGTCTTTATTCGAATAGACATCATGATTGCAGCCTTTGTTGAGCAATTCCTCCATCCCCCTATTTGTAAATCTTTCGCTCAGTAAATGATCGATGGTCGCCATTCTGAGCCAGCCGATCCTTGCGTCTTTTTTCTAGCACGAAAAACTCATCATTACGTTCTTACCGGAGCTCTGCAAACAACGGCAAGGATCTAGCCATTATATCATCAACTATGAATTTTGTATGCATTCTAAAATTTCAGGCCGGACTTGATGTTATCACCAAGGTACGTTATCGGATCAAGAGTAGTAAATCGTTCAACAATGATATATTGCCCAAAGGAGGTGAAGGTGGAAATCAATTCCGATTGTGATACCCAGCCATGTATTGACAATATAACAATGACACGCATCCACTCGCTTTTCGAGAGATCTCAATAGGCATACGGGAGCATCGCATGGGCGATTATGGCATGATAGCCGTCTCGTACTTTTTTTTGCATCTGCGCTTTGTCCGTCAGCGCAGTTCATGCATCGGGACACGGGACGCGCTTTTAAACAGGTGAAGCAATATATATATTGAACAAGAACTTTTGCATTTAAAGTTTTGAGTATGGAACCCATACCCCGGTTTCACAGCGCCATCGGCGCTATCGTGCCGGTTGACCGACTGAGGCGAAACACGTGCAGAAACAACATTAATGAATTTGTCGATAGGTTTGAATACAGAGTTCCAAATGATCTTGGGTCTGACAACACCGATGACCTATTTCGGGTCAACAATATTGTGATACTTCTTACCACTAGACATCGGTCAACGATGACCTGGCATGTGTCACCCCCATGAATAAATGTAGTAGATTCACCTCATGCTCTACCCATATATAATGCTTATGTACATGTCGAACTTCCCCGACCAGTTTCGGCTGCATCGAGAGCAGCCGATGTTTCTGCGAGGTCTTGTCCCTTGTACAATACCGCACATCACCACCCAGGCATCGGACTGCTCATGCCGGAGTCCATCCCTACGGACTTGAGCAGAGCTTGCATAAGCCATAGGTGAAGTGCATCGTACCGCGTATGAGGCACATCCTTTTAGGTGCATAAAGCAAGTTCTGGTTCCTCCTTCATAACCGGACGCGATTTTGCTTTATAAAAATCGATCACTTCGAGCCAGAAAATTGTACAAAAAATTCCACTGTAGGTGTCTCAAAGCTATGACAAATTCCTGCAAAAGCTGTCCACTTCCAATATTATTTGAGAGCGTCAGTTGTAGCCTTCGGTCTAAGCATATAGATGCACACTAATTACCCTTAACGGTACCTTCCGCCCCAGAGATTTAGTTTTATATAAATCAATTCTCCGAATGTCTTAAGAGCGTCTTTAATAGGCCGTATCCTGCTTTCTGGTGAATTATACCAACTGACCGGGATCTCTTTGACTGTGAAGTTTAAAAGGCGAGCTATTGAGAGAATTTCGATATCAAACCCAAAACGATTTACCTTCATGCGACTGAATATTTGCTTCGCTGCCTCATGCTGAAACGCCTTGAAGCCGCACTGAGTGTCCGTGACCCCATCTAAGAGGAGGAGTTGTATCAACTTATTGCCCAACCTCCCAATGAATACTCTATATTTAGGCTGCTTGATGACTATTGTACTTCCTGAAGTATAGCGCGAACCTATAACTACCTGGTTATCCCTTAACAGCGGATAAAACGTCTCAAATTCTTCTATAGGAGTCGAATTATCAGCATCCGTAAATAAAATATATTCACCATGACTCTTCTCTAGGCCCCTTTTGATTGCGTGTCCCTTTCCACGGTTTGGATAATAAGTAATGACACTTAAATCGCTTATATTCTTCTTGAGATTCTCGACTACCTCTGATGTATTATCATCACTTCCGTCATCAACCACTATTATTTGCCGAGTTAGCGAAGTATTCGAAAAATAGTCATTAATGGCCTCCAACGTTTTGTTAATTCGTCGTCTCTCATTATATGCTGGAACAATAACGCTCACGTCATAATCGTATTTATTTCTGCTGGGGACGTAGAAAATCCGATCTTTGAATGTCCAATATTTATTGGCCAGAAAGTTCCATATCAAAACCAACCCTGACGTGACAAGCTTCGATAACATATACCAGATCTTGAGGCCGTAAACAAAGATGGCCATGTACATTTCTGTCAGAATGAGCCCGATAGTTGACACGATCAGAAATTTTATAAATTGTTTCCGGACATTGCTATGTTTATTTTGGAAAGTCCAATATTTGTTCAACGTGAAATTGTTAACTACGGCAAGTATAAAAGACAGGGCTGTAGAAACGAGTAAATGGATATGCAGGCGATCAATGAAGACGTAGAGGGAACCCAAGTCAATAGCCGTCCCCATACACCCCACAAGCGCGTATTTTAAAAAGACCATGTATTTCATGGTCGTTCGCTTTACAAATTTCAAAGTCAACCTTTTTGATTAAATGGAATGACCGTTCCGAGTATTTTACGGCTACCCAAAGGAAACAAAACTGGGCAATGGACAGATTACCTTTACCTTTCAAGGGCAAAAGATATTGAGAAATAATAATCTGATCTTCCCCGCAAAAGTGGACACCTGGTTAAGTTTCTATTAGGCTCTTTTCGTGCTGCTCTGGGCTCTTGTAACCCGATGTTGAATGCCTCCTGGCGCGATTATAGAACACTTCCACGTACTCAAAGATGCTCAATCTCGCTTATTCCCGCGTCCGGTACCGTTCACCATGGACCAGCTCCCTTTTTAGAGTGCTGAAGAACGAGAGCTAGCCATTATTCGTATGCATAATATATTATTGCAAATCCTCAGACACAACCGAGAACCTATTTATCGAGACAATATCCCCAACTCTCGCAAAACGATCAAGTTAGCTATTTTGAGCCGAGCGGTAATGATTGCGGCTCCCCAAGATCAAAGAGTAGCCAATAGTCACTAACGAGCGGCAACCTCACACGGGGATCCGAGGCTAATTTTGTGTAGAATTCGTTCCATCTGCCTTCGTCGAAGGAAAGCACAAAGCGGGCCCCAAAATACCGCCGAATCAGCTCAGCAGCATCAGAAGGGGCCTCTCGAGGAAGGCTGTACCAGAGGCGATAGAGCGCTGGATCCTTCATATAGAAAAATGTCGGGTCAAGGGCGACGATAAATCGACGTTCCGGAAGTGCCAGCATAAGCTCCCCGGTGTACCCCCATTCTGTTGTAAATATCTGGCTGCCTGGCGGAATCAGCTTTTGGAGTTTGGACGCAATCGTAGGCGGCAAGCGGTTCTCGTAGGAGCCCAAACCTTGGATCGTTTCATAGAGTGGAACACAGGTATAGAGAAGGGTGGCCCCAAACACGACAGCAGGAAGAAACCTCCACGAAATGGAACGCGCAGCAAGGGCGAAGGCTATGACGGTGAAAGGGATGAAATATTCGGCGAACCTGGCTGTTTTCACGGTAAGGACAAAAAAAATGATCGCACAAAGTGCAAATGCAAATGATGTTATGTCGTTCCGCCGGTTGCGCCATGCCAGAACAATGGCAGCTAAAGCCATTATGACACTGGGGATGAGCCAGCGTGCCCATTGACCGATCGTAAACGGTTCAAATTCCCGGCCAAGCTCGAACCCTTTCCTGCTACCCCACGCAGTTTTGATCAGCACATCGACAATCTGGATCCAGGTAAAACGTAGAAGGTTCATCGCGTTCGGATGGAGAACTATCCCCAGGATAGTACCGCTTAGGGCAGCAGCGATGACACCCCAGCGCCATTTCCTTCCGGAAAGCGTTCCTGCGGTCTCGGAAATGGCAGCGAGAATGACGGGAAGTTGCCATGCCACATAAGCCCACGGATAAATCGCCGAGACTACCATCACGATCACCCGTCGATTGTTCACCGCCGCCCAAAGGACGACAAGAGCAAGCCCGATAGAAATGAGATGGGGACGAACGAGTGCAAAACGCCAGAGGAAAACGTCGGTGGTCACAAGCGGGAATAGAGCCCACAATCCGGCAAAACGCACACCTTCTTTTCGAAGAACAGTATACATCGTAAAAAGGAGTGCAGAGCCGATCAGCGTGCCTACGATTTTCGCTGCAAGAATCCAGTCCATGCCGGCAAACGGCACAAAAAGCAGGTGAAAAAGCAATTCTTTGTCGGCATAATGGTCTGAGAGCCAGCTGAACGGTGTCCAAGGGAAGGCGTGTAGGATTCCGTATTGCCGAATGAGACGTCCGACTGCGGCATGGTAGGCCGAGTCTGCATCCACAGGTGCCTTGATGATGAAAAAATGGATAAAGGAGGCAATACCTACATACAATATTGTCCAGACTGCTAAACCCCAGCTGCTCAGGAAATCGGCAATCGCAGTCAATCGCGATGAATAATGAACGTGTTTCTGCACAATTGGTTCCTTCATGCCTCTCAATGTCACGCGCTTACTTCCCACAAGACGCCAACGGTTCTGTAATAAACATGATCCCAAGGGAATCCCCCGTTTCTGTAAAATGGGGGGCCAGAGACTTTCTAACATTTTCAGAACCAGTTTAATTGCTGTTTATCCGCAATAGATTAGCCTATTTAATCATGTATATATATTTATGTCAATGCCTGTGTGACGGTGTAACAAGCTTGGGGCGGGCGGCTACAAGCGCTCGCCTTGGGGCACATTGTCGCGGACCGTCCGCGGCTTCATCTTATACAATACTGTCCGGAAGATCACACGCTTTAAGATCAAACGCGGCTTAAATTATTTGGTTAGGAAAAGATGGCCCATCCCCTTCAGCGATTGGTCATTTTTAAATGAATCTCCGCGCAGCAAGCTGCGTGATATCTACGGGAAAATTATCATATGAGAAACCTGCGGTTTCTCATGTTCTTCCCTCTATGATGTGACCCCGTAGCAAGCTACGGGGAATTGCAAGTTTAAATACAGGTTTGAGAAAAGAAAGAGGCGGACCCGTTTGACAAGAATCATTTTCAATATGATGCGGCAAAGGATGAGTTCCAGTGTCCTGAAAACCGTTCGGTGCTCTTTACGAGTGAGCATTTTGACAAACGGAAGAAGGCGATAAGAGTTTATAAAGGGATCGAATGTTCCGCTTGCCAGAGCCGGAACAAATGTACGAAACGAAAAGATGGCATCCGTTACCTCAAGATGTATCCCTATGAGATTGAGCGGAACATTATGGTTGTGAAGATGATAACTCCGCAAGCCCAAGAGATATATAAACTACGCCATCAGATCGTTGAACCGGCAAAAGGAGACATTAGGGAGAACCAGGGACTGCGGGCATTCCTTGCCAGAGGTCTTCAAGGAGCAAAGACAGAGCTTAATCTTGCGTGCGCGGCGAGGAATCTAAGGAAAATCTGGATATGTTTGAAGAAGAAAGAAAATGAAGGAGATAAAGTAAAGATACACGACCAAATACACTTTCCATCATCTTCTTCGGTGATAATATATCAGTTTTGCTTGAAATAATTCCCCGCGACGCAGCTAATTATCGGACAGCCTGCAAGCTACGGGGAACTCCAAGGTAAAGCGGCTTTGCTTTTCTGCCGCGGTACGGCTTACTTGAATACAGTTTGTAACATGAGAACGCTCAAGCAAAGAGGCACGATAGTATATAGATGGCGCCGATATATGTTGAGATGCTAGAATGCGCAGCAACCAGCGACGTGGTGTTGACGTGGACACGGAGCCACTGCTTTGAGCGAAGTGGCTCTCTACGGCAATGTGTGGAGCAGTTCGCGGTCGAGCGGAGCAGGTTTTCCCTTGCCATGCAAGCAGTGCGATTTTG
>Ga0335077_10007270_pt1 | contig 13701 bp, 8 predicted proteins | sample Lox_Sample_31_FD_207151 | JGI IMG/M metagenome (GOLD analysis project Ga0335077, IMG submission 207151) | Soil microbial communities from Loxahatchee National Wildlife Refuge, Florida, United States - Lox_Sample_3.1 | ecosystem: Environmental > Terrestrial > Soil > Wetlands | place: USA: Florida...
CGCTATCGACGGATCGGGGGCGGACGGCGCGGCCCTAATTGCGAATCCATCCTTTCGCGGGCATCCGTCGAGTGCGGCAGCTCTGCTGCCGCTTTCGCCATCGTGCTATTACCACAAGCCGAAAAAATCGCAAGCCAGACTCTCGTAGTCCCAATTTACGGCAGCCTTGCCGGTCCCTCAGGGCAAATTGGGACACCACCGTGTGGCCGTCGACGGTTCCGCCGCAATCCCCACGCGATCCTCCCAAACGTGCCGTCGCGTACCCAACTGCTCACGAGGTGCCGACTGTTCAGACGAGGGCGCGATGCCGGGAGCTTTTTGTCCTAAAAAGGCCAGTTAACCGTTTGCCAGACGCCCCCGGCCTTTTCTGTAAGTATTCATTCTAAAGCGGTTACAGCCGTCTATCTTGGAAGCGCAGGTATTGAACGTCTTAGCCCCGCGTTGCAGGACTTGACCTTGCGCTTAGCAACTTTTTCTCCATTTTGGAGTTAGACTAAGTAGGCGCCCCCAGAACCCAACAGGCTGGCGACGCCGGATCCGGGGAAGTTGAGTTGAGCAGTGTCATCCGGATCCTAGAAGGGCAAACACCATGCGTTACCTAAAATATCTTGCTTTGCTCGCGATTTGCATGCTGCCAGCGGCCGCGCCGGCTCATGCGCAGGTCGTGGTGGGCGGCGGCGTGGGTTACGGGCCCGCGTACGGCTATGACGAAGCGCCTGTCTGTCCGTATGGCTACTATGGCTACTATCCATACGACTGCGCGCCCTATGGATATTACGGCCCTGATTGGTTTGTCGGTGGCGTATTCATCGGCGCCGGTCCGTGGTTCCACGGTTGGGGCCATGGTTATTGGGGCGGTCGTGGCTATTGGGGCGGCAGAGGTTGGGGCGGTCGCGGCTGGGGCGGTAGAGGCTGGAACGGCCGAGGCGGTCAGGCGTTTGCAGGACCGCGTGGCGGACGTGGAGGATTCGGTGGCGGCTACGGCTACTCTCATGGCGGACCCATCTACCAGAGAGGCGGTGGCGGGTTCCATGGTTCTAGTGGATTCCGCGGCAGCGCCGGTGGATTCCACGGTAGTGGTGGGTTCCACGGTGGTGGAGGTGGATTCCACGGTGGTGGTGGGTTCCACGGTGGTGGAGGTGGATTCCACGGTGGTGGTGGCGGCGGGTTCCATGGCGGTGGTGGAGGACATGGCGGTGGCGGAGGCCACGGCGGTGGACATCGCTAAAACCTAACGAGCTTGTGAATTGAAAAACGCAAGCGGCTGGCAACAAAAGTTGCCAGCCGCTTTTGTTTTTTAAGGCGGGCGTGGTATCACCTTTTGGCCAAAGTTTGAGAAATGACGATCGGCTGGAACCCCGCGCAGGGGGTTGCGCGACAGAGGGATTGCGCGGTCCCTATGGGTAATCGTGCCCTGAGGAGAGGAGCTTAGCGAAGGAGGCGAGGAGATTGGCGACGATCGAATTGGAAACTTCACCGCACGCCCCTGGTGTGCGTCCCGTCACGATTCACTACCGCGAGTTTGGAAAAGGACGGCCGCTGGTTTTCCTGCACGGCGGTTGGGGATATAGGGTGTACCCGTTCGAAGCGCAGATCGCAGCGTTCGAAAGCGACCATCGCATTCTGATACCGGACCGCTCCGGGTACGGGCACTCGACGCACGTGGATGGCGAGATGCCGCTGGATTTTCACCGCCGGGCAGGATCGGAAACGATCGCCTTCCTGGACCGCCTCGGAATTGAGCGGGCGACCCTCTGGGGACACAGCGATGGGTCCGTGATCGCGGCAATGATGGGACTGGCGGCGCCAGAGCGTTGCGCGGGCCTGATTCTGGAGGCGTTCCACCATTTGAAGAACAAGCCCGGTTCGCGGGGATTCTTCGAACGCTTTGCAGAGCATCCGGAGGATTTGGGCGAGGAGACGCAAAGATTGCTGGCGGAAGATCACGGGGATAGCGATTGGCAACGAGTGCCGAGGCGCAACTGCGGGACGTGGCTCCGCATCGCGGATGCGGCGAAACGGGCGGACGAAGATTTATACGACGGGCGGCTGGGCGAGCTGCGCGTGCCGACGCTCTTCTTACACGGACGGCTCGATCCGCGAACAGAACCGGGAGAGATGGAGCGCGTGGGAAGCGTGGTGCCGCAAGCGGAGATGCGATTCGTAGAGAACGGGAAACATAGTCCGCATAGCGAGCAAGCGGCAAGCGAAGAGTGCAACAAGGTTGTGCGGGAATTTCTTGCCACGCAGGTGTAACGCAACATAGCTATTTAACCCTTTCGGTCAGAGAGTGCTACCAGGCGCCTTGCTTGCCTCCGAACCACCAGACCAGACCGATCGTTGCGGTGCTCTGCCCGGTTTTCAGAAGCCCGAGCGTGTCGGAAAAAAAATACGGTTGGTTGGACCAGTCGCGGCGCCATTCCTCGCGCATGAGAAAGTCGTCGGAAAACTTGTATTCGAAAGTGAGCGTGGTTTCCTTGAGGGCCTGTGTTTTTCCGCTGAAGAGGCCGCCGCGGTCGGAGAGATATTCGCTACGGGCGGCCAGCGCGACCTTGGGTGTGAGCTGATAGCGCGCGTAAGCGGCGCCCCCGTCGGTGTGCGAGGGCGCGGAAGTGGTGAATAGGCGCTGGATAACGTAGTCGCCTTCCGCGGCCAGCGTCAGTTTCGAGGTGGCGTTCCAAGCGGCGTAGCTGTCGAGGATATTCAGCTTGCCGCTGGGAGGGTTGACGATTGGCTCGAACGGCGTGCCTTGCAGCGTGGGAAGGGTCGGCGGACCGTTCGGGACGAGCTGAAAATCGGGATGTTCCTGACCGAGGTAGTAGTTGACTGTCCAGTTGAGGTTCTTGGTGGGCTGCAGGACAAAGCCAAACATCTCGTCCTTGTAGCCATTGAAGGGCTCGGTCTGCTGCGTGCCATTGGTGACCCAGTAGTTCAAGCCGAACTTGTCGTTGACCTGGTAGTGGGCACGCACGCCCATGTGATAGAAGGGCAGAAAATTAAACCAATAGGAGCGGGAATAGTTCATCTGGTCCTTCGTGAAGTTGCCTTCGATACCGAGGGAACTGGCCCATTTGCCGAAGTCGACGGTAAGGCCGGAACCAATGGGCACAACGTAGGTGCCGTAGGCCTGGAAGATGTTGCGGTACACCTCCGGGCGCACTTCGTTGGCGGCATTGCCCTGCAGCGTTTCGGTGGCTTGACCAAACTGGAGATCGAGGCGCGCGCCAAAGCGTTTGCCATTGGCCGGGTCCGGCGCGTTCTCCAGGACGATGTCGGCTTGGTTCAGGCTGAAGGCGTTGCTGCTGACGTCGTAGGCACGCAGGAGGTTCACGCGCCCAATCGGGTCGTTGAAGTTGTAGGCATAGTAGCCGTCGAAGGCGAAGTTGACGGTGGTGCCGTGGAGGAAATCAAAGCTGCCACGAGATTCGGGCGCTTGCGGCGGCGGGGATGGAACATTCGGGACCGCCACATCGGGGGACGGTGGAGTCGCGTTCGCTGCAGCCACTTGCGGGCGAGACTGTAGTTCCTTGACCTGTAACTGGAGCTGCCGCACCGCTTCCTGGAGCGTGGCGACTTGCTTGGCCAAGTCGGAGACACTTGCGCCGGCGGGGGTCGATTCGCTGGTTTGTTGCGCGGAGAGTGTCCCAGCCAATGCCGTGGTCAGGCAAAGGCCTCCGAAAACAGCAAAGAGCAATTGTGATATGCGGCCTCTGGGCGTAGCCCAAAAGTTTTTTTGCGTGGCATCGAGCATGAATGACCTCCTGCGCCTCTTCCCTTTTGGCAAAGACAAGCTCGGTACCTGAGCTTACACGACCGGGGCAGGCGCTAACGGAGTGATCCGACGTTTTCAGCGTCTGCTGGAGATGGGACGGCCGCAAAAGTCTCCCACAGATATCCACCGCCGGGCGGCCGGGGCGGATTGCTTAACTTGGCGTTCATGTGCTAGAAACAGGGCCAAAGGATGATTGCCCTAAACGGCTTATAAGTTCTGCAACAAGATGAACTGAAGAAGACAGCTTCGAAACGAAGCAGAGTTCCCCCTGCAACAAGCCATTCTTCTGTCAGTCGGGTGCACTTGGTTGCTCACGATGATTTCTGAGGAGGGTTTTCTATGAGGAGAAAGACAGGTCGGAGTTTCGTATTAGGTTTTTTTCTTGCGCTAGTTGGGCTATTTGCGGCGGTACCAGGGACGCTGGCACAGTCGGCTACCGACGGAGCGATCGGTGGTACGGTGAGCGATCAATCGCAAGCGGTGATCCCCAGCGCACGGGTGACGGCGCACAATCTGGGAACCGACAGCGTTTCCACGGCTACCACCGACGATAACGGGCGCTACTTGATCGCGCACCTGCAGCCGGGAGTGTATTCGGTGGAGATTGCGGCGCCGGACTTCGGGCTGTTCAAGGCCACCAGCGTCACGGTGGAAGTCGGAAGGACGACGACGATCGACGCGACGCTGACGGTGAAAGCCACGACCGAAACCGTGGTGGCAAGCGCGGAAGCGCCAGTGATCGTCACGGATCGGGCGGATTTTTCGACGAACGTCAACGAGACGACCATCCAGAACCTGCCGATTAATGGACGCCGCTGGTCGTTCTTTGCGCTGGATACGCCGGGAGCCGTGCCGGACGGCGGATTTGGCTTGGTGAGCTTCCGCGGCATCTCCGGGTTGCTGAACAACAACACGGTGGACGGCGCGGACAACAACCAGGCGTTCTTCAGCGAGGAGCGCGGCCGCACGCGCATCAGCTATTCGAGCAGCGAGGCGTCGATTCAGGAGTTCCAAATCAACACCTCGAACTATTCGGCGGAATACGGGCGGGCCGCGGGCGGAGTAGTCAACGCGGTAACCAAGAGCGGAACGAACCAGATCCACGGGAACGCGTTCTGGTATGACCGCAACAGCGACTGGGGCGCCATCAATCCCTTCCAGACGCACCTGGTGAACGGCGTGCAGACGCCGTTTCTGCCGGAAGACAAGCGGCACCAGTTTGGCGGCGGCATTGGCGGGCCGATTATCAAAGACAAGCTGTTCTGGTTCTTCAGTGCCGACCAGCAGTTGCGGCCCTTCCCGGCGGTAGCGAACTCGGGAACGCCGGGGGCAATCTTTGCGCCGCTGAGCGCGGCAGAAGCAACTACTCTGACGTCGCGCGGCATTTCGCCGACCAGCGCCCCGGTTACCGACGCGTTGACGCTGCTGACGGACCTCACGGGAACCGTGGGCCGGCGCGGAGATCAGTTGATCTTGCTGCCCAAGATCGATTGGATCATCAACTCGAAAAACCACGCCTCGTTCACCTACAACCGGCTGCGCTGGAGCTCCCCGGAAGGGATTCAGACGGCGGCGGTGGTCAACCGCGGCATCGAAAGCTTCGGGAACGACTACGTGAAAGACGACTGGGGCGTGGCGAAGCTGATTACCGCGGTCAGTTCGACGATCACCAACGAACTGCGTTACCAATACGGGCGGGACCTGGAGTTTGAATTCGGACAGAGTTCTCTTGGGAACGAGCCCATTTCCGGGCTCGGCGTCTCTCCACAAATCACGATTAACGACGCCGCCGTGGGCGGTTTTGTCTTTGGCATGCCCAACTTTCTGAACCGGCCGCAATATCCGAACGAGATACGGAACCAGGTGGCTGACACGCTGGCCTGGAGCCGCGGCACGCACCTGTTCAAATTCGGGTTTGACATCAACCACGTGCATGACACGGAAGTGAACCTGTTCGAGGGTTTCGGCGCGTACAGTTACGCCACACGTGTGGATTACATCACCGACTTCGTGGCCGCTGAGACGAAGAGCAGGCCGCTCTGTGGAACCGTTGCCGCACCTCTGGGGTGCTATTCGAGCTACGCACAGGGTTTCGGCACACCGGGATTCAGCTTCTCGACGAATGACCTAGCCTTTTTTGTGCAGGACGACTGGCGCATCCGGCCACGGCTGACGTTGAATCTTGGATTGCGGTACGACACGGAAATTCTGCCGTCGCCACAGCTTCCCAACAGCGCTTTGCCGACGACCACGTCGTTCCCATCGGACCGCTCGGACTTTGGGCCGCGTCTAGGAGCAGCCTACGACGTCTTTGGCAACGGCAAGACGATCGTGCGCGGGGGATACGGCATCTTCTACGGCCGCATCATCAACTCGACTATCTTCAACGCCATCGCCAACACCGCCCTGCCGGCCGGGCAAAGCACGACTTCGCTACAGCCATCCGCGGCGACCGCGCCGCAATATCCGAACGTGGTCACGACGGGCGGAGGAACGGTACCGTTTGGCGTGACCGCCGTGGGATTTGCGCCGGACACGAAGCTTCCGCTCGTGCACGAGTTCGATGCCGAAGTGGAGCGGGAGATCGCCACCAACACCGTGGTCTCGGTGTCGTATGTGGGAAGCCTGGGACGGCGGCTGCCGCGCTTCGTGGACACGAACCTTACAGCACCAACACTGCAGAACACGTTCACGATCATCCCGGGAACCGGCACCATCATAAGTCCTTTCGCCAGCCAGGACGCTGTTGGCGGAGGCATTGCGCTGCCCTATTTCGGCGTGCCCACTTCACTTACCGGAACGCGCCGGCCGAACAACGCGTTCGGCGCCATCACGAACATCAGCGATAGCGTGGAATCAAAGTACAACGCGCTGGTGGTCGGATTTAACCGCAGGTTCTACAAAGGCTTCCAGATTCAATCCTCGTATACCTACGCGCACGCCAACGACTATGGGCAGAGCTCGCAGACGTTCACAGCGTCGAACAACGTGCTGAACCCGTTCGACCTGGCCGCGGAATACGGCCGATCGAACTTTGACATCCACCATGTCTTCGTGTTCGAAGCGGTGTGGACGCCGGACGTTTACAGAGGAGAGAACAAAATCCTGCAAAACCTGGTGGACGGCTACACCTTGGCACCGTTGTTCAGAGCCGCATCGGGGGCGCCCTTCACGGCGGGCATTTCCGGAAACGCTCCGAACCAACCGGGTTTCACCTCCTTCACCGGCGGAACCGGAATCCTGGCCGACGGCGGGACGAACCGCGTGCCCTGGCTGCCGCCCAATTTCTTCCAGATGCCGCGGACCGCGAATGTGGACTTCCGCCTGCAGAAGGCCTTCACACTGCATGAGAGCTGGAAGCTGACCCTGAGCGGTGACGCCTTCAATCTCTTCAATCACAACAACGTCACGGCCGTCAACACGACGATGTATACGATTTGCGCGGCAGGCGCAAATTGCAGCGCGTCGGGCACCAAGCCCACGGTGAACTCGCTGGTCTTCAATCCCAAGTTCGGCGTGCCGACGCAATCGAGCAATACGCTCATTGCGCAGCGGCAAATCCAGGTGGGCATAAAACTGGATTTCTAAACCAACCTACAAGCCGCATCCAGAACGGGCGTCCCGCACGACTGGGGCGCCCGTTTATTTTTGCGGAGTGCGCCAACCCTGGGAAGGTGCGCGACACGCTGCATCGCCCGATGCTGAGGCGGCACTACGCGTGCGGATGGGCTTTGTCGTAGATGTCCATGAGCTGCCGGATGGAGGCGTGCGTGTATTTCTGCGTGGTGGAGAGGGACTGGTGACCGAGGAGTTCCTGAATGGCGCGCAGGTCCGCCCCGTCCGCCAGCAGATGCGTGGCGAAGGCGTGGCGGAGCGAGTGCGGATGCAGGTCCCAATTAATATTGACCAGGCGCACGTATTTCTTGACGATGCGCCCGACCGAGCGCTGCGTGAGGCGGCGGCCGGCGTAGTTCAAGAAGACCGCGTCGAAGTGCGGCGCGGAGCCTTCTTCGCTGCCGCCGGAAGCCTGCAGGATTAGTTGTTCGCGCACCGGTGCATATCGCTCCAAAGCTTCCTGGGCTTTCGAGCCATACGGGACGATGCGTTCCTTGTTGCCTTTGCCGCGCACCCGGAGAATGCGCTCTTTTTGGTCAATGTCCGCGAGATTGAGGCCCGTGAGTTCGCTGACGCGCAGGCCGGCGGCGTAGAGGAGTTCGATCAGCGCGCGATCGCGGGGAAGAAGGAGGCTCTCGTCGCGCCGTTTGCGGCGCGGCATTACGAGCGAATCCGTCGCAGTTGTTGCGGGCCGTTTTGCGGGAAGCTCCCCTCCTGCGGCGCCGGGCGCGTGCATGCTGGCAAGTTGATCCAGGAAGCCGTTCATTTCTTCGGCGGAAAGGACGGAGGGGATGCGCTTGGGCAATTTCGGCGTGGGCACGAGCCGGGCGGGACTGTCTTTGAGATGGCCTTCGCGGACGCAGTACTTGAAGAAGGAGCGGAGGGAGGCCAGCTTGCGGGCCACCGAGCTCTTTTGCAAACCATGATCATGGAGATGGCCGATGAATTCGCGAACAGTGTGGTGCGTGATGGCGCTAAGAGGCGGAGGCGCCAAGCCGGGAGGCGAGAGATAGGCGAGGAACTGTTCGAGGTCCTTGCCGTAATTGGAGACCGTGTGCGGTGAGGAGTTTTTGACGGCTCGCAGGTATTCCAGATAGCTGGCGATGGCGGTTTTCATGGGCGGCCGCCGGCCGTTCGAAGATATAGGAACTGATAATAAGACAGTAAATGCCGGAAAAGGGTTGCCCGCAAAATGGCAGTGGTTGCTAAAGCGCAGGCCGGGGCGAGCTTGCAGACCGCGTCGCGGACGTGAAGCGGCAAGAGGGTCAGGGCTTGGCACCCACCGGCGCCGCTTCTTCAGGTTGCGGCTGCGCAGCGGGCTCGGGCGCCAACTTCTCCCAGTCACAGCCTTCTTGCAAGCACGTGCGGACCATCCCGATTTTGGATTTTTTCTCGACGATGAACGGCGCGCCACACTTCGGACAGGGCTCGGCGATGGGCATGTGCGGCGTCGTGAAATCACAATCGGGATAGCGCGAGCAGCCGTAGAAGATGCGCGCGCGGCCTCCTCGACCGGCGCTGCCACGGCGCACAAATTCGCCTTCGTGGCACTTGGGGCATTTAATGCCCATGGTGATGGGCCGCGTGTACTTACATTTCGGGTAGCCCGAGCAGCCGATAAACTCGCCAAAGCGGCCGTGCTTCTTGATCAGGCCGTTGCCGCAGAGCGTGCACTTTTCGTCGAGGGGCTCATCGGGCTGGTGCGCGATGCGCGTGCCCTGCACGAGGCGCCGCGTCGTTTTGCAGTCCGGGTAGCCTTTGCAGGCGAGGAACGTGCCAAAACGGCCCCGTTTGATGGCCATTTCCTTGCCGCAATTGTCGCAATACTCGATTTTGGGTTCGCCGTTCGTTTCTTCCGGGACTTCTGGCGAAAGATCCTCAATGAAATCGCAGTCCGGGTAGCGGTTGCAGCCGAGGAAGAAACCGTGGCGGCTGATGCGTTCGAGAAGCTCACCTTCGCCGCATTTCGGACATTTTTTGCCGGTGGCAATACCCGCCTTGTAGGACAGCATTTCGTCGTCCGCACGGTCCAGGTCCACGATGAACTTGTCCCAGAACTCTTTTACCGCTTCGCGCCACGGCAGCTTGCCTTCTTCAATTTCGTCGAGCTCTTCTTCGAGGCGCGCGGTGAAGGTCACGTCGAAAATGTCTTCGAAACTCTTGACGAGCAATACGCTGACGCGCTCGCCGAGCATGGTGGGCGAAAAACGGCCCTGATCTTTCGTGACGTATTCGCGTTCCACGAGCGTCGAGATGATGGAAGCGTAGGTCGAGGGGCGGCCGATGCCCTTTTCCTCGAGGTCTTTCACCAGCGTGGCATCGTTGTAGCGCGGCGGCGGCTCGGTGAAATGCTGCTCCGGCCGCATCTTATCGAGCCGCAGGATTTGGCCTTCGGTGACCTGCGGGAGGGACCTGCCCTCGCCTTCGTCATCCTTTTCATCGTCTTCGCGGTCCGCGTTGGACGTCGGAAGCTGGTACACGCGCAGGTAGCCGTCGAATTTCGGCACCGATCCGGTGGCGCGGAAGGTGTAATCGCCGGCGCTGAGGTCCACGGTCGTTTGATCAGAGATGGCCGGCAGCATCTGCGAGGCGACGAAGCGCTGCCAGATGAGCTGGTACAGCTTGAAGAGATCGTCGTCGAGATACTTGCGGACATCCTCCGGAGCGCGGGTCACATCCGTGGGACGCACGGCTTCGTGGGCTTCCTGCGCATCCTTTTTGGATTTGTAGTAGTTGGGCTTCTCCGGCAGGTAGTTCGAGCCGAAACGCTTGGGAATCAGGTCGCGGACTTCGGCCAGAGCCTCGGCCGAGACGTTGACGGAGTCGGTGCGCATATAGGTGATGAGCGCGACGGAGCCTTCGTCACCGAGTTCGACACCTTCGTAGAGCTTTTGCGCCAGAGACATGGTGCGCTTGGCGGTGTAGCGCAGGCGGTTGTAAGCAGCCTGCTGCAGTTTGGAAGTCGTAAAAGGCGGCGGCGGATTGCGCTTCTTCTCTCTTTGCGTGACGCTGGCAACTTGCCATTTGGCTTTGCTGACAGCCGCCACGATTTTGTCGGCCGCTTCGTGGTTGCCAACTTCGACGTCCTCGCCCTTGTACTTGAAAAGCTTGGCCTCGAAGAGCGGCGGCTGGCCGGCGTCCAGCAGGGCGTGAACGGTCCAGTATTCCTGGGGGACGAAAGCCCGGATTTCGCGCTCGCGCTCGACGATCAAACGCAGCGCGACGGTTTGCACGCGCCCGGCGGATAGGCCCCGGCGGACTTTGTTCCACAGCAGCGGAGAGATCTTGTAGCCCACGATACGATCTAGAACGCGGCGGGCTTGCTGGGCATCGACGAGATTGGCGTTTACTTTGCCGGGATGCTCGAAAGCCGCGCGGATGGCTTTCGGCGTGATTTCGTTGAAGGTGACGCGGAAAATTTTCTTGGGATCGGCCGGCGGAATTTCCTTCTTCGGCTCTTCCTTCTTTGCGGCTTCCTCGGCTTCGGGTTTCGCGGTTTTTTTCTTGAAGCGCGGGAAGCTCGGTTCCTGCTCGGGAAACTTGTTGGGCTTGGCCAACACCATGGCCAGGTGCGCCGAGATGGCTTCGCCTTCGCGGTCCGGGTCGGCCGCCAGGTAGACGGCATCGGCGGAGTCCGCCGCCTTGCGCAGGTCGTGGATGACTTTGCTCTTGCCAGAAATGATTTGCAGCGTGGGCTCGAACAGCTTTTCGTCATCCAGAGAAATCGGCGAGCGCACCGGCTTTACCTTGGATTTCTTGCCTTTGCGCGATTTCTTTTTCTTGGTTCCGTTTTCTTCTTCCTCGCCGGGCAGACGAATACCGATGGTCTTCTTGGGCAGGTCCATCACGTGGCCCACGGAGGCCTTGACGGTGTAGTTCCGCCCTAAGTACTTGTTAATGGTCTTCGCCTTGGCAGGCGACTCAACAATCACCAGCGAACGTGCCATCTTGTCTTTGTAACCCCGTACTGTGCTGCTGGAAGGGCTGAGAGCGGGGCGTGTGTCCTTCTCGCTAACTTACACCCGGATACTGCGATCAGTTTCCTGGGTACTTTCAGCCTTTAGATGCAGGACCAAGGACGCGCGATGCGCACCCTCTATGTGCTTCTAGAGCAACGCTTTGCTGAACTGTTTTCCTGGAGACTGGCGCACCAGGCCTCTCATCTCCAAGTCAAAGAGCGTAGCGAGAACCTCGGAAGAGTTCAAGCCGGATTGCTCCACGATGTCATCAATGTGGCGAGACTCGTCGCAGCTGAGCAATTCGTAGATCTTTTTTCCCGAGCCGTTGAGCGAAGCTTGCAGGATTAAGTCGCGCTGCTCGGCTTCGGGCTTCTCGGCCTTGACCAGCACCGCGCGCACCGGCGTGGGCAGTTCTTCGATGACGTCTTCGGCGCAACTGACCAGCTTGGCTCCCTGTTTGATGAGCTGGTTGGGCGCGAAACTCACCGCTTGCGTCACGTTGCCGGGGACGCCAAACACTTCGCGGCCAAACTCCATCGCCAGACGGGCGGTGATCAGCGAGCTGCTGTACTGCGCGCCTTCAATGACGATGACGCCCTGCGGCATTCCGGCCACGATGCGATTGCGGATGGGGAAATTTTCCGGCGCCGGGTGCGTGCGCAACGGGAACTCACTGATAAAGGCGCCGCGTTCGAGAACCCTCTCATAAAGCTTCTTGTTTTCCTTCGGGTAACAAACATCTATGCCCGTGCCAAGGACGCCGATGGCGCGGCCGCCGGCTGCGAGAGCACCTTGATGCCCGATGGCATCAATGCCGCGGGCCATGCCGCTGACAATCACCAGGCCGCGTGCCGCCAAATCGCGTCCCAGGCGCTCGGCCATCTGCGTGCCATAGAGCGTAGGCTTGCGCGTGCCGACAATGCTCAGGGTCGGCAGGTTCAGGACTTGCGCATCCCACGGACATACAGCAGAACGGGTGGATCGTAGATTTACAGCAGGGTTTGCGGGTATTCCGGTTCCGTCCAGTTGACGAGGCGGCAGCGGTCAATGTTGCCGGTGGCCTTCAGTTCTTTTTCGGCGCGCTTGAACGCTTCTTTTTTGACCACGGATTGCGCCACTGGCGCCGGCAGGCTGCACGCCTCGAGATCGGTGAGGCGCGCGCGAAACACCGCGTCCGGAGAGCCGAAGCGCTTCAACAGCCGAGCCGACAGACGAGACGCCAAGCCAGGCGTCAACGACAACGCAAGCCACGGGAGGGAAGCATCGAGCTCCATTGCGGGCCGAGCTTAGCCATAAGATATCCGTAGTGTCAACTACTTGTTTTTATAAAATCGACTGCCAGAGAACCTCCGTTGCGGGGGGAGTGCCTCTCGCTGCGTCCCAGGTGCAGCGAGAGGCCTCGCATCAAAAGTTCACTTTCATACCGAGCTGCATGATGCGCGGGTCGCGCGTCGAAGTTACCTTGTCAAATAAGCTGGAAGTGAAGTTCAGTGAAGCGCAACATATCGGGTCGGTATGGTTGAACGTATTGAACGTCTCCCAGCGCAACTGCCCGGTGAAGCGCTCGCTAAACTTCATGTTCTTGAATAGCGAAAGATCCGTCCGCCAGAAGCCCGGGCCGCGAATCGCGCCCGGAGCCTCGGTCGTTTCCGTGGTCTGCGTGGCGCCCGGGACCGCCAACGCTGCAAGGTTGAACCATTTTGCGTAGGTGTGCGGACCCGAATTTGGATTACCGACGAGATTCGGACGGCAACCCAGGGGGGAGGCTCCGAGTAGGCAGCCGGAACCCGTCGGATCATTGCAGCTCGCACCTGTTCCCGAAGCGCAAGCGCCGTTGCCAAGGACCGCCGTGAGTGGCAGGCCCGTCTGGAACGTTTGGATGCCAGAGAATTGCCACCCGTCGAGGATGTGTCCAGCGACGCCGTGGAGACTATGTGTCCAGGGAATTTCCCAAACGAAGTTTGCGGTCAGCACGTGACGGCGGTCGCCGATCGTCGGACCGTAGTTGCCCCGGAAATCGCCACTGACCTGCGGTAGGGCCGCGCCTCCAGTGCTCCGATCGGCCGGATCGGTGGTCAGCCCATGCGACCAGGTGTAGGAAAAATTGACCATGGAGTTGCCGGAGAACCGCTTCTGCAGCTGCGCCTGCAACGAGTTGTAGTTGGATGTAAACAGATCAACAAAAAACAACCCGGGTCCATAGCCAACATACGGGCGAAGGACGGCTCGCTTGTTCGAGTTCGTCGTGCCGTTGATGGGGCCAGTGATGACCACCTGGTCCGCGGCTGTCGGAGCTGGACCTGCCGTACACGGAGTCGCTGCCGTGCAGTTGAGGTAAGAAGCGACCGCGGGCTG
>Ga0335077_10007272_pt1 | contig 13698 bp, 11 predicted proteins | sample Lox_Sample_31_FD_207151 | JGI IMG/M metagenome (GOLD analysis project Ga0335077, IMG submission 207151) | Soil microbial communities from Loxahatchee National Wildlife Refuge, Florida, United States - Lox_Sample_3.1 | ecosystem: Environmental > Terrestrial > Soil > Wetlands | place: USA...
CCTGCTGCTTTTCCGCATACTTGCGCCGGAGCGGTTCCGACGCAGGCGTGCTGTTGATGAGCGCATACTCGAAGAACTCGTGCCGTGCGTGCTTGTACAGAGCACGAATGTGGTCAGAGGCCGTCAGCCCAAGGCTCTCGTTCGCCTGCGTCATCAGGTTGCATACAAAAACTTTGGTCGCCCGTGCAGTCCTCAGCGCATCGGAGACTCTCCGCACCAGGAGATTGGGAACCAGGCTAGTGAACAGCGATCCCGGCCCAACGGTGATCAGGTCAGCGTTCTCGATAGCTTCGATGGTGGCAGGCAGAGGTTGGGCGTTCGCAGGCGCCATGCGCAGCTCCACGATGCGCTTGTTGCTGGCCGTGATATTGGTTTCCCCACGAACGTAGGAGCCGTCTTCCATCACGGCATAGAGCTGAGGATTGCTGCTGGTAGTCGCCGGATAGATATTGCCGCGAGTCGCGAGAATCGCCGCCGAAAGTTCGACGGCCTTGCTGAAATCGCCGGTAACGTCGGCCAGAGCGGAGAGGAATAAGTTTCCGAAGTTGTGGCCTTCCAGTCCTTCGCCGGCCTTGAACCGGTATCGGAAAAGCTTCGAGAGCAGCGCCTCCTCTTCGGCAAGCGCAACGATACAGTTACGGAGATCGCCCGGCGCAGGCATGTTGAGGTCCCTGCGCAGCCGCCCGCTGGAACCTCCATCGTCGCTAACCGTAACGACCGCGCTCAACTGCGCCATAAATGGCAGCTCGGGATCGACTTCCGGCTCGCCCGGTAGGCAGACGTATTTTTTCAAGCCATGCAACAGAGTAGACAGGCCGGTGCCGCCTCCCATGGCGACGACGCGGAGCGCACGTGCGTCTTGTCGAACAATTGGCATCGGCTTTGCGCTTCCGTTAGAAATGCCAGCTCTGATTTTCCGATTGTGAATCGGCGCTGGTATCGGGATACAAGAGCTCGGTAAATCGAGGGTCGTCGGCGAGATTCTTGAAGTCCGAATCGTTACGAGCCTGAAACCGGTTAGCCGGGTTCAAGCGGATCGCTTCGTTCAGGCTTATGATGCACTCCGGGAAGTGTCCCATCAGACAGTTCAGGGCGGCCATTCCGTACCATACGTAATCGAGCTGCGGACACTTGTCCACTAGCGCCTGGAAGTTCTCGCGGGCCGCGAAGTAGTCCCCCATGTTCATCAGAGAAATAGCATAATCGTATTGCTCTTCCGGAGTCTTAAACTGTGCCGCCGCGCGGCTTAGATGCTGGTTGCAGGTGTTCAGATGTACGGCGGCGCGATCGGAGAGCTCCGCGCTAGCGCCATTGATGACCTTCTCGAAACACGCCTTCGCCCGATCGTACTTGTGGTTCTGCATCGCTTTCAGGCCGGCCTCGTAGTTCTGCACAGCCTGGGCTAACCGTGGATCCTCGGTTACCTTCATCGGCTTACCCATGCGCCCTTTGTCCAGGTCTTTCATGAATGATAAGTACTTGCCAATTAATTACTTAGCGGAACACTGCCCAGGAAACGATCCGGCTTCCACAGTCGGCAGCACAACGCAGACCCTCGAGCGAGGCCCAGCAAGGCGTAGGTCTGCTGATTGGAGGAGATTGTTACCCGCAATCGCTTGCGGCGTCAACTCGACTCCATTCAACGGGCCGATTACACCGGTTTAATTCATCTTAACCGCCGCATCCAGATCGATATTCTTCCACTCGCCCTTGATAATTTCGGCGCGAATCTGCTCTGGCGTCTTGCCTGCTTTTGTTTGCTGATAGGCGTAGAAGACCTCTTTCATGCAGACGCCACAATGCGCTCCATGGTCGCTCTCAAAACAGGTATGCAGGCTCTTGTGCCCGATCCGCTCACAATAGCAATAGCAGGGCAATTGGTTAATGACGCCGGGGATTTTCGCCGCCAGTTCGTAGGCGTGGACCTGATACGGGTTTTTGAACATATCCCCGACTCGCTGGTCCTTGGGCAAGATGGGCATCACCTCGCCAGGCTGTGGAGGCGCCGTGTTGTAGGCCGGCACGTGATCTCCTTGTGCAAATGACAAAATGGTCAGAGCTAACAGCAACGCCGGCAGAGCTAACTTCCGCATCGTGGCACCCTCAGCGATATTCTATATGCAAGGAATGCAATGGGCTCACGACGGTTTTCCGGCACAGCTGTTATGACCCTCCGCACGTCTAAACAAGGATCATGAACGAACCAGCGAACCACCCCTCAACGAGCCCCTGGGAATCCCCGAACCCCAAGGAAACTGCCGGCTCTTCTCCCGTCAAGCCGGTGTTGGCCGGGTGGATGCGCGACGTCGCAATCTCGCTGGCGGTGTCGGTTTTTTTCATCGTCTTTCTGTACCAGCCGGTGAAGGTCGAAGGCACCAGCATGATGCCGACTCTGGAAGACCAGGAACGGGTCTTCATCAATAAGTTCGTGTATAAGCTGGAATCGATCAATCGCGGTGATGTGGTGGTGTTTCATTACCCGCGCGATGTTTCCAAGAGCTACATCAAGCGCGTGATTGCGGTGGCCGGAGACCGGGTGCGCATCGACAACGGTATCGTCTATGTCAACCATGAGCGCTGGCCTGAGCCTTACGTTCCCGATAAGTATTGGGACGCCCGTTCCTATCCCGAGACCGTCGTCCCCCAACGCTCTTACTTCGTGCTGGGCGATCATCGCAACCTCTCCAATGACAGCCGCGACTTCGGACCGGTGGACGAACAGTACATATACGGTAAAGCCGTATTCGGATACTGGCCCTTCGACAAGCTGGGCAAACTGCGCTAGAGTGTTTCCTCTACTCGGAGGGGCCATTGCGCAAACTCGCCATTTCGATTCTGTTGTTTTGCATCCTCCTCTTGCATGCGGTTTTGGCGTTCGCAGCCGACCGCGATACAGGCGTCCTCATGCAGACCGACCGCGACTTCGCCAAAGCCACAGCCGAGAAAGGCGTTGATGGCTGGATGTCCTATATGGCTCCCGGTGCTGTTCTGCTCGGGGCCCAGCCCAAAGTAACGCCGGACGCGATCCGGGCGACGATGACCGAAGAGCTTCAGGCCGGCGCCCACCTCACTTGGGAGCCTGCCAAGGCCGACCTTATCGGAGATGGCGATCTTGGTTACACCATCGGCCGTTTCGAGTTCAAAGCCACTGACAAAGACGGCAAAACGATAAATTTCACGGGCTCTTACATGACGACCTGGCAAAAGCAGAAGGACGGCTCATGGAAGGTCATCGGCGATATCGGCAGCCCTGACAAGCCGCACTGAGACTCTGATAAAATCGATAAAATCCACTCACCGGAGTAACGATGCAAGCAGTGCTTGCGCTGGAAGACGGTCGAATCTTTCCAGGCAAAGGCTACGGCGCAAAAGGCGAATGCTACGGCGAAGTCGTTTTTAATACTTCCATCACTGGCTACCAGGAAATCTTTACGGATCCTTCCTACGCCGGTCAGATTGTCGTTCTCACCAATCCCGAAATCGGCAATTACGGCACCAACCCTGAAGACAATGAAGCGACACGTCCCTATATCGAGGGGCTGATCGTCCGCGAGTTTTCGCGCATCAGCTCGAATTGGCGTTCGAACGAGGTAGCGGAGGAATACCTCGAGCGCTACAAGATTCCGGTGCTCGCTGAAATCGATACACGCGCGCTTGTCCGCCACCTTCGCGACAACGGGGTGATGCGCGGAGTGATCTCGACTCTGGAAGGCGACCCCGAGAAACTGGTTGCCAAGGCGCGTTCGATCCCGAAGATGGACGGCACGGACCTGGCGAAAGAGGTCACCACGCCACGCGTGTACGAGTGGGACCAGGGCTTGCGCTCGTTTGAGCCGACGGAAATTGTCGGCGTAAAGGACACTCCACCGCAATACAACGTGATCGCGTACGACTACGGCATCAAGCAGAATATCCTCCGCCGGCTCGTCGGTGAGTCTTGCAGGGTCACTGTGGTTCCGGCCACAACCAGCGCTGAAGACGTGCTGGCGATGAAGCCGGATGGCGTGTTTCTGTCGAACGGACCCGGCGACCCTGAGCCGGTCACCTACGCGCAGGAAAGCATTCGCCGCATGATGGGCAAGGTTCCGATCTTCGGAATTTGTCTCGGACATCAGCTAATCGGACTCGCGCTGGGGGGCAAGACTTACAAGCTGCGCTTCGGGCATCACGGCGGCAATCATCCCGTGAAACAGATGGCGACGGGCAAGATCGAAATTACGGCCCATAATCACAATTTCGCCGTCGATCCTGATTCGCTGAAGCAGAGCGAAGTCGACCTGACGCACATCGACCTGAACGATAACACGCTGGAGGGCCTGCGCCATCGCTCGCTACCGCTGTTCAGCGTGCAGTACCACCCGGAAGCCGCTCCCGGCCCGCATGATTCGCACTACCTGTTCAAGGATTTTGTGAAGATGATGGAGGAGTGGAAGGGGCAATAAATGGGAGAAGACAGGGTCAGTTGGATAGAGAGGACTTTGCGGATTGGAATTCCGATTGCGAGCGCAATCATAGCAATTCTCTCTTTACTCCTGACAATTGCCGCTCGAAAGAAAGAGCTCACTTGCGTCTACGGCGGCGCTTCCAAACTGGTCAGCATAGATCCGGGAGGCCTAAATCCAGCCGTAAAAATGGAATTTAACGGGGTTCCAATAAGCTCCTTGTACAAGCTGACTTTTCGCCTGAAAAACACAGGCTCCGCAGCGATCAAGCACGAAGATGTGCGGGACGCTGTTGGCATAAGATTTCCGCAAAAAACAAACTTGCTGAATGCCAATGTGGAGCGCACTTTCCCTCCGCGAATTCCAGCTTCAACTTCCTTGAGCCCTCAAGAAGAGCGCGTCATAATCGATTTCCCGTTGCTTAACTCCGGGGATGAAATTGACATGGCGGTATATGTCTATAACTCGGAGCCACACCTGCCGGAATTCGAAGGCCGTATAGTCGATGTCAAGCAAGTGTTGGAGACGGAGACCGTTGACGGAAGTGGTGGTCGGCCGTTTCCTTTACATAACACTGCGGTCCGCAAGATTCTTTATTGGGTGCTAGTCCCCGGCTATTGTTTGCTGGCGGCACTTGCTGTGGTTGGAGCGGTCGCCATCATCGTGGGTTATTCAAAGTACCTCTCTTGGAATAAAAAATGGGGAGCGGAGTACGAATTACTGATGAAAGAGTCAGCGCGAACGAGACGAGAGTCGTTGAGAAGGGCTCCTGCTACTGCAAGTCCATCATCTGACCCCGAGAACGACGACGAGGATGCACAGGTGTTACTGCCAGGCAATTTCCCTACCTTTTTCTTTCGGCACTCAGAACTTACAAAGCGTTTGAAGGAGAAGGGTATTCCCCCACACCCGACTCCATTTGCAGAAAGTTTCGCTGGCATGGTCGGGGGAGTTTTCGTATTGCTCGGTGTGGCGGCTCTTCTTGCCACGACTAGCTACCTCGCGCACTTAGGTCTAGGACAGTAGTTTGGGACAGCAATAGATGCCACGTCGCAACGACATCGCGAAGATTCTGATCATCGGCTCGGGGCCCATCGTCATCGGGCAGTCGGCGGAGTTCGACTACTCCGGCGCGCAGGCCTGCAAGGCGCTAAAGTCCGAAGGCTATGAGGTTGTGCTGGTCAACTCGAACCCGGCCACCATCATGACCGATCCTGAGATGGCCGACCGCACCTACATCGAGCCGCTCACCCGCGCCTATCTGGAAGAGATCATCCGCATCGAAGCCGACATGCTCGCCTCAAGCGGACGCCCTGGCATCTTCGCCGTTCTGCCCACGGTCGGCGGACAAACTGCGCTGAACCTCGCGGTCGATCTAGCGGATAACGGCATCCTGGAACGTTATGGCGCGCAGCTCATCGGCGCGCAGCTCGATGCCATCAAAAAGGGCGAAGACCGGCTGCTGTTCAAAGACGCGATGACGCGCATCGGCCTCGACGTCCCAAAATCCACATTGGTTAACAACCTGAAAGACGGCCTGGAGTTCAGCGGCAAGATCGGCTTCCCTCTCATTCTGCGGCCATCGTTCACCCTGGGCGGTACGGGCGGCGGCATCGCCTACAACCGCGAAGAGCTGCTCGAACTGCTCTCGCGCGGCCTCGACCTCTCGCCGGTGCACGAGGTGCTGCTAGAAGAATCCGTGCTCGGCTGGAAGGAATACGAACTCGAACTGATGCGCGACCTGAAGGACAACGTAATCGTCGTCTGCTCGATCGAAAACTTCGATCCGATGGGGGTACACACCGGCGACTCGATCACGGTTGCCCCGGCGCAGACGCTCACCGACCGCGAGTACCAGGCGATGCGTGACGCCGCGATTGCCGTCATTCGCGAGATCGGCGTCGAGACCGGCGGTTCGAACATTCAGTTCGCCATCAATCCGCACAACGGACGCCTGGTCGTCATCGAGATGAATCCGCGCGTGTCGCGCTCATCGGCGCTGGCGTCGAAGGCCACCGGATTCCCCATCGCGAAGATTGCCGCCAAGCTGGCGGTCGGCTACACCCTCGACGAGATCACGAACGATATCACGCGCAAGACTCCGGCGTGCTTCGAACCGACACTCGATTATGTCGTCGTCAAAATTCCCAAGTGGCAGTTCGAGAAGTTTCCCGGCGCCGACGAGTCGCTCGGCCCGCAGATGAAGTCGGTGGGCGAAGTAATGGCCATTGGCCGCACTTTCAAGCAGGCGCTGCTGAAGGGCATTCGCTCGCTCGAAACCGGCAAGAGCATCGCCTCGGAGAAAATCGAGCCGCGCATTCTCACCAAGCGCCTGGTCACACCGCATCCGGAGCGACTGCAGTACATCCGCTATGCGCTGGAACAGGGGATGACCGTGCGCGAGATCGCGCAGATGACCAACATCGATGCCTGGTTCCTGTACCAGCTAAAGGAAATCGCCGACGAGCAAGCGAGACTACACGCAGGCGGCCTCGGCCTATTCGAGACCAATGAGCTGCGCAATTTGAAGCGTCTAGGATTCTCGGATGCTCGACTGGCAAGCTCATTAAAGACGCAGAACGGCAAGTCTTCCTCCGAGAAAATTCATCAGCTGCGCAAGCAGTACGGAGTGACTCCAGTTTACAAGCGCGTGGATACGTGCGCCGCCGAGTTTGAGAGTTACACGCCATACCTGTACTCGACCTACGAAGAAGAAGACGAGGCCACACCCACAGATCGCAAGAAAGTCATCATCCTGGGCAGCGGGCCGAACCGCATCGGACAGGGCATCGAGTTCGACTATTGCTGCTGCCACGCGGCCTTCGCGCTGCGCGACGACGGTTTCGAGACCATCATGGTCAACTGCAATCCGGAAACGGTCTCGACCGACTACGACACCAGCGACCGTCTCTACTTCGAGCCGCTCACCTACGAAGACGTTATGGCGGTCTACGAACATGAAGCCGCCGGCGGCGCGCCTATCGGCGTGATCGTCCAGTTCGGCGGGCAGACGCCGCTGAATCTCGCCCTGCGGCTGAAAGCTGCGGGTGTGCCTATTATCGGCACTTCGCCCGAAAGCATCGACCTGGCCGAGGACCGCAAGCGCTTCGGAAAGCTGCTCGAAGAACTCGATATTCCGCAGCCGCCCGGCGCCACCGCCGCAAGCGTGCAAGAGGCCGTAGCCAATGCCAATCGGATTGGCTATCCCGTTCTGGTGCGGCCCTCGTACGTGCTCGGTGGACGCGCTATGGTGATCTGTTACGACGATGCCTCGGTCGAGCAGTACATGCGTGAGGCGGTCGAATATTCGCAGGAGCGTCCGGTCTTGATCGACCACTTCCTCGAATCGGCCACCGAGGTCGATGTTGACGCGCTCAGCGATGGCGAGGACGTGGTCATTGCCGCCATTATGCAGCACATCGAGGAGGCCGGCATTCACTCGGGCGACTCGTCATGCGTGCTGCCGTCGGTCGATATCCCGCAGCCAGTGCTGGAGACAATTCGCGAGTACACCTTCCGACTGGCGCGCGCCTTGAAAGTAGTCGGCTTGATGAATGTGCAGTACGCCATACAGCGCGACAAGGTCTTCGTCATCGAGGTCAATCCGCGCGCTTCGCGCACCGTGCCATACGTTTCAAAAGCCACAGGAGTGCCGCTGGCCAAGATTGCTGCCCGCCTGATGACAGGCCGCAAGCTGCGCGAATTCCTACCGGATAACGTTGAGCAATCCTCCGATCTCGACACTGGAGACTTCTACTACGTGAAGTCGCCCGTGTTTCCCTGGGGCAAGTTCCCCGGCGTGGACACCGTGCTTGGACCGGAGATGAAGTCCACCGGAGAAGTGATGGGCGTTGCCGACAACTTCGGCGAGGCGTTCGCCAAAGCGCAGGCTGCGGCCGGCCAATTGCTACCGACTGCGGGGCGGGTCTTCCTAAGCGTGAACGATCGCGACAAGCCGTTCGTAGCCGAAGTCGCACAGCGCTTCGCGGAGTTGGGGTTCAGCATCGTAGCCACACATGGAACGGCGAAGATCCTCGAAGACGCCGGTCTCCAGGTTCAGCGGGTGTACAAGGTGAAAGAAGGCCGGCCAAACGTGGTGGACCTCATCAAGGGCGAACGCATTCAGCTCATCGTAAACACTCCGCACGGCATCGAGCCCTGGTTCGACGAGAAGGCCATCCGCCGCGCCGCTGTGACCGCCCGCATTCCGACCATCACGACGCTCTCGGCAGCCCGCGCTGCTCGCGAAGGTATCGCCGCCCTGCAGCGTGGCGAGGTGACGGTCTATGCCCTCCAGCAACTGCACGCGGAACGAACTACGACGGCACGATAACGCCACACTTTAGCGAGCCGCCCCGCACATTGGTGCCGGTTGCGTAATTCCAGCAACTAAATTATTAATTTAAACACTGCGCGCTTCGTACTGCACCAACGCAAGGAGATCGTTTGATGAACTTTCGAAGCGCGCGAACCGTCGCGCTTGTTGTTAGCTTCCTTCTCAGCCTCAGCTTCCTGACACTTTCAGCAACTGCACAAACCGGCTACTGGCATACCAGTGGCAATCAGGTCCTCGATTCCAACAACAAAGTCGTGCGCATCGCCGGAATCAACTGGTATGGCTTCGAAACCACTGACGAGGTCGCACACGGGCTATGGGCGCAGGATTATCACTACATTCTCGACGCTATTCACAGCAACGGATACAACGTGGTTCGCCTTCCGCTGTCGAATCAGATGGTGGAGACGCCGATCGTCCCTTCGAACATCAGCTACCAGAACGGCAGCGGGCCAATTAACACCGACCTGAAGGGTCTGAACTCCCTGCAGATTCTCGACAAGATCATCACCTACGCCGGGAAGATCGGGCTGCGCGTCATCCTTGACAACCACCGTTCAGAGGCTGGTAACAGCGCCGAGGGAAACGGCCTCTGGTACACGCAGCAATATCCCGAGAGCGCGTGGATTGCGGACTGGGTTGCGCTCGCGCAACGATATCTCGGCAATACCACCGTAATCGGACTGGACCTGCGTAACGAGCCACACAACGAGCAGAGCGGCGGATCATGCTGGGGCTGCGGACTGCAGAGTTACGACTGGCGGCTTGCCGCCGAGCGTGGCGGGAATGCGGTACTGAATGTGAATCCCAGCCTGCTGATTTTTGTCGAGGGTACAGACTGCTACAACAACGATTGCGGCTGGTGGGGCGGCAACCTGGAAGGTGCGCAAAGCTATCCCGTGGTGCTGAACGTCGCGAACCAGTTGGTCTACTCGGCACACGATTACGGCCCGAATCTCTATCAGCAATCGTGGTTCAACAGCAATACAAGTTACAGCAGCCTGGTCGCGGTGTGGACGAAGTTCTGGGCGTATCTCAGCCTGAATGGCGTCACGCCGGTGTGGGTCGGCGAGTTCGGTACCACGAATAATGCGAGCGATATCCAAAGCAACGTTCCGGGTTCCCAGGGACAATGGTTCCAAAGCATCGTTGCTTTTGTTCAGGCGAATCCCCAACTCCAGTGGACATACTGGGCCCTGAACGGCGAGGACAGCTACTCGCTGCTCGACAGCAACTACGATTCCGCGCCGGTCAGCAGTCTGAAGCAGAGTATGCTGGCGTCCATCCAGTCCACCGGCGTTGGCAGTTGCAAGCTGGCGCCTCCCATTCCGCGCAACTTGACGGCCATGGCTGTCTCTTCCAGCGAGATCGATCTCAAGTGGAACGTGGTGATACCTCCGCCGGGCTGCAACAGTGCCTTGTACGACTTGTACTCCAGCACCGATCCGAACTTCCAGCCTTCGCCCGGCAATCGCATTGCGTTTGGCCTGCTGGTGAACAAGTTTGCCAACAAGAACCTGCAACCCTCGACTACCTACTACTACATTGTCAGATCGTGGGACCTCGCCGGCGAGTCCGGAAACTCCAACGTGGCCAGTGCCACCACCGAGCAGGGACAGTCGAGCAATTGCCACATCACCTATGTTGATCAGAACGATTGGGGAACCGGATTCACCGCGGCCATCTCCATCAAGAACACCGGGAACAACCAGATCAACGGATGGGACCTCACCTGGTCGTGGTCGGGCAACCAGCAGATCACCCAGTCGTGGAACTCCAATTACGGCCAGCAAAACAATAACGCCTCGCTGACCAATGCTCCCTGGAACGGGATTATCAATCCCGGCCAGGAGATAACGGGCATCGGCTTCAATGCCAACTACAGTGGCCAGAACAACGACCCGACGACGTTCTACCTGAATGGAGGGTTGTGCCAGTAGACTGATCGGGGCTCGGAAGGGGCGCGGCTTTAGCCGCGCCGAAAATGTCGTCCTGGAATTAGCGCGGGGCTCTGGGCTTTTCGGGGAAGCTCGCTTGTGAAGTCGCGTCCCAACAGGAATTTTCGCAGACAAGAGCTCGTCGGTAACTCGTCCTCGCTTCCTGTAATCTGAAAGTGGCGCTGAAGTCTGGTATTGCGCTGCTAGCATCAAACCCTTATGGAGAAAACAGAGCCGGAAAATTCTGAGCTGGAAGCACTCCGCTCGGAATTGCAGGAGGAAAAGCGCGAATTTTCTGTCCCCGGCTCGAAGAGCTCGAAGTTGGCCGTGGCCACCCGCGCGTTACGGCACCGCAATTTTCAGCTCTTCTTCGCGGGACAACTTATTTCGCTCGTCGGCACCTGGATGGACACGGTTGCCGAATCTTGGCTCGTGTATCGCCTTACCGGGTCTTCACTTCTGCTTGGCACCGTTGCCTTCTGCAGTCAAATACCGGTTTTCCTGGTCGCACCCATCGGCGGAATTGTTGCCGACCGCTACAACCGGCATCGCATCATCATCGCCACGCAGGCGTTGTCGATGGTGGTGGCCTTCATTCTCGGCGCCTTAACGCTTAGCCATCGCGTTCAGGTCTGGCAAATCATGGTGCTGGCGGCGGCCGGCGGAGTCATCAACGCGTTTGATATTCCGGCACGACAGGCGTTCCTCATCGAGATGGTCGGCCGTGAAGATCTGCTGAACGCCATCGCCCTGAACTCCTCGATGTTCAATGGCGCACGCATTATCGGCCCGGCAGTCGCTGGGATCGTTGTCGCCGCGGTGGGAGAGGGTTGGTGCTTCATGGCAAACAGCGCCAGCTACATCGCGGTCATCACCGGATTGCTTCTGATGAAGCTTCCCCGGTGGCAAGAGCGCGAGCGCCATACCTCGCCGACGGAAGACATCATCAATGGTTTCAAGTTCGTCAAGAATACCGCACCGATTCGCGCAATCCTGTTGATGCTCGGCTTGATGAGCCTTGTCGGCATGCCCTACGCCGTGCTCATGCCGGTATTCGCCGCTCAAATCCTGCACGGCGGGGCCAAAGCCCTGGGAATGCTTATGGGTGCAACAGGCGTCGGAGCTTTGCTCGGCGCGCTGAGCCTGGCTGCTCGCGTCGGCGTCAAGGGACTCGGAAAGCTCATTGCTTTCTGCGCCTCAGGCTTTGGAGCGGCCCTGATCGCCTTCTCGTTCTCTCGCGTTTTCTGGCTCTCGGCACTGCTGCTGATTCCCGTCGGCTTCTGCATGATGGTGCAGATGGCCTCTTCCAACACCCTGGTGCAGTCCATGGTTCCCGATGCCATGCGCGGCCGCGTGATGGCCGTGTACTCCATGATGTTTATGGGAATGGCGCCGTTTGGAGGATTCTTCGCTGGGGCCATCGCGCACCACATCGGCGCGCCCTACACCGTCGCCATCGGTGGACTCGCCTGTATTTCGGGAGCAATCCTCTACGGTTTGTACCTGCCGCAGATTCGTGGCCAAGCTCGCGAGTTGATCATGGCACAGGGAATGACCGCCGGCGTACCGGTACAGGAAGTGACCCGGCAGCAAGCCTAGCGCGGCTGACTCACGCCCTCGGGAAACGATTTGAATTCCACTGTGCGCTCGCGCACGCTGTCGGCACCCTTCGCATCCCCTACATGTTCCTTGAGCGTTCCCTTCAGCAGGCGGTAGCCCTCCTGATTCGCCTGCTTGCCGGGCTGGGTGCTCACGGCGCCGTCGAACTCGTACCACACACCGTGGATGGTTTTGGTCGCAAAGGTTACATGTTCGCCCTTCAGCGATGCCTTGCTGAAGAACTGGTCAATGAACTGTCCGCGATCGCTTGGGCTATCGCCGAAACGCGAAATGTAGCCCGAGAGCTCTCCGTCATCGTAGGTGAGCTGCACGTACTCGCCTTCTTTGAGAAACGAATACATGCCTGACGGGTCGTCAGCCGGGTTTGAGGCACGCCCGGCCTGCTGCGCGAATAGACCCGCCGTGCACGAAGCGATAAGCACCATCACCCACGCATATCTCGCCATTCCACACTGCTCCTGCCAAATTGAACCCGGCTACTTGCCGGAAGGACTTGCCGCGTTCGACGGAACCACGGGTATTTCGAAGTACATTAACTCGTTACCGCTTGCATCGCGTATGCCGGTGAGGTAAACGTGCGAACCAGCCGTTGGATTCTTGATGTCTTGAATATCGAAGAACAGGAATCCCGACTTCGTGGTGTGTGGTTCGACCGCTTCTGCCACGAATGCAGCCTTGGTGAGCTCCTGGTATTGCTCCTGCGCCTTCTTGTTCTTGGCGCCGGTGGGCAGCGGAATTGGCCCCACCCGGCCCGGACTTGTGCTGCTGCCCTTGATATGCGCTACCCGGCGGAACACATCGTCAACGCCAAGCGCTTCCAGCTTGCTGCGAGAACCCGTGACGAATTCGGCATGCATGTCCTTGACTAAGACGGGCTGGTCGCCGCTGTTGGTGATAACGAGCAGCACCGGCAGAATGCCCTCCTCGCTGTAGTGCGTGCCGAAGATTTCGTCCTTGGGAGCGCTGTTGTAGAGGTCAATCGCCGCCGTGACCTTCTCGGTCGGATGGGAATCTTTGCTGGGGTAAGAATTGGCATTTTGCGCGGGGGGAGGAACAAACTCTTTGAAGGCCCAAGCGCCGGTCGCAAGCACAGCAAGCAGAAAGACGATTGCAGCCAGGCGCGCTGGGCGGCTTGCGGGAAACAGCATATCTCGATTATCTGCTCCGGCAGGCTTGCTTCACAACTGAAGGGCATCATTGGTGCAGCTTCGAAAGGGCGCGGTCTCAGCCGTGCCGGAAATCGGCTCATGTCCTTTGGCGGAGCAGATCTCCCAGTGGAAATCTGCTCCGCACGCTCCAGGGTACTGCCCGCAGCGGCATGGCTAAAGCCATGCTCTTTCAAAACTCATTTGGACAGGTTAAC